>SWCD01012463.1_pt1 | contig 23330 bp, 21 predicted proteins | sample 4693011 | NCBI WGS metagenome assembly SWCD01 (sample SAMN10267278, study PRJNA491770) | bioreactor metagenome | isolation source: DHS bioreactor inoculated with marine | place: Japan: Omine Ridge, Nankai Trough | reverse complement strand
CCCCCCGGATCGAGGCCCGCGACCTGCGGCTGTCCTATGGCGATCTGCCGGTGCTGAACGGCACCAGCTTCGTGGCCGAGGCCGGGCAGACCACGGCCTTGGTGGGGCCCTCGGGGGCGGGCAAAAGCTCGGTCTTCAACCTGCTGACGCGGTTGGTGGACCCCGATAGCGACGGCGGCAGCCTGACCATCGACGGGACACCGGTGGCGGATTTCGATCTGGGACGGCTGCGCAGCATGTTCTCGGTCGTCAGTCAGGACGCGCTGCTGTTCGACGAGACCATCCGCGACAACATCCTGCTGGGCCGCGAGGGGATCAGCGACGCGCAACTGGCCGATGTTCTGGACGCCGCCCATGTCAGCGATTTCCTGTCCAAGATGCCCGACGGGCTGGACAGTCTGGCGGGGCCGCGCGGGTCGAACCTGTCGGGCGGGCAGCGCCAGCGGGTGGCCATCGCCCGCGCCCTGCTGCGCGACACGCCGATCCTGCTGCTGGACGAGGCGACCTCGGCGCTGGACGCCCGCTCCGAGGCGGTGGTGCAAGAGGCGCTGGACCGGCTCAGCGCCGGGCGCACGACGCTGGTGATCGCGCATCGTCTGGCCACCGTGCGCGGTGCCGACCGGATCGTGGTGATGGACCGGGGCCGCGTGGCGGATCAGGGCCGTCATCAGGACCTGATGGACCGGGGCGGCATTTACGCCGATCTGCACAAGCTTCAGATCGACCACTAGGGGCGTTGTGCGGGCGTCAGCCGCGTTTGCGATAGGCCCGCGCCAGACGGTCAGGGTCGGCCCCGCCTAAATACCGCGCCAACAGCGTCAGATTGCGGGCGCCACGACGGGCCCAGCCCTCTTCGCGATATCGCGCCGCACTGGTGACGATGGGGGCGTCCAGCGTGCTCAGGTGGCCCCGCAGGGCGCGGGCCATCGCCACATCCTCCATCAGCGGGATGTCGGGATAGCCGCCCACCCGGTCATAAAGCGCCCGCGATATCAGCAGCCCTTGGTCGCCATAGGGCAGGCCGAACAGGCCCGACCGCAGGTTCGCCCAGCCGGCCACCAGCGCGGGCGCCACGCCCGGCGCGTCGAAGACCAGCCGGAAATGGCCCGCCCGCTCGGGGCGATCCGCCAGATGCGACAGCACCGTCTGCGCCCATCCGGGGCCAAGCACGCTGTCGGCATGCAGCACCAGCAACCAGTCGCCCGAAGCCGCCTCGGCCCCGCGCCGCAACTGTCCGCCCCGGCTGGGCGCCCCGCTGACCATCCGCGCCCCGGCCTCGGCGGCGATCCGGGCGGTGGCATCGGTCGAGCCGCCGTCGCTCAGGATGACCTCGCGGATCAGACCCGCCGACAGCCCCTCGCCCAAGGCGCCAAGCGTGCGGGGCAGCGCTGCTGCGGCGTTCAGCGTGGGCAGGATGACGGAAACGGGGGCGCGCATGGGGACCGGGCTGTTGCATCAAGGGATCGTGCCTATATGACAGGGTGAAACCGGAAGGACAGTAAAAATGCCCGCAGACATGTCGCCGCCGCTGGATGACGACCGCTCGATCCTTGCGATCACGGGGGCGGATCGTATCGATTTTCTGCAAAACCTTGTCACCAACAGCGTGACCGGTGCGCCGGGGCTGATCTATGCCGCCCTGCTCAGCCCGCAGGGCAAATACCTCAGCGATTTCTTCCTGAAGGTCGACGCCGACCGGGTGCTGCTGGACGCCCCCGCCGCGGCTGCGCCCGACCTGCTGCGCCGCCTGACGCTATACAAGCTGCGCGCCGATGTGCAGATCGCCGAGGCGGGGCTGCACCTGCACCGGGGCATGGCGACCGGCCCAGAGGATACCCCCGCGGTTACCCCCGAAGACGCCCTGCCCGACCCGCGCGATCCCGGCATGGGCTGGCGCGCCTATCGTCCGACCGCGCAGACCGGCGACGGGACCGACTGGGACGCGCTTCGGGTGCGCCACGCCATCCCGGCCCATGGGGTCGAGTTGCGCCCCGACGACAGCTTCATCCTTGAGATGGGGTTCGAGCGTCTGGGTGGCGTCGATTTCCGCAAGGGCTGCTATGTCGGTCAGGAAGTCACCGCCCGGATGAAACACAAGACCGAGTTGCGCAAGGGTCTGGCCCGCGTCACCCTCGACGGCCCCGCCAAACCGGGCGACGAGATCCAGACCGCCGGCGACGGCCCCGCCCGCAGCGTGGGCTATCTGGGCACCGTGGCCGACGGTCAGGCGCTGGCCTACCTGCGCTTTGACCGGGCACAGGGGCCCATGGTCGCGGGCGACGCGCAGGTGACGCTGGAATCGCCACAGGGCGGCTAAGACAGGGCGGCTGAGACAGGGCGCATGAGAATGGTCGACTGAGGCACACATGCAAAAGGGCGCCCGACCGGCGCCCTTCCCTCAAACATCAGTTGCCCCTGCGATCAGGCGCGTTCGGCGTATTCCATCGTCTCGGTGTTGACGACGATATCCTCGTCCTGACCCACGAAGGGCGGCACCATGACCTTGATCCCGTTGTCCAGAACCGCCGGCTTGAACGAGTTGGCGGCGGTCTGACCCTTCACCACAGGCTCGGTCTCGACGATCTTGCAGGTCACTTTCTGCGGCAGCGTCGCGCTAAGCGCCTCGTTCTCGTGATATTCGATCTGGATGGTCATGCCGTCCTGCAGGAACGGACGACGGTCGCCCAGGATCTCGGACGGCAGTTCGATCTGCTCGAACGTCTCGTTGTCCATGAAGACCAGCATGCCGTCGGTCTCGTAAAGAAATTGTTGGTCTTTTTGCTCCAGACGCACACGCTCTACCTTGTCGGCAGAGCGGAAGCGTTCGTTCAGCTTGGACCCGTTGCGCAGGTTGCGGAGTTCTACTTGCGCGAAGGCACCGCCCTTGCCGGGCTTGACGTGATCTACTTTGACGGCAGCCCACAGGCCGCCGTTGTGCTCCAGCACGTTACCGGGGCGGATTTCGTTTCCGTTGACTTTGGGCATTGTGTCTAAACCAAGGCAAAAGGTTGATTGAACTAGGGTCGAACCTATATATGGCCTCGACCAAGCTGACAAGACGACTAGATACTGTAAGGAAACGCGATCCGCTATGCGCCTGGTGCATGGCAGCCATTCCCAAAGAACGAGGCCGAATCGGTCGAAATGGTTCATAAGGGGCGCCACGCCCGGATCGCAAGAGCAAAAACAAAGGACGTCAAAATGAGAGACTTCGTTGACGGCACCGCATTCAACTACGAGCAAGGCCAGCGCTCGCGGAAACTGTTCGCGGCGGTTGTTCTGGCCGCTCTGGATGACGCGATCGCCGATGACAAGAAATACGGCAACGGCCCTGACCAGATCGCCCGCTGGGCGCGGTCGCGGGACGGCCGCGAGGTTCTGTCCTGCGCCGGTATCGACCCGAACGAGCGTGTCGTGACCGGCCTGATGGAGTTCGTGCGCAACGGTGTCCGCACCTCGGTCGCGCTGTCGCGCGAGGAAAGCGAACGTCGCAGCCAGCAGGCCGAAGCCGCCTGATCCTGTTTTCCATTTCGGCAGGCCCGTCCATGGGCTTGGCCGGCAAAAAAGCGCGCCGTTTTTCGGCGCGTTTTTTTATGGGGGATGGCGATCTGTCAGGGCGTGCCGGACGGCCCGCGTTTAGCTCGGCTGTGGGTCTGGCCGCCGACGCGGCTTGGGGGAGCCTAGGGGGGGGGGCTTCCTGGGGGCTCTGGCACCCTAGATGGGCACGGCTCCGCTGACCGCGCTGCCCCAGCTCCAGCCCCGGCCCAACCCCGCCAATGCCAACTCAGTCGAAGTCGCGACTGGCCAGCATCTGATGAATTTCCCGACGGACCAGTTTGCGCACGTTGCGCGTGATACGTTCGCCCAGTTTGCCCTGAAGCTCGGCCTTGACCAATTGCGAGACCAGCTCGCGCAGGGCCTCCTCATCCATCACAGGCTCGTCGCTGGCGCCGAACCGCTCCGAGGGATCAACCTCGTCCAGTTCCTCGGCGTCCATCTCCGGCGGCACCACCTCGGCCAACGGCTGGTCACGCTTCCATGCCACGCGGCGCAGCTTGCTGGCGTGCAAAGGCTCGACCTCGGGCTCGTCGGGGTGGAAGTCGGGCACGTCGTTCAGGCTGTGGCTGCCGCCTTCGTCAAACAACGCGGCATCCTCGGGCAGAGGCTCGGGCCCGGCTTCAGGGTGGGCGGCGCGGGCTGCGGCAAAGATCTTGTCGACGTTCTCGGCCGTGTCCTTGACCGGCTTGGGCTTTGGTGCGGGCTGCGGTTCGGGCTGATCTGTGGGTGCGGCCTTGGCGTGATCCGACGCGTCGTCTGGCTGTGCCGTGGAAGTCGCGGCGGCTTCCGGCTGATCTGCGGCCATATCCTCGGCCACTTTGGCCAAAGCCTCTCTGGCGGCATCGGCGGCCATGGCCTCGACGATACCGGCCAAGGCGTCCTGCGTGGCGTCGTGTGAGGGCGCAGAGGCGCCGCCCTCGCCGGTCTCGGCGGCATCGCCGGTCGGCGTGTCTTCGGCGTCGCGCATGTCCTCGAAGGTGGCATAGCGGGCGACGGCGTCATCGCCCTGGGCATGCTCATCCTCGTAGAACGTCTCGACCGGAGCGGTCGTGGCGGTATCGGCGGGCGGCTCGCTGTCCGTCGTGCGGGTGGCGTGCCGGAACGTCGGCTCGGCCTCGACCTCGAACTCGGTCCCGGCCTCGACCGCGGGCTTGCGGCGCGACGGGCGGAACCATGGAAGATCGCTGCTGACAGGCGGCTCGGTCGAGCCATCGCTCTCCGTGTCGGCAGGTGCTTCAGCAGGCGTGGTGGACTGTTCGTCTGCCCAAGCGGTGGTCCGATCACCGCCGATTTCCGCATCGTCGTCCAGAGCGGAGGACGCGGCGGCGTCGATGTCGTCGCGGTCGTGCACCTTGCCACGGCGGTTCGCCAGAAACTGCGGAATGAAGATCGCGCTGCGCGGGGGGCGCTGGTGTTCGTCGGGGTTGGCCTCGGGCTTGGAGTCGGGCTTGGAGTCGGGGCCGGACTGGGAGTCGGGGTCGGTGACCGCCATGTCGCCGTGATCCGCGTGCGCAGCGGTCTCTGCCGTGGACTCAGCCACAGCCTCGCCGTCAGCCTCTTGTTCGGGCTCAAGCTCGGACTCGGCTTCTGGTTCGGGCTCAACTTCTAGCTCGGGCTCGATGCGGAACGCGGACGTGAGAACCAAAGCCTCGGGCCGAAGGGTCTGGGGCGCGTTTTCGGCGGGGGTTTCAGAGCTGGGCGACCGTGATACGGGCGGCTCGGTGGTGGTCAGGTCAGACGCGGGCAATTCATACGCGGGCAACTCGTAGGCCACGGCATCGGCAGCGTGGGCCTCTGCGTCCGTCGGAGCGTCAGCGCGCCCCTCGTCAGCGGTCCCGGCCTCGTTCCTGGCACCGTTCCCGGCCCCTTTCCTTTCGGCGGCCTCATCGGCTTCTCCATCGACGGCGGGGTCCATGAACATTCCCCCCGCATCGGCGCGGGCGGGGCCATGATCGAGGCCGTGATCGGGGCTGTGGTCGGGCTTGTGGTCGGGTTTGTGATCGGCGTCATTGGCCCGCGCCCCCGGTCCCATCAACATATCCAGCGAATCCAGTAGACCCTGCTTGGCCTCTTCCGAATAGGGATCGGCGCCGCGCTGTGCGCTCAGCTCGCCACGCGACCGCCGCTGCGCGGGGTCGCCGGTCTCTTCCCGGACCAGACGGCGGATGGAGGACAGGACATCTTCGAACGGGGCCTGTTTTACCGGATCGGACATGTGTGGAACCCTCTTCGACGGGATTCGGATGTTAACTTGTCTGAGGTTAACACACTACAAATAGTATGCATGGCCTTACTTTTGCCCCAATGCGCGCAAGACCTTGTCCAGACGATCACCGCGCCCGGTTTGCAGCGGCGCGGTCTTGACGGCGTTGTAGTAGGCCGCCGGATCATAGGTTTTCACACCCAGACGCAGATGATCGACCGTCAGCAGGCCCATCGCCGACAACAGCTCGTAAATGGCCACATAGCGCTGACTTTGAGCCGTGACCAGACTGGTGCGGGCGTCCAGCAACTCTTGCTCGGCGTCCAGAACGTCCAGCGTGGTGCGGGCGCCCAACGCGGCCTCTTCGCGGATCCCGCGATAGGCCACCTGAGCGGCACGAATCCGCTGGTCCGAGGCTTCGATGCTGGCGCGGGCCACCTGCACGGCGGTCCAAGCGACGGCGATGTCGTTGCGCACGGTCCGGGTGGTCTGGCGCAGATCCGCGCGGGCCGCTTCGGCATTGGCGAAGGCCGCGCGATACAGCGAGCTTTGGGCGCCGCCCTGATAAAGCGTGGTCGCAACCTCGACCCCGAGGGATTTGCGCAGATCGTCGTTGGTGTTGTTGCGCGACAGCGAGCCCGACAGGTTGACCTTGGGCTTGCGATTCGCCTCGGCCTCGGCGACGGACAACTCGGAGGCGGTGACCTGATGCTGCGCCTGACGGACGCTGGGATGGGTGCGCAGGCCGACGGCGACGGCTGCGTCCAGCGAATTGGCTGTCTTGGGCGCGGCGGGGGGCGGCGCCAGCGTGCCCGGCAGGCGGCCAACGGCAAAACGGTAGAATTCGCGCGCATCGGCGACCTGACCCTGCGCCTCGACCAAGGCCGATCGCGCGGCGGCCAGACGGGACTGGGCCAAGGCCACATCGGTGCGGGTGATCTCGCCCACCTCGAATCGGTCGTTGGCGGCGCGAAGTTCGCGGGTGATCAGGGTGACGTTGTTGGAGCTTAGCGAGGCCGTCTCGATCGCCCGACGCAGGTTCATATAGGCCGAGACCGCGTTCAGCAGGACGTTCTGCTCGATATTCTTCAGCGCCTCGCGGGTGGCCAGAACGGTCTCTTTCAGACCTTCGGTGCGATAGGCGGTGGCGCCGAAATCATAGACCAGCCACTGGGCGGTCAGCGATTGAGTGATCACGATCGACTTGTTGGTGGTCTTGGGCGACTGGGCGTTGGCCGAGGCGACATAGCGCAGCACCGGGCGCAGACTGGCGACCCCTTGGGCCACACGTTCGTCGGCAGCGCGCAGCAGGGCGCGGTTCTGATCCAGCAGTTGCGAATTGCGATAGGCGCTGACAAGGGCGTCGCCCAGCGTGTCAGCCTTGCCGGCGACGGGGCCAAGCCCAACGGCCACGCCCACGGATGCAACGGCAAACGCCGCGGCCCACCCCCGAAATGATTTCATGCCCGAGCCTTTCAATACCACCGCCTTAACGGCGCTTTTGATCTTTAAATCATTATAACACGAAATCGTGCTGCTTTTCGAATCCATTTACCACAGGCGCCGTCGCGTTGAATGCCGAGCGCCATGTGATCTGACCGTCAAGCCGGTAGCCGATCCGGGCGATGCCGACGTTGCCTTCCATGAAGATGCAGCCGATCCGCCCGCCTTCGCGCAGCTGGTCCAGCAACGCTTCGGGCACTTGGGCGACGGCGCCCTGCACCATGATGACGTCATAGGGACCGTGCTTGGCGGCGCCCTCGGCGGGCTGGCCCTCGATTACGGCCGCGTTATCGACGCCGGTTTCCGACAGGGTCCGCTGGGCGTCGGCGGCCATCTCGGGGTCAGCCTCGACCGCGACGACGGTTTCGGCCAGCCGGGCCAGAATCGCCGTCGAATAGCCCAGCCCGCAGCCCAGATCCAACGCCACCTCGTGCGGCTGCACGTCCAGCGCGTCCAGCAACTTGCCCATGGTCCGCGGCTCCAGCAGGACGCGCCCCGACCCCAGATCCACATTCTCGCCCATGTAGGCCAGTTCGCGTTGGGTGTCGGGGACGAACAATTCGCGCGGGACGGTCAGCATGGCGTCGATGATCGGGAATTTGGTCACATCGGACGGGCGGACCTGAGTGTCCACCATCATGGTGCGGCGTTCGGAATAATCGGTCATCGAGGCAGGTCACCCGGCTTGTTGATGTTGCCAACCGACATGCCACAGACCCGCGCCCAGAGCAACGCAGAACGGCCCAGGTTCGCCATTGCAGAGCCTCACACGCGTTGCTATAGACGCGCCACCACAGCGGCGAGTTGGCGGAGTGGTTACGCAGCGGATTGCAAATCCGTGTACACCGGTTCGATTCCGGTACTCGCCTCCACCATATTTTGATGACTTGGGTGGCTTCTGCGTGAAGCGCAGCTGTTCAGCTGCGGCGCGCCCTCCGAACATACACTCTTTATATAATTGTCTGTGTGCGCCTGCCCATCGGCACCCCTTGCGCGGCGCGTGACAACCCTTGACCCCTTTCTGTACGCTGAACGGACCGACTAGACCCAGAGCAGCCGCATTCGAGCCCCGTTCGGTCGTGAAACGCCTCGCAATGTAATAGATTAGGGAGAAAGTTATTGTGTGAACCAACCTTCTCAATTCGGCTTTGCACCTGCAAACCCGAAGAGATCGACCCCGACCGGTCCTGGACAATCTATAGGACGGGGGCTGCCCCCGCTGCTATGGCCTCCGGGTCGGTCGTCCCACCAGAGCGGAACCCGGAGCGGATGAGCGACAAAATTCTGGCCGACCTCGCAAGCACGAGTTGCTTTGATTTCGACTACGATCCGACCCACGGCGACATCCTGCACATTACCGTCGATGCGTCCCATTTCTGGTTCGAATATGACAGCAACTGGCACTGGGCAGAGGCCGAAAGTGCCCCTCCGATCCCTGACCGAGTGACCGTGCTTTCGGGACGCCTCGCGGCCCGATGAGATAACTGCGAGCCCCCCAGATCCACCTGACTGACGTAAAAAAAGCCGCCCCCGTTTCGGGAGGCGGCTTCGTCGTTCCGGGCGCGTGCAGGACGACCGGGACGGGGTATCAGGCGGACATGTCCAGCGGCTGTGCGCCAGAGTTGCTTTGATCGCCGTCGAAGGCGTTCGACACCGGTGCGTAAAGCGTGGCGATACGGTCCGGGGTGGCGGTTTGGCGGACGGGCATCAGGCTGGCGGATGCTCCGGCTTCGGCGGCCTCCGAGATCCGGTTGATCACCATGCCGCGCACCATCGTGTCGCGGGCCTCGATCGCCGCGTCGCGGGCCTGAGCGGCGGCCTGTTGCTCCATGTCGACCTTGCTCGACTGAGAGGCGACCTCGGTCTGGCGCTGGGACGTGCTGGTGGTTTCGACCGCGCCATTTGTCGCGGCTGTCCCCGAGGTCGAACCCGAGGCCGAGCCCGAAGTGACGTTGCGCTCTGTTCCCGACGACGCGCTTGTCGAGCTGTCCGTGGTGGTGCCCGTCGAGCTTTCGGTCGAGGTTTCGGCGGTGTCGGCGGATGTGTCGGTGGTGTTGCCGGACGTTCCGTAATACGGATACGTCAGCGGCGATGCTGCTGTAATCGTTACCATTTCTTTTTCCTCGTTACGCTACCGGGCTTCTATAGGCGGCTCAGTGGACCGGAAAAGGTAAAATGAAAGACAGTTTTGAGGCGATTTATGGACAGCCGCAACCAAAGCGTGTGCGCGGTGCAACGCACGGCCCCATCGTAATCCGACCACTGCGCCGTCGTCTCCCGGCTGGCGATACGGCGCACCGACGGGCCGCGACTGCCCAACGGTGTCATTTGACAGCGCCCCACGGGATCATAGATAATAGGACAAGGTCGAGATCCCGACATTGAAACAGAAAAAACAACAAAAGAGCAGCGGGCCGAAGGTCCGCGTGACGCCGATGAGCCTTCTCAAGACGACACAGGCACCCCTTTCGATCGGAAAGGCCAGCAAACGCGACGTCCGCACCCAGTTTGCGGCGATCTGTTACCGTGTCCGCAAGGATGAGACGCAGATCCTGCTGGTCACCAGTCGCGGCACGGGGCGCTGGATTCTGCCCAAGGGCTGGCCGATGGACGGGCTGACCCCTGCCGCCGCCGCCGCGCAGGAAGCCTGGGAAGAGGCCGGCGTGATCGGCAAGCTGAAGAACGTCTGCATCGGCATCTACTCCAGCATCAAGGTTCTGGACGATGGCGAGGAAGCCCCCTGCGTCGTCGCCGTCTTTCCGATCCGGGTGAAGTCCCTGTCCGACGATTTCCCCGAAGCCGGACAGCGCAAGCGCAAGTGGTTCAGCGCGAAAAAGGCGGCCTCGCTGGTGCTGGAACCGGAATTGAAACATTTGCTGCGTAAGTTCGACCACAGATTGATGGGCTGATCGCCCCAGCCGGGCCATCGGCCAGATCTTAACCCGCGCCTTCGGGCGCCACCTGCCCCCCGCGCCTTCGGGCGCCACCTGCCCCACGCGCCCTCAGGCGCCCCCCTGCCCGTCGTGATCCAAGAGACCGCGCAATGAACCGGGCCAGACCGCCGCACATGATCCGCTATGCCCTGAAATGCGCCAATGGCCATACGTTCGACAGCTGGTTCGCCTCGGGTCAGGCGTTCGACATGCAGCAGGCCCGTGGGCTGGTGGCCTGCCCGGTCTGCGACTCTGCCAAGGTGGACAAGACGGTGATGGCGCCCCGGATTCAGCCGCGCAGCCGCCCTGCGCCGGCGGTCGATACCGCAGCGGTCGCGCCAGCCTCCTCGCGCGCCCCCTCACCGGCGACTGCGGACCAACCCGATGCGGCACAGCAACCGCCCCGGTCGGGCAAAGGTCCGCTGTCGGCCCCGGCCTCGGAGGCCGAGCGGATGGTGACCGAACTGCGCCAGCGCATCGAAGCCCACACCGAAGACGTCGGCGACCGCTTTGCCAGCGTCGCCCGGCAGATGCACGACGGAGAGGCCGACGCCCGCGCCATTCGCGGCCGCGCCAGCCCCGACGAGGCCCGCAAGCTGCTGGAGGATGGCGTCCCGGTGCTGCCCCTGCCCTTCGGCCCGCCCCGGCAGGTAAACTAAGCCCGGCCCCGGACGCACCCCCGCCGCACCCCCGCCGCACCCCCGCCGCACACCCGCCCCCCTCTCACGCGGCTCTTGCTCTTGCCCCCCTCGCGCCCTAAGAAGCCACGGGTTCACGAAGAAGGGCACCATGCCACGTCTGGTCATGAAATTCGGCGGCACGTCCGTCGGCACGCTGGATCGCATCCGCCGCGCGGCAAAGCGCGTCGGCGTTGAGGTCGCCAAGGGCTATGAGGTGATCGTCATCGTCTCGGCCATGTCCGGCAAGACCAATGAGTTGGTCGGCTGGGTCGAGGAAACCGCACCTATGTTCGACGCGCGCGAATACGACGCCGTCGTCAGTTCGGGCGAGAATGTCACCGCCGGGCTGATGGCGCTGACCTTGCAGGAAATGGATGTCCCCGCCCGAAGCTGGCAGGGCTGGCAGGTGCCGCTGAAGACGACCTCGGCCCATTCCTCGGCCCGGATCAACGAGATCCCGACCGACAATCTGGACGCCAAGTTCGCCCAAGGCATGAAGGTCGCGGTCATCGCGGGCTTTCAGGGCATCTCGGACGAGGGGCGGATCACCACGCTGGGGCGCGGCGGCTCGGACACCACCGCCGTCGCCTTCGCCGCCGCCTTTCAGGCCGAGCGGTGCGACATCTACACCGACGTCGACGGCGTCTATACCACCGACCCGCGCATCAGCTCGAAGGCGCGCAAACTGGACCGCATCGCCTTCGAAGAGATGCTGGAACTGGCCTCGCTTGGGGCCAAGGTGCTGCAAACCCGCTCGGTCGAACTGGCGATGCGGTATAATGTGAAGCTGCGGGTGCTTTCCAGCTTCGAGGAACAATCCGACGATGCCGGAACGCTCGTCTGTGATGAGGAGGATATCGTGGAATCCAATGTCGTTTCCGGCGTCGCCTATTCGCGCGACGAAGCCAAGATGACCCTGATCTCGGTCGCGGATCAGCCGGGCATCGCTGCCGCCATCTTCGGGCCTCTGTCCGAAGCCGGGGTGAATGTGGACATGATCGTGCAGAACATCTCGGAAGAGGGTCGCACCGACATGACCTTCTCGTGCCCCGTGGCCGAGGTGAAGCGGGCCGAAAAGGCCATGACCGACGCCAAGTCCGCGGGTACCATAGACTTTCAGGAACTGGTCGCCGACACGGACGTCTGCAAGATTTCGGTCGTGGGCATCGGCATGCGCAGCCATGCGGGCGTGGCCAGCAAGATGTTCAAGGCGCTTTCGGCGGACGGCATCAACATCAAGGTCATCACCACCTCAGAGATCAAGATTTCTGTTCTGATCGACCGGAAATACATGGAACTCGCCGTTCAGGCACTGCATGATGCCTTCGAATTGGAGAAAGCGGTTTAAGGGGTTATGGCCCAGCAAACTGAATCGGAATCGCGCAAGCTTCTGGGGCGCCTGCGCGAAGCGCTGGCCGAGCAGAGCGACGGGCAGGAACGTCTGGACCGGATCACCCGGCTGATCGCCACGTCGATGGGTGCGCAGGTCTGTTCCATCTACCTGTTCCGCGACGCCGACACGCTGGAGCTTTGCGCGACCGAAGGTCTGCACTCTGCCGCCGTCCACCAGACCCGGATGCGTCTGGGCGAAGGTCTGGTTGGCCGCGTCGCCAAGACCGGTCAGGTGATCAACAGCGCCAACGCCCCCCAGGAACGCAACTTCCGCTACATGCCAGAAACCGGCGAAGAGATGTATTCGTCGTTCCTTGGTGTGCCGATCCAGCGGCTGGGCGAAACGTTGGGCGTGCTGGTGGTGCAATCCAAGGAAGCGCGCCAGTTTTCCGACGATGAGATCTATGCGCTGGACGTGGTGGCGATGGTGCTGGCCGAGATGGCCGAACTGGGCGCTTTCGTCGGCGAGGGTGCCGCCCTGTCGGCGCGGCATCAGCAACAGGTGCTGTTCCGCGGCGTCTCGGGGCAGGAAGGCGCCGCCGTGGGCCGGGTGCTGCTGCACGAGCCGCGCGTCGTCATCACCAACCCCATCGCCGACGACCCGCACGAGGAATCCCGCCGCCTGCGTGCCGCCGTCGACACCCTGCGTCTGTCGGTGGACGATCTGGTCAGCTACGCCGAGACCGGCGACAAGGAACAGCGCGAGGTGCTGGAAGCCTACCGGATGTTCGCCAACTCCAAGGGCTGGATGCGCAAGATGGAAGAGGACATCGCCCGGGGCCTCTCGGCCGAGGCGGCGGTGGAAAAGGAACAATCGGCCACCCGGTCGCGGCTAAGTCAGGTGCCCGACGCCTATCTGCGCGACCGGCTGCACGATCTGGACGATCTGTCCAACCGCCTGCTGCGCATCCTGACCGGTCAGGGCCGCAATGGCAGCGATCCGATGCCCGAGGATCCGATCCTTGTCGCCCGCAACATCGGTCCCGGCGATCTGCTGGAATACGGCCGCCAACTGCGCGGCGTGGTGCTGGAGGAAGGCTCGGTCGGCTCGCATGCGGCCATCGTCGCCCGGGCGCTGGCGATCCCGCTGGTGATCAACGCCGCCAACATCACAACCGAGGCGCTGAACGGCGATCCCATTCTGGTCGACGGCGATCAGGGGGTGGTGCATCTGCGCCCCGAAGAAACCGTGGCCGCCGCCTTCCGCGACAAGATGGCGATGCAGGCGCAGGCGCTGGAACGCTATGCCTCGATCCGCGATCTGCCGGCGGTGACGCTGGACGATCAGCGCATCTCGTTGCGGATGAACGCGGGCCTGATGGCCGACCTGCCGTCGCTGGAAAGCTCGGGCGCCGAGGGCGTGGGCCTGTTCCGCACCGAACTGCAGTTTCTGGTCCGCAACAAGATGCCCAAACGCGCCGAGCTCGCGTCGATCTACGCGCGGGTGCTGGACGCGGCCAAGGGCCGGCCCGTCACCTTCCGCACCCTCGACATCGGCTCGGACAAGGTGCTGCCCTACATGAAGCGCACCGAGGAACCCAACCCCGCCCTTGGCTGGCGGGCGATCCGCGTGGCGCTGGACAAGCCCGGCATCATGCGGATGCAGCTACAGGCGCTGATCCGCGCGGCCAACGGGCGGACGCTGACGGTCATGTTCCCCTTCATCGCCCAGCTCGAGGAATTCGAGGCCGGACGCGATTACCTGATGCGCGAGATCGACCGCGAGGACCGGCTGGGCCATCCCCTGCCCGAGTCCGTCCGCGTGGGCGCGATGCTGGAAACCCCCTCGATGGCCTTCGCGCCCCGGCGGTTCTACGAGCAGGCGGATTTCATCTCGATCGGCGGCAACGATCTGAAACAGTTCTTCTTTGCCGCCGACCGCGAGAACGAGCTTGTGCGCCGCCGCTACGATTCGCTCAACGTCAGCTTTCTGGGGCTGATCGAGCATATCGTCGCCCGCTGCGCCGAGACAGGAACCGAGCTTAGCTTTTGCGGCGAGGATGCCGGCCGCCCCGCCGAGGCGCTGTGCCTTGCCGCAAGCGGCCTGCGGATGCTGTCCATGCGCCCAGCGTCGATCGGGCCGATCAAGCATTTCCTGCTGCGCTCGCGGCTGGACGAGGTGCGCGACGTCATCGACACCGCCCGGACCGAGGGCGCGCAATCCGTCCGCCCGGCGATCCGGCGCTATCTGGCCGAACGCTCGGGGCACTGACGGGGCACTGAGAGGGCACTGAGGGGGCTGCCTCCGGCGGGGATATTTTCACGACACTAAAGCTGGGGGCTGGGGCGAATTAACTCTGGCCGGTGGCCGCGGCTTGGGGAAGGGGCGCGTCGCCATAAGCCTCGACCGGGCCCGCGATGCCGTCCCATGCGCCCGGATGCAGAGCCTGCCCCAGCACCCGCGCGGGGTTGGTGGGGGGCGGAAAGGCCACACCCTGCATCCTGCGGAACCCGAAGCGCCGGTAATAGGGGTAGTCGCCGATCAGCAGCACCCGGCCCCAGCCCTGCCCGCCCGCGCGCGCAAGGCTGTCGCGGATCAGCACGCCGCCCAGCCCTTCGCCCTGATGGGTGGGGTGCACCGCCACCGGGCCCAGCAAAAGCGTCGGCGCCCCGCCCACCCGGACGGGCCAGAAACGGATGGCGCCGGCAACCCCGCCCTCGGCGTCGCGGGCCACGGCCGACAGGTCGCGGATCGGCGGCACCCCGTCGCGCAGACGGTAGGACGACAGCGCCTCGCGCCCGGGGGCGAAGCACAGGTCGAACAGCGCCTCGACCTCCCACCAATCGTTGTCCGTTTCCGGGCCAAGCTGAAACACGCTGCGTATTCCTGAGTTTGAGCCCGGTTTGGGCCCGATTTGGGCTGGAAACGCTGCTATCACGGCGTTACCCCTTGGGCAAACAAGGAGTTCACCGACGTGTTCTATCGCCCCGCAGACGGCCACGGGTTACCGCACAACCCGTTCAACGCCATCGTGACTCCGCGTCCCATCGGCTGGATCTCCAGCCGTTCGGCTTCGGGTCAGGACAATCTGGCGCCCTATTCCTTTTTCAACGCCGTGGCCTATGTGCCGCCGCAGGTGATGTTCGCCTCGACCGGGACCAAGCCCGACCGCGATCCCGGCAAGGACAGTCTGGGCAACATCGAAGCCAGCGGTGAGTTTTGCGTCAACATCGTCTCTTACGCGCTGCGCGAGGCAATGAACGTCACCTCCGGCACCTACCCCGCCGATGTGGACGAGTTCGCGCGTGCCGGCCTGCGCAAGGCGCCTTGCGAGACCATCGCCTGCACCCGTGTCGCCGACGCCCCCGCCGCGCTGGAGTGCAAACTGACTCAGGTGGTCCGGCTGGAGGGGGCCGCCAACTACTTGGTTCTGGGCGAGGTCACCGGCGTTCACATCGATAACGCGGTGCTGCGCGACGGCATGATCGACGTTCTGGCCTTCAATCCCCTGACCCGGCTGGGGTACAAGGATTATTCCCACATCACCGAGGTTTTCAGCATGAGCCGTCCCGATGAGTAAGCACACCATGATCGGCGTCATCGGCGGCTCGGGCGTCTACGAGATCGACGGGCTGGAGGACGCCACCTGGCAGGATGTGCAGACCCCTTGGGGCGCCCCCTCGGACCAGATCCTGACCGGGCGGATCGGCGATGTGCCGATGGCCTTCCTGCCGCGCCACGGGCGCGGGCATGTGCACAGCCCCGGCTCGGTGCCTTACCGGGCCAATATCGACGCGCTGAAGCGGCTGGGGGTCACGGATGTGATCTCGGTCTCGGCCTGCGGCTCGTTCCAAGAGGCGATGGCGCCGGGCGATTTCGTCATCGTGGATCAGTTCGTCGACCGCACCTTCGCGCGTGAGAAAAGCTTCTTTGGGCCGGGCTGCGTGGCCCATGTCTCGGTCGCGCATCCGACCTGTGCGCGGCTGGGCGACGCCTGCGAGGCGGCGGCGGCAGACACCGGCGTGCGCACCCATCGCGGCGGCACCTATCTGGCGATGGAGGGGCCGCAGTTCTCGACCCTCGCCGAATCGCGGCTGTACCGCGAGGTCTGGGGCTGCGACGTGGTCGGCATGACCAACATGCCCGAAGCCAAACTCGCCCGCGAGGCCGAGCTGTGTTACGCCTCGCTGGCCATGATCACCGATTACGACAGTTGGCACCCCGACCATGGCGAGGTGGACGTGACCGCGATCATCGCCACCCTGACCGGCAACGCGCAAAACGCCCGCAATCTGGTGGCCCGTCTGCCCAAGGGTCTGGGCCCGGACCGCGCGCCCTGCCCCTGTGGCTGCGACCGCGCGCTGGAGTTCGCGCTGATGACCGCCCCCGACAAACGCGACCCCGATCTGCTGGCCCGGCTGGATGCCGTCGCGGGCCGGGTTCTTCAGCCCCAGCAAGGATGACCTCCATGGCCGCAGCCGCCCCCAGGACCGCCCGCAAGACCGTGCGCGATTATATCCGCACCATCCCCGATTTCCCCCACAAGGGGATCATGTTCCGCGACGTGACCACCCTGTTTTCCGACGCGCGGGGCTTTCGCATCGCCATCGACCAGTTGCTGGACCCCTATGCCGGCACCCGCATCGACAAGGTCATCGGGCTAGAGGCGCGCGGCTTCATCCTTGGCGGCGCGGTCGCGCATCAGCTTGGGGTCGGTTTCGTGCCGATCCGCAAGAAGGGCAAGCTGCCCGGCGAGGTGCATTCGCAGGACTACAAGCTGGAATACGGCGAGGCCACGGTCGAGATCCACACCGACGCCCTGCACCCCGGCGAGCGGGTGCTGGTGGTCGACGATCTGCTGGCCACCGGCGGCACCGCCGAGGCGGGCATTCGTCTGCTGGAAAAGCTGGGCGCCGAGATCGCCGGCTGCGCCTTCATCATCGACCTGCCCGAGCTTGGCGGACGCGCCCGGCTGGAAGCGATGGGCATCGAAGTGCACGCGCTTTGCGCTTTCGACGGCGCGTAAACCTTTTGCTAAGGAACCGACTTTAAATCTGACATTGCCTGCTTTCGCACGGTAAATTGACTGCTTGCAGTGCGCCCCGTCGGCAACGGCGGGGCGTTACTTTTGGTCTTGGTTGTGCCGGTTCAATTTGCGGTTGCATCTCTTGGCGGCCAGACCCTGTCCTTACGCCTTGGCGTGGCCCGCTGCTTACGCCTTCGCGTGGCCCTGCCGACCCGGCGCGGGGGCGGGCACCACGGCGCCGGGGTTCATGATTCCCGCCGGGTCCAGCGCGGACTTGATGGCCCGCATGGTGGCCAGTTTGACCGGATCGCCATAACGCTCCAGATCCCCCAGCTTCAGCCGTCCGATGCCGTGCTCGGCGCTGATCGACCCGCCCAGCCCGGCGGTCAGGTCGTGCACCAGACGGTTCAGACGGGGGCGGTCGGCCTCGTACTCGGTGCGGTCGTGGCCCGCCGGGGGAAAGATGTTGTAATGCAGATTGCCGTCGCCCATATGGCCGAAACAGTTGATCCGGAAGGGCCCCACCCCGGCGATCGCCCGGCCCCCGCGGTCGATGAACTCGGGGATCGCGCCCAGCGGCACGGCGATGTCATGCGACGAGATCGCGCCGATTTGGCGGTTGGCCTCGGGCAGCAGTTCGCGGGCGTTCCAGAACGCGATCCGTTGTGCCTCGGACTGGGCGATCAGCCCGTCGGTGACCAACCCGCGGTCGGCGGCGGCCTCGAACAGCCGCTCCAGCGGGGCCGAGGGGTTTTCGGGCTCCGACAGGTCCAGCTCGATCAGCACGGTCCATGGGGTCGGCTGGTCGAACAGCGGACGCTCTTGCAGGCCGGTTTCGGACAGGAACTCCAGCCCCTGCCGGGCGATCAGTTCGAACGCCGAGACGCTGGGCCCCAGCAGATCGCCCGCCAGCGCCAGCAGCGACAGCGCGGCTTCGGGGTCGGGCACGGCCAGCATGGCGGTCGCACGGGCGGCGGGCAGCGGAAAGAGCTTCAGCGTGGCGGCGGTGATCACCCCCAACGAGCCTTCGGAGCCGATCAGAAGGTTGCGCAGATCATAGCCGGTGTTGTCCTTGCGCAGCCGCGTCAGCCCGTGCCAGATCGTGCCGTCGGGCAGCACGGCCTCTAGCCCCAGACACAGGTCGCGGGCATTGCCATAGCGCAGCACGTTGACGCCGCCCGCGTTGGTCGCAAGGTTGCCGCCGATCCGGGCCGAGCCCTTCGAGGCCAGCGTCAGCGGGAACAGCCGGCCGGCGGCCTCGGCCACGGTGTGGATGTTTTCAAGGATGGCGCCGGCCTCGACCACCATCACGTTTTCCTCGGGCAGGATATCGCGGATCGCGGTCATTCGTTCCAGCGACAGGATCACCGGGGCGGGGCCGTCGGGCATCACCTGACCGCCCACCAGCCCGGTGCCGCCGCCATAGGGCACCACCCCGACCGAGGCGTCCCGGCAGGCGCGCACGACCGAGGCCACCTCGGCCGTGGTTTCGGGCGCCACCAGCAGACCGCCCTGCCCGAAGAAGCGCCCGCGCGGCTCTTCCAGATAGCGCGGCTCCAACGGGCGGAAGGCGCCGGGGGACAGGCGGTGGCGCAGGGTCTGGGCAAGGGTCTCGTCGGCGGGTCTGAGCATGGGGCAATCCTTTGGCTGCCTGCTTTAAATCAGCGCCCGGCCCTTGGGGCAAGCCAGAGCCTTGGTTCGGCCTGTCGCAGGGTCGCGCGGCTGAAACGGCGATCTGTCCCCGCGGGGACGGGTCGGGATTCAAAGGGAAATCCGTGTGAGGGGGCGGAACTTGGTCGCGTCGCGACGCCCCTTCGTCACCTCGGTCGCGACTCACGCAGGTATCTGGGTTGCAGCACGACCACCGTGGGCCGTGAGGGCAGCGTGCGCAGCGACAGCTCGACCGAGGTCTCGCCGTCGTTGCGGATGTCGAACGTCGGGCCGACGGCGGTCAGAAACCGGTCAAGCGAGCCCGCGCCGTGCCAGTGCATCGGCACCACCACCGAAGATCGCAGCCGCCCCAGCACCCGCATCATCGCCGGCAGGGCCAGCGTGGTGCCGCCGTCCACCGCCGCCATGACCACATCCAGACGTCCGAGGCTTGCGTATTGCGCGGCGTCGGGTTCGTGGTGCAGATGCCCCAGATGTCCGATGCACAGGCCCGCCACCTCGAACACGAAGATCGAGTTTCCGTTGCGGTCCACCGTCTCGTCGAAGACCGAGCGGATGTCAGTGTTGACGTTGCGCACCAGCATTTCGTCCAGATCCAGATTGTGCTCGATCCCCTCGGCGGTCAGGCCCCAGCCTTTCAGGACATGCGGGATGCGCGGGTCGGGCTGGGCGGTCCAATGGGTTTCATGGGCGCGGTTCATGGTGGCCACGTCAGGAAAGAAGTCGGTCGAGCCCAGATAGCCGGTGTAATCGGTCACGGCGCTTAGCCCGCCGGGGGTTTCCAGCAGGAAACTGGCGTGGGCGATATAGCTGAGCCGCACGATTTCCTCGGGCAGCGGATCGCGGGCACGAGCGCGAGTATGGGCGCGGGTATGGGCGCGGGTATGGCCTTGTTGGTCGGGCGTCCCCACCCCGCCGGCCAGTTGGACATAACGCGCCCCGTCGATCTGCTGGGCCAGCGCGATGCAATGGCTGGGGCGGCGATCCTGAGCCGCCGCATGTTGCACGGACCAGAGCGTCAGCACCCCCGCGACAGCTGCGGTCCACGCGGCGCGGCCAAGCGTCCGCCTGATCTGTCCCCGCGGGGACAGATTGCATTGTGGCGCGAATGCCCAAGGGTTCGGCGGCCGGATATCCATGGGCCGAGCATAGCGCAAAGGGTGATTCCAAGACAGGCGGCATTCGCAAGGGGGCATTCGCAAGGGGGCATGGGCTGCACCCCCGCCGGGCGCTTCAGCCCAGCCCGACCCCGGTCTTGCCGCGGCGGTCGGCCCGCAGGCTTGCGTATAACACATGGTTACGCCACCGCCCGTTGATCTGCAGATAGCTCTGCGCCACGCCCTCATACTTGAAGCCCGAGCGTTCCAGCACCCCGCGCGAGGCCACGTTTTCCGGCAGGCAGGCGGCCTCGATCCGGCTGATCTCTAGCATGGTAAACGCATAATGAACGACGGCTTCGATGGCCTCGCGCATCAGGCCTTGGCGGTGGTGCCTCTCGCCGATCCAATAGCCCAGCGTGCCCGCCTGTGCGGGCCCCCGGCGGATGTTGTCCAGCGTCAGCGCCCCGTAAAGCGTGTCGTCGCGCCCGATCAGGAACAGCGGCATCGCGCTGCCGTCCAGCGTCGAGCGGTTGGCCCAATGCACCCGGTGCGAGAATGCCTTGCGCGACAAGTGGTCATTGGCCCACGCCGGTTCCCACGGCTGCAGAAACGCCGCACTTTCCCGGCGCAGGTTGGCCCATGCCGCGAAATCGGCATGGCGCGGCAGGCGCAAAGTCATGCGATCGGTTTCGATCCGCAGCTTTGAGCGCCGTGTCAGCATCAGGCGGCAAGCCTGTCCCGCAGGGCCTGCAACGAGGGGGCCTTGCCCGCGTCCGCCGGGCCGTAAAGCGCCAGCGCGGCTTCGCCCTTTTCGGCCAGCGAGGCGCCAAAGGCCTTCACGTCGCCGGTGGTCACGGAATCGATGCGGGCGACAATCTCGGACAGCTCGGGCACCCGGCCCCAGACGGCGACCATGCGGGCCATACGCTCGGCCCGGTTCGAGGGGCTTTCAAGGCCCATCACCATGCCGGCCTTCATCTGGGCGCGGGCGCGGGCCACCTCGGCCGGGGTCATGTCGTGGGCGGCGCGGCGCATCTCGTCGATGGTCAGATCCGCAAGCTCGCCGATCTGTTCGGCGCTGGTGCCGGCGTAGATCGTCATCAGCCCGGTCTCGGCATAGCTGCCGGCTTGGGCGAAGATGGTATAGCACAAACCGCGCTTTTCGCGGACCTCCTGGAACAGACGCGAGGACATGCCGCCCCCCAGCGCGGTGCCGTAGATCTGCGCGGTATAGACGTCGGGATCGCGGTAACCGGGGGCCTGCAGGGCAAGGGCGAAATGCACCTGCTCCAACTCTTTGATCTCGCGCCGCTCGCCGCCACGGAAGGCGGCCAGCGTGGGCTCGATCACCGGGCGGGAGGGCATGTCGCCGAACAGCTTCTCGGCGGTGCGCACCAGCATGTCGTGATCGACGGCACCGGCGGCGGACAGGATCATCTGGCCGGGGTTGTAATGTTCGCCGACAAACGCCGCCAGATCGCCGCGCGAGAAGGCCGAGACCCTTTCGGCGGGGCCAAGGATGGTGCGCCCAAGGGGCTGTTCGGGGAAAGCGGCCTCTTGCAGCCAGTCGAAGATCACGTCATCGGGGGTGTCCAGCGCCTGCCCGATTTCCTGCAGGATGACGCCGCGCTCGACCTCGATCTCCGAGGGGTCGAACAGCGGGTTGCGCAGGATGTCGGCGATCACGTCCAGCGCCACCGGCACATCGGCCTTGAGCACGCGGGCGTAATAGGCCGTCACCTCGCGCGAGGTATAGGCGTTGAGGTAGCCGCCCACATCCTCGATCTCTTCGGCGATGCGCAGCGCACTGCGGCGGGCCGTGCCCTTGAAGGCCATATGTTCAAGGAAATGGGCGATGCCGTTCTGTTCGGGACGCTCGTTGCGCCCCCCGGCCGAGACCCAGACCCCGATCGAGGCCGAGCCCAGCCCCGGCATAGCCTCGGACACGATGCGGAAGCCGTTGGACAGGGTTGTAAGTTCGACAGTCACGCGCGGTTATTCCCCCGGATGTTGGCCTTAATATGGGCCCGAATATGCTCTTGAATGGCGGCAAGGTCGTTGGCAAGGCGCGTCACCCGTTCGGGACGCTCGAAGATGTCGGCCATGCGCGGCGGCAGGGCGGGGCGGATCCCGGTGGCGGCCTCGACCGCGTCGGGGAACTTGGCAGGGTGGGCCGTGGCCAATGTAATCATCGGAACGCCATCTGCCAGATGCTCTTCCGCGACTTTCACACCGACGGCGCTGTGGGGGCACAAAAGCTCGGCGGTGGTCTGGTGCATGCGGGCGATGGTGGCGCTTGTCTCGTCTTCCGAGGCGCTGCCCGAGGCGAAGACCTCTTGCAGGCGGGACAATGCGCCTTGGCTCAACTCGAACCCGCCGTCCTGCTTCAGCTCGTCCATCAACTGGGCCACGGCGGCGCCGTCGCCGTCGTAGACGTCGAACAGAGCGCGTTCGAAGTTCGAGCTGACCTGAATGTCCATCGACGGGCTGATCGTGGGGCTGACGCCGGTCTTGCGGTGGCTGCCGCTGCGCAGGGTGCGGTCGATGATGTCGTTGCGGTTGGTCGCGGCGACCAGCCGGTCGATGGGCAGGCCCATCCTACGCGCGATGTAGCCCGCGAAGATGTCGCCGAAATTGCCGGTGGGCACGGTGAACGAGACGGGCCGGTGCGGGGCCCCCAGACTGGTGGCCGCCGAGAAGTAATAAACCACCTGCGCCAGCACCCTGCCCCAGTTGATCGAGTTCACGCCCGCCAGCGACACGGCATCGCGGAAGTCCATGTCGTTGAACATGTCCTTCACGGCGGCCTGACAATCGTCGAAATCGCCGTCGATGGCGATGGCGTGGACGTTGGCCTCGGTCGGGGTGGTCATCTGACGGCGCTGCACCTCGGAGACGCGGCCGTGGGGGTAAAGGATGAAGACGTCCACATTCTCAAGCCCGCGAAACGCCTCGATCGCCGCCGATCCGGTGTCGCCCGAGGTGGCACCGACGATGGTCACGCGCTTGCCGCTGCGGGTCAGCAGGGTCTGGAACAGCTGACCGATCAGCTGCATGGCGAAATCCTTGAAGGCCAGCGTGGGGCCGTGGAACAGTTCCAGCAGGAAATGGCCGGGGGCGAGTTGCCTTAGCGGGGCCGCGGCGGGGTGGCCGAAGGGCGCATAGGCACGCGACAAGATCTGGCGGAAATCGGCGTCGTCCAGCGTCTCGCCCAGAAAGGGGCGCATGACGCGAAAGGCGATCTCTTCATAGGGCAGCCCCGCCATTTCGGCGATCTGGTCGGGGGTGAACTGCGGCACGGTCTCGGGCAGGTAAAGCCCCCC
>SWCD01011470.1_pt1 | contig 23369 bp, 20 predicted proteins | sample 4693011 | NCBI WGS metagenome assembly SWCD01 (sample SAMN10267278, study PRJNA491770) | bioreactor metagenome | isolation source: DHS bioreactor inoculated with marine | place: Japan: Omine Ridge, Nankai Trough | reverse complement strand
AGTACGACGAGTGCTACGAGCCCTCGTGGGGCCGGCATCGATTCCGCACCTACCCGGCGGTGGGCAACCATGAGTATCGGACTCAGGGAGCGGCCGGATACTTCGACTACTTCGGCGACCAAGCCGGGCACCCGGACCGCGGGTGGTACTCGTACGTTCTGGGCACGTGGCAGGTGGTTGTACTGAACACGAATTGCCACGAGATTGGCGGGTGTGATGCCGGCGATCCTCAGGAACTCTGGCTGCGCGAGCAGCTCGCCTCTTCCAGTTCGCAATGCACGCTCGCATACATGCACCACCCCCGGTTCTCCTCCGGGATGCATGGTGACGACGACCGCCTCACCGATCTCTGGCAGGCCTTCGAGGACTACCAGGTTGACGTGGTGCTGGCAGGACACGACCACAACTACGAGCGCTTTGCGCCGCTGACCGCGACCGGTGAACTTGCGCCGGCCGACGGTGTGCAATCGTTCGTCGTCGGAACAGGGGGAACGTGGCTCCGACCCGCCGCAACTGCCCGAACCGGAAGCCAGGTAATGATCGACGACCACCATGGAGTCCTGGTTCTCGATCTCGCCGAAGGTGGGTATCAGTGGCAATTCATCAACACTCACGGCCTCGCACTTGACGAAGGAAGTCGGGGTTGCTCTTAGCGACTAGACCGATCGCGGTTATGACAAACGGCCCTGGCCGGTGTGCCGGAAGTTCGACACTATATATTTGTCGAGCCTGGAGGCCTTATGACAACAGGCGATCCATTCGCCGGTGTGGTGCGCCAGAGGTCCCAGCTCAGCCGGGCGATGCAGCAGGTCGAGTTGGCGGCAGCGGCACCAGTAGCCAAGGAATCGTGGACGATCGATCTCCAGCACAGTCTCAGACAGCTTGAGATCGACTTCAACAACCACATCATCGAGGTGCAATCTCCCCTGGGCTTACTCGACCGGATCGTTGACCGGGCCCCGCGACTACAACGAACCGTGGCAGCGACGCGCGACGAGCATGCGGCTATCGCCGGCTCCCTGGCGAATGTCATCGAGATGCTCGACAGCGACGACGCCGCGGAGAGAAGCGACGAGATCCGAGACGCCGTGCTGGCGGTACTCAATTCCTTATCGCGACATCGTCAAAAAGGCGCCGACCTCATCTACGACGCATACGACATCGACATCGGCGGGTACTAGGCGCTGCCTAGCCCAGCGCCTGTTCGAGGTCGTCGCTGAGAGCCTTCGGGCTCTCGAGTCCAACCGAAAGGCGAATCAACCCGGGAGGAGCCTTCGGATCGGATCGCAATCGGTGTTCTGCAAGCGACTCGACTCCGCCTAGTGACGTTGCGTTCCGAAAAACCTGCAGGGCATCGACTACCGCTGTCGCCCGCGCCGCGTTCTCCACCTCGAATGAGAGCACACCGCCGTACTTGGCTTCACCAAGCTTGGCCATCTGCCGCACGGCCACGTCATGCCCGGGATGTGTTGCTAGACCCGGGTACCAAACTTGATACTGCTGCTCAGCGAGGAATGCTGCCAGGCGCATCGCCGAATCGCTTTGGCGTGCCACCCGCAGGGGAAGAGTGCGCACCCCACGTAGCGTTAACCAGGACTCGAGTGTTCCCGGGATGGCACCATCGATCGTGCGCGCCCCCCGCAACGCCGCAGCAGCCGCTGCATCAAGCGTCACCACCACACCCCCCATCGCATCCGAGTGCCCGGCAATGAACTTGGTAGTCGCATGGACCGCATAGTCAATGCCAAACGCCAGCGTGTTCTGGAGGACCGGGGTAGCAAACGTAGCGTCGGCAACGGTCACCACTCCCCGCCCGGCTGCAGACTCAGCGGTAGCGGCAAGATCGGTGACCAAACACTTGGGATTAGACGGCGTCTCAACCCACCACACGTCACCGGGCCCCAACTCGTCGGCACTCACGACCTCCCATGTGCCGCGCAGCGACTCGGCATGAACAAATGCCGCCACACCGTGATAAACGTCGTCGGGAAGAGCGATCTTGTCCGGGCGGAGATAACGCAGGACCGAAGCAACCGCCGCCATCCCCGATGGGTAAGCAACGGCAAGACCACCCTCGAGAACACCCAGGACCGCTTCGAGGCGCTCGGTTGTCTCATGGCTCATCCGCTGGTAGACCCTCCCGCCATCCTCAGACTCGAAGGTGGTGCTGGGACGGATCGCGGGAGCAACGTCGTTTAGCTCGGCGAGAGAGTCATCAGCGTGCAATGCGGCGGTAAATGGGTCTCGATTCATAGGTGGACTGTACCGAGTGTCTATAGTGCGCGCAGCCAACCTTTAAGACCGGTCCAGTGAGGCCGGAAAGGACGGTAAGAATGGCACGCCAAGCAGTCCGCGGCGCACTGGTACTCGCCGATGGGACATTCTTTACGGGTACCGCGGTCGGAGCTGAGGGTCTCGAGGTCGGTGAGGTGGTCTTCAACACCTCGATGACCGGCTACCAGGAGATTCTGACCGACCCCTCCTATGCACGACAGATCGTCACGCTGACGACTCCGCACATCGGCAACTACGGAGTCTCCGGGGACGACGATCAGGCGCCACGGCCACACTGCACCGGGCTCATCCTGAGGTCGCTAACCGCACGGCCATCGAACTGGCGATCGCAAGGATCGCTAGGTGAATGGTTAACCGCTCGCGGCGTTGTCGCTCTCAGTGATGTGGACACGCGGAAGCTAACCCGGCATCTGCGTGATCACGGCGCCATGCCCGGCGTTGTTGCCACCGACGGAACCGCTGCAGAACTGCGGGAGAAGGCTGCGACGGCACCGCATATGACGGGGTTGGATCTCGCTTCCGAAGTAAGCACAACCACGCCATACCTGGCGGCGCCACAAGCAGATACCAAGGGCAAGGTCGTTGCCATCGACCTCGGCATCAAACGGCGCATCGTCGCCGAACTGACCGGGCGCGGATTGGAAACTCACGTCGTACCCGCGGCAACATCGGCCGAGGAAATCCTGGCGATGAACCCTGATGGTGTATTCGTCTCCAACGGCCCGGGCGATCCGGAGCCTCTTGTCGGCGTCACCGCGACGTTGCAGGCACTGCTCGGCAAGAAGCCCATCTTCGGGATCTGTCTCGGTCATCAGGTGCTCGGGCTCGCTCTGGGCGCACGGACCTACAAGCTTCCGTTCGGGCACCACGGAGGCAACCACCCGGTGCGTCGGGCTGTTGACGGTGCTGTGCAAATCACGGCACAAAACCACGGGTTCGCCGTGGATCTCCCTCCCGAGGCCGTGTTCGACAGCAAATTCGGCCCCGTGGACGTCACCCATGTCAATCTCAACGACGGGACCGTTGAGGGTCTCGCCTGCCGCGACGTACCGGCGTTCTCCGTGCAGTACCACCCGGAGGCGGCGCCGGGCCCGAATGACGCCAAGGAACTCTTCGATCGATTCGCCGGGGAGGTCGGCTGATGCCGCGGCGCGACGATATCGAGTCCATTCTGATCATCGGCTCGGGGCCCATCATCATCGGCCAGGGCTGTGAGTTCGACTACTCGGGCACGCAGGCGGTCAAGGTGCTCCGCGAGGACGGGTACCGAGTGATCCTCGTCAACTCCAACCCGGCAACGATCATGACGGATCCAGAGTTCGCCGATGCCACTTACATCGAGCCGATCACACCCGACGTCGTTGCCTCGGTCATCGAGCGAGAGCGACCAGACGCTCTCCTCCCCACCCTCGGGGGCCAAACGGCGCTCAACACCGCAATGGCCCTCGTCGACCAGGGCGTACTGGCCAAGTACGGCGTCGAGATGATCGGGGCGACCCCGGACGCCATCGATGCCGCCGAGGACCGGGGCCGGTTCAAGGACCTGATGGACGGCATCGGGCTCGAAACGACGAAGGCCCGGTACGTGAGCAGCCTGGACGAGGCACTAGCCGCCGTTGCAGATCTCGGCTACCCCGTGATGATCCGTCCTAGCTTCATCCTCGGGGGCGGCGGTACCGGAATTGCCGACAACGAAGACGAACTGCGCCGGGTCGCCGCCACCGGGATCGAGGCGTCGCCAGTCGGCGAGATCCTCATTGAAGAGTCGATTCTCGGCTGGAAAGAGTATGAGCTCGAAGTGATGCGGGATCGAGCCGACAACGCCGTCATCGTGTGCTCGATAGAGAACCTCGATCCCGTCGGTGTCCACACGGGCGACTCGATCACCGTGGCGCCGGCAATGACGCTCTCCGACGTCGAGTACCAGGAGATGCGCGACGAGGCATTGGCCTGTCTGCGTGCGGTCGGGGTGGAGACGGGCGGGTCGAACGTTCAGTTTGCGGTTGACCCGCGGAACGGCAGACGAATCATCATCGAAATGAATCCGCGGGTGTCTCGCTCTTCGGCCCTGGCATCGAAGGCGACCGGCTTTCCCATCGCCAAGATCGCTGCCAAGCTCGCCGTCGGTTACACGCTGGACGAGATTACCAACGACATCACCGCCGCCACGCCTGCGTCATTCGAGCCGGTTCTCGACTACGTGGTGGTGAAGATCCCGCGTTTCGACTTCGCCAAGTTCCCGTCGGTCCCATCGGTGCTGGGAACATCTATGCAGAGCGTGGGCGAAGCAATGGCGATCGGCAGGACGTTCCCCGAGGCATTACAGAAGGCAATCAGGAGTCTCGAGATCGGCCGAGCCGGTCTCAACGCGGATGCCGGAGAGATACCGCTATGCGAGCAGCCGACCGAGCATCTGTTGGAGTCGGTGTGCACACCAACACCCCGGCGTCTTTTCGAGGTTGCCGAGCTGATGCGACGAGGCATCGGAACTGATGAGCTCGCGGCAACTTCCATCGACCCATGGTTTCTCGACCAGCTGGCCGACATCGTCGCAGTCCGCGCCGACGTCGAGAAGGCCGGCCCGGACGCAGAGCCGGCGTTCGTGGCCCGTCGCTACGGCTTTGGTGCCGAGCAGCTCGCCTACCTGTGGAACTCGACGGTCGACGAGGTACGTGCCCGGTTCTCTGGGTGGGGCCACGCACCAACGTTCAAGACGGTCGATACCTGCGCGGCCGAGTTCGAGGCGATCACGCCCTACTTCTACAGCACGTGGGAGGAGGAGGACGAAGCAGACCCCGGCGACAACCGCACCGTTGTCGTCCTTGGCTCGGGGCCAAACCGCATTGGCCAGGGCATCGAGTTCGACTATTGCTGTGTCCACGCCTCAATGGCGCTGCAAGACACCGGCTACGACGCAGTGATGATCAACTGCAATCCCGAGACGGTGTCAACCGACTACGACACATCGACGCGCCTCTACTTCGAGCCGCTCACGGTGGACGACGTGATGGCTGTGATCGATAAGGAACAGCCGGAAGCAGTGATCGTGCAACTGGGCGGTCAAACGCCACTCAAGTTGGCGCATGCTCTCGAGGCAGCCGGTGTCACCATCGCCGGAACCTCACCCGATGCGATCGACCTTGCCGAGGATCGCAAGCGTTTCGCCGCTCTTTGTGACGAACTCGAGGTACTGCAGCCGCCGAACGGAACGGCGACATCACGCAAAGAGGCCCATGCCATCGTGAGCGAGATCGGGTTTCCGGTCCTGGTGCGCCCGTCATATGTGCTCGGCGGTCGCGCGATGCGAATCGTCTACTCAGCCGCGGAGCTCGACGCCTATCTCGACGAGGTCACCGATGCTCACCGGGGCGAACCGATCGATCTGACCACCGCTCCCCTGCTGCTAGATCTGTTCCTCGAGAGCGCGATCGAGGTGGACGTCGATGCCGTCTACGACGGCACGGACTTCTACATCGGCGGGGTGATGGAGCACGTCGAGGAGGCCGGGGTCCACTCCGGGGACTCTGCGTGTGTGATCCCGCCTCCGACCCTTGGTCCCGTCGCCTACCGGCGGATCATCGAGTACACCGAGGCTCTGGCCCGTGGTCTCGAGGTGCGAGGGCTGCTCAACATCCAATATGCGGTGCGCGGCGATACCGTCTACGTCCTCGAGGCGAACCCCAGGGCGTCTCGGACCGTCCCGTTTGTATCGAAGGCAACCGGTATCCCGCTGGCAAAGATCGCCACCCGGGTGATGATGGGCGAGACCATCGACGATCTGAAGGTGGCCGGTCTCATCCCCACCGGATCGCAGTACGAGCCGGCGTTCTCGTCTGTGAAGGAGGCGGTGCTGCCGTGGAGCAGGTTCCCGGGTGAGGACGTCATCCTCGGGCCGGAGATGCGCTCGACCGGCGAAGTGATGGGGATCGCCCCGGCAATAGGAGCCGCATACGCAAAAGCGCTGCTGGCATCGGGTGCCAGGGTCCCCTCCGACGGGACCCTGTTCCTGTCGGTGAACGATCGAGACAAGGACCTCGGCGTAGAGACGGGACGCATCTTCTCTTCACTCGGGTTCCGCATCGTTGCCACCGACGGCACTTCGGCCGCCCTCGCCGCCGCCGGGGTACCTGCAAGCCACGTCGACAAAATCGGTGAGGGCTCGTGGGATCCGGTGCGGCTGCTCAACGACGGTCTCATCGACATCGTCATCAACACCCCGCAGGGCCGCAGGGCCCGCGGCGACGGCGCCCAGATCCGCAAGGCGGCCACCCGCAACGGTATTCCGTGTGTAACCACCATCCAGGGGGGCCATGCAGTCGCCCGCAGCCTCCGTTCCGGGCACGACATGATCCTCGACGTCGAACCTCTCCAGAGTCACCACGCCCGACTCCGGGGGTAGGCCCCCCGCCGCGCCGTCCGATGCCCTCGCTTGCCCTAGCTGCAGGCTGATGCAATCAGCCTCGAGTTCGATGCCGTCGAGCTCGGCCAGGGCTCACACCAGCAGGTACACCAGGTGGGCTGCTCCGAACAGTGCTGCCGACCAGATCAGCCAGCGGGAGAAGGTGTTGGCGAAGGCTTTGTCACCGGTGCGAGAAAGGCTCTCGTGAAGAGCGGCATGGACGATGAGGAACACGTCGACACTGCCCTCGATCCAACGGGTCGTCGACGAGGGTCCAGCGGCCACGAGAGCCAGCAATCCAACAAACAGCGGCAGATGGAGGAGGACGAACCAGCGCAAAGCACCCTCGTCGGGGAGCTTGCGGAGGACAAACATGAGCCGCCATTCCTTCTTGTCGATGGCATCCATTTCGTGCATCAGCAGCGAGGAGGCCCCAACGAAGAAGAGGATGTCGCCCACTAGCCGATGATCTCCTGCTCAGCGCGTCGTGCCGTCCGTCTCCGGCGGAAGAACTTCTCGATCTCGACCGCCCAGAAGACGGCCGAGGCGACTGCAAGCGCTATCGCCAATTCGACCATCGACAGCGGTTCGGTGCCGAACACTCGCTGCAACGGACCCCAGTAGATGACGGTCAGTTGCAAGGCGAACGTGAGCAACACGGCACCGAGCAACGGCTTGTTGGAACGCAGTCCCAGGGTGAACAAGGAGTCGCGATCCGACCGCACCGACATGGCTTGTCCCATCTGCGACAGGGTGAGCACCGTGAAGATCATGGTCTGCCAGGTGAAGTCATCCGGGTTTGCGGAGTCGTAATAGAAGAGACCGCCTAGCAGCGAAACGATGCCCATGAGCAGGCCGACCCACAGAATGTGCTTTCCCATCCCGCGGCCAAAGATGTTCTCGTTCGGCGCATACGGTTCGCGTTCCATCACGTTCTTCTCTGACGGTTCGAAAGACATCGCCAGGCCGGGCAAGCCGTCCGTCACGAGGTTCACCCATAGAATCTGAATCGCGGTGAGCGGCAGTGGCAGCCCGAGGAACGGCGCCAGCAGCATGGTGTAGATCTCACCGCTGTTGCTGGTCATCGTGTACTTGATGAACTTGCGGATGTTGTCGTAGATAGTGCGCCCTTCACGGACGGCCTTGACGATCGTGGCGAAGTTGTCGTCGAGCAGCACCATGCCGCCTGCTTCCTTCGACACATCTGTTCCGGTGATCCCCATGGCGACACCGATGTCGGCCTTGCGCAGCGCCGGGGCGTCATTGACACCGTCACCGGTCATGGCAACTACCTCGCCCTGCCCTTGAAGGGCGCTGACGATGCGGAGCTTGTGCTCGGGAGACACGCGGGCGTAAACGGAGACCTCTTTGACGACTTCATTCAGCTCGTCATCGTCGATCTGGTTGAGCTCGGCGCCGGTGACGACTCGTCCTTTGGTGTCGATACCGACATCGGCGGCGATCCGCCTTGCGGTGAGCGGATGGTCTCCGGTGATCATCACCGGTCGAATCCCGGCCCGGCGGCAAGCCTTGACCGCCGCGGGTACCTCCTCGCGGGGCGGGTCGACCATCGTCATCATTCCCAAGAGGGTCAGGTCGTCTTCGAGCGCTTCGGCCTCCTCGTCGGTGGGACGCTCCTGCAATGGCCGGAGCGCCACTCCGAGCACCCGTCGTCCCGCACTGGCCAGGTTCTCATTGGTTTCTCGGGTGCTGGATCGCAGCTCGTCGGACAGCGCGACGGCTTCTCCACCGATCCACATCGACGTGGCCAAGTCGACTAGCCCGTCCGGGGCACCCTTGATCATCGAAACGTATGGAGCGCCAATGACGGCTCGGTACTCGTCCGGAACCTCATGCACGGTCGACATGCGCTTCCGTTCGGAGGTGAATGGCGCTTCGGCAACGCGGGGCCATGCGGCATAGATGTCGGCCGGCGATAGCCCGACATGCATAGATGCCGCCGCCAAAGCAAGCTCGGTGGGATCACCCACATGCTCTCCGCCACCGGAGAGGTCGAGCACAGCGTCGTTGCAGAGCAGCGCGCACGTGAGCGCCAGACGGGTCGCACTGGGTGGACCATCGGCCGCCACTACGACATCGGCCAATTCCCGCACGCCTTCGTCGTCGGCCAGTTCTGTGGCGACCATCCGGTTCTGGGTGATAGTCCCCGTCTTGTCAGAACAGATGACGGTCACGGATCCGAGCGTCTCCACGGCCGGAAGCTTCCGGATCAGCACCTGCCGCCTGAGCATGCGCTGCGCACCGAGTGACAGTGCAATCGTCACCACCGCAGGCAAACCCTCCGGCACTGCCGCCACCGCAAGTGCGATAGCGGTGAGGAACATCTCCCGCAGTTCCTCGCCACGAATCATCCCGAGGATGAAGACGACGGTGACGATGCCAAGAGCCGCTAGGGCCAGACCCTTGCCCAACTGGGCCATACGCCGCTGCAAGGGCGTCGTCGAACGATCGATACTCTGCAGGAGGTTGGCGATGTGCCCGAGCTCGGTTGCCATCCCGGTACCGACGATGACGGCGGCTCCCTTGCCGTGAGTCACCGCCGTGCCCATGTAGACCATGTTTCTACGGTCCCCGACATTGAGATCTTCCGCAGCAAGGGCCGCTGTCGTCTTCTCAGTCGGATAGGACTCGCCGGTCAACGCGGCCTCAGCCACCTGAAGGCTCGTCGCTTCGACCAGGCGACCGTCGGCGGGGACTGCCGAACCGGCTTCGAGCAGAACGATGTCACCCGGCACGATCTCGCCGGCCGGCACATCGACAACCGCACCATCATCTCGACGAACCCGGACAGACGGCACCGCAAGCATCTTGAGCGCCTGGATCGCCCGTTCGGCCCTGTACTCCTGAACGAACCCGAGAATCGCGTTGAGAACAACGATGACCAGAATCACGATTGCGTCGTTGGTGTCGCCAATTGCGGCAGCGATGACAGCAGCAATCATCAGGACGATCACCATCGTGTCGGTGAACTGGTTGAAGAATATGCGTAACGGCTGGATGCCATCGCGCTCGACGAGCTCGTTCGGCCCATACTCCTCGAGACGGCGGGCCGCCTCGTCCCCGTTCAGCCCGGCGGCAGCGGCAACACCGAGGCCCGCAAGAACCGCCGCTGCGTCACGAGTGTGATGAAGAGGCCTGTCGTCTGTCTCCGCTGATTCGATCGTGCTCATGGGAAAACGTTACTCGTGGAGGGGCGCCTCTTCTCAATTCACCAGTCCGAATGCCTCGGGATAGCGCACTGGGCCGATCGGGGCCGTGGCGGGCTCGCCGAGCACGAGGGCCATCAGGTGCGGACCGCTATGACGACTGGGGTACCGCTTCCCTGCGGCGGTGGAAAACCCGAAGCGGGAGTAATAGGCGGGGTTGCCGACGACCAGCACTACCTGCTCGTTGCTTTCCGCCAGCATGTCGAGACCGGTGCGAATTAGAAGAGAGCCCAGGCCTTCGTCCTGGCAGTCCGGACGAACGCTCACCGGTGCCAGCGACACTCCGCCAACGGGACCATCTGCGGTCTCGACCGTCAGACGGGAGAAGGCAATGTGCCCGATCACTTCATTGTCGCGGCGGGCTACCAGCGAAAGAAGCAGGTCTCCTGAGTCACGCAGCGCATCGACGAGGTCGGCTTCCTCGGTGCGACCGTCGAACGCCGCAGCGTTGAGTCGGTATATCGACTCGGATTCGTCGGGCAACTCGGGCCCGATCTCGAGTGTCACAGCGACAACTCCAGAGGTTCATCGACTGCAACAGTTCCCCCGATAGACGCGGTGCGGCCTTCCCACCGCAATTCGATACGGCTGGGGTGCCCGATCTCCTCACCCTGATCGATGCTGACCGAGCCATTCAACTCTCCGCCGGCAGCGAATCGCGTGGCGAGAGCGACGGCGGCGCTGCCGGTGGCCGGGTCCTCAGCGATTCCGGCCGTCGGGATGAAGAACCTCATCCGGATATGGTCACCGGTTCGAGCAAACACGGTCAGGCCGTGGGCTGCACCGAAGGCCCCTGTATCCGGGGCTGCGTGAGCCACATCCTCGGCGGAGGCAAGCTCAACGATCCGGTAATCGAGGGGCATCTCGACGCGCCACGTGCTCTTGGGATTGGCCAGACCCACCCGCCTGGCGAATATCGCCCCGTCGCGGTAGGCGTTCTCGTGGAACATCGCGGCTTCGACCCAGGTTGTTGCGGCGTCTTGCCTGATCCGAACCTCGCCGATCTGACATGCGATGCGGTCCGCCTCACTGCCCGCCTCGATCAGGTAGTAGGCGGCACCGACCAGCGGGTGACCGGCGAACGGCAACTCCATCTCCGGGGTGAAGATGCGGACCGCAGGAACCTCACCATCTTCGATGAACACGGTCTCGCTGAACCCGAGATCAGCAGCAATCCGCTGCATGGTTTCGGTGTCGAGACCGTCGAGGTCGGTGACCACACCGAGGTGGTTTCCGCCTTCGCCATCACGGGTGAAAACGCGCAGTACTGAGCAGGAACGTGGCATACCCCAAAGGGTACCGGATTCCAGGGAGATTCCAGCCCGAAATCGCTACGGATCTAGGGAGCGTCGGTGGGGTCCCAGCCCGTGGCGAGACCCTCGTCTAGAGCGTCGAGGCGCTCGAGATCGTCGGCGCTCAAGAAGAAGTCAAACACTTCATGATTCTCCGCGATCCGACCGGGATTGATCGACTTGGGAAGTACGACAAATCCCTTGTCGAGCGCCCACCGGATCAGGACCTGGGCCGGGGACTTGCCGTACTGACTACCCACCTCGGCAAGCACAGGATCGTCGAGCTTGCGTCCTTTGGTGAGCGGGCTGTACGCCTCGATCAGGATGTCATGCTCTTCGCACAGATTGATTGTCTCGAGCCGACTCCGGTAGTTGTAGGGAGACATCTCGATTTGATTGACCGCGGGCACGACCGCGGCATGCTCGAGAATCTCGGCCAGATGGCGGGTCAGGTAGTTGCTGACACCGATGTCTCGCACTCGCCCGTCCAGGGTGAGCCGCTCCAATGCACGCCAGGTATCCAGACGCAACACCGGAACCGGCCAGTGGATCAGATAGAGGTCCACGTAGTCGAGGCCGAGTTGATCGAGCGATTGGTCGAAAGCGGCCAGCGTATTGTCGTAGCCATGGTCATCGTTCCACAGCTTCGTGGTGACGAAGACGTCCCCTCGATCCAGCCCGCTGGCGGCGATCGCATCGCCGACATCTGCCTCGTTGTTGTAGATGGCTGCAGTGTCGATGTGCCGGTAGCCGACTCGCAGCGCCTCGACGACTGCATCTTTAGTGACCGGTCCCGGTTCGCTCTTGTACACGCCGAGCCCGATAGCCGGAATCGGTCTCCTCGTCCGCATGGTCAGTGTTGCCACGACACCCTCGTTTGCTGCAATGAGTTCGATTGCGATTCAATCGCTCCCCCTTGCCCTGACTCTATCCCGATTCATCCTCCGCGACTCCGCGGACTAGCGTCCTATCCGCCATGACACTCACTGAACTGCTCGGACTCGACGATCTGCTCGCCCAAATGATCCTTGCGGTTGGTGCCGCGATGGTTCTCGGCAACGGGTTCGCCATCTTCCAGCACTCCCGGGGCAATCACCCGAAGGGCGCAACGGGCGAATTCCGGGCGGCACGGGCGTGGTGGTTCATCGCCGTCGGTCTGTTGATCACGCTCTGGGGATTCGGCAGCCTCGTCACGAGGTGATCGGTGCGCCGCCCGTGGTGGTGTCTGGTGGACAGCACCCGATTACAATCGGTGTCCCTGCGGGTGTAGTTCAATGGCAGAACATCAGCTTCCCAAGCTGAATACGGGGGTTCGATTCCCCTCACCCGCTCCACATCGAGAAGCCCGCCACCGGGCTGATCACCGTCGCCGCGGCTGTCGCTCAACTGACCACGGGAGGCTCGTGTGGAGACAACACTCGCCACAGTGATCATTGCGATCCTCGGGCTGCTTCTCATGGGACTGCTCGGATCGCTCCAGTTGGTAGCGGTGTTCCGACCGCGAGCCCAATGGACGATCGACAACGTGTACGGCGGAGGACTCGACGCGACCGACGCGACTGCGTACTTTGCCTTCAACCGGGGTATGTCCTGGGCCGATGTGGTCTTCTGGGCACCAATCCAGATCGCGGGAAGCATCGGCATGTTGCTCGGTGCCCGCTGGGGTTTTCTGCTGGCACTCGTGGCCGCGGTTCCCTACGTCTACACCGCCATCACGATCTTCATTTGGGACGGCGATCTCGGCTATCAGAAGAACACCTTCATCTACTGGGTCGTGATCTGGGGAATGTGGCCGGCCTTCGGCTTGGTGCAGGGTGTCTACTGCTTTGCACGGTTGGCAAGCTGACCGGTTGCGTGGCAATGTTGCTCCGAACCGAGGAGTAGTAGCTATGGAGACTTTCGCAACCGTCCGCCACGTCGAAGGATCGAAATTCGACGCCACAACCGCATCCGGGCACACCGTTCGGCTCGAGGGTGGCGCCAAGGAGACGGGCGGCAGTCCCATGGAGATGGTTCTCGCCGCTCTCGGTGGGTGCAGCACCGTGACGATCGTCGAGTTCCTGGAGAAGATGCGCCAGCCGTTCACATCTCTCGAAGTGGAGTTATCTGCCGAGCGCGCCGACAAGCCGCCGCGGGTGTATACAAAGATCCACGCTCGCTATCGCGTCGGCGGTGACGTCAACCAGGATCGGGTCGCCCATGCCATCAACCTCACCGAGCAGAAGTACTGCTCGGTACACACGATGCTCGCCGCAACCGCTGAGATGACCCACACGATCGAGTTCGTGTAGGCAGCAGAAGGATTCGCCCTCCGCCGGGGAGGACGAATCGCCCGCAGGGGAGTCACCGCAGGGAGCGGGCGTCGAAGCGGGCTCGCGTGCAGTCGCGGAGAGCGTCGCCGCGTCCCCAAATCCACCCCCTCATCGGGATGGTCGAGAAGCTACGATCGGCGGCGATGATCTTTTCTGACCGGACTATCAAAGATGCGATCGCCGACGGGCGCATCGTGATCGACCCGTACGAGATGACGATGGTTCAGCCGTCAAGTGTCGATCTTCGCTGCGACTCGACGTTCCGTGTGTTCGAGAACCACAAGTACCCGGTGATCGACCCGAAGGCACCGCAGGAAGACCTGACCACGGCGGTCTCTGCAACCGAGGAGCAGCCATTCATCCTGCATCCCGGGGAGTTCGTACTCGGCTCGACCCTGGAGGTGATCGGGCTCGCCGATGACATCGTCGCGCGACTCGAGGGAAAGTCGAGCCTGGGACGGATCGGGCTTCTCATCCATTCGACGGCCGGTTTCGTCGATCCCGGCTTCAAGGGCCAGGTAACACTCGAACTGTCCAACGTCGCCAATCTCCCGATCGCAATCTACCCCGGCATGAAGATCGGCCAGATCTCGTTCTATGAGCTGACTACGCCGGCTGAGAACCCGTACGGGTCGCCAGGGGCCGGGTCCAAGTATCAAGGACAAACCGGCCCTACCCCGTCCCGCATCCACCGCGACTTCTAGGAGCAGCCAATGAAAGCAACCGTGGGCACGGTGATGGTCGACTGCAATAATCTCGACGGGATGGTCCAGTTCTGGTCACAGGTACTCGGTCTCGACGAGGTGGCTCGCTACCCCGATCACGTGTGGCTGGGCAAGCTGAATGACGCCGGACCGTCCCTGGCCTTTCAGCGTGTGCCCGAGCCTCGCGGCGAGAAGAACCGAATCCATCTCGATCTGACCGCTGCAGACCCGGCAGCATTCATCGAGAGGGTCCTCGAGCTAGGCGGATCCAGGATCGAGGACCACGAGATCTCGGGATTCCATTGGACCGTCCTTGCCGACCCAGAAGGCAACGTCTTCTGCGTGACCCCACCGCACTGATCCCGACAGATCTACCGTGCGGACCGGAGGCCGGCTAGCCGTCGTCCGCAGCCAGCAACTCGCGGCGGCCGTAAGTCCAGGGTCGGGCAGGGTCACTGAGCAGCAGCTGGAAGACGCTGATCGCACCCCGGTCGAACGCGACGGATGAGCCGGCCATGTACAACCGCCATATGCGGTAGACCTCTTCCGATGCCGTGGCGATCGCCGCCTCCCGGTTCTCCTCCAACTTCGCCACCCAGCGCTGCAGCGTGAGCGCATAACTCGCCCGCAACGACTCAGCATCCCTCAGCTCAAACCCTTCGCTTTCGGCGGCAGCCACCATCGCGTCGACATTCGCCAACTCACCATCAGGGAACACGTACGTGCTGATGAAGGTGGGTTTGGTGCGGCCGCGCTTGCGGTCCCGGGTGACGATGCCGTGGTTGAGAAGCTGGCCCCCAGGAGCGAGCACGCTGCGCAGGGTGCCGAAGTAGCGGTTCAATCCTTTTCGCCCGACATGCTCGATCATCCCTATGGAGGCGATGGCGTCGTACTCCCCTTTGACATCGCGGTAGTCGATGACCTCGATGTCGACCTGGCCGGAGAGATGAGCGGCGTCCACCCGCCGCTGCGCCTCACGAGCCTGTTGCTCGCTGAGGGTGATCCCCGTCGCCCGGACTCCGTAGTCCCGGGCAGCATGAATGACAAGGGCTCCCCAGCCGCACCCGACATCTAGAAACCGCATCCCCGGCGAGAGCCGAAGCTTGCGGCAGATGAGATCGAGCTTGCGACGCTGTGCCACTTCGAGTGAGTCTGCCGGTGACAGGAAATGGGCACATGAGTAGACCATGTCCTCATCGAGGAACTGCTGAAAGAAGAGGTTGCCCGTGTCGTAGTGGTGAGTCACCGCGGCCCGGTCGCGCCGGCGCGAATGCAGCACCCCGTTGAACCGGGGGGGATCTCCACCGGCCCGCTCAGTCTCCTCGGGGAGTTGACGGAGAAGGTGGAGCAAACGTGCGGTCCGCATGGGGCCCCGCCGAGCCTCCGACAGGTCAGCGGCAAACCGCAGCAGCGAGTGCAGATCGCCCTCGAAATCTACATCTCCATAGATGTAAGCCTCAGCCGCGGAAAGGTCGTCGGGCGGCAGCAGCATGGCGCGGAGTGCCCCCGGGTGGTTGAGAACGATCGTCGCCGCGGCATCGTCCGGCCCCCACTCGTCTCCGGTCCACGCCCGCATGCGCGGCACCCTCCCGCCACCGATACGGACGAGAGTCTCGTACACCTGTTGCGATCTCTCCACAGCGCTCATCTGCTCTACAACCTATAGCGATATCCGCGATCCAGCCAGGCCCTTCCGCCGCGAACCATGGCTTGGTTCACATCGGGTTGATCCAATCGGCGTTGGGGCAAGCCGCCGTACGATTATCGGGATCGACAGTCAATGGACGGGTGCGGCGACTATCGGGCGGTGGTGTTGATGGCGGCACCTTCGGTCAGCCAGAGCGAAAGCTCTTCGCGACGCGGACTGTGGAGGGTGCCGTCAACGACAAAGAGCGCCCTGTCGACGTAGTTGATCGCGGCGGGATCGTGTGAGGCCATTACGACCGTTGTTCCGCTCTTGGCCACCCGCTGCAGCAGGCCGAGGATCGAGGCGCCGGTTGCCGTGTCGAGCTCACCGGTCGGCTCGTCGGCGAGCAGATAGCCCGGCTCGTGGACAAGCGCTCTAGCGATCGAGACACGCTGCTGCTCGCCGCCGGACAGCTCATCGGGGCGATGGTGCGCCCGATCGACCATGGCTACCGCGTCGAGCGCATCGTTGACCCGCTCCCGCGCCTTGCGGCCGCCAACACCGAGCAGCCGTAGCGACACATCCACGTTCTCTGCTGCCGACAGCAGCGGGAGAAGGCTGGCGCTCTGGAACACGAACCCGAGCTTGGAGCGACGGAGGTTGGCGGTCCCCGCCTCGGAACGGTCGTCAACACGTTCCCCGTCGATCAGAACCTCCCCCGAGTCAGGACGGAGCAGCAATCCGGCCATATGCAGGAGCGAGGTCTTGCCGGATCCCGATGGGCCAAACAGCGCAACGAATTCACCGGGGTTGGTCGTGAGGTCAACATCAATCGCGCCAATGGCCCCGTTGGCATAGCGCTTGTTGATGCCGCGCAGCTCAATCGCCATCTTCGCCTCCCGATGGTTCGAGCAGGATCCCGCCGCCCTCGACAAGGCGCGCCGTGAGTTCGTCTTGAATACCGGCCTCTACCAGCAGCTCGCGCGGAATCTGAACCATCCCTCGTCGATCGACTGCCAGGCGCTCGTGGGTCTCGAATTTGCCCTGGGTCGCCATTCTCCCGTCGGCAAGGCGAACCACCCGGTCGGTGCGTTGCGCCAGGGCCACATCGTGGGTGACGACGAGGACGCTGAGACCACCATCATGCGACATCCGGCGCAGCAGGTCATAGACGCCGAGCGAGGTCTCAGTATCGAGCTCACCGGTCGGCTCGTCCGCCAGCAGGAGTTGTGGCCCGAGAGCAAGAGCGACGCAGAGCGCGAGGCGCTGCTGCTCACCACCGGACATGGTGTGCACCTTCGAGTACGCGTTGCTGCGCAGCCCGGTTGCCTCGAGAAGCGCAAGCGCACGCTTCTTACGGCGACGGGTTGGTACCCCGGCGAGCAGCATTGGCAGCTCTATGTTTTGGATTGCCTTGAGATACGGCAGCAAGTTCCTTGTGAAGTCCTGCCACAGGAATCCGACGCCACGGCGGTAATAGGTGATCCGTTGCTTTGGGGTCAGGTCGGTGAGATCCGTCCCGGCGACCTCGACCCGTCCCGCCGATGGCACCTCGAGACCGGCAAGGATCTGGAGGAGAGTCGACTTGCCTGCGCCGGACTTGCCGACGATCGAGATGAACTCGCCCTTGTCCATGGCGAAATCGAGACCCTGCAGGGCGACAACCTCCAGGTTGCCCTGCTTGTGGATCTTGATGAGGTTGTCACACTCGATGATTCTCGTCATCAGCGTTCCACCTCCCTCAGGACCTCGCTCATCCGGCGGGCCGACACCTTGCGGGTCGCCCACACGACCGACATGACCAGCATGACACTGACAATCGCGATGTACGCAAGCAACACCGACCAGTTCACCGAGATCAGGATCGGTGGTTCGATGTCGGTCGCCGTCTCCCCGAGTTGGAGGAACGGCAGCATGGCCCACATCAGAGCTATCCCGCCATACGTGCCAATGACGGCCCCGAGGCCGAGGACCGCGATCTGCTCGACTGTAAATGTCGCCGCCACGCCGCGGCGCGGGAAGCCGAGCGCCCGCAGCACACCCATCTCGCGGGCACGCCGGGCCACCGCCAGCAGCACGTAACCCGTGACTCCGGCCAGAGCCAGCACAACCGACACTGCGGCGCCGACGAACAACACCGCGACAAGACCAACCTGAACGGGTCGGCTGGAGAACTCTCCGGCGGACTCCTTCAGGGTGACGATCTCCTCTGCCTGATCACCGGGGAGGAACTGAGCATTGACGAGCCTCACTGCGGCATCGGGATCATCGGTCTTGATCCACAGCTCTTGCGGGATCGAAACCCGGGCCAGGGCGGTCTGGAAACTCCACGACGGTGTCCCGTTGAGCCATCCGTTCATCGCATCGAGATCCACGATCATGCGACCTTCTCGCCGCCGGTCGTTCATTGCGGGAACTCGTCCGATGAAGCCCACCACTTCACCGTTGTAGATCTCCGATCCGATCGAGAACGGGGATTTCTCTCCAACGTCCAGGCCGCCAATCGCTGCCAGCTCCCGGTCAACAAGCACATAGAGGTCTTCCAGTGGCACCCGGAGCGCAGGGACCGCCGGATTGAGATTGGTGCGTACCCCGGGCCCCACCCACATCGTGGCGACACCATCGGCATACAAGGGCGAGCGCTGGATCACGGCGTCGCTCGGGCGCTCGACGCCTGCCGGCACTTCGCTGTAATAAGCGTCGGCTGCCCGGGAGGCGGGCACGTCGAATCTCAAGGTCAATCCGTTGGTCGTCTCGAACTCCGCCAGATCCAGCGGTACCTCAGTCGCGCCGACCGTTCGGTAATTGCGGATCAACATCGACTCGCCGTTCAGGACTGTGTTGCCGCCGGGGTTCGATCTCTCCACCCACATCGCATGGATTGTGAGCGGGCCAACGGGATCTGACAGGTACTCGTTACGGCCGTCGGTCAGATCGAACTCGACAGTCGTCCACTCCGAATCGAGGAAGTCGTTCTCAGCCTGGATGGTCCAGGCTCGACCGTCGGCATCGAACACCTTCATCATCATGCGCAGGCTCGCATCGGGCTTGCCCGTGTCGAGGTTGTCTTGATCCTGCCAGCTGCGGGGAATGACGACACCATCGATGAGCAGCTTCGTGGCATCGGCGGGAAGTTCCACGCCAAGATCGGGAGCGAGCCCATCAGGTCGCAACGGAGCGAAAACCTCTTGCGGGGTAGCTGCGCCGAAGTCAGAACGCCAGGTGATGACGGAAGCGAACTCGTCCGGGCGAATCGCCAGGACCTCAGCACGCCTGGTGCTCTGCCGGGGCGCCCCATCGGTACGAGCGACGGCAGTACCCACATCACCGGCCGGGACCGTCATGTAGCCGGCTTCCGCAGCGATGATGCGTACGTCGGTGCCGGCCACGAAGGCTGCCCGGTCCTGGAAGGACTGCTCCAAAGTCCCTGCGTAGGTCAACGCGAATGCCCCGAGCCCTGTGGTGAGCCAGACCAGGAGGGCGAGACGGCCGTAAGGCACCGGGTTGCGACCCAGGTGCCACCCCGGCAGCGCCGTCGAGAGACCGCGGGCCTTGGTCATGAGCCAGCCGATGACCCTGAGCAGCCACGGCAGCAGGCGCAGCAGAACCAGAGCACCGGTGAACAGCAGCAACACCGGGAACACGACTGCAAGCGCATCCAACCGCACTTCGCCGCCCGTTGTGTTGATGAAGCCTCGCTGCACCAACTGGAACAAGACCACGATGGACAGGGCAATCGCAAACAGGTCGAGGTTGTACCGCTGCCAGACCGAGCTTCCCGCCGGTCGAGCCGCCAGCGATCGCAGTTCGAGAACGGGGCGACGGGCAAAGGGGAGGATTGAGAGACCCATCGACAGGAACGTGGCGATGGCCCCACCGATCACATACGGAGTGATCGATGCGACCTCTGAGACCTGGAGCGGTTCCCCACCAGTCAGATCCGACAGCGGGGGCACCCGCCCCGTGACACTAACAAGAAGGCGAGCTACATACGGTGCGGCGAACGCGGCGAGACCCGCCACCACCGCCGACTGGGCGAGATGGATGCCCGTGGTTTGCCACGTGCTGGCGCCGCGCGTCTTCAGCAACGCGATCTCGGGGCCTTCCCGCTCCAGCGTCAGCGCCGAGGTGTAGATCAAGAAGTACAGGGCTCCGCCGACTACCAGGGCAAGGATGGCAAGGATCGGTCCGCCAACGGTCACTGATCGCACGTCGAATTCATCGAGCAGCGTTGGCAGCAGCGTGTTGGCGGCGATCAGACCGCCGCTGTCCTGACTGACCCTCGCCCGGAACCCGCCAACAGCCCCGCGTACGGCCTCTACCTCTTCGAACTGGAGGGCATCCGGCTCGAAATCCATGATCCAGCGCTGCGTGGTGGTGAGGTTGGTCAGCCCCCGGTTCTGCCGCAACCAAGGGTCCTGCACGGCGGCGATGAACACGGGGGCGGTCCACGCATCGAACGTCTCTATCTGGAGATACACCATCCGCATCGGGTCGTCTACGCCCCAGATCTTCTCGCCGGCGTCGACGGGAGCGACGATCGCGGCGACCTCCACTAATTCGAAGACCTCAGGAAGTCCCGAAAAGGGCTTGAGGACGAAGACATCGCCAACCCCGATTTGTGAGAGCCTGGCGACTTCCTCGCCGACGATGATCGGCAGCGGCGCCGAGCTGTCCTCGGGGGCCTCGAGAAGGATGGCAGGAAGCTCCCCTTCCAGTACCTCGAGGTGGTCTTCCAGCGTCGGGCTGGTGAACATCCTGACCTGGAGTGCCTCCCGCGGTGGTGTGGGATATGGTGGGTTCGGCACCTCCTGAGGTTCATCGGTCGGTCCGAGCTGGGAGTTGGCCAGCTCGATCGCTGCCTTCTCCTCCTGCCAGTCCAGGCCCCGCTGCACCCAATCGATGACACCACCGGTCGGGATCACAAAGAACTCTCGAGACTGGATGCGCTCGACATATGTCGGGTACCACTCGACAATGGTTGCCGCGTGCAACCCGCCGATCAGGTCACGGTTGTTTGCGGCTTCTTCGGCGGTGTAGCTCGTCGTCTGCACGAACGCCGTGGTGTCCACCTCCTCGGCCAGGGCACTCTGCAACGAGAAGCGAAGATCGACCGCCTTCACCGAGTCCTGATAGAGGGGAACAACGACGAGGAGCGCAATAACCAGGGTTGAACCGAGCAGTGATCCCACAAGAACGCCGCGCTTTGACCACAAGCGCCTCACTACGAGCCCCATGTAGGTAACGAGCTTCACGTTCCGTGTCCCTTGCCTCCGGACAAGAAATCACTCTAATCAGCGCAGAATGCCCTTGCCTCGCTTGCGGCGTCCCGTTCTCTCAACATGCCCTCGCCCCCGACGCGTCGCTCGGGACCTCCGACCGAAGGGACATGGGCTACTGAGGGCAGGTCCAACACCTGAGCCCTAAACCCCGCGCAACTCCAACTCCGCTGTCCGGAAGCAGGCGACCTCTCCGGAGCCGGAGGAGACAAGCGACGGAAGTTCGACTTTGCATCGATCCGCAACATACGGACAGCGGGGCACCAGGGCACATTCGGTCGACGGGACGTCGGTGATCTTGGGAACATCACCATCGATGGGTGACAGCCGATCCACTCCGGGACGTGGCAGCGCACCGAGCAGGCCCTCGGTATATGGGTGTTGTGGGTGGTGAAAAACCTCGTCTACCGGACCGATCTCGACGATGCGGCCGCCGTACATGATCGCAACTCGAGACGCCAGCGATGCAACCTGGGCGAGGTCGTGGGTAATGAAGATCATCGCCATACCCCGCTTCCTCTGCATGTCCCTGATCAGGCTGAGGATCCCTGCGGCCACGCCGGCATCCAGACCCGTCAGCGGCTCATCAGCTACCAACAACCTCGGAGCTTTCACCAGTGCTGCTGCAAGCATCGCCCGTTGCGCCTGGCCCCGGCTGAGCTCATCGGGAAACGCCAGGTACTTGGACTCCTTCGGCAGCTGCACTTCGCCGAGAGCATCGAGCACCCGCTCCTGGATCTCACGCAACGACAACTGGGTGTGCTCATCGAGCGCCTCGCCTGCCTGGGAACCGATAATCTCGACTGGGTTCCACCCGCCGATCGCGTTCTGGAAGAGAACCCCGATTTCTGTACCCATGATGTGACGCCAGTCATCGTCGAGCAACTCTTCGAGGAAGCGTTCCCGCTTGCGGGTCTTGCGCCGAAAGCGTCGTCGCCTGCGCTGGGCCAGCGCCTGGGTCGGTCGGATCTGCGTGCCATCGAATCGCACCGTCCCCCGGCTGACCTTGGCTCCCGCACTGAGCAACCCGAGGCTGCCCATCACGCTGAGTGTCTTGCCGCTCCCGGATTCACCGACAATGGCGAGGACTTCTCCGGGGGAAACAGCGAAACTCACATCGGCAATGGCATCGACCCAACCGTAGGGCAGCATCGGCCCATACGGCTCGATCATCACGCCTTCCTGCGTTCGACCCTTTGCTGCAGCAAGATCATTGACCGCAACGCCGAGGTTCTCGACCTCAAAGATTGGCTGGGGCACTCAGGACCTCCTCCTCCGCGGCATCGCCGGCTGCAAGCAAACCTCCGGCGATCACCAACGCTATCCCGGTCCACTGCCATGTGGCGGGCCTTTCGTTCAGGACTACCCAAGCGAGCACGACAGCAGATGCGGGCTCAACGTGCATCAGAACCGACACAACGGCCACGGGGAGTTCGCGAGTTGCGGTCCAGAAGATGAGATAGCCAACCCCGGTGATGAGGATGCCGAGGGTGAGCAGCGGGATCGGGTGCTCGATCGTGCCTCTAACTGCACTTCCCAGAAACGGCGACAAGACGATGGAAGCGGTGGCCAACTCACCGGCGGTTACCACCAGCGGCCCGACTGCGTCGACTGCAGCCTTCGATACGAGCAACAGGCCGGCGACCAGCAGGGCGGACACAGCGGCAACACCGACCCCCTGCCAGGTCGTGTCATCAGCCCCACCGTCCTCGAAGGCGACCACCAGCACCACTCCCGAAAAGGCGATGCCCAATGCCCAATAGACCCGCGGGGCGACTCGCTCGCCGAGAAAGCGGGGAGCAAGCACAGCGGCCGTAACGGGACCGAGGAAGATCACAGCGAGAGCAACCGCAACAGAGGTGAGCTTGATAGCCCAGAAGAACGTCGCCCAATGAACAGCGAGCAACACCCCGGCAGCGACGATCTGCAGGCGATGCGTATCCGGCATTCTCAGCCGCCCCGTCACCGCCATGAGAGCGAAGAGAGTGATCGCACCCAGCCAGACCCGGGCAGCCACAAGACCCTGCCACGACACGTCCTCGCGCACGATCAGCGGGATAGAACCCCACGCCACCGCAAGAAGGGCAAGCGAGATCATCGCAATGGAACGTCGTGACATGGCGCACAGCCTACGGCGATTCGGAGCTGCTCCCGAGTCGATCCGCCGGGCAATGACAAGAACCCCCTAGGCAGAGTTCGATCGCATCGAACTCCAAGCGGATCGTATCCGCCCG
>SWCD01005732.1_pt1 | contig 23421 bp, 26 predicted proteins | sample 4693011 | NCBI WGS metagenome assembly SWCD01 (sample SAMN10267278, study PRJNA491770) | bioreactor metagenome | isolation source: DHS bioreactor inoculated with marine | place: Japan: Omine Ridge, Nankai Trough | reverse complement strand
CTTTTCCATAAAACGTACACTCATAACGGCCAAACCTTTGAGATGGTTCCCTTCATTTTTAAAATAATGAAGTTCTGTTTATTCTAATACCTAACAAGCAAAATTATCCTACTAATAATAAGAAGATAGGGAACCCTTTGTGGGAATCGAGCGTGTATAAATACAAGAGTTGTTTTTCTCAAAATAGCCTATCAGCCAACACGGGGGGGCATTCTTTATGAGTTATTATGTATCATCACTTACCCTGCTGCAAACGACTAATTGCCCTTATGCTTTTAGATGTCTGAAAACAGGAGAGTGCGCATCGCCGGCACGATGTGAAACGGATAAGATGCAGGGCTTAATGGTACTTCTCAAAAATAAAGAGCCTCTTGAAAGATGTCCCTATCGTCTAGGGGTGGGTTCTAAGCAGTTTTGTATGTGTCCCACCTATGTTGAATTAAGCCAACAAAAAAAGGATTTGGCAGATAAAGAAAAGTATTCGGTCCGGCGACGGGCCGACACGTACAATCATAATGGAGAAATAGTATGACAAAGCACAAAATGCTCGCTGTGATAATGGTTTGCTGCATAACTCTAACAGCCTCTTCTGCCCTGGCGCGCGGTGGTGGCGGTGGAAGAGGTGGTGGAAATGCCGGTGGTGGCAGCTATAGTGGCGGAGGTGAAAATCACTACCAACATCGCTATGAACATCAGTATGAATATCAGAAAAATGGTGGCCATGACGGTGATCGGGATCGTGACCGGGAGCGTTATAGAGACTCCGATGTTGAAAAAGATTCACATAAACAAAAGTCCAAAATGAAAGAGACTTACGAATAACCATAAGAGGTATTAATGATTTGAAATTCCTCAACCCCCATAGGAATTTCACTTTGGCCGCAGCACCTTAAAAAGGTGCTGCGGCCTTTTTCATGAATAATGCAACCGATTCTGGCGGGCATCGTTAAAGAGGGTATGACAGACAGCCAATAACCTGCCAGGGCAAGATCTATAATTGCGCAATGCCTCGGTTTCAATCAGGCTGTCTTTTCCTGCTCCCTTGGCCTAGAGTTTGTCGAGGTGAGCATTCAATACATAGGAGAAGTATCATGAAAAAGATCATAACGACCTTTGCCCTTTGTCTGGCCCTTGCTGCCAGTCCTGTTCTTGCCCACCATCCTGCTGCAGATATTGTTGATCCGGAAATCTACGAGATGATCGACTCCATGGTGGCTGATACCCCCCATGCTGATCTGGTTTTCGATGATGAGATGGGCAGCACAACAATTACTGCCGATTCTGTCAGCGCTGCCGAAGACCTCATAGATGACGGTCTGCTTGCCACCCTTTCCCTTCTTGATGAGGAAGTCAGTGTTACCATTACCTTTGGTGAAGATGTGGAACCGGCAACGAGCAGTGTTGCTGACGGTGTGGTGGATGGATGGGCTGAGAGAAATGATTGGGGCGTGGAGGTGATTTTCACCGTTGATACCCTGCTCAAGGAGTAGAAACGAGTAAATTATATCGCTGAAATATTTCAGTATCGTGATCGGGCGGCGGAGATTAATCTCTGTCGCCTTTTTTCTTGTAATGCCTGGCGATGTACTTAGAATCTTCTTATGAAAAGAATAACGAAAAATAAGCCGCTTTTAAAAGCAAGGAGATAACCATGGAATTTTTAACAAAGGCAAACTGTGAGGCCTGTAAAATAGGGGCGCCCCTAGTCACCGATGCAGAGATTGAGGAGTTTTCTCCCCAGATTCCTGAGTGGCGCATTATTGAGGTGGATGGCATGAAGCGCCTTGTCCGTCGCTATACATTTAAAAACTTTGTCCAGGCCCTGGAGTTTACCAACAAGGTTGGAGAAATCGCCGAGGCTGCAGGCCATCACCCGGCCCTACTCACCGAATGGGGCAGTGTTGAGGTCTCCTGGTGGTCCCACAAGATCAAGGGGCTCCATAAAAATGATTTTATTATGGCTGCAAAAAGTGATGAGCTGTTCACAGGATAAAAGGCAGCAATCCATCCGGCCCGAGGTGAAGTTATATTTTTTCTTTGACTCTTGTTGAAAGAGCAAGGCAACATAGAGGTATGGAAAGGCTATTTCAGTAAACATAACGAAATGGTGAACAGCATGCCCCTTAGAAATTTCCCTGCAGGCGTCAAGGAGTTTGCCCTTCAGGCCTATTCAAAACCTAAAGATAAAACCCAGCTGCGCGAAACCCATGTCGCCTTCACCGGTACGCCACAAAAGCATTATTACGATGCCGACAAGGTAATCCTTGTCACCGATCCCTTTAGCAGCAATACCTTTTATTATGAGTTCCTGGCCAAGGACATCTCCTTTGTGGAAGAGTTGGAAACCACGGTCAATATGGAGGGCGAGGCCCTGCCCATGATGCGCCTCTGGGTGAAGAAAAAAAGTGTCGGCGTGCGCTGCACCCCCTTTGTGGTGGCAGATACCTTCAGCACTCGCTGATTGTGAACATCACTCACCTGTTTCAGGATTTATTATTGCCACCTATTCTCGAGATCGTATCTCCTCGGGAAAGGTGTGTTTTCTCTAAACCTCTTTTCGACTCCCTCTAAGACTCATTCCCTTCAATTTGAGCCAACTTTGACAGTTGCAATGATTGCATTTGTGCAATCATTGCTTTTTTGCATAGTTGCGTTCGCGCAAGGCGTGCAATGTAGTTTCGCTTGGTGCAATTCGCTTAACATGTCGTAATTAAAGGATAAAACTCAAAAAGGCTTTGGTGGCACACAAAATGTATATGTAGATATCAAACCAAACGAAAATATTAAGCAGTTCTTTTTAAAAGCAGAAATTTAAGACTAACCCGAGCCACAGGAGAAAGATCATGAGCCACTTACTGATTTTCTTAGCGATTATCCCGATTGCCTGTTTTCAACTTGCAAAGATGTACGCACCCTGTCGTCTGTGGCTCCTCACTGGTATCACTGCCGGGCTGGTCATTGCTCCGGTGAGCCAGGGTTTGGTCGAGTACACTCTCATCCCTGTTATTGGCGGCTATATAGGGATCATCGGCACCATGTTTAATCTGATCCACGGCTCAGTGGGTTATTTCTTTTTGGGTGCCATGGGCACCTTTGAGCCGGGTGCGGTGCTGAATGCCTCCCAACTAATTGTGATGAACGCCGTTAATGCCGTTATTTGGACCATCTACTACGGAGTGGTTGGCTACAGGATGGACCTGAAGCTTTCTAAAAATGTGGAGAGCAAATACATCGTTGTTACCGGTGCAAAGCTCAAGCATAGTAAAGATTATCTGTAATGATATCAAATGGGTGGGGCTGGTTGTTTTAACCGTACGGGCAAAGAGTAATGGTCTTCCAGGGGGCCGCAAGTCTCACCACACAACCTGGCTAAAGCGGTTTTCTGCAGCTTGCAACAGGGTAGATAACCGCTTTTTTTGCGCACAACCTGTCTGCTGTTTCATTATTGCAACCCTGCAACTTGATGGAGCAGGCCGGATACATATTACAAAGATTAATGGGGCCGAACGTTATGGATGACGAAGATTCTTATATCTCTCCTGAAGATATCTTGGAAAGTCTGGCTGATGCTGTGTTTACGGTGGATAGCGCTTTGAAAATCACCTCGTTTAATAAAGGCGCTGAAAACATAACGGGCCTGTTACGGCGGCAGGCGTTGGGCCAACCGTGCTGCGAGATTTTTCACTCCAACCTCTGCCAGCATAACTGCCCCCTGAAAAAGGCCTTTACAACCAGCCATGCAACACTGGCAAGCGGGGTTTTTATAACCAACCATTTGGGAGAGAAGGTGCCGGTGCATGTCTCGGCCACCTTATTGCGAAGTTGCAAAAACAAGGTGATTGGCGGCATTGGCAGCTTTCAGGACCTTCGCCTGCTTGATGACGATGTAAACAGTATGGAGCGGGCAGTCCAGGTTTGTGAGGCCCAGACAATTCTCACAGCACTCCATAAAAATAATAACAACAGAGCTGCTGCTGCCCGTGATCTTGGAATCCATAAGAGTACATTTTTCAGGAAGATTAAGAACCTGGGCATTGATCTGCCTCAGGTGGATGGCAGGTTTCGGTCCACCACCTCTAACCCCTCTCCTTGAAGTGTTGCAATTATGCAATTTGATTTTGGGCAGTGCATTGCAATGGCGCAATGTGTTGAGGTCAAGGAGGGGGTGGGTGTTTTGGTTAACTTGTTGATTTTAAAGAACTTAGTGGAAATTAGGAGGCGTGGCACACTAACTGCACTTTACCAAGTTAGCCTCGCTAGGCAGCCAGAGTGCAGTACTGAGAGGCAACAACAAAGTAATTAAGCTTTTGAGACATATAACCACTTTCGAGGAGGTCGAGCCATGAGCCAATACTTAATCCTTTTAGCGATCATTCCATTATCTGTTTTTAACCTGACCAAAATGTTCATGCCCCGGAGGAGGTGGCTGCTGTCCGGTCTTGCCACCGGTCTTGTGGTTGCTCCGGTGAGCATGGGACTTATTGAATTCACCTATGTTCCTATCATAGGTAAAGCCTTGGGCCTTGTGGGCGTCGTTGGCAACCTTATCCACGGATCTGTGGGATATTTCTTCTTGGTTAGCTTCGGCGGTATGGAGCCAGGTGTTTTGCTGACTGCCTCCCAGCTTGTCACCATTAACCTTGTTAATGCTGCGATCTGGGGATCTTACTACGGCATGGTTGGTTATAACATCGACGCAAAACTGGCCACAGAAGAGACGCCAGCCGAAGCCCACGAGGCCCAAACCATGAAGCAGAAGGCTGTTTGAAAAGGGCCCCGGCACTGCCGAAGATTGTTCGGCAGTGCAAACTAAAGAAAAGACATTTTATTCATATAAGAAGGAGAGCAGGTTATGTTGGATTTTGCAGGTACAAAAGCTAAACACGATCAAGCAGCCCTTGATAGCAATTCACACCGAGCTGATACGGGTGATGACATGAGCCTTGCCGGCATAACAGTCGTCATTGCCCTTGCCAGCTTGATAGGCTTATGGGGCCTTACCTGTTTGGCATCTGGACTGATTAAAAGCGGCGGCATAATCGGCCTTGGTGCTTCCTGGATTTCTGCAGTTTTCGGCTTCTAGGTTGTTTGGTTCTCCCAAGCGGTTGTTCACATATCCGGGTTTACTCGGCCAGTACGGGTGATATGGGAAGAGTGAATCTTCCCATATCACCATCGTACGTCTAGTTGCGATGACAGAATCTATGTTGTTGCGAGGGGTGGCACTCTCACTCAGCGGCCTTTTGCTCCCCTTGTCACGTTGATCCTCGGAACCCCAAAGAAACGAAATTAGTGAAGATGAATGCCTCAAGCAGGGTTGCATATTTGCAACCCTGCTTGAGGCTTAGAGTTGCGCAAATGCAACTCTAATTACAGTATTTTAAGACGTAATTTCCATATAACAATCCGATATTAAAGGGTTTCTAATAAAAAAAGACAGGTGGCATGCAAGATGCAATTTGAAAAAGGAAAGACATTTCGCGACCTGTATGAAGTGAGATTTATACCTTTTAAAAATGAGTACGAGGAGATCATGAAGAAAATGAAAAAACTCAAAAAAGTAGCAAGACCTATAGGCTTCTGTTTTCTCTTTGTTTTTTGGCTGTGGCCCTCACTGGGCCTTGCTCTGGACAACTCGGAATGTCTCGATTGTCATAGTGATGACAGCCTGACACGGGAAACCTCAAACGGTGGTGATGTCCATGAAAGTCTCTTTGTGGATGGAGGGAAGTTCAATCGTTCTGTACATCATCTAAATGATATCGGCTGCATCGACTGCCACGCTGATATAGAAGAGTTGAATTATGATAATGATCTTCCCCATGCACAAGATCTGGCCCAGGTAGACTGTGCATCATGCCATGAGGAAGAGACAGACGCCTTTGCCAGCAGTGTCCATATGAAGATAAAGAGTAAAGGCATCACCATGACCTGTTACGCCTGCCATGACTATCATTATGTTAGCCATTTGGAGGCAGCGTCTGTTGCCGAGCGGGAAAATAATTTTTGCGCCAAATGCCATAATCCATACCAAAGCCATGAGTGGTTACCAAAGCGGGAGGAACATTTCGCCTTTGTCGAATGTACCGTCTGTCATGCTCCTGAGGTACCGCGCCACATCCACCTGAAGTTTTTCGATCTGGTCACCAATAAATATTATACAGGCGAAGAGATCCTTGAAACATTGGGCATTGGCAATGAAGAGTTCATGAAAGTGCTCGACAAAAACGAGGATGGCACCATTGGCAAAGATGAGTTTGAGATCCTTGAGTTCATGCTCCGCCAGAAAAATGTCCACGCCATTTTCCATGCCGAACTTGTGGCGGAAACAGAGCCGGTGGCCCACCAGGTAAATCGGGGCGTGGCTGAGCGAAACTGTGAAAAATGCCATACTGCTGAGTCACCCTACTTTAACGCAGTGACCATTGTTATCCCCAAGGAGGATGGCAGTGTTGATCACCACCAGGTGGATCGCTCGGTGCTGGAAAGCTACAGCCTCAGGCATTTTTATCTCTATGCCGGCACCAGGGTGAAGCTCTTGGATATGATCGGCATTGTTTTGATTGCTGGTGCTTTCTGTGGAGTGCTTGGTCATCTGTCCATCCGCATTCTGACCATCAGGCTCCGTCGTAAAAAAGATGACAAAAATTCAGATAAATAAGGAGGATTGGTGATGAGCGATAAATTGATATACATTCATCCGGCGCCGGTTCGGGTCTGGCACTGGATACATGCGGCAGGCTTCGTGACCCTGGTTCTGACCGGTTTTCAGATTCGTTACGCCGAGATGCTGGGGATCATGCCCTTGAAAGATGCCATAACCCTGCATAATTATGTCGGTTTTGTGGTGATTGCCAATTATTTCCTTTGGCTCATCTATTATCTGGGCAGCGGCAAAATAAAAATTTATTTTCCGGATTTGCGTACCTTTGTGCCCAATGCGATTAGGCAGGCCAAGTATTACGGTTACGGGTTGTTTAAGGGCGATCCCAACCCCCATGTGATGACCCCGGAAAATAAGTTCAACGCCCTTCAACAAAAGGCGTATGTCACCCTGATGTTTTTGTTGGTGCCAGCCCAGATGATCTCTGGAGTTTTTCTGTGGAAAGTCAAAGGGTACGCCGATTATGTCCATTTCTTAGGTGGTATCAAGATTATCGATACCATCCATGTTGTTCTCTTCTTCTTCTTTGCCTCCTTCCTCATTGCCCATTGCTACCTTGCAACGCTGGGCCATACTCCCTGGGCCCATTTCAAGGCCATGTTTACCGGGTATGAGGAACATCATTAGGGGTTATATGTGAAACGAGGATTCTGGAGGGAATCCGGGAAAGGGGCATTGACCTAAGGGTTGATGCCCCTTTTTTGTGTGCAGTGGTTTTATCCCCATTCAGCTTTACGGTTCCTTGCTCGCTCAGGACTGAATGGGGAAAAAGGAGGTCATTCCCGCGAAGGCGGGAATCCAGTAATTTGGGAGAGTATAGATTCCCGCCTTCGCGGGAATGACCTGTTGGCCTGAAAAAGTCCTATTGGGGAAACCAGGTCTAGACGGGCAAAATTAGCCCTTCTTCTTTTTCCCAACCGGGAAATCAATCTGATACTTCTTCATCTTGCGCCACAGGGTGGTTTTTTCAATGCCGAGATGGGCCGCGGTCTTGCCTCTGTTCCCATCAAATTTCTGCAACGCTGCCAGGATGGTGCCAGCCTCAGCGTTGGATAGTGGCGTAGCGGACTCGCTGGCCGCGCTTGCCAGTGGTTGCTCCTGAAGAGGTCCTGTCAGCCCTTCAGGCAGGCAATCCACATCAATCTGGCCACCGTGGCAAAGAACAAAGGTGTATTCAATGATATTTTCAAGCTCCCGGATATTGCCGGGGAAATCATGGCGCATGAGAATATTGATCACCTCGGAAGAGGCGGATTCGATATTTTTCTGTTTGAGGTTGTTGAACTTATGAATGAAGTGATCCACCAAAATGGGGATATCCTCTCTCCTTTCCGACAAAGGCGGCAACGTAATCTTAATAACGTTAAGCCGGAAGAAGAGGTCTTCGCGGAAAAGCCCTTCATCAGCCAGCTCCTTAAGGTTTTTATTTGTTGCCGCAACCACCCGCACATCTGCTTTCTCAGTTTTTGTGCCGCCCAAAGGTTCGTACTCCTTTTCTTGAATAACGCGGAGAAGCTTGAGCTGCAGGGCCGGGGAAATATCGCCGATCTCATCAAGGAAAATGGTGCCCCCTTCCGCCAGGGCAAAACGACCAGGCTTGTCGCCTTTGGCCCCGGTAAAAGCTCCTTTTTTGTAGCCGAAAAGCTCTGACTCAAGCAGGGTGTCCGGTAAAGCCGCACAGTTCAGGGCCACATATTTCCCCGGTCTGTCGGTGAGGGTGTGGATGGCCTTGGCAAAAAGCTCCTTGCCCGAGCCGCTCGGGCCTTCAATAAGCACCGTGCTGTCGCTTTTAGCGATATTGGGCAGGATGGCAAAGATGTTTTTAATCTTGTGGTTCTTGCTGATGATGTCCTGGAAGCTGTAGTTGTCGGTGATCTCCTTACGAAGCTCCTCCATGGCCGAACAGTCACGAAACGTTTCAACACCGCCAATGGCAAAGCCATCCTCATCACGCAGGGCCGATGTGGATACATTGATGGGAGTTAGCTGCCCCTGTTTATTGGTGATGGTGACTTTAAGGTTGGTCACCTCCTCACCGGACTCCATGGATTGCTTGAGGGCGCAGGAATCTTTGCAGATATTGGCGTTAAAGACCTCGTAGCATTTTTTGCCAATTGCCTCGCGTCTCTTATAGCCAGTGATATGCTCGGCAGCCAAATTAAAAGAGGTGATGTGCCAGTCTTTGTCCACGGTAAAGGCACCATCACCAATGGAGTCCAGGATGCAGTCACTGAGCGAAAGCTCTTTTTGTAGGCCCTCAATGGCAGAGGTGTCACGGAAGGTCTCCACGCCGCCGATGATATCGCCATCCTCGTTGCGAAGTACGCAGGTGTTTACTCGAATGGGCACCTTGTCGCCTTCGATATCTTCAATGGTAACTCTGAGATCATGGACATCCAGACCTGTGTCCATTGATTTTTTAAGGGCGCAGGATGATTTGCAGATATCGGCCTTAAATACCTCATAACATTTCATGCCAATGGCTTCAGAACGATGAACACCGGTGATATCTTCGGCCGCCTTATTAAAAGAGGTGATAACCCAGTCATGATCCACTGAGAAGGCACCGTCGGCAATGGAGTCGAGCACACTGTCGCTCAGTGATATGTTCTGGCGCAGTTTTTCAATGGCAGAGATGTCTCGAAAGGTCTCGACACCGCCGATCACCTCAAAATTCTCATTCCTAAGCACGGAGGTGGTGACCATAATGGGAATTTTGTCGCCTTCAATATCCTGAATGTTGACCTTGAGATTGGTGACATCGCGCCCAGTTTCAATGGATTGCTTGAGCGCACATGACGACATGCAGATATCAGCCTTAAAGACCTCGTAACATTTTCTGCCAATGGCGTCGGAGCGGTGAATGCCGGTGATTTCTTCTGCAGATTTGTTGAAGAAGGTTATTCGCCAATCATGATCCACGGAAAAGGCGCCGTCAGCGATGGATTCCAGAATACTGTCGCTGAGGTTTTTTTCACTTTTTTCAATGACGGTTTCCGTGGTTTCGCGAAAGGTTTCCACGCCGCCTGTAAATTCTCCCTCATCATTAAAAAGCGCTGTGGTGTATGCAATAACAGGGATTTCAACATCAAAGGCCTTGATGGCAATATTATGGCTGACGATCTTTTCGCCGAATTTTACGGACTGTTTAAGGGCGCAGGATGATTTACAGATATTGCTTTGAAAGACGTCGTAGCATTTCTTCCCCACCACATCCCAACGCTTGATGCCGGTTATCTTTTCAGCCGCCCTGTTAAAGGAAGTGATGTTAAGGTCTTTATCCACCGTAAAGGCAGGATCGACAATGGAGTTGAGGGAGCTGAGGGTAAACCGGGTTTCCGGTTTTTTGGGGATGGTGGTGAACATAGGTGCGTCCTCGTGGGAAGGTCTTACTTGCCGGCAGAAAGACAGTGTTTGAGTAAACACCGTTGTTTCGGGCGGAATGGGGCAAGCAGTATTCGCTGACGACACCTTGCAATTCTGCAATTTAAAATACCGCATGCCATTGCAGTTGCGCAAGCCTTGCTTTTGGCTATTTTGCAATGGGTGACTTAACAGTCTGTATTTTAACGGGATAATATTTGACTCTCACTGGCACATAATATGCGAGATATAAGGTAACTCTTTATGAATCGATATGAGGTGGCAGAGATGAAAATGGCAATTTCCAGTGCAGGCCCCAACCTGAAGGCAAACGTTGACCCCAATTTTGGCCGGGCACCTTTCTTGGTCATTTACGACACAGAAACACAGGACGTGTTGGAAGTAATCGACAACCATGAGGGGCAAGATGCTGCCCAGGGAGCCGGGATACTGGTTGCCGGATTGCTGGCCCAAAAGGGCGTATCGGTGATTATAACCGGTCGGGTGGGTCCCAAGGCCATGGAGGTGATTGAGCAGGCAAGAATGAGGGTGGTCGCCAACGCCACAGGTACCGTGGAGAACGCAATTATGGATTTTTTTGGGAAGCGTAATTTGGTCTCCGGCCATGCATCACAGGACGAACGGGTACTGCTTCGCCCTCAGTGCCGGCGTCGAAACGTTTGGCAACAGAGTGGTGGTGCAATGAGAGGAGGGCGAGGCATTGGAGGCAGAGGGCGAGGGCAGGTTGTAGGACGGTAAAAAGTGGGGTGATGATATGCAGCTAGCTGTTGCCAGTGGTAAGGGCGGAACAGGCAAGACAACCATATCCACCAGCCTGGCCCTGTGCGGCCAAGGAGAGGTGCAGTTTCTTGACTGCGATGTGGAGGAGCCCAATGGCCATATTTTCCTCAACCCGCAGTTGACGGAAAGTTATGTCCATAACGTTACCATTCCTCGGATCATCACAGAACAATGTTCGTACTGCGGCAAATGCCGAAATATCTGCCGTTTTAATGCCATCACCATGTTTGGCCAGACCATTATGGCCTTCTCTGAACTCTGCCATTCCTGCCTTGGTTGTTTTCTTGTCTGTGAAGATGAGGCCATGGTTCGTGATTCCCGTGAAATTGGCGTTTTGGAACAGGGCCTAGCCGGCGACATTGATTTCGTTCATGGCAGAATCAGGGTGGGCGAGGCCATGGCAGTGCCCCTTATCAAAGAGGTCAAAAAAAAGGCATGGCAGCATGATTTGGTCATTATTGATGCACCACCGGGTACCTCATGTCCATTTGTGGAGGCGGTGGCCGGGGTAGATTTTGTTTTACTGGTCACCGAGCCAACGCCTTTTGGTTTCCATGATCTGAAGCTGGCCGTACAGGTGCTGAGAAGTTTTGCCAAGCCGTGCGGAGTTATCATCAATCGCTCCGACCTGGGTGACGATCGGGTGGAGAAATGGTGTCAGGTGGAGAACATTCCGGTGCTTATGAAAATCCCCTTTGATCGGGCCATTGCCGAGGGCTATGCCCACGGCGATACCCTGATTGAAAGCCGGCCTGACATGCGCCAACCTTTGCAACATCTATTAGAGGAGCTTGTGCAATGAAAGAGATTGTCGTTTTAAGTGGCAAAGGCGGCACAGGCAAGACCACATTACTGGGCTCTTTTGCCTGCCTTGCTGAAAATAAGGTGTTGGCTGATTGCGATGTGGATGCTGCAGATCTCCACCTGCTGCTTGCCCCTGAACATCGAAGCGAAAATGAGTTCCGCTCTGGGGTCAAGGCCCGGGTTGTGCCGGAAAAATGCACAGCCTGCGGTACATGCCAGGATCTCTGCCAGTTTGAAGCCGTGCAGGTAGCAGCCACATGTGCCGCTGTGGATACTTTAGCCTGTGAAGGCTGTGGGGTGTGTGCCTATTTTTGTCCGGAGCAGGCCATCCATCTGGACAAAAATCATTGCGGCACCTGGTATCTATCTGATACCGATTACGGCCCGCTGGTTCATGCTCAGCTTTTTGCCGGGGAAGAGAATTCCGGCAAACTGGTCTCGTTTGTCAAAAGGCAGGCCCGCCAGCTTGCAGAAGATACTGATGCCGACCTTATTTTAGTAGATGGCGCCCCGGGCATTGGCTGCCCGGTTATCGCCTCACTTTCAGGAGCCGATGCCATAGTGGCAGTGACCGAGCCAACGCTTTCCGGCTGGCATGATTTGGCACGCGTCTTAGATCTTGCAGATCACTTCCAGTTGCAGGCCTTTGTCTGCCTCAATAAGTGGGACCTTAATCCAGAGATTGCCTCCCTCATCACAGAAAGATGTCAGCAGAGGGATGTTATTGTCTTAGGCCGTATCCCTTTTGATCCGGGTGTGATTACTGCCCAGCTTCAGGGTAAGCCTGTGGTATTGGCCAATTCGCCGGCATCTTTGGCCTTAAAGGCAATTTGGCCGATTTTGAGAGACCAGGTCGTCAATAATTTTCGTGAGATGCCAAAGGCAAAGGTTCCCTTTCCGACCTCTTCCTTCCACAGGGAGATGCGTCTCGGTTAATAATTTTATCTTTCCAGTATCTGCTCGATTTCTAAATGAGTAATTTAATAGGGAGAAGGGGCGTGGCCACTTCTCCCTATTTCTTTGGGTTGACATGGTTTGCTCTGCGCCATAAGCTAGCCTATGAATGGGGATGAAAAAAGGGAGAGAGCAATATGCGGGAGCAGAGAGGAAAAAGCAGTAGGCAAGCGTTTTTCTTGTTGTTGATTCTATGGAGCTCTGTCCTCGCCTTCATTACGCCAGCCCATGTCCTGGCTGCAGCCAATCCAGAACCTGTCGAGTTACTTTCTCCTCCTGCCGGGGCAGAGGTGGCTGCCAGGCGTCCAGAGATTTCCTGCCGGATCAATACACCCTTTCGCCGTAATTATCTCTATGTCTATCTCGATGGGGTAGATGTTTCTGGCATCCTCGAAGTTTCTGATAAGGGTTTTCAAGTCAAACCCATTGCAGCACTTCCCTCCGGCAGCCATACCTTGGTGGTCATGTTTTATGGGCAGGATGGCCAGCAGGTTTATAAAGAGTTCAGTTTTTCCAGCCGCCACTCCGAAACCTTTGAAGAGCTAAGCTCAGCCAATGAACTCACGGCACGCTATCAGGCGGTGCTTGATAAGCCCAGTGATTCGCCTCACATTCCCTACTCGGCAATAGATGCCAACCTTGCCACTGCTTCGGCCATCAAAAAGGAAAATTGGCGCTTTAGCCTGGATGGCAATGTCCGCTATGTTGACCAAAATGCACCCCTGACTCCTCCGCCTTATAAAGGCGCCAATGTCAATAACTTCATAGCCAAGCTGGAGAGAAGCAGCCAGCAGGGTGGCTATCATCTTTTAGCTGAAGTGGGGGATGTCGTTGTTAATGAAAGCGCCACCACCATCCAGAACATGGGCAGGCGGGGCAGCAAGCTCACCGTGGATTATAAGGATGTGACAGTGAGCGGTTTTGTGGTCAACAGCGCACCGGTTTATGGCCTGCGAAGCGATGATGATTTTGGCATCGATAGCTCGGATGATGATCATCTGATGGGAATTTCCGGCCAGCTAAAGCTCATGGGAAACAAGGTGAGTCTGAAAAGTGTCTATATCACCGGTGGAGAGACTGGCAGCGGTTTTGGACTTTATACCGAGCAGGGCGGCAGCAAGGGCCATGTGGCCGGCGCGGTTTTAGAGCAGGATTTCTTTAGCAAAAAGCTGGTAGCCCAGCAGGAGTTTTTTGTCTCAAGCTTTGACCCAAATACCGCAGATACCTGGGACAGCGAGGACGACAAGGCTTACCGCCTAGGCCTCCACGGTGCCAGCGGCCAATATTTTTACCAGGGTGTTTATGAGTATTTTGGCCCATATTATAGCGTGGCCGGCCAGTACATAACCAGTGACAGGGAGGGCTTTACCCTCATGGCCGGCAAGAATTTCAGCAGCCAAAATCTCTCTGTGCAGGTGTCTCAGTATAACGATAATGTTGAGAACGATGACTTCTATCCCATCGTTCAAACCACCCAGGCCATGGCCACATATAATCTCAGCAAATTTCAACGCTTTCCCATGTCGCTTAGTTATTCAAAGACCATGATGGAAAGTAGTAGCGAGCCGCAAGGAATCGCCCCCATCCATACGGACACAGACGTTGTTTCTGGAACGGTGAGTTATTTTAAAAACACCTTAAATCTATCATTACAGCCCAGTTACTCCCTGCAAAACGATCGCTTTTCAGATAACGATACAAGCAATACAGGGGTGGCTTTGAGTGCAAATTATGCCAAAGAGATTCTGAACGTGGCATCGTTGTTTTCCTTTAACAGGGCATCCTATGATCTCAGTAACGAAGAGAGCGATACCTATCTGGCCAATCTGCAGCTCCAAGGCTGGGCCATCAAAGATCTCCTCAGTTATGGGGTAAGCAGCAGTTACACGCTCATAGAGGCAGAAATTGCCGGCAGGTCCGACACCTTTGCAGCCGATGCTGAGATTGCCTATTTTTTTACCAAGGGCAAGGTGGCTGGCCTGATAAACCCGACCATAGGTTTCCGTTCTACATATACCAAAACCTGGTTCGACAGCCTTGATGACGAGGATGAGGAGCTGGTTTTTTACCTGGTCCTGACCTCTCGTATTCCTCTAAAACTGTAGGGAAAGAGATATGCCCAGACAGATAGCCCGCCTCCTGATTTTTCTAGCCCTATTACTCATCATTCCTGGCTCCTTACTTGCCGGGCCCATGACCTGGCAGTCTCCTTCTACCCTGCCCACAGCCAATGTAGGGGTGCCCTACTCCTATCAGCTTCAGGCTGCCGGTGATTTCCCTGCCGCATCCTATACACTGATAAGCGGCGACCTGTTGGGCCTTACGCTGAGTAGCAGCGGTCTTCTTTCCGGCACTCCGTCCTTTCGTGAAACTACGCAGGTGATTATTCGGGCCGCAGGCATATCCGTAACCGGTGCTCCACAGATAGCAGACCAAACCTTTACCCTCACCGTTGCCACTGGCGCCTTGTCGGATTTCCATATCCAGCGTTTGCAGCTCTACTTTGATAATAACCGGGCTGAAATTACCCTGAGCAAGAATGATCCCCCACCCAGGCTTTTTGCCCGTTTAGACTATGTGGGTTCAGGCCTGCTGCGCGGCTACTGGGAGGTGGACGGCAGGGTGCACTCCCATGTTCAGCAAACATTGGTTTATGGCACCAATTTAATTATCCAAGCTGCGCCGGTTCCGCCCCTGCCTACCTATGCCGCTGGCAGCCACCGGGTGCGTTTCGTCATCACAGAACCGGTACAGACTATCACCTTTCCAAAGGCTATCTATTATGTTGAGGAAAGCCAGGAAAAGGTCTTTGTGCCCATCACGCTCCTTGCTCCTGCCCATAGGCAAATGCTGACAACTGAGCAGGCCCGCTTTAGCTGGGAGATGCAGAGTGAAACAGCAGCGTATCTTGTCGAGTTTTTTGACCATCAGCAGGGCAGGCCGATCTTTTCAGCCTATACACGCCAGACGCACTATAGTCTGGCTGATCATATCCTGAGCCGAACCTTTATTGGCCAGGGCGATTATTTTTGGCAGGTCACCGGCTTTTCAGTGGATAATCAAATCATGAACAAGAGCCGGATGCAGAGCTTTTGGTTTCAGCAAGATGGTAAGGTGCAATAGGGAGACAATGATGACACGAAGATTTTGGTTCATATGCATAGCCCTTGGTCTCTTGTTTTGGCAAGGGTTTGGGCAGACCATGCCGGCTGCCTTTGCAGGGACAAGTACCCTGAAGGTGACGCGTTTGCATATTTATTTTGGAAATTATCGCTCCGAAATTACTGTTCCCCAAAACAAGAGTACACTCACGGCCTATGTTGAGTTGGATTATGAAGGGATTGGTCTGCTTCAGGGCCACTGGGAGGTGGATGGTCAGGTCCTCTCCCATGTCCGCCGTCATCTTGACCGCAGCAATGATGGCTCTATCGTCCTTACCAGTCCACAGGTGCCGGGTCTGCCCACCTGGCAGATCGGCGGCCATCGGGTCAGCTTTATCCTGAACGAACCTGCTCTTGGTCAGCCAGAGCCAGTGGCCCTTTACTTCGTCACTGCCAAACAAGTGATTGCCAAAGGGGTCAACTTGACTAGCCCTGCTCATCAGGCCAGCTTGGCCCTTAAACCACAGCTTTTTAGCTGGTCGGCTGAGGAACAAAATAACGGTTATCTGCTCACCTTTTTTGATGAGCCGGGCAATACCGTTTTCTCTGTCTATACCAAGGAGCAGGAGTATCGCCTGCCGGAATTTACCTTGGGGAGGGTGTTTCAAAGAGGCAACCTTTACCAGTGGCAGGTGTGGGGCTATGATGAGGACCTTAACAAACAGTCAGGTAGCGTCAAACAGCAGTTTTTCATAAAACCCTAATGACCTGAAAAAGAGATGTGATCGAATTTGTCGGACATTTTGCCTGCCTTATTCTGAGGCAAGGAGGTTTGTATGAGACGATATTTTGCGGTAGTTGTTACTCTTTGTTTTCTTTTGGTGATAGTCATAGTCCCTGCTTTTGCAGCAGAAAAAATCTCACCCAAAAATCGGGCTGTGGCACCACCGGCAACTATGCCCAAGGCAGCCACAAAGGGGGTCAAGGTGAAACCCGGACCCTTTCGGGTCATCTCTGTGCAATTTCAGGAGATGAGCCATAATAACCAATCATTTCTGGCGGCAGCCATCTTGTTTAATAAGGATGTTGATCCTGCCTCAATCCAACAAAATGTCAACATCCGGCTGCTTAAGAAAAACGAAAATCATTTTTGGCTGGATGCCTCAACCCAGAACAACACTGTCCGAACGATATATCATGGCATCACTTGGGCTTCAGGCGCTCCTCTGGAAAACGGTTATTATGTGATGCACCTCAGGGGCACCCTTAAGAGTAAGGACGGAATATTTCTTGACTGTGATGGTGACGGCACAGGCGAGGGAGGAGCCTTGCCCCCCTATGAGTCACAAATTTACCAGGTGAACAATCCAGAGCCCGGGCTCATCGACATCGACCCGGGTAGGATTGATGATCTGCGGGAGTCAATCGATGGTGGTGGTATTCGGCTAACGCCAAGACCATAAGTCGTGAATTTGTTGCTGCGAGGGTGAACTGATGAGAGAAAGGCTTACTATGCAGCCTCCTCAATGATCAGTTCGCTCACAGCCAGGCCTTCAGGAGTTTTTTCGGCCAGGTTGAGCTCCAGCTGAGCCTCTTTCTCAAGCAGCTTACCCTCCTTGTCCCGAGTGAGCTTGACAAAGGGTTTGTCAATTTCGGCGCCGGCGGCAAGAACAATTGCCTCTCTGCCGTCAGTAAGGCGAACCTTGTTGCCGGGCGGATAGATCCCCAGGGTGGCGACAAAGGCTCTGAAGATTGCCGGATCAAAGGCACCTTTGTCTGAAATCATGATGCTGAATGCCTCCAGGGGAGCAAGGGGCGGTTTGTAGGGGCGCACCGCAGTCAGGGCTTCAAAGACATCGCATATTTGCATCAGGGAAACAAGATGACTGCGTACAGCCCAGGATGGAGAAGGCGGGTAGCCACCGCCATCGTAACGCAAATGATGTCCCCAGGCCGCTGCCACCTGCATGGGTGTTGAGTCATTATGCTCCAAAAGTATCTCCGCTCCCATGCTGGCATGGGAGCGCATAATGGCAAACTCATCTTTGCTCAAACGCCCTGGTTTAAAAAGTATCTCCGACGGGATCTTGCTTTTGCCAAGATCATGGAGGAGGGCAGCGGTCCCAAGCTCCAGGAGCTGCTCGTCATCAAGCCCCAGATGGTCGCCCACAAAAACCGCCAAGGTTGCCACCCGCACCGAATGGCCCACTGTATAGCTATCATAATCCGGATAGTGAACAAATTGCAGCATGTCTGTGTAGCTTGATCTGGTACTGAGCAGGAGCTGCTCGCTCACTGACTGGGCGCCGGTGATGTCGATGGATCGGTCAAGGCTGACATTGCCGTGGGCCTTGGCCACGATATCAAAGAGGGCCTGGTAGACAAGCAGGGGCGAGTGGAGGTGGCCACTGCTGTCTCTCCCCTTCCAAACCTCTTTGTCCTCGTCGGATATCAGGGCGGATGGCGCTGTATAATGGCCTGCCAACTTAATATTATAGGCACCCCGCTCGCGCATGATATCCCGTGCTGCCTGCAGGTTTTCAATGGGGGCCTGCATCTCGTCGGCAAGATCTAGAAGGACCTGCATTTCATAAGCAGTAGTGTTTTCACCCAATACCAAACCGCCGCAATGCAGTTTTCTGGCAAAATCGACAAGCTGCTGACCCATGATGCTCGGGCCAACAAGATAGTTGCCGTCATGTACCAGCTGGCCTTCGACAATGCCGATGAAAAGATCCTCCTCTTCAAGCTCGGCCAGCACAATGCGCAGGTCCGCAACAATCTCGGCGCAATGGGTCCTGATGAGCGGATGGTTGGCAAAATAGAGCCGTCGCTCGCCAATGCATCTGCTGAGATTAACAATGAGCTTATTGAGTTTGGGGTTCATTATTTTCGCTTAGCCTCCCCATGCTCTTAATGCATCCCGGGCAGCCTTCCGGCAGGGTCCGGGCCATTCTGGGATGAGCAGATAATGTTTTGAGCTGACGATGTCGTCAAGCAACTCCCGCATGCCCGGCACCTGGGTTTTTGCCAGCACCGAAATGGCATCAGCAACCCAGGCGGCGCTGCGCATCTCCTCAGGGAGATCTGGCAGTTTTTCAACGATGATTGTAGCGCCTTTCTTTTTTAGGCCTTTACTGGGCTTATTGGGATCTTCTTCTTTTAGAAGATCGAAAATAAACTGCTTATGGGAAGGCAAGGTATTGTCTAAAAGAGGGGCCACAGCCTTGTCGAGCCATCCCAGGGACTGACGCCTGAGCCCGTGGGCCAGTAATTTGAAAACATGGGATGTCAACGATGAGGTGAGCAGAAGAAGAAACAGTTTTTTGAGCGCTATAGGTGGTGGAGCGAAAAGCGATGCCGAGATACGTTTTTCACTTAGAGCGTCCAGCTTTTCAAGGCGCGGCAGACTGCTGTGCATTTCCTGCCAGGTAAGCATGCCGATTATCGAACATATTTCCTCGAAAACTTTCGGGTCTTTTTGGGGGCCGGCAATAAGAGTTTCATTGACCAGAAAGGGCCAGCAGGCCATGAACTCGGCCTTCATTAACCCCTGACAGACCTCACGCAGAATGGTTAGCGGTGCGGTGTGCTCTGAGCGCCTTAAGATTTCGAAAACAACCAGCATGGTGGCCTCCAGGTTTTGCTGGTCAAGGCTTTTCAGGAGATCCTGGAGGCCATGGGTCACTATGCGCCATTCTTTTTTTTCCAAAGGCGCCCCCAGACAGTTTCGTAATGCCTCCTGCATGCGCATGGTTGCATGGAGGCGGCGCTCTTGGCCGAGCATCTGCATCAAGATTGAAAGCTCTTACGTCGGTTATTGCCATGCAGGTTTTTTGGCAGGGATCTTTCCTTTAAGAGCTCTAAGGCTTGTTGAAACTCATCGAGAGTCATTCCGGGCGGATCATGGCGGCGCATGGGCTTTGCCTTTTCCTGGTCGCCACCCTCTGGCTTGGGTTGGCTGCCCTTGACCATTGTGACCAGCAGGTTAACCGCATCCCGCGACTTGCTCTCTTTTTTATCCCCCTCGAGGGATTTTAAGATAGCAACCAAAACATCAATGTTTTGATGATGTCTCGGCTGTAAGGCACCACCCTCTTGACCGGAAGAATCCATGGATTGGGCAACACTGCGAAGAAGCTTTTCAACATCGGCCCAGGTTACGGACGGCAGATCGCTCTCAGCAATCTGCCTGTTTTGCAGGGCATCAGGAATGGAATCAAGAAGCTGGCGGCACACGGAAATCTGCTCATCCTTCAGGCCATGCTGTTTTAGGGATGAGAGCAGGTAGTCGATGGTGGGCTGGGAAGAGTCGCCGGAGCCCTCATGGCCCTCAGCAGAGGTACTGGCCAGGAAAGTAAGCTGGTGGGCTTTGACTGTGGGAGGCAGGCCGGTAATTTTAATCTCTTTAAAGTCACGCGAATTTTGCAGGCTGGTCCTGAGAAAAAGAAGGCGGGATAAGAAGAGGCGCAACTCGTCAGCTGTAATATCACGATGGATATCAAGACCGGCAATACTGAGCGAATAGAGAAGATTGTGAAAATAATGGGCAGCCGCCTGGGAAATATCGACCTCAATGCCTTGGATGGTAAGGGAGTTTTCAGAAAGGGTAAAGCGGACATGGGTGGCTTCTTTGCCGGCGATTTTGTTCAAGGACCGAATGAAAGACGCAGCAGCCTGATCGGCAACAGCATGACCTGCCGGGTAGTAGATGCCGATTTTAAAAAATCGGTGCAGGTTATTCATCAAGTCGGTAAGAACTTGGGGGGTGACAATCTCCATTTATAAAGAGTACGAAAAGAGCAGTTTACAGGTCAAGATAAGAATATTTCCTAAGAACTAAAGTTGGCTGGCTATGAAGCGTAAGCCAAGAGATGAATCCTCTTTAAACAGAGTAGAAGAAGCGGAATCTTTGATGGGAATGATTATTGTTTAACTATCAGGAGGATGACTGCAAGACAGGGTCGTCGAAACAACCATAACCAAATGGAGGTGTACTATGAAAGAGTTAACTAAACGCTCAGTATGCCCTGAAGTTATGATCATCCATAATGAAAGTAATGAAGGCCTTCACATTGAAGTGGCCCTCTCTGGCGTAGATAAAAAAGGGGTTGACCTTAGTTTTGGCAACCATCATTTCTGTGTGTCCGGTGAGAGGGAAGAGTTCACATTCGATGGCTGTTATGAGTTAGCCCATGAAGTTGCCAAAAAAAAGGCAAATGCGGTGTTTGATAACGGTCTTTTGAAGGTTGACGTTCCTTTCTTGGAGATGGATCAAGCTGTCAAGGTGAGCATTCATTAACAAGTGCAGCAGGGTCAATTTTTGGCCTGCTACTTTTTGGAGGTTACATCATGACAACTCTTACTATCAAAAGGAAAAATATTGTCCTGGACGATGATGGTTTTTTGACCAATTTTGAAGACTGGGACGAAGATGTGGCTTATGAGCTCGCCAGCCGCGAAGGCGTGAACGAGCTTACGGAGGAGCGGTTGGAAATTATCAGGTTTATGCGGAGTTATTACCGGAAATTTAAAGCGTTTCCAATTTTAAACTATATCTGCAAAAACCTGCATAAACCACGCGAATGCGTAACCAACCATTTTGTTAACCCAATGAAGGCATGGAAAATTGCCGGCCTCCCTCACTTGGACGGAATTCACTTTGTCAGCTTGGATGGAGACCACTACTCAATGGAGGAGTGTTGCTGAATTCGGGAATAGTCAATTTTTCCTTAATTTCAACGAAAAGAGCCCGACAATCTCGTTTAAAGAGAATGTCGGGCTCTTTTGAACTGGTACCGGAGGTCGGGATCGAACCGACATGGGGTTGCCCCCGCGGGATTTTGAGTCCCATTTCTATAGTTTCACGTGGGTTCACCAAATTTCATAAAAACAATGGCTAATCAACAATTTGTCGTGTAATATGCTTCATATAGTCCCCCGTGGTTTACCCCCATTTTAGGTTGAAAGTGGGGAGAGAATGGGGAGAGAATTGGAGGTGTTGGCATGGCAAAATGGAAAGCATGTGGAGCAAAAGGTGTCAGATATTATGAACACGACACCCGGAAGCATGGCATCAAAAAAGATAGATACTTTGCTATAAGGTATCAATTTAATGGCCAGCGACGAGAAGAGGGTTTGGGGTGGGCCAGTGAAGGCTGGAACGAGGAAAAAGCTGCAGAGGAACGTATCGCGTTAAAAAAGAGTCAGCGTAAAGGTGAAGGCCCCCGCACCTTGGCTGAAAAAAGAGCTGCCAACGATATTGAGCAGGCGCGAAAGGAATCTGAAAGTCTTACCTTGGCTGATTTTTGGGAGAAAGATTATATCTACCAACTTAAAGCAAGACTCTCTAAGAAATCATCTTGGGAGAAAGAGGTCGCCCATTTTGAAAAGAGGATAAAACCTGTAGTGGGGGATAAGATTCTAAATGATATTACCCCGGAAGATGTTGATAGAATTTTAGACCTTATGAGGGCCGAAGAACTTGCCCCTCGAACGCAGCAATATGCTGTCGGCACCTTGTTCCGAATCTGGAAGCTGGCCGCAAAACGGAAGCTGGTTAAAGCCGGAGACAACCCCGCAATGGGGGTAGAAATAGCAAAAGTCAACAATACCCGCTTACGTGTTCTTTCCCCCCAAGAGCTAAAAGATATTCTCGAAGCCCTTTCTGTCATTGATCCTGCAGCCCATGACATTACCCTGTTTTGTGCCTTCACAGGGTGCAGGTTTTCTGAGGCGGCAAGGCTTACGTGGGAGCATGTTGACCTAACTAGAGCCACCGCCTTGTTTCCTGAGACTAAAAACCGAGATTCCAGAGAAGTCTATCTTGTGCCAGAGCTTCTTTCCATGTTTGACCGACTAAAGCATGGCGAAGTGGGCGAACATGTTTTTCTAAGGAAAAGCGGCCAGCCATTCAAAGAGGCCCCACGGTCTTTCAAAACCGCTGCTGATGAACTTGGCCTTAACGATAATAGGAGTAAAAGGGATCGGGCAACCTTCCATAGCTTGAGACATACCGCCGCCACCTTTGCAGCCCGGCGTGGTGTACCCGTCAAAGACATGCAACTTCTGTTTGGCTGGAAAACACCTTCAATGGTGTTTCGTTATTGCAAAGGAGATGAGAAAACCCAGCGGCGCGCCATGCAGGGGCTTGCCCAGAGTTTGACTGCAGAACCGGCAAAAGTTTTGCCTATGGTGAAGAAAGGATAAGGTTATTTTTTCTGGGGGATAGGGTGGCCACCCGAAAGCTGGAAAACCTTGCCAGTTTCCCCCGGAGCTTTTTACAAGGTGCGTTAAAGGTGACGCGAGTGAAGATAAAATTACCACCAAAGAAGTATTACAGGCTGGGTGAACTTGTCGATGAATGGGAGCTAGGAGATGATGAAAAGTCAGGTGTACATAATCTCCTTAGTTATGCAGAACAGGGGTTGTTGGCTGTTTCTGTTTATCTCGATGAATGCAAATTAATGCCAGCAGGAGGTGATTTTGAATCAGTAAAAGTAACGGCTGGATATTACAGGGTAGAAATTTCACCATCCACTAGAGCTGGGAGCTGTTTCGATCATGAGCCAATATATATTATTGATCAAAATGGAAGGAAAAAATATCTTCTACCATATAATGGCGAATATGAAGGAGAGATGCCTGCAGAATGGGCTGCAGAACAAGACCCTGAATTTTTTGATAGTCTAGGTTATCAGACATATCATTGGACTGATATGGTTGTGTCTCATG
>SWCD01002716.1_pt1 | contig 23499 bp, 28 predicted proteins | sample 4693011 | NCBI WGS metagenome assembly SWCD01 (sample SAMN10267278, study PRJNA491770) | bioreactor metagenome | isolation source: DHS bioreactor inoculated with marine | place: Japan: Omine Ridge, Nankai Trough | reverse complement strand
CCCCCCCGGGGGCAAACGACCAGGCGGTGCCGTCGGCACAATCGACGATCACATGGGCTTCGCCGCGGCGGCACCCGGCGCTCTGGTGAAAGATCTGCAACACGTAGCCTTCCCAGAGATCCTCGGCCGGCGCCAGCCCCTCCTCGCCGTCCGGCGCGTAGAGATGGGTCAGGCCGCAATCGGCGAGCGGCACGGTGCTGCTCACCCTGCGGGTCTCGACCTCGCACGCCTCGGCGCTGGCCAGGGCCCCGCCGGCCAGCGCACAGAGCGCCAGGGATATGCCGAGGCTGCGGATCAAAGGCCCTGCCCCGGTTTCACGTCGACCAGCTTGATCGCGGCCTTGGGGTCGCGGTGCATCTGGGCAACCACGTTCTGGCGCTTGACGTCCTTGCGGTGGCGCAGGGTCAGCACGATGGCGCCGATCATCGCCACCAGCAGGATCAGCCCCGAGAGCTGGAACAGCAAAAGGTAGTCGGTGTAGATCACCCGGCCGAGCTGGGTGGTGTTGGGCACCTCGCCGACCATCGGCTGGGCCAGCGGGGTGATGCCGTCGGAGGTGATCCAGGTGCCGAAGATCATGCCGAGCTCGACCAGCAGCACGACGCCGATCAGCAGGCCCACCGGCAGGTATTGCGCCATCCCGGCCTTGAGCTCGGCGAAATCGACGTCGAGCATCATCACCACGAACAGGAACAGCACCGCGACCGCGCCGACGTAGACGATCATCAACAGCATCGCGAGGAATTCGGCCCCCAACAGCACGAACAGTCCGGTGGCGCCGACGAAGGTGGTGATGAGCCAGAGCACCGAGTGCACCGGGTTGCGGCTCACCACGGTGAACAGCCCGCCCGTCAGCAGCACCAGCGCCAGGACGTAGAATGTGAAACCGGCGACACTCATGCGTCCCCCTCCTCGTCGTTAAAGTCTTCGAAGACTTCCTTGGCGATCTCCAGCGCGCGTTTCATCGCCGGAAGCCCGCCCATCATCGACATCTGATAGATCACCTCGGCGATCTCCTTTTCCGAGGCGCCGGACTCGCGCGCATGGCGCACGGTCAGCGCGATCTGCGGCTGCGCGGTCGCCCCGGTGGCGACGAGCCCGCCGAGGGTGACCAGAAGCCGGGTCTTGGCATCGAGCCCGTCGGGGTTGAAGGCGTTGCCGAACACCGCTTCCATCCAGTCCTTGGGCATGGTCGGGAACAGCTTGTCGAACCCCTCGGGGGTGAACTCGGCCAGGCCCGGGTTCATCGCCCGCGCCATCGCCGCGCCCTGCTCCAGCATCTGGAGGTATGTCTTGGCGAAATCGGTCATCGGTACGGCGCATCCAGTTCGATGTTGCGGGCAATCTCGGCTTCCCAGCGTTCGCCGTTGTCGAGCAGCTTCTGCTTGTCGTAGAACAGCTCTTCGCGGGTCTCGGTGGCGTATTCCAGGTTGGGCCCCTCGACGATGGCGTCGACCGGGCAGGCTTCCTGGCAGAGACCGCAGTAGATGCACTTGGTCATGTCGATGTCGTAGCGCGTGGTGCGGCGGCTGCCGTCGTCGCGCGGCTCGGCGTCGATGGTGATCGCCTGCGCCGGGCAGACCGCCTCGCAGAGCTTGCAGGCGATGCAGCGCTCTTCGCCGTTGGGATAACGGCGCAGAGCGTGCTCGCCGCGAAAGCGGGGCGAGAGCGGGGTTTTCTCATAGGGGTAGTTCACCGTGTACTTCGGGCTGAAGAAGTATTTCAGCCCCAGCTTGAAGCCCATGATGAAGTCCCAGAGGACGAAGTATTTCGCGGCGCGGACGTAGTCGAAAGCCATGGATCAGCCCCCCGTGGTCCAGCGCGCGTAGGTTCCCCAGAACGCGCCGTATTGTGCGAAGAAGGCCACCAGCACGACCCAGCCGAGCGACAGCGGCAGGAAGACCTTCCAGCCGATCCGCATCAGTTGGTCGTAGCGGTAGCGCGGGACGATGGCCTTGGTCATCGCGAAGATGAACCAGAAGAAGGCCATCTTGATGAGCAGCCAGAAGATGCCGTCGGGCAGCGCTTCGATCGGCGACAGCCAGCCGCCGAAGAACAGGATCGAGATCATCGCCGTCATCAGGGTGATGGCCACGTATTCGCCGATCATGAACAACAGGAAGGGCGTCGAGCTGTATTCGACCTGGTAGCCGGCGACGAGTTCGGATTCCGCTTCCGGCAGGTCGAACGGTGGGCGGTTGGTCTCGGCATGGGCCGAGATGATGAACAGAAACACCATCGGGAAATGCGGGATCCAGTACCACGACAGAAGCCCGCCGCCGTCCTGCGCATGGACGATGTCGGTCAGGTTCATCGAGCCGGTCGACAGGATCACGCCGATCAGGATGAGGCCGATCGAGACCTCGTAGGAGATCATCTGCGCCGCCGAGCGCAGGCTCCCGAGGAACGGGTATTTCGAGTTCGACGCCCAGCCGCCCATGATGACGCCGTAGACCTCGAGCGAGGAGACCGCGAATATGAACAGGATGGCGACGTTGATGTCGGCCAGCACCCAGCCGTCGTTGAACGGGATCACCGCCCAGGCGACCATCGCCAGCACCAGCGAGGTCATCGGCGCGAGGAAGAAGACGAACTTGTCGGCGCCCGCCGGCACCACGATCTCTTTCAGCACGTATTTGATGAAGTCGGAGAAGCTCTGCAGCAAGCCGAAGGCGCCGACCACGTTGGGGCCCTTCCTGAGCTGCACCGCCGCCCAGACCTTGCGGTCCGCCCAGAGGATGAAGGCCAGCGCCACCAGCAGCGGCACGACGATCAGAAGCACCTGGCCCGTGGTGAGCAGGATGATCCCGAGATTGGTGGTCGTGAAGAATTCATACATTTTGCATGGGCCTCAGATCGTCGGTATTCCGTTTTCCTTGCAGGCCGCCACCGTCACTTCCGCGTCGATGGTCCGCAAGCCGTCCGGCAGCGCGTTGGAGATCACGTAGACCGCGTCCCCGGTCCAGCGGCTGCCCAGGTCGTCTGTCGTCGTGCGCACGTGGCGCGCAAAGCCGTAGCCGCGGATCAGCGCATATTGCGCCGCGGCACATTCGGCGTAGGCCGCCACGTCGTCCTGATCCCGCGCGCCGGTCATGGCGACGTGGAATTGCACCAGATCGCCGTCGAGCAGCGCCGTTTCGATCCCGAGATAATCGGGTTCGAACGCGACCTCGGCCCGCGCGACGGGTTCATCCGTCGTCGTGCAGGCGCCGAGGGCGAGCAGAGCGCTCAGCCCCGGGGCGATATGGCGCGGGGCAAGCTTCATTCCGCAGCGATGTCCTCTGCCGGACGGGCCCGGGCCGCGGCCGAAAGCTCGGCCATCAGCGCACTGGCGCGCGCGATCGGGTTGGTCAGGTAGAAATCCTTGATCGCGTTGCGGAAGCTTGCCTTGGCGGGCTTCTTGCGGCTGGAGACCGGCTGCCATGGGTTTTCGTCGACGTGGTCGATATGGTGCAGATGCGGCACCGCGTTGAACATCGCAGACCGTAGGCCCGAATGGGTATCCCAGGGCTGGGTGGCGCCAAGCTCGGCGCTGAGCGCGCGCAGCACCGCCCAGGTCTCCTTCGCCTCGCCCGGCGGGAAGCCGGCGCGCAGCGCCAGTTGCGGTCGGCCTTCGGTGTTGACGAAGATGCCGGTTTCCTCGGTGTAGGCGGCGGCGGGCAGGATCACGTCGGCGCGGTGCGCGCCGCGGTCGCCGTGGGAGCCGAGGTAGATCACCGTCGGTCCGGCCTCGATCTCGAGCTCGTCGGCGCCGAGGTTGAAGATCACATCGGCCCCGTCGGTGGCGGCCTTGAGCCCGCCCTCGGTGACCGCGTCGACGTCCATCGCCCCGACCCGGCCCGCGGCCGTGTGCAGCACCATGAACTTCGAAGCCGAGTTCTCCGCGAGCTGCATCGCCAGCGCCAGCACCGCCTCGCCGTCGGCTTCGGTGATCGCGCCCTGGCCGATGATTACCACGGTGTCCATCTCCCTGGCCGGGCCGATGTCTTTCGCGGCGAGCTCTTCGAGTGCCGCGCGGTCGGTGCCGACGTGGACGTAATCGTATGTCAGATCAACGGCTTCGCCGACGAGCCCCACGGTCGCGCCGCGGGCCCAGGCTTTGCGGATCCGGGCGTTGAGCACCGGCGCTTCGTCGCGCGGGTTGGTGCCGATGAGCTGGATCATCCGGGCGTTGTCGATGTCGTCGATGCTGGCGGTGCCGACATAGCCCGAGCGGTTGCCGGCGGGGAGCTTGGCGCCGTCGACCCGGCATTCGACGTTGCCGCCCTGCCCTTCGATCAGCTGCTTGAGCGAGAAGGCGGCTTCGGTCGAGGCGAGATCGCCGACGAGGCCGGCGAGCCTCGATGCCCCCTTGATCGCATCCGCTGCCGCGTCGAGCGCTTCCGGCCAGGTCGCGGGCTGGAGCTTGCCGCCCTTGCGCACGTAAGGTTTGTCGAGCCGCTGGCGGCGCAGCCCGTCCCAGACGAAGCGGGTCTTGTCGGAGATCCACTCCTCGTTCACCCCGTCGTGGTTGCGCGGCAGGATGCGCATCACTTCGCGGCCCTTGGTGTCGACCCGGATGTTCGAGCCGAGCGCGTCCATCACGTCGATGGTCTCGGTCTTGGTCAGCTCCCAGGGCCGGGCGGTGAAGGCGTAGGGCTTGGAAGTGAGCGCACCGACCGGGCAGAGGTCGATGATGTTGCCCTGCAGGTTCGAGTGCAGCGTCTGGTTGAGATACGAGGTGATCTCGGCATCCTCGCCGCGGCCGGTCTGGCCCATCTGGGTGATGCCAGCGACCTCGGTGGTGAAGCGCACGCAGCGGGTGCAGGAGATGCAGCGGGTCATCTGGGTCGAGACCAGCGGCCCGAGGTCGAGGTCTTCGGTCGCGCGCTTGGGCTCGCGGTAGCGGCTCATGTCGACGCCATAGGCCATCGCCTGGTCCTGCAGGTCGCATTCGCCGCCCTGGTCGCAGATCGGGCAATCGAGCGGGTGGTTGATGAGCAGGAACTCCATCACCCCCTCGCGCGCCTTCTTGACCATCGGCGAGTTGGTCTTGACCACCGGCGGCTGGCCTTCCGGCCCGGGGCGCAGATCGCGCACCTGCATGGCGCAGGAGGCCGCGGGCTTCGGCGGGCCGCCGACGACCTCGACGAGGCACATCCGGCAGTTGCCGGCGATGCTGAGCCGCTCGTGGTAGCAGAACCGGGGTATCTCGATGCCGGCCACTTCCGCCGCCTGGAGCAGGGTCATCGCCCCGTCCACCTCGATTTCCTTGCCGTCGATGACGATTTTCTTCAGGTCGCTCATATCAAACCTTCTCGTCCTGTCTTTCGGCTCGCAGTTCGTAGCCACACGTCCGTCCGACCGACGCCGTGCGGCCAGACGATCGACGGCGCCCAAAACCGTTGTGTCGCAGGACGTGGACCAACCACTTCGAGTATTCGCTCACGCTGTCACGCTCCACCGAGATTCCCCCTAGAACCAACTCTTGTCGCCAACCACGTACTGGTCATGGAAATCGTCGTCGGATTTGACCAGATAGATGATGAATTCGATGAAGGCTATGATCCCGATGACCATGCTCGGGATTCCCAGCAGAATGAACCCGAACAGGAAGACGACCAACATGACCGCACCTGCACCGTTCTTGCCGAGATAGAACTTGTGCACACCAAACGCGCCCAGGAAAAACGCCAACAACGCGGCCGCAATTCGGTTCTTTTCGCTGGAACTCGTCCCGACGGGAAAGATCTCTGTGGCTTTGCCATCCGCCTCCACGAAGTCCACTTGCTTGCCTTCGCGGAGCTGGCGGGCGTTTCCCGCGACCTGCGCCGCATTGAACTCATAGCGCTCGCCGCTTTGTGCACTGATGACGCCACGGCCGGAATTGGCGTTGTATTGAAGAACTGTCCCAATCATGTTCACATTCTCCCTCTCGAAATCGAAGGCCTCATTCCGCCGCCATCCGGCCGGCCTTGGCCGACCTGATCCGCTTTTCGATCTCGGGCCGGAAGTTCTTGATCAGCCCCTGAATCGGCCAGGCGGCCGCGTCGCCGAGCGCGCAGATCGTGTGGCCTTCCACCTGTTTGGTGACGTCGAGCAGCATGTCGATCTCGTGCGGCTCGGCGTCGCCCGTCACCAGCCGCTCCATCACCCGCATCATCCAGCCGGTGCCTTCGCGGCAGGGCGTGCACTGACCGCAGCTCTCGTGCTTGTAGAATTTCGACAGCCGCCAGATCGCCTTGATCATGTCGGTCGACTGATCCATCACGATCACCGCCGCGGTGCCCAGGCTTGAGCCCTTCTCGCGCAGCCCGTCGTAATCCATGATCGCGTCGCGGATGTTTTCGCCGCGCACCACCGGCACCGACGAGCCTCCCGGGATCACCGCCTTGAGGTTGTCCCAGCCGCCGCGGATGCCGCCGCAGTGCTTCTCGATCAGCTCCTCGAAACTGATCCCCATCTCGTCTTCGACGACGCAGGGGTTGTTCACGTGGCCCGAGATCGCGAAGATCTTGGTGCCGGTATTGTTGGCCCGGCCGAGGCCGGCAAACCAGCCGCCTCCGCGGCGCAGGATCGTCGGCACCACGGCGATGCTCTCGACGTTGTTCACCGTCGTCGGGCAGCCGTAGAGACCGGCCATCGCCGGGAACGGCGGCTTCATCCGCGGCATGCCCTTCTTGCCTTCGAGGCTTTCGAGCAGGGCCGATTCCTCGCCGCAGATATAGGCGCCGGCGCCGTGGTGGAGGAACAGGTCGAAATCCCAGCCCGTGCCGCAGGCGTTCTTGCCCAGAAGCCCGGCGTCATAGGCTTCGTCGATCGCCACCTGCAGCGCCTCGCGCTCGCGGATGAACTCGCCGCGGATGTAGATGTAGGCCGTATGCGCGCCCATGCCGAACGCCGCCAGCAGCGCGCCCTCGACCAGCGTGTGCGGGTCGTGGCGCAGGATCTCGCGGTCCTTGCAGGTGCCGGGCTCAGATTCGTCGGCGTTGATGACGAGGTAGGACGGCCGGCCGTCGCTCTCTTTCGGCATGAACGACCACTTCAGCCCGGTCGGAAAGCCCGCCCCGCCGCGGCCGCGCAGCCCGCTGGCCTTCATCTCGTCGACGATCCAGTCGCGCCCCTTGGCGATGATCGCCGCCGTCCCATCCCAATGGCCGCGCTTCTTCGCGCCCTCGAGAGTGCGCTCATGCATGCCATAGAGGTTGGTGAAGATCCGGTCCTGGTCCCTCAGCATCTCAAGTCTATCCTTCATTCTTCTGGCGGGCCCGCCAGATCCGAAACGCCGTGATCAGCACGAAGGCGAAGCCCGCCAGCGCGATCAGGTCGAGGAGAGCGCGGGTCCGGACCGGCCAGTCCCAGTGGTTCCCGGCCCAGACGGCCACGATCCAGAACACGCCGGTGCCGGCGGCCACCAGGCCGGCCAGCCTGCCCAGCCGCCCCGTCGCGTCGTGTTCCGTCCCGCTTGCCACGCTCTCTTCGCCCTCAGGTCTTGTTGTCGTCGTAGAGGCCGGACTTCTCGGCCCGGTCGGCAAACTCGGTCGTGCCGCCCGCCGCCAGCACCCTGGCCTGTTCGACCCAGTTGTCACGGGTCACACGGCCCTTGAAGCCGGCGAGATTGGCATTGACCCAGGCGACCTCGTCGGCCGTCCAGTTGGCGATCTGATCCCAGTGGTAGAAGCCGAGCTCGTTGCAGAGCTGTTCGAGCTTCGGTCCGATGCCCTTGATGAGCTTGAGATCGTCGGCCTTGCCGCCGCGCGCCGCGGCGAGCGCCTCGGGCCGGGTGCCCTCGCCTTCGCCTTCGAGCACGCCGTCGCCGTCGTAATCCTTCGCGCCCGGGTCCGGCATCGCCGCCAGGGCGGCGTCGGCCTCGGCATCGGCTCTGGCCTGCGCGGCTTCTGCATCCGCCGCCTCGGCTGCTGCGCGAGCGGCTTCGGCCGCCTCGGCCTGCGCTGCCTTGCGGGCGGCTTCGGCGTCTGCCGCCTTGCGGGCGGCGTCGGCCTTGGCGGCCGCGCGGGCGGCGTCGGCCGCCGCGGTGTCGGCGGTGACGGCCTTCGGCGCCGCGGCCGCTGCCCCGGCGCCCGTGGCGGTCGAGGTCGCTGCCGAAGACCCGGTGCAGAACAGCCGCTGCAACACCAGCGCGAGCGCGATGGCGAGGGCTATCCCGACGAGAAGGCCCCAGCCCCCCTTGATCAGTATCGCCGCGACGAGGCCGACCAGGGCCCCCACGATCCAGCAGATGCCACGGCAGGAAAAAAGACCTTGTGAAGATGTACTCATTTCGATCCCCCTGAGTTTTGATCGTTCCATATCCGGGTCCGACCCGTCGGCTTCAGCCGTTTCTGATATCGGTCCCGCACGATCTTCATACTCTTACGACGACGAATAGACGCCGCCCTTTTTCACTTTCTTCGAAAATTCAGTCTCGCCACCGGCGGCGAGGAGTTTGGCCTGGTCGACCCAATGATCGCGGCTCACCCGACCCTTGAACCCTTCGAGGTTCTCGTCGACCCAGCCGACTTCGGCGGCGGTCCAGGCGGCAATCTGGTCGTAATGGAAGAAGCCGAGCTTGTGCAGGAGCTCTTCGAGCTTCGGCCCGACGCCCTTGATCGCCTTGAGATCGTCGGCCGTGCCGCCGCGCGGCGCCGCCAGCGCCTCGGGCTTGACTGCCGCGACCGGCTGCGCCGCGGCCGCGGCCTGCGCTTTCGCCGCGGGGGCCGCCTTCGGCGTCTTGTCCTTGGCCGCCGCCGGTTGCTTCGCGGTCTTCTTGGCGCTCACCTGGACCTTGCGGCCGGTGGCGATCCAGGGTGTCGTGAGCGGCACTTCGGTGCCGTCGATCCGCTTCACCGTGTCGCCGATGCCGAGCGCCAGCGCAACGCTGGCGTTGTGCGCCGTGCGCCCGCTCTCGAAGTCCGGCAGGCTGGTGAGCCCGCCCAGGGGCTCGGCGCTGTAGCGGCCGTTCTGCGGGCCCGGAACCGGCACCTGGCCCTGGGCAAACTCGTCGATGATCTCGCCGAAGGCCTGCACGGTCAGATCCTCGTAGAAATCCTTGCCCGCCTGGATCATCGGCGCATTGGTGCAGGCGCCGAGGCATTCCACCTCTTCCCAGCTGAACCGCCCGTCGGCCGAAAGCATGTGCGGCTCGGGAGCGATCTTTTCCTTCGCCACCGCGATCAGGTCTTCGGCGCCCATGATCATGCACGACAGCGTGCCGCAGATCTGGAAATGCGCGACACTGCCGACCGGGCGGAGCTGGAACATGAAGTAGAAGGTCGCCACTTCGAGCACGCGGATATAGGCCATGCCGAGCATGTCGGCGACATGTTCGATCGCCGGCCGCGACAACCAGCCTTCCTGCTCCTGAGCGCGCCACAAGAGCGGGATCACCGCGCTGGCCTGGCGCCCCTCGGGGTACTTGGTCAGCTGTGCCTTCGCCCAGTCCAGGTTGGCAGGGGTAAACTCGAAGCTCTCGGGCTGGTCGTGATGCAGACGTCTGAGCATGGTCACTCCGCAAGGTTCTTGAAATGGTCCGCCGGCACGCAGATCGCGCCCGGAACCGATTGTTCGGCGACCACATCGTCGCCATCGATGAGGGCCGCGAAATGCTTCGAACTGACATTTATCGCGCAGACCCAGGCGCTGTCGGCCTTGGACACGAACAGGTAGGCTCCAAACGCCGTCATCGCGGTCGCCCCGTCCATCACCTCGGCGAGCGACGGGCGGGCCTCGTCCGCGGCCAGTGCCGGCGCGGCAATCAGGGCAAAGAGCAGGGCAATTCGTCTCATCCGGCGGCTCCCTTGATGAAGACGGCAAGGGCGACGAGGGCCGCGACGGCCGCCGAGATCCCGGCAGCGAAATGCGGCGCCGCGGGCTTGCCCGCACGCGCGTACATGGCCCCGTCGGCGATCGCCATGAGGGCGAAGACGGCGAACAACACGGCGAGCACCGCGAAATTGCCGTAGACCGTCCCCGCCAGCGCCAGCACGAAGAACCCGATGAACCGGTTGGCCATCGCCTGCGGCAGGAATTCCGGCCGGTGCTTGACCTGCGCCATGCCCAGCGCCGGGTTCAACGTGAACACGGCGGCCAGATAGCCGGTCACCAGCACGACGAGGGCGCTGAGGACCATGGCGATCACCTCGAGGCTCACCTGTCGATCTCCCCGAAGACGATGTCGATCGTGCCGACCAGGGCCGCGACGTCGGCGAGCTGGTGGCCCTTGGCCATGTTGATCAGCGATTGCAGGTGCGCATAGCCCGGGGCGCGGATCTTGCAGCGATAGGGCCGGTTGGTCCCGTCGGCGATGAGGTAGACCCCGAACTCGCCTTTCGGCGCCTCGACGGCGGTATAGGTTTCGCCCGCCGGTACGTGGAAACCTTCGGTGTAGAGCTTGAAGTGATGGATCAGGGCTTCCATCGAGGTCTTCATCTCGCCGCGTTTGGGCGGTGCGATCTTGCCGCGGGTGAGCACGTCGCCCTGCCCCTCCGGCGCCCGGAGCTTGTCGACGGCCTGCAGGATGATCCTGGTCGATTCCCGCATCTCGGCCATGCGCACGTTGTTGCGGTCGTAGGTGTCGCCGTGGGTGCCGACCGGGACGGCGAACTCGAACTCGTCATAGAGCTCGTAAGGCTGCGCGCGGCGGATGTCCCAGGCAAAGCCCGAGCCGCGCACCATCACGCCCGAAAGCCCCCAGGTGTTGATCTCGTCCTCGGTGACAATGCCGATATTCACCGTGCGCTGCTTGAAGATCCGGTTCTCGGTGATGATCGCGTCGAAATCGTCGAGAAACTTGGGAAACTCCTTCGCCCATGCCTCGATATCGTCGAGCAGTGCGGGCGGCAGGTCCTGGTGGACGCCGCCGGGACGGATGTAATTCGCGTGCAGCCGCGCGCCGCAGGCCCGGTCGTAGAATTCCATCAGCTTCTCGCGCTGGACGTAGCCCCAGAGCGGCGGGCTCAGCGCGCCGACGTCGATGGTCAGCGACATCACGTTGAGCAGGTGGTTGAGCACCCGCCCGATCTCCATGTAGAGCACCCGGATCAGGCTGCCCCGGCGCGGCACCGGGGTGCCGGTGAGCTTCTCGATGGCGAGGCAGAAGGCATGTTCCTGGTTCATCGGCGCGACGTAGTCGAGCCGGTCGAAATAGGGGATGTTCTGCAGGTAGGTGCGGCTCTCCATCAGCTTTTCGGTGCCGCGGTGCAACAGGCCGATATGCGGGTCGGCGCGCTCGACGATCTCGCCGTCGAGCTCCAGCACCATCCGCAGCACGCCGTGGGCGGCCGGGTGCTGGGGGCCGAAGTTGATGTTGAAATTGCGGATCCTCTGCTCGCCGGTCTCGGCGTCGTGGAAGCCGCGCGGATCCTTTTCGCCGCCGTCCATCATTCCTTGGCCTCCCCTTTCTCGTCACCGGGCAGGATGTATTCGGCACCCTCCCAGGGAGACATGAAATCGAACTGGCGGTATTCCTGCACCAGCGAGACCGGCTCGTAGACCACGCGCTTCTGCGCCTCGTCGTAGCGGACTTCGGTATAGCCGGTGGTCGGGAAATCCTTGCGCAGCGGGTGGCCGCGGAAGCCGTAGTCCGACAGCAGGCGGCGCATGTCCGGGTGGTCGGCGAAGAGAATGCCGAACATGTCGAACACTTCGCGCTCATACCAGTTGGCCGCCTTGTGCACGCCGGTGATCGAGGGCACCATCTCGCCCTCGGCGACGGCGCATTTCACCCGGACGCGATGATTCTGCCACATCGACAGCAGATGATAGACCACGTCGAACCGGGCTTCGCGCTCGGGCCAGTCGACGGCGGTGATGTCGATCAGCGTGGTGAAGCGACAGCCGGTGTCGGCTTTCAGAAACTCGATGAACCCGGGCAGCGCGTTGGCCCGGATCTCGACGGTGAGTTCGTCAAGCGTGACATGCCAGCCGGCCACCTGCTCGGGGCGTTTCGCCTCGATCCGGGCGCCGAGTTCCCTCAGGGCTTCGCTCATCTGGCCTACCTCTCGATCGTTCCGGTGCGGCGGATCTTGCGCTGCAGCTGCATGATGCCATAGACCAGCGCCTCGGCGGTCGGCGGGCAGCCGGGCACGTAGACGTCGACCGGAATGAGCCGGTCGACCCCGCGCACCACCGAGTAGGAATAGTGGTAATAGCCGCCGCCGTTGGCACAGGATCCCATCGAGATCACGTAGCGCGGTTCCGGCATCTGGTCGTAGAGCTTGCGCACCGCCGGGGCCATCTTGTTGGTCACCGTGCCCGAGACGATCATCAGGTCCGACTGGCGCGGCGAGGCGCGCGGCGCGGTGCCGAAGCGTTCGAGGTCGTAGCGCGGCATCGCACCGTGGATCATCTCGACCGCGCAACAGGCCAGCCCGAAGGTCATCCAGTGCAGGGAACCGGTGCGCGCCCAGGTGATGATGTCGTCGGTGGTGGTGAGCAGAAAGCCCTTGTCGGCCAGCTCTTCGCCGATCTTCTTCGCCGAGGCGTCCTTGTCGGCGCCCGCGGTGTTTCCGGTCATCACGCCCATTCCAGCGCCCCCTTCTTCCACTCATAGGCGAAGCCGACGGTCAGCACCGCGAGGAACACCATCATCGACCAGAACCCGAGCAGCCCGACATCCTTGAACGCGACCGCCCAGGGGAACAGGAAGGCGATCTCGAGATCGAAGATGATGAACAGGATCGAGACCAGGTAGAAGCGGACGTCGAACTTCATCCGGGCGTCGTCGAAGGCATTGAACCCGCATTCGTAGGCCGACACCTTTTCCGGGTCCGGATTGCGCACCGCAAGCACCAGCGCGGCGATCAGAAAGACCGCACCGAGGGCAATGGCAATGACGAGAAAGACGACTACGGGCAAGTATTCGCGAAGATACTCTTCCACCGGCTAGCTCCTTGGGATTCGCGGGCCCACCTCCATCGGAGGCTGACGCGCGTCAGCTTGGCATGTGCGCGGTTTACCGCCCGGACCCGGGGGGGTCAACCAAAGCGCTGACACATTCGCAGGCCTGAATGATATCGCAAGGTCGCAGGGACTTGCGAGGTTTTTCCCGTATCTACAGAGCCTTACAGGCAGCCGACCCTGCGCCCGGGGGCCCGGGACGTGGCGCGGCGGACGCAGGCGCGGGCGAAATAAATGCTGCGCCCGCAAAAGCCCGGGCTGTCGCCTCGACTCGGGGGGCGATCGACGCGGGGCGCGCCGCCCCGGACCGGCGCCGCGCTACATCGCCCGGAAGGCCGCGAGCGCGCGCCGGTGATGGTCGGCCGAGACAGGCGAGAAACAGCACAGCACGATCCGGTCGGGCAGATCGTGGGTTTCGCGCCAGAGGGTCACCGTGTGCACGGCAATCGCCGCCGCCGCCGCCTCCGGGTAGCCATAGACGCCGGTCGAGATCGCCGGAAAGGCGATGCTGCGGCAGCCCGCCGCCTCGGCGAGGGTCAGGCTCTCGCGGTAGCAGGCGGCGAGCAGCTCCGCTTCGCCGGCCCCGCCGCCCTGCCAGACCGGTCCGACGGTGTGAATGACGTGTTTTGCCGGCAGGTCGTAGGCCTTGGTGAGCCGCGCCTCGCCCGTGGGGCATCCGCCGAGGGTCCGGCATTCTGCGAGCAACCCCGGCCCCGCTGCCCGGTGGATCGCCCCGTCCACCCCGCCGCCACCGATCAGCCGGCTGTTGGCGGCGTTGACGATGGCATCCACCGCAAGGCGGGTGATGTCGGCTTCGAGGATTTCGATGGTCATTGGCACCACCCCTGTCTTTGACCGCCGGCATAGGCCCGGGCCAACCCGGCACCGATCATGATACCCGCTGCGTTCCTGCCGTCGAGGAATAGCGTGACCAATCGGCGCCCGTACCGGTCCTCGCGAAACCCGATGGTCTTCACCTCCCTTGCTTTCCAGATCTCCCAGCGCAGCCTCTGGGTCGCGGCGATGCCGCGCGCATATTCCGACACACACCGCGGCGAATAGACTTCGGGCGCGTCGAACCCAAGCAGCCGGCCCCGCACCGCCCCCTGGCCGGAACAGACCAGGTGCACCGTGTCACCGTCGATCACCCCGGTCACCCGGCACCCGAACGCGGGTTTGGCATAGCCGAGGCCGATATCGCCGATTCTCACGGCGACCAGGACGGCAATGAAACCGAAGAAAACGATCCGGCCGACACGCACGCCGGGAGACACCGGCCCGCGACCGCGTCGGCGTGCCGCAATCCGCGCCGCCCAAGCCGCCAACGCCGCCCAAGCCCTGGCGCGTGCTTTGCGGCGCCAATAACGCCGCTTGTTGCGCGTTAGGCCAACTATCTTCCCGCGATTGCCTTTCCTCCGGCGCCTCATGACCCGCCCCAACGGCATGCGGCGTCGGTCCGGACCGATCCGCCGCGAAGCGCCAGCCGGCCGTCTCGGCCGTTTGAGGGAGAGCGAAACAGAACGGAATTCGCAGCGCACATGACGGCAGAATGCCCCGGTCCGGCCCGAAATGCCACTGGCCCCTGCCGCCACCTTTCGTTATCTCAGCGGCCATGACCGACACGCTCACGATCCGCCGTCCCGACGACTGGCACCTGCACCTGCGCGACGGCGCGATGCTCCGGGCCGTCCTGCCCGAAACCGCGCGCCATTTCGCCCGCGCCATCGTCATGCCCAACCTCGTGCCGCCCGTCGTCACCGGCGCGGATGCCGCGGCCTACCGCGCCCGGATCATCGCGGCCCTGCCCGAGGGCATGGACTTCACCCCGCTGATGACCCTCTACCTCACCGAAGAGACCGACGCCGATGACGTCGCGTTGGCGGCGCGGGAGGGGTTGATCACGGCGGTCAAGCTCTACCCCGCCGGCGCCACGACCAACTCCGCCTCCGGGGTGCGCGATTTCGACAAGGTCCGCCCGGTGCTGGAAAAAATGGCCGAGATCGGCCTGCCGCTCTGCGTCCACGGTGAGGTCACCGCGGCGGAGGTCGATATCTTCGACCGCGAAGCGGTGTTCATCGACAAGGTGCTCGACCCGATCCGCCGCGCGACCCCGGGCCTGCGGGTGGTGATGGAGCACATCACCACATCGAACGGGGTGAACTACGTGGCGGCGGGGGGCGACGACATCGCCGGCACGATCACCACCCATCACCTGATCATCAACCGCAACGCCATTCTGGTCGGCGGCATCCACCCGCATTATTACTGCCTGCCGGTGGCCAAGCGCGAAACCCACCGGCTGGCACTGCGGCATGCCGCGACGCGCGGCGACAGCCGTTTCTTTCTCGGCACCGACAGCGCCCCGCACCCGACCCATCTCAAGGAGCACGCCTGCGGCTGTGCCGGGATCTTCTCGGCCAGCAACACGCTGTCCTGTCTCGCGGAAGTGTTCGAACAGGACGCGGCGCTCGACCGGCTCGAGGCTTTCACCTCGCTCAACGGCCCGGCCTTCTACCGGCTGCCGGTCAACGAAGAGAGGGTCACGCTGCGCCGCGGCGAGCCGGTTGCCTACCCCGACAGGATCCAGACCGCCGATGGCCCGGTCACGGTCTTCGATCCCGGTTTCCCGCTGCACTGGCGGGTGAGCGGGTGACAAATTTCTTCGAAGAAATTTGCCAAGGGATTTCGAAATCCCTTGGCCCCGGCCCCGAAGGAGTCTCCAGATGATCCCCGCCACCTATCCCGACAAATCCGAAATCGCCCGCCTGACCGCACGGATGCTGCTCGAGATCGGCGCGGTCAACTTCCGCCCCGACGAGCCATACATCTTCGCCTCCGGACTGCCCGCACCGACCTATATCGACTGCCGCAAGCTGATCTCCTATCCGCGCATCCGCGCCACGCTGATGGACTTCCTGTCGGTCACGGTGATGCGCGAAGCCGGGTTCGAGGCCTTCGACAACATCGCCGGCGGCGAGACCGCGGGCATCCCCTTCGCCGCCCTCGTCGCCGAACGGCTCGCCCTGCCGATGAGCTATGTCCGCAAGAAGCCGAAAGGCTACGGCCGGGGCGCGCGGATCGAGGGCGACATGACCGAAGGCCAACGGGTGCTGCTGGTCGAAGACCTCACCACCGACGGCGGCTCGAAGCTCTCCTTCGTCGACGCGATTCGCGAGACCGGGGCGACCTGCGGCCACACCGCGGTGATCTTCTATTACGGGATCTTCCCCGAAACCGAGAAAACGCTTGGCGATCACGGCGTTGCCCTGCACCACCTCTGCACCTGGTGGGATGTGCTCGACGAAGCGCGCGCCCAGGGCGCTTTTGCGCAGGACACGCTCGACGCGGTCGAGGCCTTCCTGCGCGCGCCGCGGGCGTGGCAAGAGGAACACAAACCCCGCTGAATGTGCAGCCCCCCGCGGGGGATAAGCTGTTGATAACCGGGGCGGCTCTGGGGACAGTTTCGGGGCACGCAAGCGTGACACAACTAGATGTCGTCTTCTGTGCCGCAGATTGATACCATACCGAGGTCAATCCGGCGCGTTTCGGGGAATTGTCCACAGAGTTTCCCAGATGGTCACACCGGCGCGGAGCAGATAACCCCACATCGGAAGAGGGGACAGAATGAACGAGATCGCGCAGCTCAGGCAGGACACCCGGCAGGGCGAGGACGGCGCCGGCCCCGGCATGCCGCACAACATCGAGGCCGAGCAGCAGCTCCTCGGTGCGATCCTGACCAACAACGAGATCTACGACCGGGTCGCCCAGATCATCAAGCCGCTGCATTTCTACGAACCGGTGCATGAGCGCATCTACGCGCTCGCCGAACAGCGGATCGCGGCCAACATGCTGGCCTCGCCGGTGACGCTGAAACCCTTCCTCGCCGACGACGAGGGGCTCAAGGAGCTGGGCGGTGCCGCCTATCTCGCCCGTCTCGCCGGCGCCGCGATCAGCTCTTTCGCCGCGCGCGACTATGCGCAGATGATCTACGAGATGCACCAGCGCCGGGAGTTGATGAAACTCGGCGCCGAGATCGGCGACCGGGCCGGTCGGCTCGATGCCGCCGACGCGCCGGGCGAGCAGATCGTCGCCGCCGAACAGGCGCTCTACAAGCTTGCCGAAACCGGCCAGGCCACCAGTGGCTTCAAGTCGTTCCTGTCGGCCGTGACCGAAGCGGTCAGCGTCGCCAATGCCGCCTACGCGCGCGATGGCGGTCTCTCGGGGGTGTCGACCGGGCTGACCGATCTCGACCAGAAACTCGGCGGGTTGCATCGGTCCGATTTGCTGATCCTCGCCGGGCGGCCGTCGATGGGCAAGACCTCGCTGGCCACCAACATCGCCTTCAACATCGCCAAGGCCTACAAGCGCGGCAAGTTGCACGACGGCTCCGAGGGCGCGGTGAACGGCGGCGTGGTCGGCTTCTACTCGCTCGAAATGTCGGCCGAACAGCTCGCCGCGCGGATCCTGTCGGAGGCCAGCGAAGTGCCGTCGGAACAGATCCGCCGCGGCGACATGACCGAGGCCGAGTTCGACCGCTTCGTCGCCGCCGCCAAGGCGCTGGAAAGCTGCCCGCTCTACATCGACGACACCCCGGCGCTGCCGATCGCCCAGCTCGCCGCCCGGGCACGGCGGCTCAAACGCGAGCACGGGCTCGACGTGCTGTTCGTCGACTACCTCCAGCTGGTGCGCGGCACGGCGGAGAACCGGGTCAACGAGATCGGCGAGATCTCGATGGGCCTCAAGGCGATCGCCAAGGAGCTCAACATCCCCGTCGTGGCGCTGTCGCAGCTGTCGCGCCAGGTCGAGAACCGCGACGACAAACGTCCACAGCTCTCGGACCTGCGCGAATCCGGCTCGATCGAGCAGGATGCCGACGTGGTCATGTTCGTGTTCCGCGAGGAATATTATGCCGAGCGCGAGAAACCGGGCGATGACAAGCTCGAGGAAATGGCGGCCTGGCAGGACCGGATGGACCGGCTGCACGGCAAGGCCGAGGTCATCATCGGCAAGCAGCGCCACGGCCCGATCGGCAATATCGAGCTCAGCTTCGAGGGCCGCTTCACCCGCTTCGGCAACCTTGTCAAACCCTGGCAGCAGGGCGGCGGAGACAGTTTCTAGAATGTCGATCCACGATTTCATGGCCGGCTACAAGCGCGTCTGGGAAGGTCAGGACAGCGCCGGTTTCGCCGCGCTCTTCGCCCCCGGCGGGCGGTATTACAACACGCCGTTCCAGGTGCAGGACACACCCGAGGCGCTTGCGACCTACTGGGACCGGATCAAGCTCCAGGACCAGATTTCGCTACGCTACGAGGTGCTGGCCGAGACGCCGAAGGGCGGCGTGGCGCATTGGCATGTCGAATACCAGGTCACCTCGGAAGACCTTTTCGAGATCTGGGCGAAATCCGCCGGCACCGGCCTGCCCGACCGCAAGCCCGGCGACCCCCTGCCCCGGATGGTGCTCGACGGCACCCTGGTCGGCGCATTCGACGCCGAGGGCCGCGCCACCGAGGTGCGGATCTGGTGGCATTCGATGCCGGTCATGCCCTGAGGTGCCGGCCGCCGCCCGATTGACACGCCTCGCTCCCTGGGCACCGCTTCTTGCCGATACGACCGCCCGCGCCGCCCTCGGCCGGGCCCTTGCGCCGCTGCTGACCGAAGAGGTCACCGCCCGCCTGCCCGCCGATCTCGCTTTCGAGCCGGCCGGGGGCGACATTCAACGTTGGATCGATACCGCCAACGAATTCGCCGAGATCCAGACGATCACCCGGACCGATACCGGCGCGCTTGCCGGCCTGCTCCTTCTGTTTGCCTCCGACGGACCGGACGGCGCACAGATGAGCGTCGGCTATTTCCTCGGCCCCGCGCATTGGGGCCAGGGGCTCGCCAGCGACATGCTGTCTGGCCTGGTCGAAGGCCTCGACCGGGGCCCGCCGCGGCGGCTCTTTGCCGGGACCGATATCGGCAACCGGGCTTCGCAGCGGGTCCTGGAAAAGGCCGGGTTCAGCCGGACGTCGGACGACGACGTGCCGGGGCGGGTCACCTACACGCGGCGCTGCGGCGACTGACCCCGCGCCGATCGGCCGGTCGGCCGCGCCGCACCCGGCACCCGCCCGCCAATCCGCCCGCGATCGTTCGAGAACGCTGGCGGAGGGCGCGCGCCTCGTCCACAATGGTGCCACCTCGGGCGCGGTGCGACGCGCGGTTCGTCGCCAGCGGGTCGGCGGCCCCGGGGATCGCGGGCGCATCTGCGGCGTCCGGCAGGAAGGATTGGGCGCTTCTGCGCGCCGTGCGGGAGGCCTCGGGCCATGACCACAGCCACGCTCGCGGCGATCCGCTTCGGAACCGGTCTCGCACCGGCGCTGACCCTGCCGGCGGACAGCGACAGCCTGCTTGCCGCCCTCACCGGGGAGGACACTGCACGGGTCCGGTTTCCGGTCGCCGGGGTGGCGGAGATCTGGCCGCTGACGGCCGAATTCGCTGCCGCCCGCAAGGCCCGCTACGAGGGCGCGGCAGGGGCAGAGGACAGGTTCACGGCGGCCCGTGACGCGCTTTATGCAGCGCGGTTTGCCTCGATCCGGGCGCGGCTGCTGCGCGCCGTGCACGCGCCAGACGGGTTTCGCGAGCGTCTGAGCTGGTTCTGGGCCGACCATTTCACCGTCCGATCCAAATCGGCCCGCTTCGTCGCCGGCCCGGCCACCTATGTCGAGGACGCGATCCGCCCGCATCTGGCCGGCCGGTTCGCCGACATGCTGCGGGCCGCCGCGACCCACCCGATCATGCTCGCCTATCTCGACCAGAACCGCTCGATCGGGCCCGCCAGCCCGGCCGGCCAGAACCGGTCACGCGGGCTCAACGAGAACCTCGCGCGCGAGATCCTCGAGCTGCACACGCTCGGCGCCGGTGCGGGTTACAGCCAGACCGACGTGACCGAATTCGCCGAATTGCTCACCGGCCTGACCTTCGACATCGAGACCGGGTTCCAGTTCCGGCCCCGCTGGGCCGAGCCCGGGGCCGAACGGGTTCTGGGCCGGGTCTATGGCGGCACCGGCAAGGCGGCGATGGACGACATCTTTGCCGCCCTCGACGACATTGCCCGCGCGCCGGCCACCGCCGCGCATCTCGCGCGCAAACTGGCGGTGCATTTCGTCTCCGACGACCCCGATCCCGGCCTGGTCGGCGCGATGACGGAGGCCTATGCGCAAAGCGACGGCGACCTCGTTCGGGTCTACGCGGCGATGCTCGCCCATCCCGCGGCCTGGGCGCCGCCCGGGGCGAAGGTGCGGCAACCGGTCGAATTCATCGCCGCGGCGTTGCGCGCGCTCGGGACCGCCGAGGCGCGCCTCGCGGGGTTGAAGAACGGCGAGATCCGCCGCTACATCCTGCGTCCGCTCGCGCGCATGGGCCAACCCTACGAGCAACCGCCCGGGCCCGATGGCTGGCCGGAAGCGGCCGAGGCCTGGATCACGCCGCCGGCCCTGGCCGAACGGATCTCCTGGGCGATGAACGTCAAGAGCCTGCACGGCGCGCCGCTGCCGGAGCCGGCCGCCTTCGCTGCGACGGCGCTCGGAGAATATGCCCCCGACCCGCTGCTCACGGCCGTCCGACGGGCCGAAAGCAGGCGTTCGGCGGTCGGGCTCGTGCTCGCCTCGCCCGCCTTCAACCGGCGATAGGAGCTGCAGATGCACACCCCTTCCCTCCTCTCCCGCCGCCATTTCCTGGTGACCGGCGCCGCCATCGGCTGCTCCGCTGCCGCCTCGCCGCTGCTCACCAGGGTGACGCTGGCCTCGGTCCCGGGCGATCACCGGCTGGTGGTGATCATCCTGCGCGGCGCGGCGGACGGGCTCGACATGGTGCGCCCGGTGGGCGACCGGGACTACGGCGAGCTGCGCAGGGGTACGTTCGCAGGCAAGACCGAGGCGCCCGACCTCGACGGGTTCTTCGCGCTTCATCCGGGCCTCGCGAGCCTGATGCCGATGTGGCAGGCCGGCGGGCTGGGTTTCGCCCATGCCGTGGCCACCCCCTACCGCGATCAGCGCAGTCATTTCGACGGCCAGGACATTCTCGAGGCGGGCACCGGGCTTGACGTCGCCGACCACCAGATCCGCGATGGATGGCTCAACCGGCTCGTCCAGGCGCTGCCCGGCACTACCAGCGAGACCGCGTTCGCCATCGGTCTCGACCAGCTCAAGGTGATCTCGGGATCCGCCCCGGTGCGGCAATGGACACCGGCAACGCGAATCGACCTCGATGCGCAAAGCCGCCGGCTGCTCGAAGGCATCTACGAAGCCGACCCCCTGTTCCACGCCGCGGGCAACGAGGCCTTCGACCTCGCCGAGACCATTTCGGCCGCCGACATGGGCGGTGCGAACAAGGCCGCCGGCGCGCCGAAGCGTCTCGCCGCATTTGCCGCCGACCGGCTGCGCGAGGAGACGCGGATTGCCGCCTTTTCGATCAACGGTTGGGACACCCACCGCGAACAGGCCGCCGTGCTCGACAGCCGGCTGCAAGCCCTCGCCGCGGCGCTCACGACCCTGCAGAGCCGGCTCGGCGCGGCGATCTGGCAAAAGACCACCGTGCTGGCGATGACCGAATTCGGCCGGACGGTGCGCGCCAACGGAACCGGCGGCACCGACCACGGCACCGGCGGGGCGATGCTGCTCGCGGGCGGCGCGGTTCGCGGCGGGCGGGTCTTTGGCGACTGGCCCGGGCTCGGCGAGAGCGCGCTCTACCAGGGCCGCGATCTCCTGCCCACGCGCGACGTGCGCGCCCATGCCGCCTGGGCGATGCGCGGACTTTTCGGGCTCGACCGCGGCCTGCTCGAAGCGACGGTCTTTCCCGGGCTCGATATGGGCGACGATCCGGGCGTGCTGCTCTAGACATTGCCGCGCCCCGGCCCAGACCCCAGGTTCCCGCCATGTTCGTTCCGTTGATCCTGCTGCTCGTGTCGCTCGGCGGCGTGGTCGTGGCCTTCGCCCTGCCCGGCTGGTCCGACAGCCTGCTGCTGTCCGGTCCGATGGCGCTTGCCAGCCTCTATCTTCTGCTGCGCGCATGGCTTGCAGGGCCGAGGCGCAAAGGCCAGGTGTTCCTCGACGGCTCCAACGTCATGCATTGGCGCGACGGCACGCCGGACATCGCCACCGTCCGCGAGGTGCTGAACCTCGCGACCGCGCTTGGCCTGCAACCGGGCGTCGTGTTCGACGCCAACGCCGGCCACCTCCTGTTCGACAAATATGCCGGCGACCGTGCCTTCGCCCATGTCCTCAAACTGCCGCTCGACCGGATCATGGTGGTGCCCAAAGGCACGCCGGCCGACGCGACGATCCTCACCGCCGCCCGCGATCTCGGCGCCCGTGTCATCTCGAATGACCGCTTCCGCGATTGGGAGGAAGACTTCCCGGAGTTGTCCACGCCGGGACATCTGATCCGCGGCGGCTACCGCAACGGTGAGCTCTGGTTGGACGCCGAGATGCCGCCTGCGCCGTAGCTGCCGCCGGCAGACCCGCTCGCAAAGGCCCTACCGTTCCCGAGCCGGCCCTTCCGGCGGGCGGGCCACCAGGCGCTCGATCTCGGCCATGACCTCGGCGGGCAAGGGGCCCAGCGCCATGGCGGCGGCGTTTTCTTCGGCCTGGGCCACGGTCTTGGCGCCCGGCACCGGGATCAGCCCGGGCGACCGGGCAAGCAGCCAGCCGAGGGCACCTTGCCCGAGCGTGCGCCCGCCACTGGTGAGCAGCTCGCGGACTGCGTCGAGCCGGGCGATCAGCGCTTCCGACACCCGGCCGTCCTTGAAATAGTCGAGCCATTCGAAGGTGTTGGCGCGCACGTCGTCACTGGCCACCGCATCGCCGGCGGCGAACTTGCCGGTCAGCAGCCCCATCGCCAGCGGCGAGCGGATGAGGTGCTGGAGCCCGTGGCGCTCGGCCATCGCATGTTGCGAGGGCGCGTCGAAAAACACGTTCATGGTGTATTCGACAGCCGCGAAGCCCGGCCATCCGGCGGCAGCGTCGAGCCGTTCGGGGAAATCGGTGCTCCAGCCGTAGCTGCCAATCTTGCCCGCGCCGCGCAGCGCCTCGAGCGTGTCGAACACTTCGGGAACCTGGGCAACCGGCAGGGTGTTGACATGGCACAGCAGCACGTCGATCCGGTCGCGCCGCAGCCAGTCCAGGCTGGCCTCGGTCGAGGCGCGGATTGCCGCCGGGCTGACATCGTCCCGGAGCACCTGGCGGGTCTCCCGGTCGAAGACCGGTCCGAATTTCGACACCACGATCGAGCCGGCGCGATTGCCGAGCACCTGGCCGAGCAAGGCCTCCGAATGGCCGGCACCATAGACCGCGGCGGTATCGAAGACCCGCACGCCCGCGGCCCAGGCGGCTTCGATCGTGCGCGCGCTCTCGGCGTCGTCGGTGCCGGAATAGCCGAGCGGCGTTTCTCCCGACCAGAGCGGGCCGCCGATGGCCCAGCAGCCCATGCCGATCCGCGGGCTGTCGGTGAGAGGATTGGGGGTCATGCTCATGGGGATCTCCTTTTGCCCGATGATGCGCCGATCCGCGCCGCTTGTCTCGCCCGAACCCCGGTCAAAGCCGGAACCGCGCTTTCAGAAATGAAAGAGCGCGGGAGTTGCCCCCC
>SWCD01023848.1_pt1 | contig 23501 bp, 21 predicted proteins | sample 4693011 | NCBI WGS metagenome assembly SWCD01 (sample SAMN10267278, study PRJNA491770) | bioreactor metagenome | isolation source: DHS bioreactor inoculated with marine | place: Japan: Omine Ridge, Nankai Trough | reverse complement strand
GGCCTTATTGCCGCTGCTACGGGCCTTGCCCTGGTTGCTGTCATGCCGACCATTAAGACCCAGTTGACGGCCATCTTTACCTCAATCAGTGGTGCTCTGACTTCATCATAATAGTTGGAGACGTCATCGCGGGCTAACAGAGCCTTAGCCGGCGAATCGAAATTACAGGGAGGCTCGCTAAGCCGCCGGTCAAGTACCGGCGGCTTTCTTTTTTCAAACGCTCTATCGACGCCGCAGGACTCTTAATACCCTTTTTACCACCGCCATGAGACTGTGCCGCCCGGACTATATCATCTAGGCAGGCATTGGGCGTTGCGCGGTGTGTGCTGACACAGGAGAACTACCTGCCATGTTCGAGTTACTGATTTTCGCACTGTTTCCAGCATTGATGATCGGCGCGGGGGTCGGCGACTGCCTGACAATGAGAATACCGAATTGGTTGAATGCGTTCATTGGTTTGTCTTTCTTCGGTGCCGCGTTTTACACTGGCATGCCTCTCGAGCAGATTGGCTGGCATCTGGTCGCGAGTGCAATCGTACTGGTCACCGGGTTTGGGTTGTTTGCTTTTGGCTATATCGGTGGTGGTGATGCCAAGCTCCTGGTTGTTGCGGCCCTGTGGCTAGGCATGGGGCAACTCATTGAGTTTTTTGTCATTATGACAATTGCTGGTGGCTTGCTTGCAGTTGTCATGCAGGCTTGGTGGTGGATCAAGCTGGAATCGGATATGCGTGGCTTTGAGCGGATCAAATCAGTAGTAAAATCATCCATTGAACTGCCGTACGGCATAGCCGTTGCCGCAGGTGCCCTGTTTGCATTCAGGCACAGTTGGTGGATGGACCTCGCAAATACGCAATTGATTGGCTGAACTTCCCGGTGCCCGCGCAGAGCGGGCATTTTGATTTCCGTCGGACAGATGGCTGATTTTGGACAAACTCAGATTGTTTAAGGCCAGTTAACCATAATTTGACGTTTCCGGATCATTCTGCAGTGGAGATATTCGAACGAACTTCCGTTTCTAGTGGAGAGTGATCAGATGAGTAAATCACGTGTCCTTGTCATGGGCGTTGCGGTCGTTGCGGCCGGGGCAGCGGCGTTCCTGGCCAATGGCTTCCAGGGGCAGCCGCAAAGTCCGGAGGTTGTGGAGGTCAACAAGACCGTGATGACCCCGGTGCTCATCACGCTGAAAGATGTTCGCGTCGGTGATGTTCTGGATACATCCAACATGGGATGGAAAGACTGGCCAGCCGATGAGGTTAGCGAGTTCATGGTGGCAAAAAAAACCAACGCTAATATTTTTGAGAAACTCAAGGGTGCCCGTGCTCGCGCAGCCCTGTTTGAAGGTGAGCCGCTGAACAAGCGGCGGATTGTTGAAACAGGCGATGCAGGCTTCATGGCGGCTGTCCTGCCCAAGGGCATGCGGGCCATTTCGATCCGTGTCTCTGCCGAGACCGGGGCGGGCGGTTTCATTCTGCCCAACGACCGGGTTGACGTTCTTCTGACCCGTAAGGCCAACGGCAACCGGGACATATCCGATACAGTTCTCACCAATGTACGTGTTCTGGCAATTGACCAGCAAATCAAGACCACCGGGGATGGTGGACAGGTGATCGTGGGCAAGACCGCAACTCTTGAGCTTGAACCCAAGCAATCCGAAATCCTGGCATTGGTCGAAAGTTCCGGTCAACTGTCACTCGCGTTGCGCTCCCTCGCAGACGCCGGAGACAGGAAACTCGGTGACGATGGCCCAAAGGTTTCTGAACAATATGCGCGTGGTTCCAAGGCCACCGTCAAGCAATTCCGCTACGGCATCGTGAATCAGGTCGCGAATACAAAGTAAGGCAGACAATCAATGTTCCCTTCACTCCTCAGCCTGCCCAGGCTTGATATGGGCACCAAGGCACAACTCAGTGCAATTGTCTCACTGATGGCTGCTCTCACAATATCCGTGTTGCTGGTCATTGCGAGCCTGGCGCCTGCGCATGCAGCCGATGGATCTCGATTTTTGCGCATGGGGCTGAACAAATCGGTTGCGATCCGGCTACCCGTTGCCGCCAAGGATGTTCTTGTCGGGAATCCCGCGATTGTCGACGCGGTGGTTCGCACCCGTACCACCGCCTATCTGTTTGCCAAGGCGAATGGCCAGACCAACATATTCTTCTTTGACGATGCAGGCCGGCAGATTCTGAATCTGGATATCGAGGTTGCCGTAGATACCAAAGCGCTGAAGCAGCTGCTGGATCGCACCTTGCCGGACAATCAGATCAAAATTGATACGGTCGCCGACAGTATCATCTTGCGCGGTGTCGCCGCATCTGCCGGGGAAGCCCAACAGGCAACCAACCTGACCGCCCGCTTTCTCGGTGCAGGTGGTGTCGACGGGTCTGCGAAGGTGGTTTCAGCCATGACAATTGCCGCACGAGAGCAGGTTACACTTCGGGTTCGCATAGCAGAAGTACAGCGTGATGTGCTGAAGCAACTTGGCGTTGACTATAATGCTGCCTTTTCATCGGGAAGCTTTGCCGCCGGAATGCTGACAGGAAATCCGTTTTCGTTGAACGGTGCTTTGGCAGGCGCAGCGACCTTACCGCGCAATCCCATTTCCGGTCTGGGCGGCTCTTCAGCGGTTGGTACCCGGTTGACATATGGCAACAGCATTGATGCCTTTATCCAGGCAATGGAGCAGGATGGCTTGCTGCGCACGCTGGCCGAACCGACATTGACAGCGATTTCCGGTGAAAGTGCAAAATTCCTGGCCGGTGGTGAATTCCCGATTCCCGTTGCCGTGGACAACAACACCATCTCGGTTGAGTTCAAGGAATTCGGGGTCGCCCTGGGCTATTCACCGGTCGTTCTTTCATCAGGACGCATCAGTCTGAAAATCAACACTGAGGTATCGGAACTGACACCCCAGAACGGTATTTCGGTGCAGGGCATTACGCTGCCAGGCCTTACCACTCGCAAGGCCGAGACAACCATTGAGTTACCGTCTGGCGGGTCAATGATCATGGCAGGTCTTATCCGGGATCAGACCCGGCAGCAGATCGCAGGTATTCCCGGTGCCAAGGATTTGCCGGTTCTAGGACAATTGTTCCGCTCGCGCGATTTCCAGAAGAACACATCGGAACTGACCGTCATGGTGACACCGTTCATCGTCAAGCCAGTGAATGAGCGCGAACTGACCAACCCTGCCGAGACGCTTGCGGTTGCCACTGACCGCCAGACCATTCTGTTTGGACGTCTGAACAAGATGTATGGCCACCAGGGCACCGGCACCGGAAAAGGATCCACCTATCACGGCAATGTCGGTTTCATCGTCGAATAACGGCACCGCCACGGAGATTGAGAATGAACACGTTTGTATCAAAGTTCCGCATCACAATGCGTACCCTGGCTCCGGTCGCTACCCTGCTGGCACTGACCGCCTGCCAGCATCAGATGTCGGGTGCTGTCGATGATGTCTACATGCCGCAGATGCACTATGAGAATCATCCGATTGAGGTGGCCAAGGGCACTGTGAAACTTCAGATACCCACCCGGTCTGCCAAGCTCAGCCTGAAAGAACAGGACGCGGTCAAGCGCTTTGCGCACCAGGTCATCGAGACGGAGGCTGCCGAGGTTCATGTCCGTCGTCCGGCAGGCGGCATGGTCGGCAATGCCGTTGCAGCAAAAGTGGCACAATTGCTGGAGCGTGAGGGCATCGCTCCACATCGTATCAAGCATACTTCCTACAAAGGCGGCGCCCGTTCTCCTGTCCTGATGTCGTTCACCCGTAAATTTGCGGTCACCAGTGAGTGTGGCGACTGGAGTGAAAACCTTTCTGAAACTTCTTCAAACGAGAATTACAAGAACTTCGGATGTTCCGGGCAGCACAATCTTGCCGCCATGGTCGCCAATCCACAGGACTTCGAGACTCCGCGCACGTCCACATCGGCAAGCGCAAGCAGGCGTAATGAAGTCTTCAAGAAGTATATCGGTGGTGAAGATACGACCGCAGCCCAGGCGTCTCAAGCCCAAGCCAAGTCAAGTGAAGTGGCCCAGTAACAATTGAAAAGACAAGAGTGCAACCCATGAACTTACCTGAACCACAAGCCATCGCGACCGATCAGGGAGCACCAATTGTTGCTGCGGTGCCACGTGTCAATATCTCGATATTCTGCACAACTCAGTCAACAGTTGGTGTCATGCAGCAGGCGATCAATGATCGCCGAATGGCCCGTGCCCATGTTGACCTGCATGACGGTGGCATAATGGTGGCAGCGCAAGCCTTCAGCCAGACAACCACACCCGATGTGCTCATCCTGGAAACAGAAGGTCATCGCGATGAGATCCTGTCGGAATTGAGTCAACTGGCGCAGGTGTGTGATCCTTCCACAAAGGTGATCCTGATCGGCCATGTAAACGATGTAATCCTGTATCGCGAACTGCTCCGCCAGGGCCTCAGCGAGTATCTTGTGGCACCTGTTCATCAGCTTCAGGTCATTGATGCAGTCAGTTCACTGTTCAATGACCCCGGCGCCGAGCCAATCGGTCGCATCCTGGCTTTCATCGGGGCAAAAGGCGGAGTTGGTTCCAGTACAATTGCCCACAATGTGGCGTCTCTCGCATCCGGCAAATACCGGATCGATACGATTGTCACAGATCTTGACATGGCTTTTGGAACGGCAGGTCTCAACTTCAATCAGGATCCTGCTCACGGCATGGCAGAAGCCATTGCCTCTTCTGATCGCATCGACCAGACAATGCTGGAGCGGCTGCTGACCAAGTGCGGTGACCGGTTGAATCTTCTGTCGTCGCCGGCTCAGGTCGAAAAATCGCTGGGCATCGATGTTGATAATCTGGAACCGATCATAGATGCGATCCGTTCAAGCGCTCCGCTGGTCGTTCTCGATATCCCAAACCTGTGGACTGACTGGTCGAAACAACTTCTTGCCAGTGCAGATGACGTGATTATTACATCCACGCCTGATCTGGCTTCCCTGCGCAACACCAAGAATATTTTCGATTTCCTGACTGCTGCGCGTCCTAATGACAAAGCCCCGATGATCGTTCTCAATCAGGTCGGTGTGCATAAACGTCCGGAAATACCGGTAGGCGAGTTTGCCAAGGCAATTGGGGTTGAACCAGCCGTGGTCATACCGTTTGACGCACATGTCTTCGGTACAGCAGCCAGCAATGGCGAAATGATCGCTGACGTGGGCCCGAAATCCAGCGCTGCCGCCCAGATCGCAATGCTTGGCCAGTTGCTGATTGGAAAAAACCCGGAACGCAACGCCGAGAGTAAAGGCGGCTCTGCGCTTGCCAGGATACTCCCAATGCTGAGGAAGAAGTGATGTTTGGTAGACGGGGAGAAGGTCCAACACCTCAGTCAACACGGCAACCTGCTTCGCCGCCGAGCGCGCCGCAGCAGTTTGCGCCGGCCGTTGCGAAGCCACAGAATATTCCAGGACTGGACCTCGGTGGGACAGGCACCGCACAAGCGAGCGAGGCCGGTCCCGATGTAGTGGCGCAAGATGTCATACCTGCGAAGATCGCACCGCCGAAACCTGCGCGAACAGGCCGTTCGGACAACTATTACGACATCAAGACGATCATCTTCAATGCGCTGATTGATGCGATTGATCTGACCCAACTGGGGCAGTTGGATCGCGGCGCGGCGCGCGATGAAATTCGCGACATCGTCACGGAGATCATTTCTCTCAAGGACGTCGCAATGTCGATCGCAGAGCAGGAAGAACTGCTCGAGGACATCTGCAATGACGTTCTGGGGTACGGACCTCTTGAACCACTTCTGGCGCGCGATGATATCGACGACATCATGGTCAACGGAGCAAACACCTGCTTCATTGAAGTTGCCGGCAAGGTGCTGGATGCCGGCATCAAGTTCCGTGATAACGTTCAGTTACTGAATATCTGTCAGCGTATCGTCAGCCAGGTCGGCCGACGCGTTGACGAAGCCAGCCCGATTTGCGATGCCCGTTTGATGGACGGATCACGTGTTAATGTGATCGCACCGCCGCTTTCAATCGATGGCGCGGCGCTCACCATTCGTAAGTTCAAGAAGGATCGTCTGCGTCTTGACGACCTGGTGAGATTTGGCTCCATCACCTCTGATGGAGCAGAAATACTGCAGATCATTGGCCGGGTTCGCTGCAATGTGCTGGTGTCGGGCGGTACAGGTTCAGGCAAAACAACACTTTTGAACTGCCTGACCGGTTATGTTGACCACGAAGAACGTATCATCACATGCGAAGATGCAGCAGAGCTTCAGCTTCAGCAACCGCATGTTGTGCGCCTTGAAACACGTCCACCGAACCTGGAAGGTGAAGGTGAGATCAGCATGCGTGACCTGGTCAAGAACTGCCTGCGTATGCGACCTGAACGGATTATTGTTGGGGAGGTTCGCGGACCCGAGGCTTTTGACCTTCTGCAGGCCATGAATACCGGACACGATGGTTCCATGGGCACACTGCACGCCAACTCACCGCGAGAAGCGCTGTCGCGTCTCGAATCGATGATCACCATGGGGGGCTTCTCGCTCCCTTCAAAGACCATCAAGGAAATGATTATAGGGTCCATTGACGTGATCGTTCAGGCTGCCCGGCTGCGGGACGGCTCGCGCCGCATTACCCATATAACCGAAGTTGTCGGCATGGAAGGTGACGTGATTATTACACAGGATCTGTTCGTCTACGAGATTGTCGGCGAAGATGCCAATGGCAAGATCGTTGGCAGACATCGCTCAACAGGCATTGCGCGGCCGCATTTCTGGGACCGTGCGCGTTATTACGGCGAAGAGGCACGGCTGGCAAAGGCACTGGAAAACGCTGAGATAGCTGATGAAGAATACGCTGGCTGACCATCGTGATATCAAGAGGCAGGACTGGAAATGGAATTTAGCCCGGAAATGACGAAAATCGCATTTGTGGTTTTCGCCGCCCTGAGTGTAGGCGGCCTCGCAATTGGTCTGCTGTTCCCGTACTTCTCGGGTCAGGCTGACGTCAACAGGCGTGCGAGACGTGTCACATCTGGACAAGCCGGTGCCAAAGCCAGAACTGGCGGCAAGGATAAGTCCGCGGCACGTCGGCGTCAGATTCAGGATACTCGAATTGCTTCAGAGTAAACTGAGAAGAAACGCAGAAAGAAACTGACGGTTCGCCAGATGATCGGGCAGGCCGGCCTTGAGATTTCGATGAAGGCTTTCAGGATGGCCAGCGTCCTGGTCGGAGCGATTTTCTTTATTGGCGCACTCATTGTCGGTGTTCCGATCTATGTCGCGGCTGTTGCGGCTGTTGTTGGTGCATTTGGATTGCCCCGCTGGCTCCTGAATTATCTTGCAAAACGCCGTCGCGAAAAGTTTCTGCATGGTTTTGCTGACGCGATTGACGTCATGGTTCGTGGCATCAAGGCTGGCTTGCCGGTATCCGACGCACTGAAGGTCATTGCCAATGAGATACCTGCACCCGTCGGGCCGGAATTTTCCGAAGTGGTGGAAGGACAACGTATCGGTGTCACCATCGATCAGGGCCTGGAGCGTATGCATGAACGTATGCCGTTGGCAGAGGTAAGCTTCCTTGCAATCGTGATGGCCATTCAGGCCAAGACCGGCGGCAACCTTGCAGAAGCGCTGGCTAACCTTTCCAGCGTGCTGCGAGATCGTAAGAAAATGAAGCAGAAAATCACCTCCGTGTCTCAGGAAGCAAAAGCATCTGCTGCGATCATCGGCGCTCTTCCGTTTTGTATCGGAGGAGCCATGGTGGTGTTGAATCCAACCTATCTGGATCCGCTGTTTGAAACCAGACTCGGCAATGTAATGCTTATCGCATCGGGATTGTGGATGAGTTGTGGCGTGCTTGTCATGCGCAAGATGATCAATTTTGATTTTTGATCAAACGGGAAACTGAACAGTCATGATAGACTTTTTGCACTCGCTACTGGAAGCCCGCAATCTCGTTACAATTCTTGTTGCGATGACGGCTTTCGCGACGGTTGTGACATTGATTGCGCCCCTGCTTCAGGGCGACAAGTTGCAGGATCGCATGAAGGTGCTGGCAACCGAGCGTGGCAGGCTGCGTACGCAAAACCGGCAGACACTTGTCGACAAGGACAACCGGAGACTGCGGGACAATGGACCCAAGGGAGCTGCGGCCCAGATTGTGGATGCCCTCAATCTCAAGAAGATACTGGAGGCTGAGACTTCCCGTAAAAGGTTGCGGCAGGCAGGGCTGCGATCCGAGAAACATCTTACGACATATCTGGCTGCCAGGGCAGTCGTACCCATGGTCGCGGCTGTCATTGTGTTTGTGTATTCTTCAACCGTGTTCGCTGATCAGGTTACCGGTTCAATGCGTCTCACAACGGCCATGATAGGTGCAATTGCCGGCTTCTATTTGCCCAACCTGTTCCTCACCAATATTATCAAACGGCGTCAGCAGTCGATTCAGCGTGCATGGTCAGACGCACTGGATCTTTTGTTGATTTGCGTCGAGGCAGGCATGTCAGTTGAAGCCGCACTGGCCCGGGTATCACAGGAAATAGGCGCGCAATCGGTCCCGTTGGCAGAGGAACTGACACTCACGATTGCCGAGCTGTCATTTATTGGTGACCGCAGCAGGGCATTTGAAAACCTTGCGCAACGTACCGGCATGGCAACGGTGAAATCAGTGGTGACCAGTCTTGTGCAATCAGAACGCTACGGTACGCCGATTGGTGTTGCCCTGCGCGTGCTTGCACAGGAAAATCGCGATGACCGCATGGCAATGGCTGAAAAGAAAGCCGCTGCATTGCCTCCCAAGCTGACGGTACCAATGGTTCTCTTCTTCCTTCCGGTAATTTTCGTGGTGTTGCTTGGTCCGGCCGGCATCCTCGCCTTCGGACAATAACCTGCCTTGATATTTGCCAAACGACGGTTGTTCGGCGGACATGCAAACAAGACAGCCGGACCTTTTCTTGAGGGTCCGGCTGTCTTGTTTTCGTTCTGGATAGGCGCCAGATCAAGGTGATTGTTTTCAAGCTGCTGAAGCCGTCTTGTGGGGTCTGTCGAGCGCCGTCTTGCTCTACCCGGCAGCCTTCATCTGCTGCCATGTATTCTTCTGGTTCAACATGCGTTTGAGAAACGCGAGGTTCTGTTCAACCTGCTCGGGCGGCAGGTCGCGGCTTGCAATTTCGCTGGCTTCCTTGAACCTGCCCTGCAGGCCGACCGACAGCGCCAGGTTCTGGCGAATTGTCTGGTTGAATTCTCCTTCGGGCAGTTTTTGTGCAGCGCGCAGTGAAATCTCGGCCTGTTTGAGGTTGCCTTCAAGAATATAGGACATGCCGATATTGTTGTGGATCGAAACCTGTTGCGGTTGCTGAGCAAGGGCGTTCTGGTAGGCGGCGCGTGCCTTGCGGTGTTCGCCGGTCTGATCATAGGCCGATCCAAGCGCCGAATAGACCTTCCAGTTGTTTTCTCCGGCCGCTATGGCCTTGTTCAATTGTCCTATCCCTGCTTTCGCGCGACCGGACAGAACCAGTTCCTTGCCCAGGTACGCGGTCAGCTTTGCGTCCTGGGGATTATGTGTCAGCGTTGTCTCCAGAACCTTGATCACTGCAGCCTTGTTGCCACCGGCGTCCAGCAGGCGTGCATAAACCACTGCGTGTCGCACGCTTTGCGGGTTTTCTCTCCAGGCATTTGCTGCTTCCGCTGTTGCCCTGATCGACGGTTGCTGGCCAACGGAACCGGTCACAACCGGGTCTGCATTGCCGGACAACAGTTTGCTGTCGCCGGCGCATCCGGTCAGTAACAGCGCAGCCGCGCAGCAAGTTGCTGCCAGCGTTTGATGCATGGTGACTGTATACCCTGTTCGCCGCATATGCTTACCCCCATCGGTGGAATCACCGACTGGCCTGTTAATCTCAACAGTGATCTTGGCGTGCGAACCCTCAATAAACTGTTAACCATGATTGACGGCGTGTTGCCTGATCGCCATCTTGTGGGACACAGTCATTCTCGAGGCAGACTGCCCCGGTGTTTTGCCTGCTCCACCATGCAGAGAGGTGCATCAGCCATGATATCGGCTAAATCGATTCTTCTGGGTGCGTCGAATGCGAAGCGCGCAGTAAAAGTGCATGCAGTAACGCCCGACACGCTTGCGGACATTGTCAAGCCGCTGTCGAAGGCGCAGCAGGCGTGGATTGAAGCCAATGGATTTGAAGCCAAGCCCAACACTCATTTGTGCATTGCTGACAGTAAAGGCGGTCTGGACCTGGTGCTGTACGGGTTGAGCACCGGAACTGCGGTCGATCCTTTTGAACCCGGCACACTGTCAGCCGCATTGCCGCCTGGCGATTACGTTCTGGCATCCGGGTTTTCCAATTTGGATCTGGTTGCCCTTGGATGGATTTTGCACAGCTACAAGTTCACCCGGTACCTGAGTGGCGATGACGGCTCCAGGCCCGGCAGGTGTGCCCGACTGGTATGCCCGGAAGATGTAGACCGCGCAGGTCTGCTATCGCGTGCCGATGCGGTCATGCTGGGTCGTGATTTGATCAACACACCGGCCGAAGACATGGGGCCGTCGCAACTTGAAACCGCAATGCGTGGTGTTGCCAGGCAGTTCAAGGCAGCAGTTACGGTTACAAAGGGCGCGGCACTTGAGAAGAAATTTCCCCTGATTCACATGGTCGGACGTGCAGCAGATGACGCCCCGCGCCTTTTGGACATGCGCTGGGGCCCCGTGCGCGCTCCCAGGGTCACGCTGGTGGGTAAGGGCGTGTGCTTCGACACTGGTGGGCTGGACATGAAGCCGTCATCCGGCATGGCCTTGATGAAGAAGGACATGGGCGGTGCTGCGGCTGTGCTGTCGCTTGCCTCCATGATCATGGCGGCACAGTTGAACGTCAGGCTCCGTGTCCTGGTACCGGCAGTTGAAAACGCCGTGGCAGGCAATGCCTTTCGGCCCGGCGACGTGTTGACCAGCCGCAATGGGCTCAGCGTCGAGATCGGCAACACTGATGCAGAAGGCCGTCTCGTGCTGGCCGATGCACTAGATCTGGCCGACGCCGAACGCCCGGACCTGCTGATAGACATGGCAACGCTCACCGGGGCTGCACGTGTTGCACTTGGTCCGGACCTGCCGCCGTTCTACACGGATGATGATGACTTGGCAGCAAGTCTGGCCAGCCATTCCATGGCAAGCAATGATCCGGTGTGGCGGCTGCCTTTCTGGCATCGCTACAATGAAATGTTTGCCAGCAAGATTGCCGACATCAACAATGCCGGAACAGGCGGGTTTGCCGGTTCGATAACTGCAGCGCTGTTTCTCAGACGCTTCGTTGAGAAAGCCGGAACCTATATTCATCTGGACATTTACGGTTGGGTACCTGCCGCGCGTGCCGGCAGGCCTGCCGGCGGCGAACCGCAGGCTGCACGCGCTCTGTTCTCGTTGCTGAGTGAACGCTATCCGCGGGTCAAATAGCCCTTGTGTCGCACCCGGAAATCGCGTTTAACTGATACGGTTCCGTAACGATTTTCAGGTGGCTGCCGACAAGGGCTTGGTCGAAAGCCTGAATCAGCCCTTGTGAGACATGCTATCTGGCAATCGCGCGGGATCGAGTGTTCTACCGTGGTGAGTTGTGATTTTGTGCAAGTGAGTGAGGGCCGTTCTCAAAAAGGGACGGTTCATGGACCGGATGAGTATCCAACTGACAACCGCTGAAGTACTGGGCCTTTGGCACAGTGTGCATCTGGCGCTGGTGCGTGATGATGAACCGGATTTGTCTGCCCGTCAGGTATCCATCCTGTTGACGGTATATCTGGAGGCACCACCGCATACCGTGCGGGATCTGGCAGCGCGTTTGGACGTGTCAAAGCCGGTGATTACCCGTGCACTGGACACGATGGGGAAAATGGGCCTGGTCAGCAGACGTCGTGACGAGAAAGACCGGCGCAATGTGCTGATCCAGCGAACCGTTGAGGGAGCATTGTTTGTTGAACGCCTTGCCGATACTATTTCAGTGCGCGCACAAGAGTTGAGAACCGGTCCATGACGCTTGATCCACGTCTGCATGCCTACCACGACGACCTTGCTGACATTGCCTTGCGGGGCAAGGTTGAGGCGTTGCGTTTTGTAAAACCCGAATTGCGTCAAATGACCGTTTCCATTGCGTCGGTTCACGCGGAACCGCGCATGGACGCGGCAACCGTGACAGAAGTCTTGCTGGGCGAACAGGTCAATGTGTTCCAGACCAAGGATGGATGGGCATTCGTCCAACTTGTAGCGGACAGTTATGTGGGGTATCTGCCGGCGCGCTGTCTGACCAGCCACGTGCTGGAAACGACACACCGGATCGCGGTTCCCTCGACCCTGCTCTATGTAAGACCCGATATCAAAGCGACACCTGTCCAGCACGTTTACATGAATTCACTTGTTTCGGTGATCAAGATCGAGGGAGATTTTGCCCGCCTCCGGGATCACCGCTTTGTCTGGCTCAAGCACCTGATGCCGGCAGGCACCACCTGGGACGACCCCGCAACGATCGCGGAAGCCTTTGTCAATGCACCATACCTGTGGGGCGGCAAGAGTGCTGCCGGCCTGGATTGTTCTGCTCTTGTGCAACTGGCCTGGCAGGCTTGCGGCTTTGATTGCCCACGCGATGCAGACATGATCCAGTCGACATTTGGAAAGCCGTTGCAGCGGGACCGCAACCTCAAGCTCGCCCGCAATGACATGGTGTTCTGGAAAGGCCATGTAGGGCTGATGCTGGACAGCACCAATCTGATCCATTCCAACGGTTATCACATGCAGGTGGTGGTTGAACCGCTGAGCAGTGCAATTGGCCGTATCGCCAGCCTGTACGGCCAGATAACCGGCGTTTCAAGAGTGCCCGAGATGTACAAACCGGGGAGCCCCGGCGAGGCACCTGTTACCAAAGACAGTCACGATTGACCCTGATGGGTCAACAATGACTGTCATTGGTATTAATTTTTACTTATCAATAACCTGTCTGACGGTTGACCACATTCAACAGCTCCTCGCCCGCCTCATGCCGCCTGATCTGGCCCAGCACATACTTGCACAGGGCACCGGGATCGCTATCTGCTGCGTTGTGAGGGGTCACTGTCACCCTGGCATGGTGCCACAGCGGGCTGTCTGAGGCTAACGGTTCGGTTTCAAACACATCCAGGGTTGCAGCGCCAAGCTCGCCTGCATCAAGGCTGGCCAGGATATCCGCCTCGACCTGCAGTTTGCCGCGTCCGGCATTGATCAGCACCGGTGCGCCCAGGGGGCCGGTATGGCTGAGTTTCGAGAACAGGTCACGATTGAGTATGCCATGGGTATCCGGTGTATGCGGCAACAGGCACACCAGGATGTCGGTCACACCCAGGAACGCATCCAGCTGGTCCCCGCCGGCATATGCCCTGACGCCATCTATCTGCTTTGCGGAATTGCTCCAGCCATTGACCTGAAAGCCCAGATGGACGAGTTTTTCAGCGGCGTCGCGGCCAAGTTCGCCCAGGCCCATAATCCCGACACGCATGGCAGACGCAGACCATTGCGGCCGCTCGGTCCAGTCGGCCTTTGCCTGGTCTGCATCCAGAAGCCTTTGCTGGCGGTGTGCCATCAGGACATGCAGACAGACATACTCGCTCATCCGCATGGTCAGATCCGCATCAACGGCTCGCACCAGTGGCACATTCGGCAATTGCGGTTCCTGCAATATATGATCAACACCTGCGCCGAGCGAAAAGATGGCTTTCAGATTTGGAAAACCGGCGAGCACACCTTCCGGCGGTTGCCAGGCCAGCGCATAGTCGATGTCTTCAGGCGCGGTGTCGCCATCAGGCCATTTGCAGACCTCAAGCTCTGGCGCGTGCTCTGCAAATCTCTTGATCCAGGGATCTGGATCCCACCTTGATATGATCAGTGCAAGTTTCGTCATTGTTACTGTGCTATCTCCGCGCCATGCTCGGTTTTCAGGTCGAATGCGGCCGCAAGAAGGGCACGCGTATAGTCGGTTTCCGGTCGTTCGAAAATCTGCTCGGCCGGGCCCTGTTCCACCACGACGCCATTGCGCATGACAACAACATCGTTGGCAAGCGCGCGCACCACCTTCAGATCATGGCTGATGAACAGATAGGCAAGTCCGTGGTCTTTCTGAAGCTTGCGCAACAGGTCGACAATTTGTGCCTGGACCGACATGTCAAGCGCACTGGTCGGCTCATCCAGCATGACGAACTTCGGTTCCAGCACCATGGCCCGCGCGATGGCGATGCGCTGACGCTGACCGCCGGAGAATTCATGCGGATATCGATCCATGGCTTCAGCAGGAACGGCGACTTCCTCCAGCACCTTCGCGATGCGCTCGGTGCGTTGGTCATAGGACAGTTCGGGTTGCTGGATCAGCAGGCCTTCTTCGACAATCTGTCGTATCGACATGCGCGGTGACAGGGATCCGTACGGGTCCTGAAACACCACCTGCATGTCCCTGCGCAACGGGCGCATGTCCTTTTCGGTCTTGCTGTCGATCCGGTCGCCCATATAGACGATTTGGCCTTCAGAACTGATCAGCCTGAGAAGGGCCAGGCCCAGCGTCGTTTTTCCGGACCCGGACTCGCCAACCACACCCAGCGTCTGGCCTGCGCGGACAATGACCGACACGTCATTGCAGGCCTTCACATGACCGACTGTCCGGCGGAAAAACCCACGCTTTATGGGGAACCAGACCCTCAGGTCCGTTGTCTCGACCACGACAGAAGCAGAGGCATCGGCCTTGGGCGGTTTTCCCTTTGGTTCGGCTTCCAGGAGCATCTTTGTGTAGGCATTCTGAGGCTTCGCAAAAATCGCCCTGGTCTGTCCCGCTTCGACAATCTTGCCCTGCTGCATGACACACACATGGTCCGACACATGCCGTACAATGCCGAGATCATGGGTAATCAGCACGATTGCCATGCCGAATTCCTTTTGCAGGTTGCGCAGCAGTTCAAGTATCTGCGCCTGCACTGTAACATCAAGTGCGGTGGTAGGTTCATCCGCGATCAGCAGTTCGGGATTGTTGGCCAGTGCCATGGCAATCATCACGCGCTGGCGTTGACCGCCAGACAATTGGTGCGGGTAGGCGCCAAGCCTGCTTTCGGCGTCGCGAATGCCGACTTTTGCAAGCAGTTCCAAAGTGCGTTCGCGCGCCTGTGTTTCGCGCATGCCCTGATGGACTTCCAGTATTTCGCCAATTTGCCGCTCGATTGTATGCAGCGGATTGAGTGACGTCATCGGCTCCTGGAAAATCATGGTAATGTCGTTGCCGCGAACCCGGCGCAGATCACTCTCATCGCTGTCCAGCAGTTCCTCGCCCTTGAACACCACGGATCCCGACGGGTGATGCGCGGCAGGATACGGCAGCAGCTTCAGGATCGACAGGGCCGTGACCGACTTGCCGGATCCGGACTCTCCCACCAGCGCCAGTGTCTCGCCGCGTTTGACTTCGAATGACACGCCATTGACGGCATGGGTCACCGTTTCGCCCTGCCGGAAATCGACCGCCAGATCTGTGACCTTCAGCAGCACATTTTTGTCGGTGCTCATGAGAACGTCTTTCGCGGATCCAGGGCGTCGCGTACGCCTTCGCCGATAAATACCAGCAGTGACAGCATGATCGAGACAACGGCAAACCCTGTCAGTCCCAGCCAGGGTGCCTGCAGGTTTGCCTTGCCTTGTGCCAGCAACTCACCGAGCGAGGCGGAGCCGGGCGGCAGTCCGAAACCGAGAAAATCCAGCGCGGTCAGCGTGGTGACGGAACCCGACAGGATAAACGGCATGAAAGTAACTGTGGCCACCATGGCGTTTGGCAGCAGGTGCTTGAACATGATCTTGCGATCACTGAGACCCAGGGCGCGCGCGGCCCTGACATATTCAAAGTTGCGCCCGCGCAGGAACTCGGCCCGCACCACACCGACGAGGGCAGTCCATGAAAACAACAGCATGATGCCAAGCAGCAGCCAGAAATTCGGTGTCAGGAATGCAGCCAGAATGATCAGCAGATAGAGTGTCGGGATGGATGTCCAGACCTCGATAAAGCGCTGGAACAGCAAGTCGGTCCAGCCGCCAAAATATCCCTGTACCGCTCCGGCCGCCACGCCCACGAAGGACGACAGCACGGTCAGGACGAGCCCGAAGAGCACCGATATTCGGAACCCGTAGATCAGCCGGGCAATGACATCGCGGCCCTGATCATCGGTGCCCAGCCAGTTCATGTTGCCGAACACACAGTTGATGTCGTCAACGCCCTTGTCGTAGCGCGCGCATGCTGCTTCCTCTGACAATGATATGGCGGGTGGCGAGGGCGCCGGGCTGGGCAACTCATTGTTGACTGTCTGGTAGCTGTAGCGGATCACAGGCCAGATCATCCATCCGTTGGCAGCGACTTCCTCCTGGATGAACGGATCGCGGAAATCGGTTCTGGCAAGAAAGCCTCCGAACTTGGATTCCGGATAATCCGCAAACATCGGCATCAGTATTTCACCCTTGTAACTCGCAATGATGGGCCGGTCATTGGCAATGAATTGCGCAAGCAGGGATGCGATAAACAGGAACATGAAAATCCAGAATGACCAGAACCCGCGCTTGTTGGCCTTGAACAGGGCAAGCCGGCGCTGATTGATGCCGGACAAGCGCGACGGCTTTTTCGGTTTCAGGGCGACCTGGTCAATTGTGGTGCTGGCGTCCATGATCACACCTGCCGTGACTCAAAGTCGATGCGCGGGTCAATCCAGGTGTAGACCAGATCGGTCACCAGGTTCATCACCAGCCCGAGTAGAGAGAAAATATACAAAGTGGCAAACACCACCGGATAGTCCCGGTTGACCGCCGCTTCAAAGCCGAGCAGACCAAGCCCGTCGAGCGAGAATATCTGCTCGATCAGCAGCGAGCCGGCAAAGAACGCCGAGATGAATGCGCCGGGGAAACCGGCGATGACAATCAGCATGGCATTGCGGAATACATGCCCGTACAACACGCGTCTTTCGGTCAATCCCTTGGCGCGCGCCGTGGTGACATACTGCTTCTTGATTTCGTCCAGGAAGGAATTTTTCGTCAACAGTGTCATCGTGGCAAACGACGACACCGCCAGTGCCGTCAGCGGCAACACCAGGTGCCAAGCATAATCCAGCACCTTTTGCCACCAGCTGAGATCGGCAAAATTGTCCGACGTCAGGCCTCGAAGCGGGAATATGTTCCAGAACGAACCGCCGGCGAACAGCACGACCAGCAGGATGGCAAACAGGAACGATGGGATGGCGTAGCCGATGATGATGACGGCGGACGTCCAGATGTCGAATTTCGACCCGTCACGTACCGCTTTCGCCACGCCCAGCGGAATGGAGATCGCATAGGAGACAAACGTCAGCCACAGGCCCAGCGAGATCGAGACGGGCAGCTTTTCCTTGACCAGTTGCAACACCGGTACATCGCGGAAATAGCTCTGTCCGAAGTCGAACGTGGCATAATTCTTGAGCATGATGAAGAAGCGCTCGTGCGTCGGCTTGTCAAACCCGAATTGCACTTCGAGCTTCTTGATGAACTCCGGATCAAGGCCTTGTGCACCGCGATACTTGAAACTGCCTTCACCGCCACCCGCGCCGGCTGACTGCCCGCCGCCGACTTCTCCAGCACCGGTGCCCCCACCAATGCGCGCGGTTGCGCCCACATCGGTGCCGGCCAGTTGCGCAAGCACCCGTTCGACCGGACCACCGGGCGCAAACTGGATGATGGCAAATGCGATCAGCATGATGCCGAACAGGGTCGGGATCATCAGCAACAGTCGTTTGGCGATATATGCGCCCATGCACTTTTCCGGTCTGGTTTCGGTTTACTGTATGTTTAAGGCAGGTTTGCGTGATTCGCCCTTATGGACCGCGCTTCACACTAGCGGCCTTGGCGGCATCAATCCACCACGTGTCGAACACGCCTCTGGCGTATCGCGGCTTGGATGCGGGTTTTCCGAATATGTCCCAGTAGGCCAGCGTATGCGCGCCCTTGTACCATTGCGGGACCCAGAACTGTTCGGCCCGCAACGTCCGGTCGAGTGCTTTTGCAGCCGCAGTCAATGACTTGCGATCACGGGCCTGCATGATCTTGTCGACCAGCGCGTCCACGGCCTTGCTCTTGATGCCGGCAAGGTTGAAGCTTCCGGGGGTTTGTGCATTGGCTGAGCCGAAAAACGCCTTCAACTCGACGCCCGGTGTTTCGGACATTGAAAATCGCTGCACGGCGACGTCAAAATCGAAGCTCTTCAATCGTTCCTGGTACTGCGCGGCCTCCACCTGACGGATTGACGCGTTTATGCCAAGCAGCTTGAGGTTGCGCACATACGGCGCAATAACCCGCTCAAACCCCGGTGCGAATATCAGGAACTCCACATCCAGGGACTTGCCCTGTGCGTTGACCCGTACCCCGTTCCTGGCTTGCCATCCGGCAGCGTCCAGCAGCTTTGCGGCTTTGCGCAGCTGTTTTCGATCCTGCCCGGATCCGTCGGTGACCGGTGGTTCATAAGCTGTGTCAAAAGCCGCAGCCGGCAGCTGCTCTTTCAGCGGATCCAGCAGCACAAGTTCTTCTGCAGTTGGTTTTCCGGCAGCGCGCAGCGCAGAGTTTTCAAAAAACGAGCCGGTGCGCTGGTAGGCATCGAAAAACAGGTTCTTGTTGGTCCATTCAAAATCGAAGGCCAGGTCCAGTGCCTGGCGCACCTGGATGTCGGCAAACTTGTCGCGCCGCATGTTCAGGAAAAACCCCTGCGCGCCCGACGCGCGATCGTCCGGCAGGGTTGCCATGATCAGCCGCCCCTGTTCCACCGCTGCAATATCATACTCGGTTGCCCAGCTCTTCGAGGTGAATTCCTCGCGCAGGTCCAGATTACCGGCCTTGACGGCTTCAAGCTCAGCTGTTCGATCGCGAAAATACAACAGCTTGATCTCATCGAAATTGTACCGTCCGCGATTCACCGGCCTGTCCTTCGCCCAGTAGTCTTCGCGCCGTTCATAGGTGATGAACTGGCCCTGCTTGAGTTGCTTGACCTTGTAGGGCCCGGACCCGATCGGCGGCGTCAGCGTGGTTTTGTCAAACTCATTGGCTTCGTAGAAGGCCTTTGAAAAAACCGGCAACAGCGCAACGGTACCCGGCAGGTCACGAACATTGGATCCCTTGAATGTGTAGCTTGCCTGGCTGGGTGCATCGACAGTGCAGGTTTCCACATCGCCCAGCGATATCTGGAAACTGGGATGGCCCTTGTCCTTCAGCAGATCGAACGAGGCACACACATCGTCTGCGGTCAGCTTTGATCCATCGGAAAAACGGGCTGCATCGTCCAGCACAAAGGTGACGCTCATCCTGTCTGCTGCAACATCCGCGGTTTTGGCGACAAGGGCGTACACCGCGTCCGGCTCATCCTGGTTGCGCACCATGAGCGTATCAAACAGCAATGACAGCTGCTGTGCAGGGACGCCTTTCAGTATATAGCCGTTAAGGCTGTCAAAGGTGATGCGGCCTTCGGTTCCCAGCGTGGTAATGCGGCCGCCTTTTGGCGCATCTGGATTGACATAGGCGAACTGCTCAAAACTTTCCGGCAGGGCCAGTTCACCAAAGGCGGAAATGCCGTGGCGTGGTTCTGCCAGTGCCGGAAGGGCGAGCAGGCAAGTGCCCAACGCGCTTGCAAACAGGGCTCGCATCAGGATTTTACCTTCGCTGCTTTCGCCTCGTCAAACCACCACACAGACGGGAAGCCGATCGAATGTTCCGGTTGAATGGCGGGTTTGCCGAAACGATTCCAGTAGGCAACGCGTTGATAGGGAATGTGCCACATGGGCACGACATAGTGGCTCCACAACAAGGCGCGGTCCAGCGCCTTTGTGGCAGCCACAAGTCCCGCCCTGTCCCGGGCAAAAATCACCTTGTCGATAAGCTGGTCAATGGCCTCGTTCTTGATGCCGATCAGATTGCGGCTGCCGTTTCGCTGCGCAGATGCCGACCCCCAGAAATCGCGTTGTTCATTGCCGGGCGACAGGGATTGCCCCCAACTGCCGACGACAATATCAAAGTCGAATGTCTGGGTGCGGCGGGTGTACTGGCTGTCGTCCACCGTGCGTACCGTGGTCTGGATGCCGAGCAGTTTCAATTGCTGCACATATGGCAGCACGATGCGTTCGAACAACGGCGATACCAGCAGGAACTCAACAGAAAACGCCTCGCCTTGCGCATTGCGCAGAACCTGCTTGGCATCGACTTTCCAGCCGGCTTCCTGCAGCAGTTTGGCGGCTGCGCGCAGATTGTTGCGCTTGTTCTTCTGCGAGCCGTAAACCGGGTTGGTGTATTCGGTCGTGAAAACCTCGGGCGGCAACTTGTCTTTCAGGGGCTCAAGTACTTCAAGCTCGGCATCGCCCGGTGTGCCTGTGGCTGCCAGCTCGGAGTTTGAGAAGTAACTGTTGGTCCGCACATACTGGCCGAAGAAAAGGTTCTCGTTGGCCCATTCAAAATCGAAGGCCAGATTGAAAGCCTGGCGGACACGCGCATCGGCAAATTTTTTCCGCCGGATATTGAAGGCGAAGCTTTGCATGCCTTGCGAGTTTTTCAGCGTGATCTCTTCCTTGATCACATCGCCCCTTTTTACGGCCGGAAAGTCATAGGCCGTTGCCCAGTCCTTCGACGAGGATTCAACCCGAAAATCATACTCGTCACCCTTGAATGCCTCCAGCGCAACGGTGCTGTCACGATAATAAGCAGTGAAGAGTTCGTCGAAATTGTTGCTGCCGCGATTGACCGGCAGGTCTTTGCCCCAGTAGTCATCAACCTTTTCCAGGCTGATGGATCGTCCCGGTTTCACGCTGGCAACCTTGTAGGCGCCATTGCCCAATGGCGGCTCGAGTGTTGTCTCGGACAGGTTTCGGGTTTCGCCCTTGTCATTCTTGCCGGTCCACCAGGCTTTCGAAAGCACCGGCAGTTGACCGACAATCTGCGGCAGTTCGCGATTGCCGCTCTCCGAAAACCTGAACGTCACTTCCAGGTCACCGGTCTTTTCGCCTGATGTCACGTTCTTGTAGTAAAAATTGTAGGCCGGGTGCGATTTTTTCAGTTCGCTCATTGACCAGATCACATCTTCCGGCGTGACCGGTGAACCATCATGGAATCGTGCCTCGGGTCGCAACTTGAATGTAACCGACGAAAAATCATCCGGCATTCGCACGGCTTCTGCAATCAGGCCGTATTCCGAACTGGCCTCGTCGAACGAGGACGTCATCAGGCTGTCCATTGTCTGTCCGATCAGGCCGGTCGCATTGCCCTTGAAAGTATAGGGGTTGAGACTGTCAAAACTGCCGACCGAGAACAATCTCGCCCGCCCGCCCTTCGGAGCGTCCGGGTTCACATAGTCAAAATGGTTGAAACTTGCCGGGTATTTGAGATCACCGAACAGCGACAGGCCGTGCCGCCATTCGACTTCCTGTGCCTGGACACTGTTTTGAATTGAAAGGGGCAGGCCTGCAGCGCCTGCAGCGGCGGTTAGCTGGAGTAGGGTTCTGCGATCTATCAAGGTCGGCTCCTGTGTCAGGCTTCGGACAAAGCAATAGCGTCACGTCATGCATGTGAAGTCTATGGGCTTCCTGCACATAATAAAACACCGGCAGCAGGCTACCGGTGTGAAATCTTCGTAATAAAGACGTGAAGGACACAAGCCCCTGTCAGGCGCCGGTTTATTCCTTCGGCTGCTCTGCCGAACCGTCCATTACCTTCGGCTGTTCCGCTGAAGGTTGTGCCTCTGTCGGCTGTTCCGCTGACTCCACGGGCAGGGCAACAGGGCTTGCAGACAATGTCCGCAGATAGGCCAGAAGGTCAGCTCGCTTGGCATCGTTTTTCAGACCGCCATACCCCATTTTTGTGCCGGGAGCCCAGTCCTTTGGCTTGAGGATGAATGCGTTCAGGTGCTCAAAGCTCCATTTTTCAGACGCCTTGCTGGTGAGCGCATCAGAAAAGGCAAACCCCTCGTGAGAGGCGATGGCGCGATCAACAATGTCGTACAGATTCGGGCCAACCTTGTTGGCACCGCCATCTTCTGCCGTATGACATGCCTTGCAGGCCTTGAATGCCGATTCCCCTTTTGCAGCATCGGCAGACGCCATCAGGCTCGCCAGCGAAACCGTCGGCGCTTCTGCCGCAGCGGCCTGGCCCTGATCTTCACCCTCGGGAATCTCGATAGCTATTGCGGTTTTTTCAGGTTTCTCGGCGTGATAAATGCCGTCTGATACAATATTCAGCCCCATCACAAGCAAGGCAGCGCCCAGCAAGGCACCTGCAATCTTGTTGAATGTCATTGTGTCCATTCCGAACATGCTAGCCCTCAACCCATCTTCTGTGACATCGGGTACCGCCATCGAATGACTTTACCCCTTCCAATTTGGCGCGGAAACTAGTTGTTTCTCTGCGTCCGCGCAATACTTATAAGGCGCAAAGTGTCCATATGCCGCGCTGAAGTTCGGCAATATATAAAGTCTGTATGACAGGGAAGGTTTTTTAGCATGGCGGCCCAAAGCCAGAAAATTGCCTATCAGGGCGAACCAGGTGCCAATTCACATATCGCGTGCAAGGAGGCCCGCCCCGACCATGAACCGTTTGCCTGCCGTACGTTCGAAGATGCTTTTGCTGCAGTGACCTCGGGCGAGGCCGCTCTGGCAATGATTCCGATTGATAACACCGTGGCCGGTCGCGTGGCCGATATCCATCATCTCATGCCCTCGTCCGACCTGTTCATTGTCGGCGAGCACTTTCTGCGGGTGCGCCATCAATTACTGGTATTGCCCGGCACCAAGGCTGAGGAACTGAAACGGGTTACCTCGCATACACATGCGCTGGGCCAGTGCCGCCGGCTGACGGCGGAGATGGGCCTTGAGGCTGTTGTTGCCGTGGACACTGCCGGTGCTGCTGCTGCTCTTGCCAGATCGGGCGACCGCACAACGGCCGTGATCGCCAGCAGGGACGCCGGTGAAATCTACGGCCTTGAGGTGTTGCGGGCCGATATCGAGGATGAAGACCATAATACAACCCGGTTTGTCATCATGTCGGCAGAACCTGATGATGCAGCGCCCGAAGATGCCCCGGTCATCACCTCTTTCATTTTTACGGTGCGCAACGTGCCGGCAGCCCTCTACAAGGCGATGGGCGGGTTTGCCACCAACGGGGTCAACATGATCAAGCTGGAGTCGTATGTGGACGGGTCATTCAACGTGGCCCAGTTCTATGCCGACATCGAGGGACATCCGCAGGACAGGCCGGTTCGCCTGGCACTTGAGGAACTGGATTTCTTCACCAGCTACCTGCGTGTGCTGGGTGTCTACAAGAGTTCGCCGCACCGGCTGGAACTGGCCAGGCGGCGCGCGCAAATGGACACTACCGCGTAAAGCCGGTCAAACGGGTCAATAGGCTGTTCCTTGGGTATCAGCTGTTCAGTATCTGCTTGATCAGATGATGGGCAATTGAAATGTCGGGCGGCAG
>SWCD01004313.1_pt1 | contig 23521 bp, 25 predicted proteins | sample 4693011 | NCBI WGS metagenome assembly SWCD01 (sample SAMN10267278, study PRJNA491770) | bioreactor metagenome | isolation source: DHS bioreactor inoculated with marine | place: Japan: Omine Ridge, Nankai Trough | reverse complement strand
TTTTTTAAGCCGGATTTTCAGCTCGTCGATGCTGGGGGGTTTTACGAAAACCGCCAGTGTTTTTTCAGGATATTTCTTTTTAATTCGGAGTCCACCAACAACGTCAATGTCAAAAATCACGTTTTTTCCGTGGCTCCAAATGCGTTCCACTTCACTTTTCAAAGTGCCGTAAAAATTGTCGCGGTACACTTCTTCCCACTCCAAAAAATCACCATTTTTAATGTGCTGTTTAAAATCCTTCAACGAAATGAAATAGTAATTCTCGCCGTGCTTTTCATCACCACGGGGTTCGCGACTTGTGCACGAAACCGAAAACTCCAAGTTGAGGTCTTCCTGTTTCAGCAAATGTTGTACGATGGTGGTTTTTCCACTGCCGGAAGGGGCCGAAAAAACGATTAATTTTCCTCCTTCCATCTATAAAACGTTTAGGGCTTGTTCCTTTATTTTTTCCAGCTCATCCTTCATTTGCACCACTATTTGCTGCATTGGCGCATAATTTGCCTTGCTACCAATGGTGTTGATTTCGCGACCAATTTCCTGCGTAATGAAACCCAATTTTTTTCCGTTGGAATCGTGTGATTTTAAGGATTCCTCAAAATACTCCAAATGGTTTTTAAGGCGAACTTTTTCCTCAGTGATGTCGTATTTTTCAAGGTAATAGATCAATTCCTGCTCAAAGCGGTTTTCGTCCACTTTTTCCTTTAAATCCGCAACCGCCTTGCGCAATCTTTCCTTTACGCCGTCAATTCTTTCGGGATCCAAGGCAATCACTTCTTCCAACAATTTTGAAATAGTTTGGGAACGCTCCAAAAAGTCGTTTTCCAAAACCAAACCTTCATCGGTCCTGTATTCGTTTATGGCTTCCAGCGCTTGGTCAATTCCCTTTAAAATTGCTTCATATTCCTTTTCATCTATTTCCTCACGCTCTGTTTTTAAGGCATCGGGCATGCGCACTGCCATTTTTAAAAGCTCTACGGGGTCGCCGTTTACCACGTTTGCCAATTGCTTTATATATTGTTTTACAACGCCTTCATTCAGCTGTGTGGTTACCTCCTCGCCCGTTACTTCAATATAAAGTGAAAAGTCCACTTTTCCGCGTTGTAATGATTTTGCGAGCAGATCTCGGATTTCAAGCTCCTTTTCACGGTAAGCCGAAGGCACGCGCGTGTTGAGGTCGAGACCTTTGCTGTTTAAAGATTTGATTTCGATGGTAATGGTTTTGGAAGGCAATTGGACAACTTCTTTGCCGTAGCCCGTCATGGATTGGATCATATTCCTGTTTTAATGAAGGGCAAAGGTAATAAAAAGTCCCCACCCCGACCCTCCCCAATGGGGAGGGAGTTATTTCGAGTTTAAAAATTCAAATGTTCGCGTTTCACTATAATACAATTTATTGGTTTGGTGGAAACCCACGTGCCCGCCGTATTTTGGCGTTTCGAGGAAAAGGTTTTTCATTTTTGAAGCCAAATCTGTTGGGTAGCATTCCGAGGAAAGAAAGCTGTCGTTTTCAGCATTTAAAACAAAGACTGGAATTTTAATTTTCGGAAGAAATTGCAAGCTGCTGTTTTTTTCGTAATAATCAAACGCATCCTTAAAACCGTGTGCCGGCGCGGTGTAAACATTATCGAATTCAAGAAGCGAAGTAATTTTTTTATAATCGGAAGCTGTCATTTTTTCGGGAAAATCTTTCATTTTCGCTTTGTACTTTTTCCGAAGATTTATCAAAAAGGAGTTACGGTAAACCCAATTTGAAAATTCATTCAAAGATTCCAAAGAACCTTTTAAACTCAAGGGCGTGGAAATTGCAACTGCTTTTTTTATTTCCTTCGGAAATGATTCGCGCTCGCCCAAATATTTCAAAAGCAGATTTCCACCAAGGCTGAAACCTACGGGTGCTATTTCACTGTATTTGTTCTTTTTCAGAATAAAATTGATTACCGCTTCCAGATCGTCCGTTTTCCCTGCGTTGTAGGATTGATAGGAAAGATTTGCCTCGCCACTGCAACCGCGAAAATTCACCGCAGCAACATCCCAACCGTTTTGGTTCAGGATTTTGGCTTGGCCTTTCATATACGTGCGTTGGGCGTTGCCTTCCAATCCGTGGAGTAGGATTGCAACCTTGGGGGGAGCTTTTTTGGAGAAGGACCAATCGATATCCACAAAATCGCCGTCCGGCAATTGCAAACGTTCCCGTTGTTGGATTAAACCGGGCGACGGCCGGAGCTTTGCGGAATAAATCGTGGAGAAGTGTCCGTTTTTAAAAGGAAAGCTTGGTATATAATTGCTTTTAATCAGCGGCATTTTTATGAAAAAGTTTTAACAGAAACTAAACATATTTACTATGCTTGCATAACAAAAGTAGCTTAAATTTGTATAAAAATTTGAAGATGTACACAAAACAATTTGAAATACGCTGGAGCGATGTGGATGCCAACCGCCACCTGCGCAACAGTGCCTATATAGACTACATGAGCCACACGCGAATGAGTTTTATGCTGGAGAGAGGCATGGACCAGCAGCATTTGGCGGAATACAACTTGGGCCCCGTGGCATTTTATGAGCATATGTATTATTTCCGTGAGTTTTTTCCCGGACAGCCCGTTACTGTTTCATTGCAGTTGAAAGGCCTTTCGGAGGATGGGATGTATTTTGAATTCCTGCACAATTTTTATGATGAAAAGGGTAAAAACTATGCCCGTTGCGAAATGATGGGGGCGTGGATTGATCTGACGGAGAGAAAACTGGTAGGTCTTCCGAAGAAATTTTACGAAATATTCAATGCGTTGGAAAAGACAGACGATTTCAGAATTCTCACCAAAGAAAACACCCGAAAGTACAGTCAGCGGCCAAAGGATCTTTAGTCCGTACTTTTACGGACGCGCTTTATAGTGGAAAGATAAACGCCCAAAAAGATTAATGCTGCCGCGCCTATTCGCAAAGCGGTTAGACTATCGGCGCCAACGATTACTGCGAAAAGTACCGCTATTACAGGTTGTAAATAAATAAAAGCGCCTATGGTGGAAGGGCTCAATTGTTTTAGGGCGTAAATATTCAAAAGATAGGTCATAACCGTGGTGCAGATAACCACAAAAGCAAGTTTCCAAATAGCTTCAAAAGGCAAGTTGGTCCAAGACACAGCCGTAAATTCTGAAATACCTATCGGCAGGTTTATTAGGAACGCAAAGAGAAATAGAAATTTCATTAAAGTAATGGAACTGTACTTTGGAACCAATGGTTTTACCAAAATCAAATAGACTGAATAGGAAGTTGCGTTTACAATAAATAAAATATTTCCCAATGGAATATTTGGCGCATTGGGTTGTTCCTTAATTCCAAAAAGGATTAAAACCAAAGCCCCGCCAAGGCCAAGAAATATACCGAGACTTTTTACCCAAGTTATCCGCTCCCGCAAGATAAATGCTGATAGAACCAAAAGCAAAACTGGTGAAAGCGTAATTATTACCGAACTGTTAATGGGCGTGGAAAGGCTCAATCCCTTAAAAAAGGCGAGCATATTCAAAACCATTCCGAAGAAAGCGCAAGCTATAAATCTTAACCAATCACGCCGCTCAATTTTTTCTGAAGGAAAGAAAAAGCTTATAATCCAAAAAACCAATGCCGCGCCAGACACTCGCAATAGTATAAAACCGAACGGCTGGATTACGTGTGGCATCAATCCTTTGGCAATGGTGTGGTTTATGCCATAGATGGTGCTGGCTGTGGTTGCAGCCAAAAGCGCAAAAATGCGTTGGTTGGTCAATTATTATGAATGGATTTTTTTGCAGCGGCAACTGTTTTGGGACTGCTGCCTATAAATATTTCGTCATTGTTGACTATTACCGGGCGTTTCAGAAAAGTGTAATGTTCTAAAATGAGCCCTTTGTAATCTTCCTCCAAAAGGTTTTCATCCTTTAAGCTTCGTTTCTGATAAAGCTTCGCCCTACGGCTGAATAGCTCCTCATAACTATCGGTAAGGTTGAACAGTTCGTCTAATTCTTCTTCGGTAATTCCCTGTACTTTTATGTCCTGTTTTATGAACGATGAGGGGATTTCTATTTCGTCCATCACACGTTTGCAGGTATCACAACTTGATAAATAATATACTTTTTGCATAGTTCAAAATTAATCAATACTGAGGAAAGGTTCGGCTTCTTTCATCGCTATTTTCAATTCAATGGGGCCATCGGCATAACTCGCAATGTCGTACTGGTTATAAACAAAAATAAGGCTGTCTTGCGTGAAACCAACACTTTCGGGAAGATAGAATGTATCATTTTCAAACCAGAAACCGTTTTCGTTAATGGATTGATCTTTTGCAATATTTTGTTCGGATCGAAACTTTTTCTCTGCGAAAGCTGTAAACTCCTTACTGTTTTTAAAAAGTTCTTTTGAAGTAAGCTCTTCCCCGGTTTTTGGGTCAATGTTCAAAAATGAAGTGGTGCCATAACCGTGGGCGCCGCCGGTAAAAAGATATTGGCGCAATTCAAAACAAAGGTGTTCTTCGGAAGAGAAAATTTCATTTACAGAGATTTCCGCAAAATACTCCCCAGCCATATCTGGAAACTGGGCTTTGTCAGCATTATAGGTTTCAATAAAATTTGTAGCAGCCTCTTCAATGCTTTTTGCCGTCGGGATGGTGTCTTCACCCATTAATAAAGAACTAAAAATAAAATTTCTAATCTTCGTATTTATTTTTTCGGAAATCTCATCATCGCCAAAAACCTCCACATAGTTTATGGTAACTTCGGGACATTTGCTGTCTTTGCATATTGCAAGCTCCCTTTCAGTAAAACTTTGCGAAGAAATCTCAATGTTCTTTTCTTGGTTACAGCCCATACTTATAAGTACAATAATTGCCGCTACCGTAATTTTATTATTCATACGTTAAAAGGAATAGATGGTTAGCTATCACAAACGAACTCTTACATTTGTAATTCAAAAGTAATAACTTTAAAATCAGCTATTGTAAAAGTTATATTAAAACATAGAATATATATGATATTGCTGATTATCAATTTAAAATTTTAGCTATCTATATGAAATTCAATACCAAAACAATACACGGCGGGCAGCACAATGTAGATCCAGCTTATGGCTCGGTAATGCCTCCTATTTATCAAACCACAACTTATTCACAAACAACTCCAGGTGGCCATAAAGGGTTTCAGTATTCGCGTACTGGCAATCCCACGCGTGCTGCCTTGGAAAGAGCTTTTGCGAGTATTGAAAACGGAGAATACGGACTTGCCTTTGGAAGTGGTCTTGCTGCAATTGATGCGGTAATGAAGCTTTTGAAACCTGGCGATGAGGTAATTTCCACGAATGATCTTTATGGCGGAAGCTATCGGTTGTTTACCAAGATTTTCGAGGGCTTTGGCATAAAGTTTCACTTTATAGGAATGGAAAACGCCGAGAAAATTGAGGAATATGTGAATGCTAAAACAAAACTCATTTGGGTAGAAACACCAACCAACCCAATGATGAATATTATAGATATAAAAAGAGCAGTTTCCATTGCCAAAAAATACAATGTTCTTCTCGCAGTTGATAACACATTTGCAACGCCCTATTTGCAACAACCGTTGGAAATGGGCGCTGATATTGTGATGCACAGCGCAACAAAATACCTTGGCGGGCATAGTGATGTTGTTATGGGGGCATTGGTTGTAAAAGACAAAGCGCTTGCGGAAAAGCTTTACTTTATACAAAACGCCAGTGGTGCCATTTGTGGGCCACAGGATTGCTTTTTAGTTTTGCGTGGGTTGAAAACACTTCACATCCGTATGCAACGCCATTGCGAAAACGGCAAGGCCATTGCGGAATATTTGGCAAAGCACCCAAAGATTGAAAAAGTATATTGGCCGGGCTTTAAAAACCATCCAAACCATGCAATTGCAAAAGAGCAAATGAAGGATTTTGGAGGGATGCTTTCATTTGTTACAAAAGGAAACAATTACGAGGATGCTGTTAAAATTGTCGAAAACCTAAAAATCTTCACCTTGGCAGAAAGCTTGGGCGGTGTGGAAAGCCTTGCAGGCCATCCCGCCAGTATGACGCATGCCAGCATTCCAAAAGAGGAACGTGAAAAAACGGGGATTGTTGATTCATTGATTCGTCTATCTGTAGGTATTGAAGATGTAGATGATTTAATTGCAGATTTGAAGCAAGCAATAGGGTAATCTTTATTTTAAAAATAAATTGGGGCTGATTATATAATCAGCCCCAATTAAATATTATAAAATTTGTAAGTTAATTTATGTAATAAATATATCCAATGTTTAACCAATAAATCCATTCATTGGCTTTGTTTTCGGGAACTGGCGTAGTTCCATTATTTTCAAAAGTTGGGTTAAGACCGTCTACCCAGTCAGAGAAGTAATAGTGCCAGCGGCTGTCAAGCATTAGGTCACTTAAATCGTTCAATTTATATCTAATCCCTACACTTCCCACAACAGCCCAAGTGGAAGCAGGATCCTGCTGGAAGGCATTAAAGTATTTATCGGGGGTTGATATTGGACTGTTTAGCGGTCCAAAAGTAGAAGAAACTTCTGGGTCAAAATTCACCCAATGAACACCAAAACTGATAAAAGGTGCAATTTTATAGCCACCTGCAGCAAAATCTCGGATGCTTAACGGGAAGTATTCAAGTTGAGAGCCTACTTCAAAAACAGAAACAGAACCACTCATGGCCCTTAATTGATCTGCAAAAAGCGAAGTCTGGTCTGGTTCTACCCAACGGCCAAAGTGCTCCAAGTTAGTTTTGTGGTAATCAATCTCTGTACGTATTTTAAAGTGGTCGTTAAAATACTTATCGCGTGTATAGCAGTTACAATCTGCGCGGTATGAAAAGTTAATGTAATGAATAAGACCAATTCCAAACCCTGTGTTTTTAGCATTGGTTTCAAAATCGTTTCGCTGTCCAAAATCTGAATAAAAAACGACCGGCCCTGTAATTAAACCCACCTCGTGAGAAAAGCCAAACTGACTGTAAACTTCCTGCCTTGCAAAAGCCAACAAGAAAAATACCAATAACAAAAATCTGGTATTCATTATAAATATGGGTTTAGATTGAGACACAACAAATATATAAAAACATATTTAACAGTGAAATTTAATAAAGCTATTTAGCTAATTTGTAAAAAATTGGCGCACAGTTTTTATCATAACGCTTATATTTGCTCCTTCCTTATGTAAATGGTTTTTTTAATGCATCTTTTTATTCAATATCTTAATTTAGATATTCGGCAAAATGCATTGTATCAAACAATTGTCAAGGAAATTCGCTAAAAGTAAAATAAAATTTTAACCAATGAAGCAAAGTATAAAAGATTTCATTTCTGAAGTTGAAAAACTCAATCCCAATGAACCTGAATTTCTTCAGGCAGTAACCGAGGTTGCTGAAACCGTAATTCCATTTATAGAAGAAAATGAAAAATATGCCAACAAAAAATTGTTGGAACGCATGGTCGAGCCAGAGCGCACCATTCTATTTAGAGTACCTTGGACGGATGACAAAGGTGAAATTCACGTAAACAAAGGCTATAGAATTGAATTCAATTCAGCCATTGGCCCATACAAAGGAGGACTGCGTTTTCACCCTTCAGTAAACCTAAGTATTCTTAAATTTTTAGGATTTGAGCAAACCTTTAAAAACAGCTTGACCACCTTGCCAATGGGCGGTGGAAAAGGAGGTTCCAACTTTGACCCAAAAGGTAAAAGCGATGCTGAAATCATGCGTTTTTGCCAAAGTTTTATGACAGAGCTTTTCCGTCATATTGGCCCAGACACTGATGTTCCCGCGGGAGACATTGGTGTGGGGGGGCGTGAAATTGGCTATATGTATGGTCAGTATAAACGTATTAGAAATGAATTTACCGGAGTACTTACAGGTAAGGGACGCTCTTATGGAGGATCGCTTATACGCCCTGAAGCAACCGGTTACGGGAATGTATATTTTGCAAAAAACATGCTTGCAACCAAAGGGGAAAGCTTTAAAGGAAAGACAGTAGTTGTTTCCGGTTCTGGAAACGTTGCGCAGTATGCTGCCGAAAAGGCAATCCAGTTTGGTGGAAAAGTAGTTACATTCTCAGATTCTGCCGGATATATTTATGACGCCGAAGGTATTGATGAAGAAAAACTTGCTTTCGTAATGGAACTGAAAAACGAAAAGCGCGGCCGAATTTCAGAATACACAAAAAAATATACCGGCGCAAAATATGTTGAAGGAAAACGCCCATGGGAAGTGAAATGTGATATCGCACTGCCTTGCGCAACCCAAAACGAATTAAATGGCGAAGAGGCTAAAATGCTTTTGGACAACGGTTGTATCTGTGTGGGAGAAGGCGCCAATATGCCTTGTACCCCAGAAGCGATTGAAGCGTTCCAAAAAGCGAAGATCCTGTTTTCACCAGGAAAAGCATCAAATGCAGGTGGTGTTGCAACTTCAGGTTTGGAAATGTCGCAAAACTCATTGCGTTTAAGCTGGACCGCCGCTGAGGTGGACGAAAAACTACACGGCATCATGAACGATATACACGCAGCTTGCGTTGAGTACGGAAAAGATGGCGATGGGTATGTAGATTACGTGAAGGGTGCAAACGTTGCCGGCTTTGTAAAAGTAGCCGATGCCATGCTGGCCCAAGGCGTGGTTTAATACTTCATATCTTAAAATAAAGGAATAGCCTTTCCGAAAAGTCTTTTTTCAAAAAAAGATTTGGAAAGGCTTTTTTCATTCCCATCCCGCAATAAATAGTATTTTAGCGTGTTAATATTCAAAACCATATTTCTATGAAGCAGTGGGTTATTGCTTTGCTATTTATATTTCCCTTTCTGGCAAGTGCACAGAACTTTGAGGACCGCTGGACGGGATACTTCTCCTATGTTTCGGTGAAAGATATTTCCCAAGGCGACAACAAGATTTATGTAGGCGCTGAAAATGCCGTTTTTACCTATGATCTTTCCACACAAGAAATAAAAACCCTTTCAACTGTTAATGGCCTTTCTGGAAACGCTATAACCACCCTACACTATAGTGAGGCATTTGATTTATTGGTTATTGGGTATGCAAACGGATTGATAGAGATTGTAAAAGAAGGCGAGGAAAACGTTTTAAAAGTGGTAGATATTTTAGAAAAGCAAACCATTCCACCTGATAGAAAACGTATCAACAATTTTACGGAATTCAACGAAAACCTTTATATAGCAACCCAATACGGAATATCGGTTTATAACTTGTCGAGGCTTGAATTTGGCGACACCTATTTTATAGGTGATGGGGGTGCCCAGATAGATATTGTACAAACTATTGTACAGGAACCTTACATTTTTGCCGCAAGTTCAACCAGTGGCATGCGCAGGGCTTTTGTAGCAGATGATAATTTGATTGATTATCAAAACTGGACCACTATAATGGGTGGTGGTTTTAGAGCTGCGGAAAAATTAGGTAATGAGCTGTATGCCTCAAACCGATCCAACACTATTTTGCGTTTCACGCCTGATGGGACTACCGTAGCTGTAGAGAATTTCAATTCTGAAGTGCAAAAATTCAGGCTCGCAGATAATCTGTTAACTATTATAACCAAAACTTCCAGTCAGGCATATTCCGAAGGATTTGTACAGGAAGCTTCTGTAAGCACAGTGCTCGGGTTTGACCTCGATTTGCTTTCGGGTTATGGTTTTGGCAATAATTTTTATTTGGGGACTAATGAGGACGGCATGCTAATAGTTCCTTTTGGCAGCATGCAGGCTACCCAAGTGCTTCCCAATGGTCCAATAAGAAATAGCCCATATTCCATCGATGCTTCCCCGGGACAATTATGGGTGAGTTTTGGAGAGGTTGATAGAGATTATAATCCATATCCGTTATCACGTTTCGGAATAAGTCAGTTAAAGGATACCATCTGGACAAATATCTCTTATGAAGAGCTCAGTTTAGCAGTAAATGCGGAACCTACAGACTTGGTAAACGTAACCATCAATCCAGATGCGCCCAATGAGGTATATATGAGCGCGAACCAAAAAGGGCTTTTAAAAATAGTAGATGGTGTTCCCACAATTCTTTATGATGAAACCAATAGCCCATTGGAAAGAATAAATATAGGAGGCGCTGATGCTGGTATCCGAATTTACGGCTCCCAGTTTGATAGTCAAGGGAATCTCTGGTTTGTACAAAGCAAAACTGACGAAGGCCTTATTAAATTAACTCCCGGAGGCCAATTTCAAAAAACTGATATTTCAGGAATAATTAATGCCCCTGGAGAGGTAGCGTTAACAGAACTAGCTTTAAGCCGAGAAAACTATGCCTTCTTTGGAACATATGGAAGCGGCTTAATAGGATACAACCCAACAACGAACAGATTGAATAGAATTGATAAAGGTGCGGGATTGGGCAACTTACCCTCAACTACGGTCCGCGCTGTTGCATTCGATAGCCAAAACAGGTTGTGGATAGGAACCGTAAAGGGTTTGCGAATAATTTATAGTCCCGGAAGTTTTTTTGAAGAGGGAACAACTCCAGAATCACAATCCATTATTATAGTGGAAGATGGGGTGCCGCAGGAACTTTTATACGAACAGACAATAGCCGATATTGAAGTGGATGGTTCCAACAATAAATGGATTGCCACAACCTCGTCTGGGGTTTTCTATTTATCTCCCAATGGACAGGAAACGCTGCTTCGCTTCACCAAAGATAACTCCCCATTGCCTACAAACAATGTGCAGGATATAGCAATAGATCCATTTACGGGCGTGGTTTATTTTGCAACCACACAAGGGCTTGTAGCCTATAGGGGAACCTCAACCGCACCAAGTGACAATTTGGAAAATGTGCATGCTTTTCCCAACCCCGTTCGTCCAGGTTTTAGCGGAAACGTTACGATTGATGGACTTACGGCCCAAGCCAATGTTAAGATTACAGACATTACCGGAAGCCTTGTTTTTGAGGAAACTTCAGAAGGAGGAAGCGTACTTTGGGACACTACGGCCTTTGGAAAATATAAGGTACGTTCGGGAGTATATCTTGTGCTTGTAACTACAGAGGATAATGTGGAGACCAAGGTCGCAAAAATTATGATCATCCGCTAATGGTTGTTGCCACCAAAGCTATTGTCTTTTCCGCGATTAAATATTCAGAGGCCGACTTAATTGTAAGTTGCTTTACTGAAACTTCGGGCATGAAAAGTTATTTACTTCGCAATATTCTGAAATCGAAGAAAGGGAAGCTAAAAGCATCTTTTTTTCAGCCCCTCACACAACTTGAGATTATAGCCGACCATAAAAACAAAGGGACGCTGGAATATATTAAGGAAGCCAAAGTGTACTATCCCTACCGAACCCTTCATACCGATATTGTAAAAACAGGTTTGGTTATGTTTTTGGCTGAAATGCTAAAGAACTGCATTCGCGAGGAAGAAGCCAATGAAGACCTTTTTGTTTTTTTGGAACAATCCTTCCTATGGCTTGATAAAAATGAGGAAGTTGCGAATTTCCATATTTTCTTTTTGCTACAACTGAGCTTGTATCTGGGCTTTTTCCCCGATGCTACAGCTATTAATAAAAGCTATTTCAATATAGTAGAAGGAAACTTTCAGGCTACAAGTACTTCCAATTACTGTATGGAGGGCGTAACAATAGAAAACTTCAAGCAATTTTTTGGAACAAACCTAGAAACATTTCAGAAAATAAAACTTACCAAATCACAGCGCAAAAACTTGCTGCAATTAATGCTTTCCTATTACAGCTTTCACGTGCAAGGCTACCAAAAACCAAAATCACTCGCTGTGCTCAACCAGTTGTTTTCATAAAGACAAATTACAATTCTCGTTGTAGATGCTCATATACATTACTGCCCAATTTTTTTGTGCCGATACTCTCAAAACCTAAGCCCACATATAATTTTTTGGCATTCGGGTTTTTAAAATCCACCAAAAGCCCGATTTTTTCATGGCCTTCTGTCTTTGCTTGTTGTATGGCAGCAGCCAGTAATTTTTTACCTATTCCTTTTCCTTGCTGCTGTGGGGCTACACTTAACGTGTCTATATAAACCGCTCCCGGGTTGGTTTCGTCATCAATTACTAAATCAGTTACTTTATATTTTTCCGCAATATGCTGAAGAAAAGGCGCACGGTATTGCGGTAATAACTTTCCATCATAAAAAGTGATGGAGCCCATAATTTCGTCATTTTCCTCATACACTAGGGTATGCTCAAAGCTGTATTGATTAGCTTTTTTTTGAAAGAAATGTTCAAACAAAGGATACGATTTCTCGGGCGCGTTTGTGTTTGTAAACGTACACGCCAAATCTTCCATTGCCTGAACGATTAACGGGGCAACTTGCCTAAAATCTTCGGGACGGGCAGGACGGATGTTTGCTATTTGCAATGTTTTCATGGTTTTTAAATCATTATTTGGAAGAAATTTCAGCTACTCTTTCTTCTGCAGTCTAAAAGTATAACAGTTTCTTAAGACACACTTCTTCCTCAAAATAATATATTCAACAAAAAGAAAAAAACTATGAGCAAAGAAGAACAAAAGGAATTGGTGACCATCAATCCCACCACAGGAAAAGTTATAAAGAAATATCCCTTAATGACCGACAAGCAAGCTGACGAGGCCGTGGAAAAATGCCACCAAGCTTTTTTGGAATGGCGTATGGTTTCGCATAAGGAAAGAGGAAAAATTATAAAAGCTATCGGCAAAGAACTAAAAGAAAACGCCGAAGAGCTTTCCAAATTGATGACCAACGAAATGGGGAAACTGCTAAAACAGAGCAAGCAGGAGATAGAACTCTGTGCCGGAATCTGTGATTGGACCGCTGCCAATGGCCCGGAAAATTTAAAGGACGAAGAGCGCGAACTTCCCGATGGCGGAAAGGGTATTATAACAAACTCGCCCATAGGTGTGATTTACGGGATACAGCCGTGGAATTTCCCTGTGTATCAGGTAATCCGTTACTCTATTGCAAATCTTATGGCAGGTAACGGTATTCTTTTAAAGCATGCTGAAAATGTGACGGGCACAGGATTGATGCTTCAAAAAATCTATGAAAAAGCAGGACTGCCCAAAAATCTTTTTACCGTTTTAAAAATAACCCACGACCAGAGTGATAAAATAATAAAGCACAAACTTGTAAGGGGCGTTACCCTTACCGGAAGCCCCGATGCGGGACGTGCCATCGCCAAAAAAGCAGGCGCTACCCTAAAGAAAACAGTAATGGAGCTGGGTAGTAACGACGCCTATATTGTGCTGGAAGATGCAGACTTAAACCTGGCAGTAAAAATGTGCGTGCAGGGAAGAATTTACAATAATGGCGAAACCTGCGTGGCAGCTAAGCGCTTTGTAGTTGTAGATAAAGTTTATGATGAATTCCGCGATGCATACGTGGAACAGATGAAGAAAATAAAGCACGGAGACCCTACCGACAAGGATTCAAAAATAGGGCCTATGGCACGCGAGGATCTTCGCGAAACTCTTCACGAACAGGTAGAAAAAAGTGTGAAGAAAGGCGCTAAAATTCTGTGTGGTGGCGAAATGCCAAAAGGCAAAGGATTCTTTTATCCTGCTACGGTACTCGATAATGTAAAGCCTGGGCAGCCCGCTTACGACGATGAACTTTTTGGACCAGTAGCGTCGCTTATCCGCGCCAAGGATGAAGAAGATGCCATGCGCATTGCCAACGATAGTAAGTACGGCTTGGGGGGAGGTATTTTTTCCAAAAATGAAAAGAAGGCCATGGAACTGGCCAGCAAGCATTTTGATACGGGTATGGTGTTTATCAATGGTTTCGGCCTTGCACAGCCCAATATGCCCTTTGGCGGTGTAAAAGATTCCGGATATGGCCGCGAGCACGGCGGTTTTGGGATGAAGGAATTTGTGAATGAAAAAGCTATTATGCGACTTAAAAATTAATAAATTATAAATATTTCAATCATGAAAAGGTATCTTCTCTTATTGTTCTTTTTTCCACTTTCACTTTTCTGCCAAATTGAAAAGGAAAAACAGTTACCCGAGCCTTATGCCACAAAACCAGTTTCAAATTACTCCAATGTAGTAGGATGGGAAGAAGGGGAAACGCCCAAAGCGCCTAAGGGTTTTACGGTTCACAAATATGCAGATGGGTTTCAAAACCCCCGATGGATGTACGTGACCCCCAATGGCGATGTTTTGGTAGCAGAAAGTAACAGTAACTACAGCATCCTCAAACAAATTGGCGCCACCATTATAGGTGCCGGTGGGTCCAACAATCTAGCCAATAGTGCCGATGTTATTACCCTGCTGCGGGATACAGATAACAACGGATATCCCGATGTACGGGAAACCCTGCTTACAAAAAAAGAAGGCCTCAACCAGCCCTTTGGTATGCTCGTAATTGGCGATTGGCTGTACGTGGCAAATACCGATGCAGTACTGCGTTACCCCTATAAAGCGGGGCAAACCAAAATTACCGTCATGGGTGAGAAAATTATTGACCTCCCCGCAGGAAAAGTCAATCAGCACTGGACGCGCAATATTATTGCCAATGCCGATAACTCCAAAATATATATAGCCGTGGGTAGTGGTGATAATATTGGCGAGAAAGGAATGGAGCACGAAGTAATGAAAGCAAACATACTCATGATGAATCCTGACGGCAGTGAGCTGCAAGTATATGCTTCGGGATTACGTAATCCTGTTGGGATGGATTGGGAGCCTACAACACAAACGCTGTGGACCACCGTAAATGAGCGGGATGGTCTGGGTGATAATTTGGTTCCCGATTATTTAACTTCGGTGAAGGAAGGTGGTTTTTATGGCTGGCCCTATATATATTGGGGCAGTTATTATGATCCACGTGTGCCCATTCCGCCCAATGTAAAGCTAAAAGAGTCCATTGTGCCCGATGTAGATTTGGACCCGCACACGGCTTCCTTGGGCCTGATGTTTTATACTGCAGATGCATTTCCGGAGAAATATAGAAACGGAGCCTTTATAGCGCAACATGGGTCTTGGAACCGTGACATTTTATCGGGGTATAAAATGGTGTACGTTCCATTTGAGAATGGTGCGCCTACCGGAAAGCCAGAAGATTTTCTTACAGGATTTATTATTGACCCAAATAAAGATGAGGTAAGGGGAAGACCCGTTGGCGTTACACTTTTGCCCGATGGGTCTATGTTAATGACCGATGATACCACAAACCATATTTGGAGGATTGTCTATACGGGTGAATAGGCATTTTGTTCAATGTTTTCTGAAATAAACTAAACTTTATGATTTCCTTAAAAGTGGGTGGCCACATTGTTTAGTATCTTCAAAATAAAAAAACTATGAGCACAAAAAACCTTTACAGTAAAGAAGCAAAAGAGAAAATCAAAAAAATGGCTGAGTCCATTGACTATACCATGATGGCTACCGATTTAAATAACCAGCCTTTCCACGTGGTACCTATGAGCACTAAGGAAGTGGATGACGAGGGCAACATTTGGTTCCTCAGCAATAGAACCAGCACACACAATCAGCACATTGAAAAAGAAAACAGGACCCAACTTATTTACGCCGACAAAGGCAACTTTGAGTTTTTGAGTATTTATGGCCGTGCCCATATAAGTACAGACCGAAACCGAATTAAGGAGCTGTACGGCAGTGGCGACGACGCCTGGTTTGATGGCGAGGACGACCCCAACATAACCGCCATTAAAGTGGTACCGGAAGACGCCCATTACTGGGACACCAAGAACGGCAAGGTACTTTCACTTTTAAAAATGGCCCAAGGCGCCATAACGGGCAACGAACCCGACCTGGGCGTACAAGGTGATTTAAAAGTTTAATTAGACTCCCCTTCCTAATGACATCCTTCCAGAGACAGCAGTTGTTTTTGGAAGGATTTTTTTTAGTTTTTATGTTTTCGTTTTTTGTCCCACCATATATAGAGGCCAAACAGTGCCAAGCTCACCAGCGAGCCCCAGAGCAAGCTCGTTTTAAGCGAGTCTATATCGCGCCCCGTCCAGGCTATCAGTAATATTAGGGGGGTTATGCCTATAAGGGTAGCGGTAATGAATTTAAAATAATTCATCCGCAGCAGTCCTGCCACAAAACTAATGGCGTCGTTGGAGAGAAAGGGGTTGATACGCGTAATCATCACCGCCCAAAACCCGTAATCGTTCAAGAAATCGGTCATCTTCTGGGTAGTTTTTTTGCCAATCAATCTGGCCGTAAGCTCAATGCTTAAATACTTCCCTATAAAATACCCGATGGAAGAGGCGCAAAATATGGCAATCAAAATAATCACACTTCCCCAAATAGGGCCATACGCCAGTATTGCCACAATCATCAACAATACCGAAGGAATAACCAAGAGGAACATCTGCACGATCATTGCCAGCACAATGACCACGGGGCCCATCCACCCAAAATCGCTTACCCAGTTCTTGATGCGTGCCTCATCATTACTGGTGAGCACATCCCAGGCTTCATTTAAAAATTGATTGACCTGCGGGATGGCAAAGTAGCAGATTACCAAGACCGTGATTAAGGTAATAGAACTGTAAAGGGGCGCTTTACTTTTTCTAACGGAGATTTCGCCTAGATCCTTTTTTTGCATAAAGTGCAGGTTTTTTACTTTTTAGCTTGAAGCTTCTGCTTGCGGCTTTCTTTCCGGCGTAAAGTCAAGTAATTGTGTAGGGTCCATTACGTTGTGTATTCCATCCAGCGTGCAAAGAAATGCAATGGCGGCACTTAGCCCTTTAAAGAGCGTAGTTTTGGAGGTAGGGTGTTTCGGTCTTGCGTTTTTATGGTGCAGGGGCAGGGTGTAGCCGCAGCCCTTTAAAAATTCGGCCTCTATCTGTAAAAGTTCCAGTGGGGTGTAGCCGTTAAACCGCCGGCCCAAGGTTTCGTGCACGCGGCCCACGTAGTTCAATTGCAACGAGCCGTGGCTATCGCTCAGGTGCTTCCAGCTATCGGTGTTATCACATATATTGCCCACGGCGCATTGCTTGCAGCACTCGGGGTTTAGGGTGTTGTTGTGAAAGGCGGTATAGAGTTTTTGCAGGGCCTGGTCCAGTCTTTTTGAAGTTTGCATAACAGCTATTTTTTTTACCTTTTATGAAAATACTAAAACCTAGAAAGAAAGCCCCCGATTTTTTGAATTTTTTAGTAAAATGAAAAAATAAGGTGCTGCGTACTCATTTTTTCACCCCCAATACCCCTTTCCAGCAACTTTTTGTCGGGCTATTTTTTTGCCAAAATTTCGCCTTGGATAAAAGTATTGAAAATCAATTAGTTGAGTTTTTAAAACAGGAAAAACCCTGTAAAAAAAAGGGGGATTTCCCCCGTTGACTGGTTTTTGTTTTTTTCCGAAAATTGAAAGTATTAATCTTTTAAAATTTTTAAGCTATGAGTAACACAAACCAAAACCTACTGAACCAGGTAATTGACGCAAACGTTATGACAACGATCCTGGAAAGTCTTGCAACGGTACAGGCCGCCCTGCCGGATAGTACCCTAACGCCGGAACAACGCAGCAGCCTAAACGCCATAAGCGTGAACAACAAGGTGTTTGCCGAAGAGGTGCTCAACGAGATGGACACCAACCCCATTGCCGCCGTAAATGCGACTTACAACAGAGACTATCTGGCCAACGACCTGCAACTTTTTGGACAGGGAGAAACCATTGAAACCCGGTTGATGGATCTTCTACAGCGGGTTCGGGACTTAAAGCGCATGGCGGGGCATGAAACCTATGGCATGGCCACGGGAGCCTATGGCATGATAGAAGTTTTGGCGCGTACCGGCGTGCCCGGCGCGCAGAACAGCTATAACAGGCTCAAGGTGCGTTTTGAAGGGCAGGGAGGCAGGCCCAGTGATGATGGGGAAACCCCGTAGTTTTTGAACCCCTGAAAAGGTACGGGCTTTGCCCGTATTTTTTGTGCATAGTGCAAACAAAAAAGAGATGCTTTTTGCAAGTTTAATGATGGTTTTCTGTACTTAAAATAGCAACTACCATAGTTTATCTACCACATTCTATAATTAAATTAATAAAATCAAATGTTTAACTGCTATAAATCGTCATTTAACTACTATTTGTCAAAGTTAAACTCCTATCAATCATCATTTAATTACTACAAAGCATCATTTAATACCTATAAACCATCATTTAATACCTATAAACCATCATTTAATTATTAAAAACCATCATTTAATTATTAAAAACCATCATTTATGGCCTACAAGAAATACACCTTACAAGACTGCCCAATGCCCCCATTAGGTATCGCGCTAAAAGCGTACTTTAAAGCGCATCGTACCCGCAAGGCTACGCTCAGTAAGATTATGGGCAAAAGCCCCAATAGCATCATGAGGTACCAAAAACAGGACAATTTTTTATGTAAAACCCTATGGCACCTCTCGTTAGGGTTAAACCACAACTTTTTTATGGACCTGGCCGCCCAGCTCCCGGCACACTTTACCACCAATGCCCCAGACCCCACGCTGCCCTTACAGCAGCGCATTGCCGCGCTGGAGGAGGAGAATAAGCTGTTGAAAACGAAGGTGGAAACCTTGATGCAGGTGATTGGGAAATAAACTTTATATTTGGGGGGCATGCTGTGGCGCACATGTGCGGGATAGCAGCAATAAGATTTTAAAAACATGCGTATATAAACATGTTAGCTCTAATTTTAAGAAAAAAAACACCTATAAAATAAATGATTTCAATTTATAACATAAAGCCCAAATTTCAAGAGCTTTTAAAACCCATTCTTGTTATATTGCACAAATTAGGAATTACTGCAAATCAAATTACAATATCTTCTATTTTACTATCGCTTATCATTGGGATAGGATTTTGGTTTGCCGACAAGAATTTTGCATTTTTTTTAATACTTCCTTTTGGTTTATTGTTAAGAATGGCACTCAATGCACTTGATGGTATGATGGCTAGAACATACAATCAACAATCAAAAAAAGGCGAAGTTTTAAATGAAATTGGAGACATAATTTCAGATTTGTTTGTGTTTTTTCCTTTATTGAAATTTGAACAAGAAATTTTATATTTAATTGTAATTTTCATATGCTTGAGTATAATAAATGAATTTGCAGGTGTGCTTGGAAAAGTTGTTTCAAATGAAAGACGTTATGAAGGACCTATGGGTAAAAGTGATAGAGCATTAATTTTAGGAGTTTATGGAATTTTAAGCTATTTATCAATAAATTTCAATAAATACTCAATCTACATCTTTTCAGTAATCATATTATTGTTAATATTAAGCACAATGATTAGAATAAAAAAATCTCTTAAATAATGAAAGACATCCTGAGGCTTGACATAATAGAAAATAACGATTTACTTGTAATTGTATTCTTAATTTTTGGGCTATTGACGTTTGCTTCCCTTTTGTTTTTTGTTGTTGGAAAAATCAAACCAAATGCGAACTTAAAAGAACTCAAAGACCGAACTAAGTCTTGGTGGGTTATGGCAATAGTTTTTATATGTGCAACCCTCATAAACACTACAATATCATACTTTGCTATTGCCTTACTTTCTTTTATTGCTTTTAGAGAATTATATTCTGTTTTAGGATTTAGACAAACAGACCGAAGGGCTATTTTTTGGGCTTTTTTATCTATACCCATTCAGTACTATTTGGCTTATATCGGCTGGTATGGTGCATATATCATTTTTATACCAGTAGTAATGTTTTTATTTCTTCCGTTAAGGCTTGTCTTAAAAGGCGATACGATTGGAATTACCAAATCTATGTCAACACTTCATTGGATTTTAATGTTGACAGTCTTTGGTATAAGTCATATGGCTTATTTACTTTCTTTGCCCGAAATTGAAGGGTTTGCAAGCGGTGGTCGTGGGTTATTACTTTTCTTGGTTTTTTTAACAGAAATAAATGATGTTATGCAGTTTACTTGGGGAAAAATTTTTGGTAAGCATAAAATTATTCCAAAAGTTAGCCCAAATAAAACTTGGGAAGGTTTTATAGGTGGGTTTATAAGCACCACTATAATTGGTTATTTTTTAGGTTTTCTAACCCCTTTAGATGTAAACCAAGTAGTCTTTGTGAGTTTTATGATTGCCATTTCAGGTTTCATTGGGGATATTGTAATGTCTTCAATCAAAAGGGATATTGGAGTAAAAGATATGGCTACAACAATTCCTGGACACGGAGGCGTTCTTGACCGAATAGATTCATTAGCTTACACAGCACCAGTTTTCTTTCACATTGTTTATTATATTGCTTATTAAATGCAAAAAATAGTTTTAATAGTTATTTACAGTTTCATTATCAGATGGTTTCTAAAATTTATAATTGGAGTAAAGTTTGAAAAAGCAAATTTTCTAAAATCAGAAGAACAGTTTATTATTGTAGCAAACCATAATAGCCATTTAGATACAATGACAATATTGTCCTCTTTGCCAAGTAAAATAATTGATAAAGTTAAACCTGTTGCGGCAGCAGACCATTTCAGCAAGACAAGGTTAAAAGGAATATTGACAAATTATTTTGTAAACACATTATTGATTCAAAGAAAAAGAGATAAGGAAAACCCAGAAAATGACCCTATTAATAAAATGACAAAAGCAATTGACGATGGTTATTCACTTATTATTTTTCCAGAAGGAACAAGAGGTGAGCCCGAACAACAACAACCTTTAAAACCAGGTGTCGCCTATGTGTTACAAAGCAGACCAAATGTAAAATATATACCTGCTTTTATGGTTGGAATGGGAAAAGCAATGCCAAAAGATGATAATTTGATACTACCGTTTAATTCATCTTTAACTTACGGACAACCGACTGAAATCAAATCCACAGAAATCAAAGATATTATAGCACAAATTGAAATGGACTTAAATGAACTAAAAAGGAAAAACTAGAGCTAACATCAGTAACCGTTGCACAACCCCTTAATTTTTTAAGTCCGAACCAATATAAGCCGTTTTAAGCGGCTTTGTTTTTTTGATTGGACTTGAGAATGAACCAAATTTGGTGCCTTTAAAAAATGCCATGCTACATTCTGAAGCACTATTTTTGGCAAAAAATACAGAACAAGGCTTTCCGCCCCGCTCTTTGCGCGTTTTTGGATAAACTTGAGGTATTTCTTGAGGTTGTAGGCCATCGCCGAGAGGTGCATGCATTTGTTGGCCTGTTTAATGCCAATGGTATTGACCTTGCGAAGCCCCATAAACTCCTTGAGGGTTCCAAAGACAGGCTCCACGGTGCTTTGCCGTTTGCTTTTTAGGTACCGGCCAGTGGGGCTCTTCATTCTCGCTATGTTGCGCTCATATTCTTCCCGGTAAGCAGTGATATTGATCCGCTTTTCGTGGCTTTTACCTATACAGCTTTCTTTGATGGGACATCCCTTGCAATCACTTCGTTTTGTAAAATAATTATCCTTTAAGGTGCCTTTTTCAAGTTTCTGCTTGCGGAAGGTTACTTTCTTTCCCTGTGGGCACAGCCAGTAGTTACCTTCTTTTATATATTTAAAGTCTTCGGGGCCGCCTTTGTAAGTTCCGTGGGGCGGAATGTAGCTTTTAATGCCCCTGGCTTCCAGATAGGCATAGTTCTCCCCACTGCTGTAGCCGGTGTCTGCCAAGAGGTGCTCCCAAATCATTCCCTCCTTTCTCAACCGCCTGTTAAGCCTTGCCACGGTGTCCTGCAAATACTGGTTGTCTTTCTTATCGGCGTGGTAAGCCTGCACATCGGTAATCACGTGGCCCCCGGTATCTACGCTTATGTTGCACAGGTAGTTGAGCTTTCTTGCCTTCCCGGGCTTGACACTTATTCTGGAATCGGGATCGGTAGGACTATAATGGGTCTTGTTGCTGGTGTAACGGCTGCCCTTGTTCTTGGCTCCCGGGCGCATATCCTGGTCTTCGCTCCATCTTTTGTTACGGCTCTTGATCTCTTGTAATTCTTTTTTACTGGCCGTTATTTCTTGTTGTTCTTTAGGCGCTTTATTCTCTTTGGCCTTTCTGTCCCTGCTGCTTTGTACGCGCACCTTGGAAAGGTGTTCTTCAAGTTCATCTGCCGGCACTTTGATCTCAAGACTGTCCATCGAGGCATTGGCCTTTACAGGAGCTGAATCGATGGCCTGGGTATGGCCGCTTACCAGACCGGCTTGTATGCACAATTTTAAAACACGGGTAAAGACTTCTTCAAAAATATCTTCCGGGAAAAGTTGCCGTGTGCGGCTGATGGTGCTGTGCCAAGGTAAAGGCTCGTCAATATCATAGTCCAGAAAATAAAGGATGTCCATGCGCATACTGCAGTGGTCCATTAGGCCACGGTCTGTGGTTATGTTTTCCAGGTAGCCCACCAGGCATATCTTGAAAAAGACCACGGGGTCTATGCTTTTTTGCCCACTTTGTCCATAGAACTTATTGGTGAGTGGGTAAAGAAAGTCCAGGTCCAGAACTTCTTTTAGCCGTCGGTAAAAATTTTCTTTTGAAACCCTGTCACTTAGCTTAAAGCTTGTGAAGAGTTTTTCCTGATAGTTTTTCTTGCCTTGCATAGGCATGAAATTAATAAACTTCTCAATTTTATACAAGCCTTTTGCTATATTTGAAGAGGTGGTTGTGCAACAGGCACATCACCTATACGCAAGCAGGGGTTTCGTGCTTTTCGTAGGACAGAAAAGCGGTATATTTGAAGTGCAGTTCTTCGTAAGAAGTTCAGCGGTAAAAATCCCTGCCTGCGTATAGCTGAGAAACGTTGTGCGTCATTTAAGAAAAATCGTAAATGAATCAAAATTTTAAAAAAGGAATATTAATATTGATTTTCGGAATTACAATTATCGCTTGTGATTGCCATCAAAATGTTAGCGGAAAAGTATTGGATTCCGTTACAAAAAAACCTTTGGATAGTGTGTATGTTCACAAAATCACAAAAGATTACGGAGAATATACAACTGAAAATGGAATATTTGAACTTTCAGCAATAAGCGGAGGGCTTTTCGGTTGTCCGCCAATGAAAATTATATTGCAAAAAGAAGGTTACGAACAAAAAGTAGAAAAAATTGATAACTCGGAAAACAAAACTATTTTGTTGACTAAAAAACAATAGTTCTTGACCTCAATTTTATGACTGGAAAATATAAAATACAGCTTGAAGATAAACAAATTGGGACAACTGACTTTGAAAGAGCTGATGCACCTATGGGAGTTGTTTATGGACGACTGAATTTTGACACAGAAAATTTTAATTATCAGTTTTTTAAAGATTATTGCATAAATAATGACATAAAACTTGCAATGGATTATCCCGAAGATAAACAGATTTCGACATTTTCTATTCCCAAACTAAAAGTGCTAAATCAAAATGGAATAGAAATATCTGGAGTCGGAAATCAAATTAGCGGAATGGATAGTGAAGAATATGAAATAGAAATTTTTGGAATTCCTTATCCATTTTACAGAGAGGAATTTCCTAACCACGTCGAAGAATATAAAAATATGTTTAACAAGGAATAAAAACGCCGCACAACAGCGGTAACCGTTGCACAACCCCTTAATTTTTTAAACCTGAACCAATAT
>SWCD01011613.1_pt1 | contig 23615 bp, 18 predicted proteins | sample 4693011 | NCBI WGS metagenome assembly SWCD01 (sample SAMN10267278, study PRJNA491770) | bioreactor metagenome | isolation source: DHS bioreactor inoculated with marine | place: Japan: Omine Ridge, Nankai Trough | reverse complement strand
CGGGCCGGTACAATTCCTCCCCATGGCCGAACTCGAGATCATCGGTGGTCGCGGATCCCACGACGTGTTTCGCCGAGTGATCGCCGGCCGTTCTCCGGGGACGATCCTCGACGCGGTCATCTGCGCGAACGGCCTCCACCGCCTGTTCAATCCCGGCGGTGCGATCTCCGAGTTCCATCGGATCCTAAGCCGGACGGGGCGATGAAGTGACCGCCTGGATTCCGGGGGGCTTCGAGCTGATCCGTGAGGAGATCGGCTCCGGGAAGACCAGCATGGTCTCCCTGGTCCGTCGCGTCGAGGACGGCGCGCTCTTCGCCATGAAGACGCCGCGCTCTTCCGACCCCACCTCGCGGGCTCTCCTCGGGGAACTCGTCGAGCGCTCCCGGGTGCTCGCCGGTCTGGACATCGCCCGTGGGGAGATCATCTTCGATCCGGACGGCCGGGTGCTCCTGCAGCCGTTCGTCGAGGGGCCGTCCCTGCGGGAACTCTTTTGCGAGACGGATCTCCTGACCGACCCCGACGATCTCCACCTGCCGGCCTTGATCGACCTCTTCGCGCGGATCATCCGGGAAGGCTTCTTCGTCAGCGGACTGAACGCCGAGAACCTGATCTTCGACGGGGGGCGCTTCGAGATCATCGACTGCGGCGCCCTTCGCCCGACGGTCTCCGCCTACGGCGCCTGGAGGCGGCAGCGGCAGAAGCTGTTGCGCCACTGGATCCGGTTCGACGACCACAACCCCGGGGTGATCCGCGCGTTTCTCAAGCGGCTTCAGGCGGGCCTCGGCCTGTCTCCGGTCTCGTTGCGGGACTGGCTCCGGTTCGTCCTCACCGGACGATAGCGCCCCTCCCTTCATCCTTGCTACGCCCGCCGGCCGGCCGTGGATTAGTCTGCACGGGGGTCGGCGCGGGCCGTCCCGATCGAGGAGGTACTACCGTGCAGCGACTCAGAGCCCTGTTCATCCACTGTTCCCCGGCCGGCACGACCCGTCACGTGGCCGCCACGATGATGCAGGCGTGCCGGGAACGGGGGGCGGAGGTCCGGGAGGTGGACCTGGCCCGCCGGGCGGACCTCGATTCCGTTCTGGCTGAGATCGAGGGATACGAGGGGAACCAGGCGCTCTTCATCGGCTCGCCGGTCTATGTTTCTCACGCGGTCCCCCCGATCATGGACTTCATCGACCGGCTGCCTGAGAACACCCGGATCCCGGCGGTGCCCTTCGTCACCTGGGGCGGTGTCTCGAGCGGCATGGCCCTCTTCGAGATGGGAGAAGCGCTGGAGAAGAAGGGTCTGCTCCTGGCGGGCGCGGCGCGGATCCTCGCGGTGCACTCCATGATGTGGCGGTCGAAGTCCCCCCTCGGCCGTGGGCACCCCGACGCCGAAGACGACCGTCTGGTCGCCGAGTTGGCGGGGCGCGTGCTCGATCGAGTCAGCCGCGGCGACGTCGCCCCGATCGCCGCCGCCGAACTGACCCGGCATCCGGAGTCCGCACGATTGGAGATGGCGAAGATCAACCTGGTCACGGCCGCGGCCCACATGCCGCCCCGTCGGGTGGACGAAGAGATCTGCAATCAATGCGGAGAGTGCGCCCTCTTCTGCCCCACCGGTGCCATCACCCTGTCCCCCTATCCGGTCTTCGGCGCGTCGTGCATCCTCTGTTTCAAATGCGTCAGGGACTGCCCGGAGAAGGCGATCCAAAGCGATCTCACAGCCCTTTCGGAGCGAATCCGGCAGCGGGCCGCACAACTCGACGAGCAGCCGCCGAGCGAGATCCTCTACCGTGCGGCCCGGTAGCGGCCCGTCAGCCCGAGGGAGGACGAATGGACTTCTGTTCGAATTGCGGAGGCAGTCTGCTCCCTGACGGCGCCTGCCCCTCCTGCGGACACCGGCATCCCCGGGATTCCGAGATCTTCTGCCCGGCCTGCCGGGTCCGAACGGATGTCTTCCGGGTGTGCCACAACTGCGGAGAGCCGCTCCACGGCGAGTTCGACCCACCCGTCCAGCCGGCTCCGATCCCGGTGGATCTCGTCCATGTGAGGGGAGAAGGAAAGCCGCAGGCCTACTCCTTCCGATCCCGGGAGTTCGTCCTGGGGCGTGGGCCCAGGTGCACCTTCCGCTTCCCGGAGGATGCCACCATCTCCCCCCGGCATGCCCGCTTCAGGTTCGAGGAAGGATTCCCCTTCGTTGAGGATCTCGACTCGAGGAACGGAGTCCTGCTCATACGCCAGGATCGAGCTGAGGGCGGGACGGGCTTTCGCCGCCTCCCGCCGGGGCCGCAGACGTTGCGGCATGGCGATCGCCTCCGAATCGGGCAACAGGAGTTCAGGGTCCAGTACCTGCAGGGGTGGGGCTACGCCCGGCAAGGACGCACGCCCTCCGACCGTGCCCTCTCGAGGATCACCGCATCGGGCACATCGAGGGCAGGGCCCGCCTCACGGTAGGAGGCGAGCAGGTCGGCTGAGAGGTCGGGATCGGGGGACAGCACGAGGGCCGAACTGAGCAGCCGGACCACGTCCTCGGCCTGGTTTTTCGGTCGACACGGACCGTAGGACGCGAGATCGAATGCCAGAAGGCCCGAGGCGCCGGCGATGAAGTTCCGCGCGCGAGGGTCGCCGTGACAGAGCCCCGCCCGGTGGATTTTGCCGAGGAACTCCGCAGAGTCGGTGAGCAGGGCCGGCCCGTCGGCCTCCGTAAAGGCGTCGGCCACGGTGGGCGCGGGAACGAGGACCGTCAACACCAGGCCAAGATCGAAGAGCCCGAGGCTTCGCTTCTCGCCGAAGGCGAGGAGCGGCACGGTGGGAAGGCCGGCACGTCTGAACTCGAGGAACCCTCGCCCCTCCCTCATGGCGCGTCCCGGGAGCATCCGCCTGAAGATGCTGTGGGACGGCCGGCGACGGTAGATCTTCGCGAAGCAATTGGTGCCGTCCGGCAGAGTGAACCGGGAGTGCTTGGGTGCGGTCTCGAGATGCGCGAGAAGCGCCGGAAACCACTCTCTTGGGAGCCCCTCCCGCACCCGGAGCTTCATCCCGGTGACAAAGATCGAGACGAAGCCCGAGCCGTCAGCCATGGGCGGCCTCCGCCCCGGTCACGATCCGCCCATCCAGCATCCTGACGATCCGGTCGGCGCGGGACGCCACGCGTTCGTCGTGCGTGACGAGCACCAGGGTCACGCCGCGCTGGGCGCGCACGCGGGCCAGGAGGTCGAGGATCTTCGCGCCCGACTCCTGATCCAGTGAACCCGTGGGCTCGTCGGCGAGGATCAGGCCGGGATGGTTGGCGAGCGCCCGGGCCACCGCCACCCGTTGGCGCTCGCCGCCGGAGAGCTTCGGTGGGCGGGCATTCAGGCGCCCGGTCAGCCCCACCTCGCGGATGAGTTCCTCCGCCCGCGCCAGACGCTCGGCCTTCGGCGGGCCGCCCGCGCCGAGCATCGGCACCTGGACGTTCTCCACCGCGGTCAGCATCGGGATCAGGTTGTGCAACTGGAAGACGAAGCCCACGGTCCGGGAGCGGAACTCCGTGAGATCGGTCGTCGAGAGATCCCTCCCCCCCACGGTCACCGAACCCTCGTCCGGCAGATCCAGGCCGGCGAGCAGGTTGAGCAGCGTGGACTTCCCGCAGCCCGAGGGGCCCATGACCGCGACGAATTCGCCGGCCGCGATGGAGAGATCCACGCCGCGCAGCGCGTGGAGGGCGCCGTCCTCGAAGGACTTCGTGATCCCGCTGACCACGACGGCCACGCCGCGCTCATTCATGGCGGATCGCCTCCACCGGACGCAGTCTCGCCGCCCGCCAGGCCGGGTAGATCCCACCGAACCCCGCGGCCAGCAGAGCCACCAGCAGCGCCTTCAGATACAGCGCCAACTCGTACTCCGGCTCGATGAAGGTGCCGAGGTCGGTGAGCCAGGAGATCAGCTCTACGCCGAGCAGGCCGGTGGGGATCCCCACCAGAACGCCCACCACGGAGAGCAGCAGGGCCTCGATCAGGACGATGGTGACGATCTTGCCCTTCGTCCACCCCACCGCCCGGAGGATCCCCACCTCCCGCACGCGCTCGAAGACCACCATCACCATGGCCAGCATGACGAAGAGAAGCCCGATGATCGTGGCCACGACGGAGATCACCAGGCTCCACATCTGCATGCGCTCCAGCCCCTGGTCCACCTTGCTCAGGTCTTCCAGGGTGCGCACCACCGAGATCTCCGGGATGCGCTCCTCCACCAGGTCCGCGACCGAGGCGGCATCGGCCCCGTCGTCGATCCTGACGGCGATGAAGTTGGCGACGTCCTCGCCGTTTCTGAAATCGCGCTGCATCGTCGAAAGCGGCAGCACCACGGAGTTGTCGTAGAGCGGCTTGCCGGTGGTGAACATCCCGGCCACGCGATAGACGTGGCCCTCCAGCACGAGTTCGTCGCCGACGGACTTCCCGAGCCGATCCGCCAGACGCTTCCCCAGGAACACCCCGTCCTCGCCACCGAAGGACACCGCTGTCAGGCTCTTCAAGGCGAACTCGTCCTCGGTGAGCCCCACCAGGAAGACGATCTTCGCGCCGGGCACGGTGGTGAACCAGACCAGCACCGAACTCGTGCCGGCCACGCCGGGGATCGCCCGGAGCTTCTCCCTCGACTCCCGGTTGTCGAGCGAGGAGAGGAACTGATCCGCCACGCCCGCCTTGTAGCAGTGGAAGTCCTCCCCGAACTCCGTGAGCATCGCCTGGGCGGTGCGCATGGCTCCGGCGGAGACCGCGGAGAAGACCACGACGAGCCAGACGCCGAGCATGACGCCCGTCGCCGCCAGCAGCGTTCGAAGCTTCTGGCGTCTCAGGTTCTTGAGCGCGTAGCCAAGGAGAGTTAGCATGGATGGCCCGTCCCGGGTCGTTCCGGCAAGGTTGGTGAAATGCCGGACGCGAAGCGCAGCATAGGTGTGTCCCGCGCCGTAGTCAAAATCGGCGCCGCGCTCTTCCTTGTCCTCTTCGCCTTCGCGGTGCCCCTCGAACTTCCACCCCGCCCCCATGCCGTCCGCGATGTTCTGGTGGTGGTGGTGCCCACGGTGAAGTTCGCCATTCCCACGGTCCGGGGTCGGGAGACCCTCCGCATTCAGATGGATTCGGCCGACCGCAAGATGGTGCGGCGCGAGGTTTCGGCCTTCGTCCGGCGCGTCGCGAAGCAGACCGGGGGGCGGCTGAGTGTCCGCGCCCATTCGATCGAGGCCACCTCCCCGCTCTTGACGCTCTCCGGCCCCGGCCCCCACTGGCTGTCGCCCGGGGACGTAGCGGGGCTCGTCCCCGGGCGGACCGATCTCGGCTCCCCGGACATGATCCTCGCCTTTGTCAAGGTCGGCGGCATCAAGGGCCCGGCCATCCCGGTCAGCCATCTCGGCGCGGCCTACGCCGGGACCGACGGGATCGGCGAGGCGGCCTTCGCCGGCATCACCTTCCGGACCGGCTGGCTCGACGGCACAGGCACCGTGGCGCTGCACGAGTGGCTGCACGGGCTCCGCTTCACCCTGACCGGGACCCTGGGCTTCCCGCCCGCCTCGTTCCCGGATCCGGATCGCGGCCGGGAGGGCCCGGACTGCTGCCCCGATGCTCCCTCCGGGGACGGTCCCTACGCCGATCACCTCCTCGCCCGGCATCTCACGCCGGCGATGATCCGCGCGCTCAAGGCCCTGACCGACCGCCCCGTGCCCTGACAAAGGCAAGCGGATCTCTCCCCCCTCGCTACAATGCCTCGATACCCGAAAACGGAGAGCGCATGGCGAAGAAGAAGGACACTCCCGGCACCAGACTGAGCGACTACGCGGTCGAGCTGCGTCGCGACTTCCACATGCATCCGGAGATCGGGATGCAGGAGAAGCGAACCCAGAAGGTGATCCGGGCACACCTGAAGGAACTGAAGATCAAGCACCGGACCGTGGCCGGGACGGGGGTCCTCGGCCTGCTCCCGGGCCGGGAACCCGGGCCGACGCTCATGCTGCGCGCCGACATGGACGCGCTGCCGATGAGCGAGGAAAACGACGTGCCCTACCGCAGCCGAAACGACGGCTTCATGCACGCCTGCGGCCACGACGGCCACATGGCGGTGCTGCTGGCCGCGGCCCGGCACCTGAAGTCCGAGGGCATCCCTCGCGGAAACGTGAAGCTCTGCTTCCAGCCCGGGGAAGAGGGCTTCAAGGGCGCCGAGGACGTGATCCGCGACGGGGCGCTCGAGAACCCCACGGTGGATGCCGCGTTCGGGCTGCACGTCTGGCGCGACCTCAAGGTGGGCCAGGTGGCGGTGCCGGTCGGTCCGGTCATGGCCGCGGTGGACACCTTCACCATCACGATCGTCGGCCGCGGCGGCCACGCCGCCATGCCGCACCTCTCCACGGACCCGGTTCTCATCGCCGCGCATGTGATCACCGCGTTGCAGACGATCGTCTCCCGGCAGGCCGATCCCCTCGACACCGCGGTGGTGACCGTGGGGTCGGTCACGGGCGGCACCTCCTTCAACATCATCCCGGAGAAGGTGGAGTTGAAGGGCACCTGCCGCACCTTCCGGAAGGCCACGCGCAAGCTCGTGCACAAGCGGGTGGAGGAGATCGCCAGGGGCGTCGCCCGGTCGCTGGGCGGCCGCGCCGACGTCGACTACGTCGAGTTCCTGCCGGCCACGTCGAACGACCCGACCTTCTCGGCCCTGGTGACGGAGGCGGCGGTCGCGGTCGTGGGCAAGCGCAACGTGGTCCACGCCGAGCCATCCATGGGCGGCGAGGACATGGGCCTCTACCTCTCCCGCGTGCCCGGCACGTTCGCCTTCGTGGGACTTCGAAACGAGAAGCGGGGGATCCACTTCCCGCACCACCACTCCCGCTTCGACATGGACGAGGGATGCCTGTCGATCGGCACGGACCTGATGATCGAGGTGACGCGACGCTTCCTGGACGCCTGATATCCGGACTCCTCGCTCTGGCGGCCCTCGCACCGGCGGCTTGCCGGGAGGAGACTCCTCCGCCTGGGCCCGCGGCGGCATGGCACTTTTCCGTTCGCGCCGAGACGGTCGAGGAGCCGGCGGCCTACGGCGCGGTCGTCCCGATGACCTTCGCCGTGACCAACCGAAGCACTGCTCCGATCTTCCTCCGGCGGCTGGAGGCGACCGTCGGCGAACGCTGGGAGATGTGGGCGGCGCCGACCGGGCAGGTCCGGATCGAGCCCGACGAATCCTACGACATCACGGTGATGTACCGGGTGCTCGAGCACGAGGACGAGATGTTCCTGACGGCGGAACCCGTGGATCCCCGCCTCGGGGACAAGCTCGTCCGACGCAGCCTGAAGGTCCCGGTATCCTGCCCCGAACGGCCTTTCGACGACGACCGCTTCGAGCGCAAGTTCGAGAGTTGGACGTTCTCGCGGGCCCTCGGAGGCTTCGTGTTCCGGGCCAACGAGTACGTCTTCTCGCTGGTGCTGCCGGAGGGCGGTGCCACACTCCCGCCGATGCCCTTCCGTTTCCTGAAGGACATCGACATGCGACCGGAGGGCGTCGGCGTCCTCCTGCCGAATGACGAGGTGAGAGCGGTTACGGCCGCGAACCTCGCCGCATTTCTGTCCGAAGTGCGGACAATGGACGGGAGGCTGCGCCTCTCCGGTCAGCCGGATCGGGCTCCCTACGAGGTGCTCCAGTAAGCGCGCGGGCCCTTCGGGGCCCGGAAAGGACAGGAATGACCACGGAATACACGGACCGGGAAGAAACCCAGGCCGATCTCATCGCCCGCTTGATCGATCTCGCCGGGGGCACGCCGAACGGCGACCTCTTAAAGGACATCATGAAGAACGCGGTGGGCCTGATCGACGATGGCACGAGCCGTGGCGACGTGAAAATCATCAACTCCGCGCTGAAGGAACTGCGCTACGCCTTCAAGGTCTTCGCGCCCTACCGGCACGTCCGAAAGGTGACTATCTTCGGCTCGGCCCGGATGACGCCGAAGGATGCCGCCTACCGTCAGGCGGTCTTCTTCGCCCGCCGGATCGCGCAGGAGGGGTTCATGGTGATCACCGGCGCCGGCCCGGGGATCATGCAGGCCGGGCACGAGGGCGCAGGGCGCGAGATGTCGTTCGGGGTGAACATCCGGCTGCCGTTCGAGCAGACCGCGAACCCGGTCATCACCGACGATCCCAAGCTGATCAACTTCAAGTACTTCTTCACGAGGAAGCTGACCTTCGTGAAGGAGACCCATGCCATCGTCCTCTTCCCCGGCGGCTTCGGCACGCACGACGAAGGCTTCGAGGCGCTGACTCTCATGCAGACCGGCAAGGGCAGCCTGATGCCGCTGATCTACCTCGACCCCGAGGGCGACCCGTACTGGGACGAGTGGGAACACTACGTGGACCGGCAGCTGGTCAAGCGCGGCATGGTCTCGCCGGAGGACAAGTACCTGCTCACCATCACGGACGACCTGGAGCGCGCGGTCCGGGAGATCAAGGCTTTCTACAGCGTCTTCCACTCGCTGCGCTACGTGCGCGACATCCTGGTGATCCGGCTCCAGCGGAAGATCTCGAAGGAGAAGCTCGCGGCGCTGAACGAGGACTTCGCGGACATCCTCCTCTCCGGCAAGATCGAGCAGCGCGGCCCCTTCCCCGAGGAGGACAACGAACCGGAACTCGTCCACCTCCCGCGCCTGTCGATGAAGTTCAACCGCCACCACTTCGGCAAACTCCGCGCCCTGGTGGACACCGTGAATGACTGGGACCGCACCGTGGGACTGCGCGTTCCCCGGCGGCGGCAGGGAGACGACTGATGAGGCGGGCGCTCGCGACGGCAACCCTGCTCCTGATTCTCTGCGGCGCAGCTCTCGGCCAGGGCCGGGATCCGGGCTACGACGCCGCGCTCGAGGCCTACAAGGCGAAGCGCTGGGCGCAGTTCGACGCCCTCTCACAGAAGTTCCTCGCCGAGCAACCGGACTACAAGTACGCCCCGTCCCTGCGCTTCATGGTGGCGGATTCCCTTCGGCAGCGAAAGCGGTTGGCGGAGGCCATCGAGGGCTTTCGCGACTACCTCGAACGCCACCCCACCGAGAGCCTGGCGGACCGCTGCCGGGGCAGCCTCATCAGCACGTTGAACGAGGACCGGCGACACGAGGAAGCGCTCGGGCTGGCGTCCGACTACCTGGACCGGTACCCGACGGGCAAGGCCGCGGCCCGGGTGGCCTACGAGTACGCCTACGCGCTGGAGAGTCTGCGGCGCTTCGACGAGGCCGCCGCGGCCTACCGCGTCATCCTCGGGAAGTACCGCGAGATCGCGGCCTACCGCCGGGGCGTGGCGCTCTTCCGGGGGCGTCGCTTCAAGGAGGCCGCCGCGGCCCTCACGGCCTTCCTCGAGGTCCATCCGGGCTCATCCTACGAAAACGCGGTGCGCGAGTACCTCTTCCGCACGGAGACCGGGTTCAAGCGGATCAAGGACGGCGTCGTCCTCGACTACGACGGGAAGTACGTCGATGACCCGCGGCTTGCGGAGCTCCTCGAGAAGCTGCCGGCAATGCGGAAGGAGTCGCTTCAGAGGATCGAGAAGTTCCTCGGGCGCGCGGTGCCGCAGACCTTCCTGATCCGCTTCGAGGACGCCGGGAGCCGCCGCGGCAGCTTCTTCGCCGAGACCCGCCTGGAGGTGGTGAACGGCGAGCCGGTTGAGATGCTGATCCTCTACCTCGAATACCTGATGACCGGCGCCCACGACCTTCAGCGGACCCTGACCCACGAGCTCTACCACTGCGTGCAGCGCGAGTCCCTCGGGGAGGAGCACTTCCTCGTGCCCAAGTGGGCCCGCGAGGGCACCGCGGTCTACGTCGCCGGCCAGGCCGAGGAGCGCTGCCGCACCCTCGCCGCGCAGCTCGGTCGGTATCCGGGCACCGTCGACCCGATGGACAAGCTCGTGAACGGCCTTGCCGGCCGGCACACCTTCGACGACTACGGGGAGGACGTGTCCGCCTTCACCGCCGTGGTGAAGCGGCACGGGCAGCGGAAACTCGTGAAGCTCCTCACCCTGCTCCTCGACAGTCCCGACGTTGCGGCCGCGGTGAAGAGCGCCCTCGGCGAGGACATGGCGACGTTCGAGAGACTGGCCGGGGAGGCTGCGAGGGCGCACCTCGAGCCCCTGGTTTCGACCGGCCGGGCCGAGATCCTCGAGGTGCGGAAACTCGTCGGTGCCCGGGAGTACGCCGAAGCCCTCGCCGCCCTGCCTGAGGACCCCGGCGTCTACGCCCCGGTGGCCTCCTACTACCGCGCGCTCTGTCTCTTCGAGACCGGCAGGCAGGCCGAGGCGCTGACCGAGATCCGGACGGTCTACCTCACGAAGTACCGTACGTTTTCACCGCTCCTCGAGGAGTCGATCTACCTTGAGCTGAGGGCGCTGAAGGCGCTCGGCAAGCCGGAGTTCAAGGCGAGGGTTACGCAGGCGAAGCTGGATCTGGAGCCGACGAGTGTTTTTGAGGCGGTGGTGACCCTGGCTTCTTCCTGACCAGCCGGCCTGACCGGCTGGTCAGGACAGTTCGGAACACATTACCGCGCCCCCCTGGCCCCGGCTGTTCAAACCCCGCCCATCAACCCTGCCGCCTCCCCCTCGGGCTTGCGGGTTGCACGCCCCCCTGAATCCCCTTGAATCAACCAAACGCCGCCGCCCAGCACCATCCAGGGCAGAAATTCAATCATCCGCTGTGGAAACCGGACCACCGGCCAGGACCCGACCCGCCTTGGCGCCCTTCGGGCTTGGGAAAGGACTCCCGGTGTTGTTTTTCCCGCGGCGGGTTAGAGATCAATCGCGTAGATCTTCCCGTCCGTCGAGGACACGTACAGCGTGCCGTCCTCGACCAGCGGTTGGGAGACGATCTCGCCGTCCGTCTGGAACCGCCAGAGGATCTTTCCATCCTTGCGGTCCATGCAGAACATGGCGCCGTTGGTGGAGCCCACGAAGACCCGCTCGCGGGTCAGGGCGGCGGCCCCGAGGATCGGCCTGCCCAGGCGGCGGACCCACAGGGGCTTCAGACCGCCGATCATGCGGTAGGCGTACATCTCGCCATCCGTGCTGCCCACGTAGACCGCCCCGTGGTCGAACACCGGCCGGGCGATCACGGTCCCGTTGGTGCAGAAGGTCCCGATCGATTCCCCCGTCTCGATTTGGAGGGCCTGCACCGTGAAATCGTCCGATCCGACGCAGACGAAGCCGCTCTCGATGGCCGGGGTGGTGGCGATGGCGCATCCGAGGTTCAGGATCTGCATCTGGGCGCCGTCGTTCAGGGACAGGACGGTCACGCGGCGGAGGGTATAGCTTCCGACGAGGACCTGGTCTCCGCGCACCACGGGTGCGGATCCCGGCGCCGCGGAGACGTGCGTCGACCAGCGGACGGTGCCGGTGCCTACGTCCAGCGCGGTGACGCGCCCGCCGGCGTCATTCACGAGCACCGTGGTCCCGTCGCCGGAAACCGTCACCTCGGCGTTCACCGAATCCGCCACCTCACTGCTCCAGAGGCGCCGGCCATCCCCCGCCCGCACCGCCAGGACCTCTCCGCGGGAGGTGCCGACCACGACCGTGTCCCGGATGACGGCCACGGTGGAACTGGAGTCCCCGAAGATCCCGAGGGGGACCGTGTAGCGGACGCTGCCGTCCTCCTTGGAGAGGGCATAGAGCCGGCGGTCCCGGCCGGCGATGAACAGCGTGTCTCCGGAAATCACGGGCGAGGCTTCGAACGGTCCCTCCGCCTCGAAGACCCACCGGGTGTTCTTGCGGAGGTTGAAGTTCGTCTCGGCATCGAGAACGTCCTCGATCTCGTGCACGATCGGCTCGAAGCCGTCGAGTTCGAGGCGCAGCCGCTGGCGGGTGGCGAGCGAGTAGTAGATGACCGCACCCGCACTCGAGGAACTCATCTCCACGCCATTCAGAAAGACCCGCGCACCGGGCGGGAGGCTGGAGATGCGCGCGGGGAAGGTAATCGACTCCGCCTGCCTGGTCATCGGATAGAGCGAGCGCAGCTCGCGATAGATCCGGACCGCATCCTCGAATTCCCCGGCCTTGGTGTGCCGGTCGGCCTCGGCCAGAAGGCGATCTGCCTCCTGGTCCGCGCTCTCGAGTCGAAGGGCCCTCTTCTGGGCCTCCTCCACCTGCCCGTCCTTCGACGGGTCCAGTTGCCCGATCCGCTGATAGATCGCCAGGGCCTTCTCGTACTCCCCCGCCCCTTCGGCGATCGCCGCCTCGCGGAGATCGGCCTTCAGACCGGAGCGGAGATAACGGGCCTCGACCGCGTCGATCCGCCCCAGGAAATCCGTCGCCCTCCTGCTGATCGAGGAGAGGGGGTAGTCGCGCTGGAACTGCCGGATCCGGCTCCGGGCCAATTCGAAGTTGTTGTCCGAGATCAGCCGCTGGATTTCCAGGGTGTGATTGCTGTAGGTCTTCCTGGCCAACAGCTCGTAGGCGAAGCTCCCGCCGCCGAAAAGCAGGACCAGGATCGTCGCCACGATACCGGCCCGCAGCCCCCACACGGACCTCCGACTGCCGATCAGCTTGATCAGCTTCTGCCGATAGAGCCGGTTCGTCTTGTCGAGTGCCAGGATCCGCCGGTAGACCTCTTTCAACTCCGAGGATGAGGCTCCACTGTCCTCGAGGATCTTCGCCAGTTTCTTCAGCTCCGACAGGGCCTCATCTCTGTGCCCGAGGCCCAGGAGCGTCAGGGCATACAGTTTGCGCGTCCGCGGGTTGTTGGGCGCGACATTGACCAGGGAGCCCAGGAGATTGCGAGCGCGGTTCAGGAGGTTGCTCTTGAACAGCGACTCGGCGAGTTCCTGCCCCTGCTCGATGTACTTACCGATATCCCCCATGGATCGGTAGACCTCGAGGATCTGCTCGCGCGTCTTGAAGTCTTCGGGAGTGCACTTCACGGCCTTCTTCAGGGCCTGCAACACCTGGCCGAGGTTGCTCCGGCGACGATGAATGCTCGCGATTTCCCGCCAGACCGCCGCCGCCTTCGCGTTCTCGTGAATCCGCTCGTAAGCCTTGGCCAGACGGGAGCGGATGATGAGGTCGCCCATCATCTCGGTGCGCGACTTCTCGAGCTTCCGGATCTCCTCCAGGATGGCCTCGTGGTCGGCCACGAGGCCTTCGCCGCGGTCCCCGATCCTGAGGAGGAGCCCATCCTTCAGCGCGACGTAGAGAGACTCGTAGACGTCGAGAGAGGACAGGCCGGAGACGGAGAGGATCTCCCGGATCCTCCGCTCCCCGTCACAGTAGCGCAGGAACTCGGTGAGAGTGCTTTCCCCCTCCTTCAGGCATCGCGCGCGTCCCGCCTCGGTGATGTGCGGAACCTCGGCGTCCGACGTCACCGGATTGGTAACGGACTTCCAGCGCTCCAGGCGCTGGCGGACCGCGGTCACGAAGGAGGGAACGTCGATGCTGAGCGAGGTGGCGGAGTGCCGGGCCTCGTAGAATTGCTCCGGGGGCTGCCCCTCCCGGAATTCGAATTCGGCCTCGGTCCAGTAGAAGAGGTCACAGACCTCGCCTTCGAGTTGCTCCCGGACCATGGCCTCGACATCCGCCCGATCCACGAGCTTCAGGTCGGTGGCGGCCTGGCCGAAGCTCTTCTGCGATTTGCGGGCGTGCTCCAGGACGCGATCGCGGTCCGGGGAGTTCAACTTCTTGCGGGAGACAAGCATGTCCCCGATCAGCTGGCTGCGGCTGCGGCCCAGATTGAGCATCCGCATTCCGCCGATGGCGAAGTAGAAGATCTTCTCGCTCACTCCGTCCGAAACGAGAAACGAGTACGCACCGAGCCCCTCGGCGAGGACGCCCAGGACCTCCTCGAGACTGTCAGCGGTCAGTGGACCCTTCAATTCAAGAGCCATGCGGCCCTCCTCTTCCTCTCCGGATGGGAATCCGGGAGTTCTTCCCTATCGGTCCACGGCGGCCATGACCTGAGAGCACTTTCCGGCACATTGCGGATTGGGTGCTAAAGGACGTGCGGCTCAGTCTCGATAGAGAGATGTCGCCATGTCTCATTTTGAGATGGCGGGAGGCTCCACCTTGCGGGAAGAGGAAAACTTCATCATCGAGAGGGCCGTCGAGCGCGGCTTGCTCAGTCCGGAGGATCTGGGCGATTGCCGCCGCACGGTGCAGTCCCTCGCCGAGCTCGGGGTGACCAAGGGGCTCCTCGAGGCTCTCACGGAGCATCGACTCCTGACCGAGGAGCAGATCCGCGGTCTGACCTCGTCGGATCAGACCATGACGATCCCTCCTCCGCCGCCGCCTCCCGACGAGAACACCGCGGAGCGGGCCCTCCGTGCTTCACTGACCGGACGCAAGGCGCCCGCCACGCCGGAGACGCCGGCGTCGGCGCCCGACCACACCCTCGATTTCGAGGACGAGGCGTTCACCGCGACCCTGGACGACTCGAGCCTGGACTCGAATCCGGTAGAGGAGCCCGGCCGCCCCTCCTCCGGCATGACCGCTCTCGACCTGCAACTCCTGATGGACGATCTCGAGGATCAGGAGGTCGAGGAGTCCGAAGAAGTGGACGAAGGTACCGACAAGACGGCGCTGCTTGCGGATGAAGAGGTGCGGGAGAAACCAGCCCCGAGGGGCACCCCCCTTTCCGCCTTCGGCGACGACCTCATCGATCAGGTGGTGGGCGGCTGCCGCATCGAGAGCCGACTCGGTCAGGGTGCGATGGGAACGGTCTATCGGGCCATGCACCTCGCCCTGCACAAGACCGTCGCGGTGAAAATCCTGAACTCGATGCAGTTCTGCGAGAAGAAGCAGGTCGAGCAGTTCTTCACCGAGGCCCGAGCCGCCGCGGCCATCGACCACCAGAACATCGTTGCGGTTCACGACGTGGGCAACGACCGCGGTCTGCACTTCCTCGTGATGCAGTTCATCGAGGGCCAGTCCGTCGCCGAACTCCTGGAGAGAAAGGGCAGTGTGCCGATCCAGGAGGCGACGCTCATCGCCATGCAGGCGGCCCGCGGACTCGCGGTGGCGCACCAGGCCGGCGTCGTCCACCGGGACATCAAGCCGGCCAACATCATGCTCACGAAGAAGGGCGAGGTGAAGATCGCCGACTTCGGGCTGGCGTTCCGCACCGACGAGAACGCGAGCCTGGCAGGCGGCGTGGAGGTCATGGGAACGCCCTCCTACATGTCGCCGGAGCAGATCGACGGCAGGAAGGTGGACCACCGGGCGGACCTCTACTCCCTCGGGGTGACGCTCTATCAGCTGACGACCGGTCGCAAGCCCTTCGAGGGCGGCACGCCGATGGAAGTGCTCCTGAAGCACGTCAGTGAGAAGCCGGTCCCGGCCCGCCAGATCAACCCGAAGATCCCGGAAGCGCTGGGGCAGGTCATCGAGAGGTTGATGGCCAAGCAGCCGGGCAACCGCTACGAAGACGCCGAGTCTCTCGCCAACGACCTGGATGAGATCCTCCAGGGCGGGAAGCCCAAGGTCGTCGTGGCCATGGAAGACGTGATCCAGCGGATGGAGAAACTGGCCCGGTCGGACACCACTCCCCTGCGAGACCGCCGGCCCATGATCGCCGCGGTGGTCTCCGGCGTCGCCGCCGCGCTGTGCGCCATCCTCTTCACCTTCGCCCTTCCGGAAATCCGCGCGACGGAGGCCCTCGATGGAGCGAGCTGGGAGGATCCGCTCCTCAGGGAGGCGGAGCAGTTCTTCAGCAATGCGGAGCGATTCGCCGGGGCGAACCCGGGCGAAATCGAGGAGATCAAGAAGCTCCTCATGGACATCCAGGGCAACTACCCCACTCCCTATCCCGGCAAGGCCGCAACCCTGCTCCGGCAGTGTGAACGGAGGTACGACGAGTTGAGTCGGCAGGAGGCGAACCCCTGGCTCGACCGATCGGCCCGCAAAAGGGGAGAAGGCAACGTCGTCGCCGCCCTGCTGGCCCTCCACGACGTTCCCCCGATGTGGCTCAAGGGCGAGGTGGGCAAGGAGGTCGGTGACCTGACGCACCGCCTGACCAAGGATCTCCGGGAAGATACGAGAATGGCCCTCGTGCCTGGAGGGACCTTCCTCGCGGGCGCCGACAAGACGGAGGAGTATGTCGCTCCCTTCCTGATCGACATCACCGAGGTGACCACCCTCGACTACGCCCAGTTCCTGGCGGACACCGGCCACCCTCCCCCGGCGCACTGGGAAGGCGGTCGCATGCCCTCGAACCTCGGCGACCACCCGATCTGCGGCGTGACCTATGCCGACGCGAAGGCCTACGCGGCGCACGTCGGCAAGCGCCTGCCGACCGCCCTCGAGTGGGAAAAGGCCGCCCGAGGCACGGAGGGTCGGATCTACCCCTGGGGTGACACCTTCGATCCCCGGATGGTCAACTGCCAGAACTCGATGGGAAGCGTCGAGCCCGCCTGGAGCTTCTTCCAGGGGCGCTCGCCCTACGAGTGCCTGAACATGGCCGGCAACGTCCACGAGTGGACCTCCACCGAGTGCCCGGAGACCGGACTCAGGATCGTGATGGGCGGCGCCTACCGCTCCCACCCCTCCAACGTCCGCACGTTCATGCGCCTCTCGCTCACCGGCAAGCACCAGGATCCTCGGCTTCCCGTGGGGATGAGGCTGGCGAAGGACGCGAAGTAACCGGGGCCAGGTCTGACATTACGCGGAAATCCGGACATTCCCCCTCCCCCGCCCGAAGGGCGGCAAGGCGGGTGGAATCCACCCGGGCGGTCGGCCTTTCAGAGGTGACGGTCGAGAACACGCTGGAGGGCGCCGGGCTGTCGGCCACCCCAGCCCGAAGGGCGCCAGGACGGGTGGACCGGGCGTAGTGGTTGGCAATTCACGCTACGGTCGAGAACAGGGTGGAGGGCGCCGGGCTGTCGGCGCCTTTTTTTGATTCAAGGGGAAGGAAAGGGGGGGGGGGGGGGGGCGCCCGAACCCGCAATTCCAAGAGGGTCGCTGGAGGGTGAGTCGAAAGCGCCGGAACTACTTGGGTTGCCGCTCCCACCAGGCCAGCGCCGCTTCGGCGGTTTTGAAGTTCTCGTTGGTGATCTGGCGCAGGACGTACTTCACGTAGACTCTGGCTCGCGGGTTGCCCATGTAGCGGGCGAGGTACGGGACGACCGGGTGGCCGATCTTCTTCAGGCCGGCCTCGGCCGCGTCGCGGTACTCCCGGCCCTTTCCTTTCACGCCCATGATGAGGAACGCGCCGAGGCCGCCGGCGGCGCGGCCGTCGCCGGTGTTGCCCAGGGCCTCGATGACCCGGAGTCGGCGGTCGTGGTTCTTCACCTGCACCGCCTCGATCAGACCGTCCACGCCGTTTGCCCCCATCGCGGCGAGGTTGTTGATGGCCTCGGTGCCGACGAGATCCGACTTCGCGGTGACGAACTGACTCATGGCGAGGCCCGCGTATTTCCCCTCGACGGTGGACCGGCCGGCGAGAGTCGTCAGGACCGCGATCGCCTCCATCTGGAGATCGGCATCGCGTGAGCTTCCGAGCTTGCCGAGTTCCTTGCAGACCTTCGCCCCACCGATCTTCGTGAGGGCGTTCAGGATCTCGTTTCGAACCTCCGCATCCTTCTCGCGGGTCAACTGCTTCACGAGATGGCGACCGCCGTCGCCGCTGTGCAGCTGGCCCAGGTACCGGGCGGCCCGCAGCCGGATGTCGCGATCACTCGAGGGCAGGTCCTTCGACAGTCCGTGTACACACCGGCGCTCCTCGGAGCCGGAGAGAGCCAGGGCATCCGGATCCTGCCCCATCTCCCTCCGATACCAGTCCTTCAACTTCGCGTTGAGCTCCGAGACGCGGGCGATGGCTTTCTCGTACTCCTCCGTGCCGGGCTCGGCGTGTTCGAGGATGTCGAGGTAGATGTCCCGGATACCGGCCAGGTCCGAGCGGTGCTGCTTCTCGTACTTCGCCGCGAACTCCATGTGCTCGGCGAGAGGCGTCTTCCTCGGAGCCGGGGCGACCGGTTGTCCCCCGGGCTCCGGCGCGGGCTGGTCGAGGTCCTTCGGCTTCTCCCCCCAGTCCGGCCGCGTGGCCTTGTTGACGTTCGAATCGTCTTTCTCCAGGAGCCCGACGGGGCTGTCCTTCCTGAGCCAGTAGCGCATCTGGGCCAGTTCCACCATCAGGTCGTCGAATCGCTCGGCGTCCTCCTGGTGGTCGTCGCACCACTTGTCGAGAATGCCGTAGGCCTGGTTCAGGAGCTGGTAGGCCTCCTTCCGGAGCTTGTTCTTCTCGGAGTTCGAGAGATCCGGGTTCATGGCCTGCTGGTAGAGGTCCTTCCCCTTCTCGGCCACGCGATTGACCTCATCCATGTCGAGTTCCTGCCCGACGGCCGAATCGGGAAGGAGAAGCAGGAGGAGGGTCGCGAGGAGGATCACGCCGGTTGCAGGCTTCATGTCTCTGCCCCTTTCATGTTCATCCGAGCTTAACAAAACCCGGAGCGCGTGTTGACCGGGGAAAGCGAATTGACCGGCGGGCTTTCCGGCCCCTATACTCTGCGGTTTCCCCGATCCTTCATTTCCATCTGGAGCACCTCGACCCATGAAACTCGCAACCGGTCTCGTCCCCATCCTGGTCCTTCTTCTCCTCTTCACGGCCTGTGGCAGTGGGACGGAGGGAGGCGGAGGCGGCGGGGAGGAACTCAACGTCCCCGAAACTCCGAGCACTCCCCTGCTCAAGTACCAGTTCGAGAAGGGAGAGAAGCTCCACTACCTCTACTCCACCGACCAGACCTTGAAGATGGCGATGGGTGACATCACCCAGGAGATGATTTTCAACATCACCATGGACGTGAACGAAGTCCTCCCGGACGGCGCGGGGAAGATGACCTACACCTACGAGCGGGCCCGTTTCAAGGGCACCAACCCGGTGATGGGCTCCGCCGAGTACGACTCCAAGGCCGAAAACGCCGAAGAGCAGGCCCAGAACCCGATGGTGATCAGCGCCGCGGCACTCGACGGCGCCAAGCTCGATCTCACACGACACCCCGATGGCAAGATCAGCGATCTCACCGGCATGACCGCCGTCCTCGGGAAGATCCTGGGCACCACCGGCGACGACCCGAACGCCCAGACCACGGAGGGGATGCTCAAGGAGATGTTCTCCGACAAGGCCTGGGCGAAGACCCTCGAGGCCGCAGCCTTGATTTTCGAGGACGAGACCGCGGAAGTGGGCGCGACCTGGACCATCGACCGCTCCATCACCATGCCGATGATGGGCGAGTTCAAGCTGAACCCGACGTTCACCTTCGACGCCACGGAAGAGCGGGACGGCGTGATGGTCGCCAGGATCAGCGCCGCTTCCGTTCTCGACCAGAACAGCTTCACCCCGGCCCCGGCGGACGAGTCGAACCCGATGTCCGCGATGCTCGCCTCCATGAAGATCTCAAGTGGCGAATGGAAGGGCACCTTCGAGTTCGACATGACGAACGGCGTGGTCCTCATGAACCGAAGCGACCTCAAGATGAGCCTCGAGATGATGGGCATGCAGATGGACGGCAACACCGTCATCACGGAGATGTTCCTGCCGGAAGGCGAGGAAGAGTAGCGAGCGCAACAAACCGCGGGGTGGGCGCCCCGCGACCCGGAAATGGGACGGAAGGAAGACCGCGGCCCGCCCTTGTGGCGGGCCGCACCTTTTTGGGGTGCGGAAAACAACACCGGGAGTCCTTTTCGGAAGGCAAAGACACCCAGCGCTCTGCAATCCACCCCGGAAAAAAGACTCCCGGTGTTGTTTTTCCGCCCGCTACTGGTTCGCCGCGACCGCCGCGAACGACACGGCCACCACCAGCAATCCGATCACCGCCGTCACATCCCAGAAGCGGACCGCGAAGGGCTTCAGGCGGGTGAAAGTAGCGTCCTTCACCACGAAGGCGACCAATGCGCCCCCAGCCAGGCCTCCCAGGTGGCCGGCGTTGTCGATCCCGGGCACAGCGAGGCCCCAGATCGCGATGATCACGACCCAGCGCAGCACGGCGTGGGTGAGATCCCGGTTGCCGCTGCGGAAACCGAAGACCAGGGCCATCCCGATGACGCCGAGAACGGCGCCCGACGCGCCGGCGCCCACACTCATGTTCGTGCCGTGGTACCAGAGGCTGGCCAGCTCTCCCAACAGCCCGGCGAGCAGGTACATGGTGAGGAACTTGGCGGGACCGAAGACTTTCTCCACCAACGGTCCGATGGAGCGAAGTGCCATCATGTTGAAGAGGATGTGCAGGATGCCGAAGTGCAGGAACATGGGGCAGACGAGCCGCCACCACTCCTCTCGGAGCATGACGCCCTTCCAGGTCAGGCCCCCCAGCTGGATCACCGTCTTGCCGGAGACTCCTCCGATTCCGAGCAGCCCGCCTGAGTTCTTGGCGAACCCGCCCTGGATCGCGATGGCCACGATGAACAGGATGGCATTCGCCGCCACCAGCAGGTTCACCGCCGAGAGACCGCGGGCCCCCATCCGGTCGAAGATCCCGCCTCGCTCGCGCACGAGCTTCGGGACGATGCTGGTGCCGCACTGCGGGCAGACGGTCTCACCGACCTCGAAGAAGGCCCGGCAGCGGGGACAGGAATTCAGTTTACGCAAGGGATCTCTACTCCCACTCGATCGTGGCCGGAGGCTTCGACGAGATGTCGTAGACCACGCGGTTGACACCCTTGACCTCGTTGATGATCCGGTTGCTGAGCCGGCGCAGGAGGTCCGCCGGCAGCACCGCCCAGTCCGCGGTCATGGCGTCGATCGACTCCACGGCGCGCACCGCGATGGTGGACTCGTAGGTCCGGTCGTCCCCCATCACTCCCACCGAGGAAACCGGGAGCAGCACCGCGAAGGCCTGCCAGATCTTCCGGTGCAGACCGGCCGCGCGGATCTCCTCCCGAACGATCGTGTCCGCCTGGCGGAGCACCACGAGTCTCTCCTCGGTGACCTCGCCGACACAGCGAATGGCCAGCCCCGGACCAGGGAACGGGTGACGCCAGAGGAACTCCTCGGGGATGCCGAGTTCCCGGCCGATCTCCCGGACCTCGTCCTTGAAGAGGTCCCGGAGGGGCTCGATCAACTCGAACCCGAGTTCCTCGGGCAGGCCGCCCACGTTGTGGTGGGACTTGATGGTGGCGGAGGGACCGCCGATCGGTGAGACCGACTCGATCACGTCCGGGTAGAGCGTGCCCTGCGCCAGGAAGCGGGCGTCCGGGATGGACTCCGCCTCGCGCTTGAAGATGTCGATGAACCGGTGCCCGATCCGCTTCCGCTTCACCTCGGGGTCGACCACGCCGGCGAGATCGCCGAGGAACTCCTTCGCCGCGTCCACGTGGCGCAGCTTGATGTGGAAGTGGCTCCGGTAGGTGCTCACCACCTGCTCCGCCTCGCCCTGGCGAAGCACACCGTTGTCCACGAAGATGCAGGTCAGGCGGTCACCGATGGCCCGGTGCACCAGCACCGCGGTCACCGAGGAGTCGACGCCGCCGGAGAGCCCGCAGACCACCTGACCGTCGCCGACCTCGGTCCTGATGTCCTCGATCACACTCTCGATGAAGGACGACATGACCCAGTCGCCCTTGAGCCCCGCCACGTCGAAGAGGAAGTTCTGGAGGATCTTCCAGCCGTCCGGCGTGTGGTGGACCTCGGGGTGGAACTGGATGCCGTAGAACGGGCGCTCCTTGTGCCGCACCGCCGCCAGCGGGGCGTTTGCGGTGTGGGCCAGGACGTCGAACGATTCCCCCACCTCCTCCACGCGATCGCCGTGGCTCATCCACACCGTGATCTCGTCGCCGAGGTTCGAAAGGAGGTCGCTGGTGTCGTCGAGGGTGAGGGTGGCGCGGCCGTACTCCCGGTGGGTGGAAGGGTGCACCTTCCCCCCCAGCACCTCGCAGCCGAGCTGCATCCCGTAGCAGATGCCGAGCGTGGGAATTCCGAGGGAGAAGACGCCCTCGTCGCAGCGCGGCGCGCCACCGGCGTAAACCGAAGCCGGACCGCCGGAGAGGATCAACGCGCGCGGGGCGATCGCCTTCAGTTCCTCGAGGTCGATCGTCGCGGGGACGATACGGCAGAAGACGTGCTGCTCCCGGACCCGGCGGGCGATGAGCTGCGTGTACTGGCTTCCGAAGTCGAGGACCAGGACCGTTTCAGTTTCCATCAGATCCCCTCGATGGCCGTGCCGCCCTGATAGTTGGGGGCTTCCTTGGAGATCATGATGTCGTGCGGGTGGTTCTCGCGCACCGAAGCGTGGGTGACGCGGAGGAACCGGGGCTTCTCGCGAAGCTCGTCGATCGTCCGCGCGCCGACGTAACCCATGCCGGCGCGGATGCCGCCCACGAGCTGGTAGACGAAGTCCGCCAGGCAGCCACGATAGGGCACGCGGCCCTCGACGCCCTCGGGCACGAGCTTGTCGCGCTCATTCGTGTCGGCCTGGCCGTAGCGATCCTTCGAGCCCTTGACCATGGCGCCGAGACTGCCCATGCCGCGGTAGGACTTGTACGTGCGACCCTGGAAGATGATCGTCTCCCCGGGGCTTTCCCGAAGCCCGGCGAAGAGCGACCCCAACATCACGGAGTGCGCCCCCACCGCGAGGGCCTTGGTCATGTCCCCGGAGTACCGGATGCCGCCATCGGCAATCACCGGCACGCCGTGCCGGCTGGCGACGCTGACCGCCTCCGAGATGGCCGTCAGCTGCGGAACACCGACACCGGAGATGACGCGCGTGGTGCAGATCGACCCCGGGCCGATCCCGACCTTGACGCCGTCCGCCCCGGCGGCGACCAGGTCCCGGGTGGCATCGGCGGTGGCCACGTTGCCGGCCACCACGTCCACGTCGTACTTCGCCTTGATAGCCTTGACGGTCTCGATGACGTTCCTGCTGTGGCCGTGGGCGGTGTCCACCACCAGCACGTCCACGTTCTCGGCGATGAGCGCCTCGATGCGCTCGTGGTCGAGCACGCCCACCGCGGCCCCCACGCGCAATCGGCCCATCCCGTCCTGATTGGAGTTCGGGAACCTCACCATCTTGTTGACGTCCTTGATGGTGATCAGCCCCTTCAGCTTCTTTTGCTCGTCGACGAGCAGGAGCTTCTCGACCTTGTGCTGGTGCAGGATGTCCTTGGCCTGCTCCAAGGTCACGTCGAGGCCGGCGGTGACGAGCGGCCCGGTCGTCATCACATCGCGCGCCCGGCTCGTGGGGTCGCGGTGGAACCGGAGGTCCCGGTTCGTCAGGATGCCGACCAGTTCACCGTCCTCGATGATCGGCACGCCCGAGATGTTGTTCTCCGCCATCACTTCCCGGACCTCGGCGATGGTCACGTCCGGGCCGAGGGTGATGGGGTCGTAGATGATCCCGGAGACGGATCGTTTCACCTGGTAGACCTGGCGGACCTGCTCTTCGATCGTCAGGTTCTTGTGAATGACCCCGATCCCGCCCTCCTGGGCCAGGGCGATTGCCAGGCCGGCCTCGGTGACGGTGTCCATCGCCGCGGAGACGATGGGGATCTTCAGGCCGACATTCCGGGAGAACAGCGTGGAGGTTTCTACCTCGGTGGGAACGAATTCGGAGTAGGCGGGGAGAAGGAGGACATCGTCAAAGGTGATGCCTTCTCCGGCAATACGGTCGAGCATGGGGCGACCTCTTTCTGAGCAATGATGCCTGCTCAAAAAAAAAAAGCTGCCCCGTGTG
>SWCD01012326.1_pt1 | contig 23696 bp, 20 predicted proteins | sample 4693011 | NCBI WGS metagenome assembly SWCD01 (sample SAMN10267278, study PRJNA491770) | bioreactor metagenome | isolation source: DHS bioreactor inoculated with marine | place: Japan: Omine Ridge, Nankai Trough | reverse complement strand
CTCCGATCCGCGACTGTCCGGCCCTGCGGAATTCAGCAGCAATGTTGCGTGGCAGACCGGCGGTGACGTGACGCTGACCGGGCTTGACGCAGCCTTCATGGGCAGCCGGTTGCGCGCCGATGCATCGCTCTCGCCCGAGGTGGCGGGCCTCCCGGTAAGCGGCGAACTCAGGGCCGAGATCACCGATCTGTCGCGGTTCAGCGCTCTGGTTGGTCAGCCCTTGCGCGGCGCACTTGACCTCAGGGTCGCGGGTAAAGCCAAAGATCGCGGAAAGGACGTGGAAATCAACACAGCGGTTGACGGGCGAGATCTGCGGACCGGGATCGCGGAGCTTGACAAGCTCATCGCCGGACAACTCGCGCTGACGGCGACAGGTGCGCGGCGCCTTGACCGGATCGAGATTGAAACGGTCCAGCTTGAGACACCGCAACTGACGCTATCGGCAGGGTCACCCGGCCCCGAGGATCCCGTTGATTTCAGTGTGCGTCTGGCCAATCTGGGGCTCTTTGCCCCGGATTTTGCAGGCCCCGTGACGGCTACGGGGCGCGCCAGCCTGTCCGGCGATCTTGCACAACGCGTGGCCGTGACACTTTCGGCAGAGGGTCCGGGGGGCACGACGGCGCAGGTCTCGGGCGATATCGTAGATCACGGTGCGCGGCTTGATCTGAGCGCCAGCGGCGCGCTCCCCTTGGCGCTTGCCAATAGCTATATCCGGCCAAATGCGATTCAGGGCACGGCGCGCTATGATCTGCGGATCAACGGGGCCCCTGCCCTGCCTTCTGTTTCGGGCACGATCAGCACCTCTGACACACGTATCGCCCTGCCCGCAACCGGCCTGACGGTCGAAACCCTGAGCGGCACCGCAACCCTCGGTCAAAGCCGCGTGCAGACAGACTTCACCGCCCGGATGCGCGATGGTGGTGAGATACGAGTGACGGGGCCGATTGGCCTGACACCCGGTTTCTCGGGTGATCTGGAGGTTGGGCTTGACGGTCTCGTGCTGACCGACCAGTTGATCTACACCACCACGGTGAATGGCAACATCGGCGTTAATGGCCCCCTGACGGGCGGCGCACGGATCGGCGGGGCACTGACACTCGAGGAAACCAATATCCGCATCCCGTCTGGATTGGGGGCGTCTTCGGTCTCGCTGCCGGATCTTCAGCATCGGAACGAACCGGCCGCGGTACGCCAAACCCGCGCGCGCGCTGGCCTGATCCAGACCGAAACCGCGGGGCGCGCACGGCCCTATGCGCTCAATCTGTCGATCAGCGCGCCTAACAGGATTTTTGTTCGTGGGCGCGGGCTTGATGCCGAACTGGGCGGCAACTTGCGCCTAGCGGGAACCACCGATGCCGTTGCCCCAGACGGGTTTTTTGAACTGATCCGCGGACGGATCGACATCCTTGGTCAAAGGCTTACGATGACCGAGGGGCGCATTACCATGCAAGGCTCGCTCGATCCATTTCTACGATTTGTGGCCACCACCGATGCGGGCGATGTTGCCGTTCAGGTCATCGTCGAAGGCTTGGCAAGCGCGCCCGAGGTGCGTTTTGCCTCTGATCCCGATCTGCCACAGGAAGAGGTCGTCTCGCGCCTGATCTTTGGCCGTGGCCTCGACAATATCTCAGCGTTTCAGGCTGCACAGATGGCCTCGGCAGTGGCGACACTGTCGGGCAACAGCAACGCCGACGTGGTCGGCAAGCTGCGCGGTGCCATCGGCCTCTCGGATCTGGACGTCACCCAAACCGAAGATGGCGGCACAGAGGTCAGTGCCGGCGCGTATATCTCGGACAAGGTCTATACCGAGGTCACAGCCGACAGCGACGGGAAGCAACGCATAAATCTCAACTTTGATCTCAGCGACAGTGTCACGCTCAAGGGCGGGGCCTCTAACGATGGCTCCTCTGGGGTCGGCGTGTTCTTTGAGCGCGATTATTGAGCGAAAACCAAAACCCTTTCGCAGATTGCTAAGAATTCGTGCATAAAAGACTGACCTAAGGCCTCGGCGCTTGGAACAATTCGTGCAGCGGTCGGGCAAAAGGGAGGATCGCATGCGTTATATTCCACTGTTGCTTAGCATTTTGCTCGTGCCTGTTGGCGGGCTGCTGGCTGTCTGGTTGCCTTTTTGGGGCGGATTGCTAGCGGGGCTTGCAGGCGTGGCCGCGTTTATCGGTCTTTACGATCTGTTCCAGACCAAACGCGCCGTGCTCAAAAACTACCCGCTCTCAGCACGGCTGCGCTTTCTCTTCGAGCATTTCCGCCCCGAAATCCGGCAATATTTCCTAGAAAGCGACCACGACGAGACCCCATTCTCCCGCGAGCAGCGCGCGCTGGTCTATCGCCGCTCCAAGGGGATTGAGGGCCTACGCCCCTTTGGTACCTTGCGCAATGTCAATGCCGTGGGCCACGAGTGGATCAATCATTCCATGTCACCAAACCATCTTGGCGACATTTCCTTTCGTCACCTTATCGGCGGCCCGGACTGCGCCAAACCCTACGACAGCTCTGTGCTCAACATCTCTGGCATGTCCTATGGCGCGCTCTCGCCCACGGCGATCGAGGCGCTGAACTGGGGCGCGAAACTGGGTGGCTTTGCGCATACCACCGGCGAAGGCTCCATCTCTCGGTTTCATCGCAAACATGGCGGCGATCTGATCTGGCAGATTGGTTCGGGTTATTTCGGATGCCGCACGGCCAGTGGCACATTTGACCCCGAGATGTTTGCCACAAATGCCGCCAACGATCAGGTCAAGATGATCGAGATCAAGCTGAGCCAAGGGGCCAAGCCCGGACACGGTGGCATCCTGCCGGGGGCCAAAGTGACAGAGGCGATTGCAGAGGCGCGCGGCGTCCGCGTAGGTCAGGACTGCATCAGCCCCGCCGCCCACTCCGAATTTTCCTCGCCCGAGGGGCTCTGTCGGTTCATAGCCCGCCTGCGCCAACTCTCAGGCGGAAAGCCTGTGGGACTCAAGCTCTGCGTGGGCCATCCCTGGGAAGTGTTCGCCATGGTCAAGGCCTTTCATGAAACCGGAATTACGCCAGATTTCATCACCATTGACGGGGCCGAAGGCGGCACGGGCGCAGCCCCGGTAGAATTCGCCGATCACAAGGGGGCCCCCATCCGCGAGGGGCTGATGCTGGTGCACAACAGCCTCGTCGGTGTGGGACTGCGCGACCGCATCCGGCTGATCGCCTCGGGCAAAATCATCAGCGCCTTTGACATGTGCCGCATGTTCGCCCTTGGCGCCGATGGCTGTAACATCGCGCGCGGATTCATGTTCGCGGTAGGTTGCATTCAGGCGCAGGTTTGTCATTCCGGCAAATGCCCCACGGGCGTCACCTCGCAGGATCCCGGGCGTTACCGTGCGATCGTCGTTACGGAAAAGCATCTGCGCGTCGCCAATTATCACCGCAACACACTCTTTGCGCTCAAGGAAGCGGTGGAATCCTCTGGTCTCCAGCGCCCACAGGAATTCACCCCGCATCACCTGATGATCCGCGTCAACAGCCGCGAAGTGCGTTCCGCCGCCAGCCAATATCTCTGGCTGCAACCGGGTGAATTGCTCGGCGGCCATGTCACGCATCCGGCTTTTGCGAAATACTGGGATCACGCCCGCCCCGACACCTTCGCCTTCGCACCCTGAACGAAGGCCGCGAATGACCGGGATTAGCCGGGTCTGATCAAAAGAAAACGAATGGTGCCCAAGGTGGGATTCGAACCCACACACCCGTAAAGGCGGCGGATTTTGAATCCGCTGCGTCTACCGTTCCGCCACTTGGGCACTGTTCTTTCTCTAGCCAAGCACGCGACCGGCGTCCAGTGGCGAAACGGAGTCTCTCGGCGGAAATTGCACAAGAAATCTCTCGGGCCTTGACCCCGGCCAATTGGCGTGGTGTCTCGCGTCAGGCAACCCGAGAGACACCGATGATCCGCGCGCTTTATGACTGGACGATCCGCATGGCCGATCACCGCCATGCGCTTTGGGCCTTGGCGGCGGTGTCTTTTATCGAAAGCTCTATCTTTCCAATCCCGCCCGATGTGCTGATGATCCCGATGATCCTCGCCCGCCCGTCGCGCGCATGGTTGATCGCGGTCGTTGCCCTCGTCTCCTCGGTTCTGGGAGGCCTCTTGGGCTATGCCATCGGTGCCTTTGCCTTTCAGGAGATCGGCCAGCCGATCCTCGCAGCCCTCGGCAAGGGCGACGCGATGGCCGAATTCAGCGGGCGGTTCAACGATTTCGGGTTCTGGGCTGTGCTGACCGCCGGCATCACGCCCTTTCCCTACAAGGTCATCACCATTATGTCCGGCTGGACCGCGATGCCGCTTGGTGTATTCATCGCTAGCTCAATTCTCGCACGCGGCATCCGCTTCTTTCTGGTCGCGGCCCTTCTGTGGAAGTTCGGGGCCCCGGTGCGCGATTTCATTGAGCGCCGTCTTGGCCTCGTGACCATCGCCTTTGTGGTCCTGCTCTTTGGCGGCTTTTACGCGACGAGGTTCCTTTGATGAAACTAAGCCAGAAGCACCTAATTCTCCTCGCCGCAGGCGGGTCCGCAGCCCTTATGCTGGGGGCGCTTGGGTTTCAGCACTTGGGCGGCATGGCCCCGTGCAAGCTCTGCATCTGGCAACGATGGCCGCATGTGCTCGCAATCGGTTTCGGCGCTGTAGCCCTCATTGCCCTGCCCCGCCTGTTCAGCCTTGCAGGTCTCTTGGCGGCCCTGACCACTGCGGCTCTTGGTGGTTATCACACCGGGGTCGAGCGTGGCTGGTGGCAAGGTCCGACCAGTTGTTCGTCCTCCGGCACGGACGGGATCAGCGCCGATGCGCTCTTTGAACAGATCATGGCGGCGCCCTTGGTCCGCTGCGATCAGGTGCCCTGGGAAATGTTTGGCCTGTCAATGGCAAGCTGGAACATGCTCGTGTCGCTGGGGTTGGCCGCACTCTGGCTGATGGCCTTGCGCGCGCGCTGAAACTGCGTCAGGCTCCCGATTTCCAGGTATTGAGGAGCAGACTTGTCTCGGACTGGGCGATCCCTTCGAACCGCCGGATTTGCGCCAGCACCTTGTCGAGTTCCTCCAGCGTCTCGGTGCCAATCTCGACGATCACATCCCACCGGCCATTGGTGGTGTGGGTCGCGCGCACGGCACTCAGCCCGTTGAGCTGACGCAGGATCCGGTCGGTACCGCGCCCTTCGATCCCCAGCATCATGAGGCCCCGCACCGGATCACGGGCCGCGTCGCCGCGGAGCACGACGGTAAAGCCAACAATCGCCCCGCTGGCGCGCAGCCGTTCGATCCGCGCGCGGACCGTTGTGCGCGACATGCCAAGCCCGATTGCCAGATCTGACAGAGAGGCGCGCGCGTCATGCCGCAGCATGGAAATCAACCTCTGATCGGCATCATCCATTTCGCAAAATCCTTGATCCAATTTGCGCAATTACTGCCCCATTTGCGCAAAATAGCCGCTTCAAATCAACCCAATTCGGCGGCATCCTGCTTCTGAAGCGTAAAGTGAGAGCATCCGATGACCCCACAAACCATTCTTCTGATCGGTGCCCCGGTGGATAGCGGCAAGGACCGGCGCGGCTGTCTGATGGGCCCTGATGCCTATCGCACTGCGGGCTTGGCAGAGGCGCTTGGCGATCTCGGGCACAGCTTGCGCGATCTTGGCAATCTCTGCCCTACTCCGGTCGCGGCCGATCCCGCCCTGCCTGCGCATGTTCACGCACCTGCAGAAACGGCGGGCTGGACGGCCACATTGATGCAGGCCGCAGAGAAGGCCATGCAAGAGGGGCTGCCGATCTTTCTGGGAGGTGATCACAGCCTCTCGCTTGGGTCCGTCGCGGGTGTCGCCAATCATGCCGCCACCATGGGGCGCCCACAATTCGTGCTCTGGCTTGATGCCCATAGCGATTTTCATACGCCGCAAACCACCGCCTCGGGTAACCTGCACGGCACACCGCTTGGCTATGTCACGGGTCGTGCTGGTTTTCATGGCTTTCCCCCGGTGGCCCATCCGGTGCCCGAAGAGAATATCTGTATCCTTGGCCTGCGCTCTGTGGACCGAGCGGAACGCGAGGCGCTTCAGGCCAGCCGCATCCGCTATCACGACATGCGGGTGATCGACGAAGAGGGGATTTCCCGCCCGCTCGCGGCCTTTCTCGACCGTGTTGCTGCGGCGGGGGGCGCCCTGCATGTCAGCCTTGATGTCGATTTCATCGACCCGATCTTTGCCCCCGCCGTGGGCACCACGGTGCCAGGCGGCGTGACAATCCGCGAGGCACACCTGACGATGGAGATGATCTGCGACAGTGGGCTCATGACCTCGCTCGATCTCGTGGAACTCAACCCGTTTCTGGACGAACGCGGACGCACCGCACAGGTGATGGTCGATCTCGCGGCGTCGGCCCTTGGCCGCCGTGTCTTTGACCGCCCGACCCAAGCCTATAGCTGAGGACCCAATCATGACGCTTGCCCCCTCCCACAAGGCATTGGTGCCTTTTGTCTCTGTCGACGACATGATGAAGCTGGTGCATCACATCGGGATAGAGCCGATGTTGCGCGGGCTGGCCGACTATATCGAGGCCGATTTCCGCCGGTGGGAACTGTTCGACAAGACCCCCCGCATCGCCAGCCATTCCAAGGAAGGCGTGATCGAACTCATGCCCACCTCGGATGGCGAGGTTTATGGCTTCAAATATGTAAACGGCCATCCCAAGAATACCCGTGAGGGGCTGCAAACCGTCACCGCCTTTGGCCTCTTGGCCAATGTGGGGAATGGCTATCCGGTGCTGCTCTCGGAAATGACTGTGCTGACGGCCCTGCGCACGGCAGCCACCTCGGCGATGGTTGCCAAATATCTGGCCCCCAAAGGCGCGGATACCATGGCGATGATCGGCAATGGCGCGCAGTCCGAGTTTCAGACGCTGGCGATGAAGGCAATCTGCGGCCTCAAATCCGTGCGCCTCTATGACATCGATCCAGCCGCCACCGCCAAGGCCGCCCGCAATCTGCAAGGGCTTGGGCTGGAGGTGATCCCCTGCACCACCCCAGAAGAGAGCATGGAAGGCGCCCAGATCATCACCACCTGCACGGCGGACAAGCAATATGCCACCATTCTGACCGACAACATGGTTGGCGCAGGCGTGCATATCAACGCCATCGGTGGCGACTGTCCGGGCAAGACGGAACTGGCCCCCGGTGTGCTGCACCGCGCGAGCATCTTCGTCGAATATCCCGAACAGACCCGGATCGAGGGGGAAATTCAGCAGCTTGCCCCGGATCACCCCGTTACCGAGATGTGGCAGGTGATCAACGGCACCGCGAAGGGCCGGACCAGCAACGATCAAATCACGCTCTTCGACAGCGTGGGCTTTGCGATCGAGGATTTCTCGGCCTTGCGCTATGTGCGCGACCATATCGCGGGAACCGAGCTTTTCCTGGACCTCGACCTTCTGGCTGATCCGGACGATCCCCGCGACCTCTTCGGCATGCTGCAACGCGCAGCCAGACCCTGAGCGGGCGCGCCTCAGCGCCCTTTGAAGAGCCCGCCCAATATACCGCGCACGATTCGGCGCCCCGTGGTTCCGGTCAACTCCTTCATCACCGCCGAGGCAAGCGCCCCCCCCCCGAGACTTTCGGGTTCGCGCGCACGGCGGCTCTGGCCCGAAGACGTCCCGGCACCATACCGCCGCGCCGCCTTGAATTCACGGGCGCGCTCTGCCTCCGCCTCTTCGGCTGCGGCGGCGGCGGCGATCTTGGCCTCAGCCTCTTCTGCCTCTTTGGCCGCAGCCTCGGCGCGGGCGGCAAGGATTTCATGGGCGGACTGGCGATCAATCGCCACCTCGTATTTGCCCGCCACGGGCGACCCCGCAATCACCGCGCGCCGTGTGGCGGCATCGCAAGGGCCAAGCTGTGTCGCAGGCGGACGAATGAGCGTGCGTTCCACCACGCCCGGCACACCCTTGTTCTGCAACATCGAGGTTACGGCCTCGCCCACGCCCACATCGCGGATCGCCTCGACCGTATCAAAGCGCGGATTGGGTCGATAGGTCTCGGCGGCGCGGCTGAGCGCCTTTTGGTCCCGCGCGGTAAAGGCGCGCAGCGCGTGCTGAAACCGGTTGCCAAGCTGACCCAGAATATCCTCGGGCACGTCATCGGGGTTCTGGGTGATGAAATAAACGCCAACCCCCTTGGAGCGGATCAGCCGCGCCACCTGCTCGACCTTGTCCACAAGGGCCTTGGGCGCATCGTCGAACAAGAGATGCGCCTCGTCAAAGAAGAACACGAGCTTGGGTTTCTCGACATCGCCCACCTCGGGCAAGGTCTCGAACAGCTCGCTCAAGAGCCAGAGCAGGAACGTCGCATAGAGCCGGGGCGAGTTGATCAACCGGTCCGCAGCGAGGATGTTGACATAACCGCGCCCCTCGGGCGTCACACGCATCAAATCCTCAAGCGCCAGGGCAGGCTCGCCAAAGAAATGCGCGCCCCCCTGATTTTCCAGCACCAGAAGCGCACGTTGAATGGCCCCGACCGAAGATGTCCCGACATTGCCATAGCGCAAGGACAGATCCGCGCTGTTCTGGCCCACCCATGTCAGCAGCGCTTGCAGGTCCTTGAGATCGAGCAGTGGCAGCCCCTCTTCATCGGCCACGCGAAACGCGATGTTGAGCACGCCTTCTTGCGCGTCCGACAAGCCCATCAGCCGCGACAACAACAGCGGCCCCATTTCGGACAGCGTGGTGCGCACCGGATGCCCTTGCTCGCCGAAGAGATCCCAGAAAATTACCGGGAAGGTATCGTAGCGAAACCCGTCGAAGCCGATTTTCTGCGCGCGTTCCATGAAAGGTGCATGCAGTTTGTGGTCGGGGCTACCCGCCACCGCCATGCCCGATACGTCGCCCTTGATATCCGACAGGATGACCGGCACGCCGGCGTCCGAAAACCCCTCGGCCAGAACTTGCAGTGTAACCGTCTTGCCGGTGCCCGTGGCCCCAGCGACAAGACCATGACGATTGCCGTATTTCAGCAAGAGTTCCTGAGGCTCAGCATAATCCACGCCACCGCCACCCACAAAAATCGAAGTCTGCACCCCTACACCCCCTGTCCAAAAAAGGTTACGGGCCGACCATACTTAATTAACCCTTTCATGCCAGTCTGAATCCATGCCCGAAACCGATTGTCCTCTGGTTGCGGGTGACTTCCTCCCTGTCAGACTGGCCGCGCCTCTTGGGTGCGGCCTTTTTTCGCATTTTTGCGACCTTCCCTGTTGACGCATGCGCGCTTCTGGCCTAGCGTCCGGTTCAATAACTAAGTCGGCCAGTCCGACGGGGAGAAACGCAGGAAGAGGCCGCAAGGCCTCTTTCTTTTTGTGTTGACCCTTTTGTGCTGATCGCACAATCACGGCATATTACAAGATGGCGTAAAGCTGCTGGCAAGTCGGCGTAGATGCGGTTTTGATCCTGACTCTCCCGGCACACCATGCTAAAGCGCGCCAGAAACATAGACCGATATGGGGAAATGATGCCTAAACTATTGACCAGCTTTTCGATCATGGCGTTCCTCGCAATGGGCGGTGCCCTGAGCGCGCAGGAGGCAACACAACCGGCCCCCGAAGCCCCGGCAGAAACAGCGCAGCCGGAAACCGGGACCCCCGCCGTCGGCCTCGACACTGGGCGCCCTGTGCAAGAGGATCCAGCCTACATCAAGTCCACCCATGACGATTGGCAGATCAAGTGCTTTCGCACCGGCGTGGAAGGCCAGGAAGACCTATGCCAGATGTACCAACTTCTGACCGAGAGCGCCGGCAACCCGGTGGCAGAATTCAGCATTTATCGCCTGCCTGAAGGTGGACCGGTCATTGCCGGGGCCACGATTGCCGCCCCGCTCGGCACACTTTTGACCGAAGAGATCAAGCTGGCGGTCGATGGTGGCAATGCCAAGAGCTATGCCTATTCGTTCTGCACCATGGCGGGCTGTTTTGCGCGCATTGGTCTGACGCAAGAGGACGTCAACAACATGAAGCGCGGTGTGAAGGTGACGATTGAAATCGTCCCTGCCCAAGCCCCCGATCAAAGAGTCAAGATCGACGCATCGCTCAAGGGCTTTACCGCAGCCTTCGAAGAAGCCTCGGTTCTTCAGCAATAAACGCACGATATGCCAAACATGAACGCCGCCCCATTGGGCGGCGTTTTGCGTACCACATCTCAGCCAAAGCGCTTGAGCGCGAGCACCGCATTGAGACCACCAAAGGCAAAGGCATTGCTCAACGCCACGTTCACCCGCGCCTCACGCGCCACGTTAGGCACCACGTCGAGCGCGCATTCCGGGTCCGGTTCCTCATAGCCAATGGTCGGCGCAATGATCCCGTCACGCAGCGCCATGATACAGGCCAATAGCTCGACCGCCCCCGTGCCACCAATCAGATGCGCATGCATGGATTTGGTAGACGAAATCATAAGCCGATCGGCATGATGGCCAAACACATCCGCAACGGCCGCGCTTTCCGTCTTGTCATTGGCCGCTGTGCCAGTGCCATGGGCGTTTATATACCCCACGTCCTCGCGGTTGACCCTCGCATCGTTGAGCGCGCCGGTTATGGCCCTGGCCGCCCCCTGTTTCGAAGGCATCACAATATCCGACGCGTCCGAAGTCATGGCAAAGCCCGCGACCTCTGCCAGGATCTCGGCCCCGCGTTTCTTGGCGTGCTCCAACTCTTCAAAGACGAAGATCGCCGCCCCCTCGCCCTGAACCATACCGTTGCGATTTGCGGAAAACGGGCGGCAGGCATCGCGGCTCATGACGCGCAACCCTTCCCACGCCTTGACGCCGCCAAAACACAGCATTGATTCCGATCCGCCCGTGACCATCACCGGCGTAATCCCGCCATGCACCATCTGAAACGCCTGCGCCATCGCGTGATTGGACGAGGCACAGGCAGTGGACACGGTAAAGGTCGGCCCCTTGAGGTTGAACTCCATCGACAAATGCGAGGCCGCGGCGTTGTTCATCAACTTGGGCACGACAAAGGGGTGCACCCGGTTCTTGCCCTCTTCATAGACAGAGCGGTAATTTTCGTCGAGCGTGGTCATACCCCCGCCCGAATTGCCAAGGATCACCCCTGCCCGCGCCGCGAGTTCACCCGCGAACTCCAACCCCGCCTGCGCTATCGCCTGACGCGCTGCGATCAAGGTGAACTGGGTAAAGCGGTCATAGAGCGCCAGTTGCTGACGGTTGAACTGCGCTTCGGGGTCGTAATTCTTGACCTGTCCACCGATGCGAATCGACAGACGCTCGACATCCTGAAACTCCAGATCGGAAATGCCGCATCGCCCTTCGCGCATCGCCTCAAGGGTGCTGGGCACATCGGCGCCAAGCGCGTTGATCGTGCCCGCGCCGGTGATGACCACGCGTTTCACGTTTGCGCCGCCACCAGCCGCTCGATGCCAGCAATGATCGAGCGCACCGAGGAAATGTCGAAATCGCTCTCTGACGGATTGTTGGCATTGAAGGGCACGGAGATGTCAAACGCCTCTTCGATGGCAAAGATGCTCTCGACCAGCCCAAGGCTGTCTATCCCCAGATCCTCGGGGGTGCTGTCGAGGGTGACATCCGCTGGTTCGAGCACAGCCTGTTCGGCGATAATGGCGATCACACGGTCCTGAATGCTGCTCATGGCAAGGTCTTTCATTCTGACGCCCGAGAACCGGGCGGATGCTGATCTTCTGCGTCGGTTTTGTAACAGTTTATTTAAGAACGGTCCCGCGCCCAGACAATCTTTTCTAGATAGCCGCGCAGTGTGCCGCATCTGAAACCTTGCGCTACCACAGGCGGGCGCATGGCAAAAGGCCCGCACCTCTCGGCGCGGGCCATGAACCGACGAACAACTAAGACTTCAGCCCCGCGGCGCGTCCAATGACACCCCTGCCTTTTCCAACGCCTCCCATATCCGCGCATCACGCCCATAGACATCGCCACGATACTGCGGGCGCCCCTGTGCCTGGGTAAAGGCCGTCCGATAAATGATATGCACCGGCACATGCTGTTCGAGCTGCACATAGGTTTCGCGCCTTGTGTCCAGCACGGATTGAAAGAATGCCTTGGGATCGCTTTCCTGCCGCGCCAAGAGCGCATAGGCAAAATCGAACGGCTGATGCAGGCGGATACAGCCATGGCTGAAATCGCGCTTTTCCAAATCGAACAGGGCCTTTTGCGGGGTGTCGTGCAGATAGATGTTGTACTTGTTGGGGAACATGAATTTCACCAGCCCAAGCGCATTGCGCTCTGATGGCGGTTGCTTGATCGCAAAGGGGAAATTCCGTGCATTATACGCGCCGAAATTGACTGCCCCCCGGCTCACCTCGCGGCCGTTGCGATTGTAGAGCTTGAGATGCGACGCCGCCCCCGGATTGCGCTGCATCTGCGGCAGGTATTCATTGACCGCGATGGAATAGGGCACATGCCAGGTCGGGTTGATGACCATATGCTCCATCTCGTCCGAGAATTCGGGGCTGCGACGGTTCTGGTCATTCTTGCCGATCACGGCGCGGGTGGCGAATGTGACCTCGTCATTGTCAAGGATCCGCGCGCTGAAATCCGTGAGATTGACAAGGATATGCCGCTCCCCCCGCTCTTCGCTCAGCCAGCGTTCCCGCTCCATCGCGACGATGACCGATTTCAGCCGATCTAGAGCGGGCGTGTTGAGCGCACCGAGCGTCGTCGTTCCCGCAACGCCATCCTGCTCAAGCCCGTGATCGGCCTGGAATGCCTGGACGGCCTGTTGCAGCCGCATGTCATAGGTCTGCGCCGCACTGCGCGCGAGATAACCCATTGCAATCAAACGGTTGCGCAAGGCAATGACTGCCGGGCCACCGTCACCGGGGCGCAGTTTTTCCGCCGTCACCGTGGGACCCCAGCCGCCATCGGCGATCAGTTTTTCCAGACGCAGTTTTTGTTTGAGCAGTCGGGCATACTCATTGCTCTGAGGCGCAAGATTGCGCATCGTGCGAGCAGGGTCGCCGGACAGGATCTCAGTCAAAAGCGCCCCCGCCTCGCGCCGCGCAACCTCACGCTTGATGTCACTGACGACCTCTGAGGGCACCAGAACCCCCGATTGCAAATCCCGCGCATAGCGCAAATAGGCGCGGCTCAGCGCCACCTCGACCTGTCCAAGATCGCGCTGCGACCGCGCAGCACGCATCGCCGTCATTACTCCATCGAGATCATAGCGCTGCGTGGGCAGACCATGCACCCCTGCCCGCGCCAAGACCTGAACCAAGGCCTGACGCCGCGCAAGGTGCTCTGCACCCTCACCGGTCCAGACCGGGCGATACGTCTGTTCCTGATAGAAGACCGCCAGATCACGATCCTGGGCCGCCGCCTCTGCCACGGCCTGCCGAAACGCCGCCTCTTGCGCCGCAGCTGGCACAGTCCATGCAGACAACACGCTGACTACCGTCAACACAACCGGAACAATGCGGAAAATTTTACGGATGCAGGGATGGCCAAGCGCCAAAGTCATTCTTCTACCTCTAGGTCGCGGGATCGCGTTCAGAAAATTATATGCAGGATATCTTGTCCTTCTCAATTTTTTCCTAAGGATTCCCTGTCACATTCGACGACAAGCGCGTGACTGCGGCGAAAATACAGCGGCGACCGCGCATTCCGGCCACATTGGGGAAATTATGCGCGAAATCCCGCCGAAAGGACTTGAATATTGAACGACACGGAAAATCAGGGCTTGGTCATTGATTCCCGCTGTGCCATAAATTCCGCACATCTTGGGGATGATCGACAATGTTGCGGGACAGCAACAACAGGTGGGCTACGGGACAGGCGATTGAAACAATGACAGAAATCAGTTCAACTGGCATCTCGCGGCGTGGCGTTCTGCTGGCGTTCGCGGCAACGGCCGTGTCAGCGGCTCCCACTTTTTCCAATGCGGCCGGGTTTCTACGTGGCGCGGGCGATATCCGCCGGATCCGTCTGGTTTCGCCGCGCACCGGTGAGCGGCTCGATACGATCTACTGGATTGAGGGCGACTACCTCAAGGAAGCGGTACGCGAGATTTCGCTCTTCATGCGCGACTGGCGCACAAATCAGGTGCGTGACATCGATATTCGCACGATCGACATCATGGCAGCCAGTCACAATCTTCTTGACGCATCCGAGCCTTACACCCTTTTGAGTGGCTATCGCAGTCCGCAGACCAACGCCATGTTGCGCAGCCGATCCAGCGGCGTTGCCCGTAATTCACGGCATATGGTTGGCGAAGCGGCCGATCTGCGTCTTGGCAGCCGCTCAGTCAGCCAGATTTACCGCGCGGGCGTGGCCTGTGGCGGCGGCGGTGTCGGGCGCTACTCCGGTAGCAACTTCGTGCATATGGATTGTGGCCCGGTCCGCACCTGGGGCCGTTAGACACGACGTTCTGACACTGCTCAGACGAAAAACCGGCCCCTCAGGCCGGTTTTCTTTGTGATGGAACCGTCCGCAAATCGCGCTCACGCGAATTTCGCGTTCCGCGCTGCCTGCAACCGGGCAAAATCATCCCCGGCATGATAGCTGGACCGCGTGAGCGGTGACGCCGAAACCATCAGGAACCCCTTGCCATAGGCTGCCTTTTCATAGGCGGCAAACTCGTCCGGATGCACGAAACGGTCGACCGCATGATGCTTGGGCGTTGGCTGCAAATACTGGCCGATGGTCAGGAAATCTATCCCTGCAGCGCGCATGTCGTCCATCACCTGATGCACAGCCTGCCGATCCTCGCCAAGGCCCACCATGATCCCCGATTTGGTAAACATCGTCGGGTCCATTTCCTTGACCCGCTGCAAGAGACGCAGGGAATGGAAATACCGCGCACCGGGACGCACCGTCGGATAGAGACCCGGCACAGTTTCGAGATTATGATTGAACACATCGGGTTTGGCCGCCACGACGGTTTCCAGCGCGCCTTCATCACAATGCAGGAAATCGGGCGTCAGAATCTCGATCGTCGTCCCGGGTGCACGGTGCCGGATCGCGCGGATGGTTTGGGCAAAATGCTCGGCCCCGCCATCGGCAAGGTCGTCGCGGTCGACGCTGGTCACGACCACGTGCTTCAGGCCCAATTTGGACACGGCATCGGCGACGCGCCCCGGCTCGAACGCATCGAGAGTTTGCGGCTTACCGGTCGCCACATTACAAAAGGTGCAGCCGCGTGTGCAAATCTCGCCCATGATCATCATGGTCGCATGCCCCTGGCTCCAACATTCGCCCGCATTGGGACACCCCGCCTCCTCACAAACCGTCACCAGCTTGTGCTCGCGCATGATCCGATGCGTTTCGAAATAGGCTTTGCTGGTCGGCGCCTTGACCCTGATCCAGTCCGGCTTGCGCGGCTGGGCGTTATCGGGGCGATGCGCCTTTTCTGGATGACGTTGGTCCGGAAGTTTGAGATCGCGCACGAATTTTTCCCCGCGAATGATTTGGTAAGGCTTGGCTAGTATAAGTCATAGCGATGGAGAGTGCCAGTCGCGCAGCGTTACATCCCGACGTCTGCGTCATGGGTAAAGAGTGTCCATCGCGCTTAGTGAGTGTCCCTGTAAATGTCGGCCTGCGCCGTTTGCGGTGCAGGCCGCGTTGCAACAGCGGCGTCGGGCACCTCGGCGCGTGCAAGAGCAATGAGCGCGGCCCCCACCGTTTCCAGAACCTCGGCCAGTTTCTCGAACCAGACCTCGTCTTGCGTGCTCTGACGACGCACCAGCACGATCTGGCGGGCGGGCTCTGGCGGGTCGAAGCGGCGCAGATTTATACCCGGTGCGGCCCGCACTTCGGTTGCCGCCGCAATCTCGGGCATGAGCGTCAGGCCAAATCCCGCCGCCACCAGCCGCGACAACGTGCCAAGGGATGAGGCACCCATGTCGATCTGCGCATGGCCCCGGCCCCGGCCGCAGACCTCCAGCGCCTGATCTGTCAGGCAGTGCCCCTCTTCCAGCAACAGCAGCGGGCTATGGACCAGCGAGGTGGGGCGCAGCGCCTCGGCCCCTTGCCCGAGCACGGCCAGCCGCACCGCCGTTCCCGCCAGCAAGAACCGATCCTCAAAGAGCAACCGCTCGCGCAGCCCCTCGGCCCCGACTGGCCGCGCCAGAATCGCGGCGTCAAGCTGCCCGCTCTGAATATCCGCGATCAACTGGTCGGTCTTGGCCTCACGCACCTGCACATCGAGCGAAATGTCGCGACTGCGCAGCGCCTCAAGCACGCCGGGCAGGATATAGGGCGCGATGGTCGGAATGATTCCCAAGGAAAGCCGCCCTGCCAGCCCACCCTGCCACCGCGCTGCCTCGGTCAGCGCCTGCATCTCGTCCAGAACCCGCTGCGCATGGGCCAGAATCAGACGGCCAAACGGGGTCAACACGACATCGCGCGCGCGGCGTTCCACCAGTTTTTGACCGAGCGTTGTTTCCAACTCCTTGATCTGAACCGATAACGCCGGCTGCGAAATATTGACCACCTCTGCCGCACGCCCGAAATTGCGTTGTTCGGCAAGCGCCTTGAAATAGCCAAGCTGTCTCAGAGTGATGTTCATATCCCCAGCTTATGGCTAACCACCCCAAGAACAACCCTGAATTATCGCATGACAGGTTTGCAGCCCGCGCGCCCATCCGCCGTCAGCCGATCAAGCCGCCCGCCTCTCCCAGCTTCTCGTAATGTCGCTTGAGCCGTTGCAGCGCGATGCGTAACACGATCTTGCCTGACCGCGCCGACCACCCCATTTTCTTCTCGGCGCGCTCCAGCCCTTCCATGTAGCAGCAGCAGCGCAGCACCACATCCCCCAACCCCGGCCCCAACTCACGCAGCGCCTCCAGAACGCGCAGGCGGGCCGCCTCGGCATCATATCCCCGAGAGACGGAGGGGCTGGCTTGGTCGTCGACATGGCTCAGGAAATGATCCCAGTTTTGCGTGACCCGCGGCGCCATCTGGGCCAGTTCGAAATCCTCTCTCAACCGTTCACCTGCGCGCACAAGATCCGAAGTCAAGAACCGGCTACCGTCTTTGTCGCGGCGCCGGGCCAGCGCCACGAGCGGCGAGTCGACCATTCCATAACGCGCGCGCCGCCCACTTGCCCCCGAGGCGGGGCGCGACACAGCGCGCCCTGGCACCATCACCGGCCCGTCCCCGAACCCGCTTGCGTGATTTTCCGCCTCTGCCAGCATCAGGCTCAGCGCGTTGCGGCCCGTTGCGGTGATATGGTAGCGCGCGATGCGCCCCGGCGAGTCACAGGCCACCCAGCCTTTGAGCGCCATTGCCTCTGCCACTTGGCGCTCGACCACCGCCGTGCGCAGGGTTTGACCGATGCCGGTGTCACGCACCACCACGGCCTTGTCCATATCAGCAGAGACAGCCAACAGAGCCCCCGCCTCGCACAGGCGGCGCAGAACGCGCCGCGCCTCTGACTTCAACCGGAGTTCAGTCAGTTCAAGCGTTTGATCGTGTCGCGGGATGGTTTGGGATGTCATCGGAGCCTCCTTGGCAGGAGAACCGGGCATCTTGTCATGGTTGACCCTCTGGCCAAGCCGCCGCAGCGCCTCGTCCACCAAGAGATCATCGCGGCGGGTCTCATAGGCGCGGATCTGGCGCATCACGGTCGAGGCATGCCGCCCCGCGTGCCGCGCCAAGGCCCGGATCGGCGTGCCAGATTCGGTATGGGCCAGATAATGCAGTGCCGCTTCGGGTACCCAGGATGGCACGTCATGCAAAATGGTCTTGAATGCATGCCCCTCGTGCATCGCCCGTCCCCCAAACTTTCGGCCATCCGGCACCAGATCGCAACCTGGCAACTTACCCACAGAGTTATCCACAACTTAAGAGTGCAAAGATTACCGGTTCGTTAATTGTTTCCAGAAATGCAACCTTCATTGACAAATCGTAAACAAATCCAAAGCCCTGCGCGCGCCGCAGCACCCCAAAACGCAACAGCCATCCAACCTGTGCGACGAAGCATATGCACGATCACAGGAGCCTCTCATGCATGATATTCTCGGAACCCTCCGGGCGCTGCGCCGCCCCCCGCTGCTGATCCGCGCCGCGCGCATCGGCCTGCAAGACTATCGCCGCGAGGTGCATTTGCGGCGCTTGCTCCGCGATGGCCCCCTCCCTCAGAGCGCCACGGCGCTGATCCGCCTGCTGGAGACCGAAGCCGCTCTGGATGAGGAACGCCGCCTTGCCAATTCGGCCTATTCTCCCGCGCGCCACGTTGAGGTGCTGATCGCAATGATGGGCGAGGCACGGGATATGGCAATCGCCCCGTCCCTGATCGAGACCTGACAAAAAAGCGCGCCGCAAACGGGTGCGGCGCGCTCTTTTTTACATCAAGTCTTGGGTCTTTTAGCTAAAGGCATCCGGCATTTCGGCCTTGCGCTTGGCGACATAGGCCGCAAGCGCTTCGGCAATCGCGGGATCAAGCGGCGGCTGCTGATAATCCGCCAAGAGCTTGTGAACCCGGGCATTGGCCAGAACCATCGTGTCGCGCTCGCCCTCATCCGCCCAGGTCTCGAACGGCTTGTAATCCAGCAAGTCAGACCGCCAGAAGGCGGATTTGAAATTCGCCTGCGTATGCGCGCAGCCAAGATAATGCCCGCCCGGTCCGACCTCGCGGATGGCATCCATCGCCTGTGCCTCTTCATCAACCTGCACGCCGCGCGCCAGATGGTGAAGCGTGCCCAACTGATCGGCATCCATCACGAATTTCTCGAACGAGGACACCAGCCCCCCCTCCAGCCAACCGCAGGAATGCAGCATGAAGTTGACGCCCGACAACAGGCCCACGTTGAGGCTGTTGGCCGTCTCATAGGCGGCTTGCGCATCCGGCAGTTTCGAGCCGTTGAACGACCCCGAGGACCGGAACGGCAGCCCCAGACGCCGCGCCAATTGACCCGCACCATAGGTGATATGTGCGGCCTCCGGCGTGCCGAATGTCGGCGCACCCGAATTCATGTCGATCGAGGTCACAAAAGCGCCAAAGATCATCGGCGCGCCGGGGCGCACAAGCTGGCTATAGGCAATGCCCGCCAGAACCTCGGCCAGAACCTGCGTCAGCGTGCCCGCCACCGAAACCGGAGCCATGGCCCCGCCCACGATAAAGGGCGACAGGATGCAGGCCTGATTGTTGGCAGCATAGATTTCCAGCGACCCCATCATGACATCGTCAAACGTCATCGGCGAGTTCACGTTGATGAGCGACGTCATGACAGTGTTGTTCTGCACGAACTCCTCTCCAAAGAGGATGTTGCACATATCGACGCTGTCTTGCGCGCGGCTAGGCTCTGTCACCGATCCCATAAAGGGCTTGTCCGACAGGGTCATATGCGCCAGCAGCATATCAAGATGGCGTTTATTCACCGGAATATCGGTGGGCTCACACACCGTGCCGCCAGAATGGTGCAACCATTTCGACATATAGCCCAGCTTCACGAACTTGCGGAAATCCTCCATCGTGGCATAGCGGCGGCCGCCTTCCATGTCGCGCACGAAGGGCGGACCATAGACCGGTGCCAGAACCAGCGACTTGCCACCGATTTCCACCGTGCGCTCGGGGTTGCGCGCATGCTGGATGATCCGCGACGGGGCGGTCGCGCAGAGTTGCCGCGCCAGACCGCGCGGAATACGCACGCGCTCGCCCTGCACATCGGCACCCGCTGCGCGCCAACGCTCCAGCGCCGCCGGGTTCTGCACAAAGTTCACGCCAACCTCTGCCAGCACCGTTTCGGCATTGGCTTCGATGATCTCTAGCGCCTCTTCGGTCAGGACCTCGAAATTGGGAATGTTGCGCTCGATATAGCGCGCGGTCTCGATGCTGACGGCGGTGCGTTCGGCGCGGCGCGCGGCCCCGCCGCCGCCCCGGGACCGTCTGCTGCTCAGTGCTGCTTCTGACATGGATGCACCCTTCGTGTGTGGTCAATTGCAATAGCCAAGGCTCCCGCCTCAGGGCAGGTCTACTGTGGTCATACCTGTTTGCCCGCCGCCTTCAGGCGAAGATTCCGGCGATTGCGGGGAAAAAGCGACACGCGTCGCAGATCAATTCCCCCCAGAACGCGATTGATTTCGACACACAGAAAAGTGAATGTCAGAATATATTCACAAACCCTAATGTTTTAGCCTGAACCTGATCTTTTCAGCACCGACACTTCTAGTCTGGAAAAGCGCGGGACAAACTGACAGATGCGGTTAAACTGCACTGCATCGCGAGGGATTGTATGATGAAAATAGGTTTCGGCCATTTGGCCAAGGTGTGTGCCCTGATCAGTGCGGCAATGCTCGCCAGCCCCGCAACAGCCACCAACGGCTATTTCGCCAATGGATATGGCGGGCAGTCCAAGGGCATGGCCGGTGCGGGCGTCGCGGTGCCCACGGGCGTTCTTGGCATGGCGCAAAATCCGGCGACGGGCGTCAAGGTGGGAAATCAGGCCGGCTTTTGCCTGACCACCTTTGCCCCCAACCGCGACGTGGAAATCGCGCCCGGTGGCCCGCTGACCCCCGGCACCCACAAGAGCCAGAATGACGTCTTCTTCATCCCCTGCGGCGGCGCCAACTGGAAACTCGATGACCGCTCATCGCTTGGTGCCTTCGTCTTTGCCAATGGCGGCATGAACACGGAATACGACACGAATTTTCTTGCCGGTCTCGGTGCCGGATCCGCACCGCTTGGTGTCAATCTCGAACAGGCGTTCATCACCCTGAACTACGCCCGCAAGGTGAATGACCGCCTGTCCCTCGGAATTGCGCCCATTCTTGCGGTCCAACGGTTCAAGGCGCAGGGCTTGCAGGCTTTTTCGGGCCTCTCGGTCAGCCCCGGCGATGTGACCAATCGCGGTCATGACTGGTCCACCGGCTTTGGCGTGAACCTTGGCCTTCTCTACGAGGCCAGCCCCGAGTGGACCATCGGCGCGGCCTACCGCAATGAAATCCAGATGTCCAAGTTCAGCCGCTACAAGGGCCTTTTTGCCGGGGGCGAATTCGATGTTCCCGCGATGCTGACCCTCGGCGCGGCCTATACCCCTGTTTCTGCGCCGCAATGGACGATCACGGGCGAGTATCAGCGCATTTTCTATGGCAATGTAAAATCCATCGCCAACCCGAGCGCGCCCCCGAACGGTCCGCTTGGCGCGCCAAATGGTGTGGGCTTTGGCTGGCAGGATGTCGATGTCTGGCGTCTCGCGGCCATCTGGCGGACATCGGACAAGCTTACGCTGCGCACCGGCGTCAGCTATTCGACCGAGTTCATCAAGAACGATGGCGACGTAGTGATCAACACCATCGCACCCGCAACACCGCAATGGCATCTCTCTGCGGGCGGCACATACAAGATCGACGAGCGGTGGTCGTTCACCTTTTCCTACACCCACGCATTTTCCAACAGCTTCTCCGGGGCCAACCCCGCGCTGACGGGTGTGGCACAACCGGTGAAAATCCGCATGCACCAGCACGAGATTGCAACCGGCCTCAGCTATCGCTGGTAAGGCGCGCTCTTTCTCTTGCGCAGGGGCGGGACGCCAATTACTAGGCGAGATATGAGCCAGATATCCCATGACCGCCTCCTGATCATCGACTTTGGCAGCCAGGTGACGCAGCTGATCGCACGTCGCCTGCGCGAGCTGAATGTCTATTGCGAAATCCACCCCTATCAAAAGGTCACGGACGCCTTCCTGAAGGAGATGGCGCCGCGCGCGATCATCTTTTCCGGTGGCCCCGATAGCGTCATGCGCGAGGGCAGCCCGCGACCGCCGCGCGCCGCCTATGATCTGGGCGTGCCGATCCTCGGCATCTGTTATGGCCAACAGGTGATGATGCAGGACCTTGGCGGCCGCGTCGAGGCGGGCGAACATGCCACCGCCGAATTCGGCCGCGCCTACGTGACCTCGACAGGGGTTTCCAGCGGCTTTGTCGATGGCTGGTTCGCCGGGGATTCGCGCGAGCAGGTCTGGATGAGCCATGGCGATCATGTCTCTGAAATCGCGCCCGGGTTCGAGGTTCTGGGCACCTCTCCCGGTGCCCCCTTTGCCATCACTGCCGACCGCACCCGCAATTTCTACGCCGTGCAGTTCCACCCCGAGGTGCATCACACCCCGAACGGCGCGCGCCTATATGAAAATTTCGTGCGGCAGGCGGGGTTCAAGGGCGACTGGACCATGGGCGCCTACCGCGAAGAGGCGATCGCTAAGATCCGCGCACAAGTGGGCGACAAACGCGTGATTTGCGGCCTCTCGGGCGGGGTCGACAGCTCGGTTGCCGCCGTTCTGATCCACGAGGCCATCGGCGATCAACTGACTTGCGTCTTTGTCGATCACGGCCTGCTGCGGCAGGGCGAGGCCGAAGAGGTCGTGGCCATGTTCCGCGACAATTACAACATCCCCCTCATCCATGCCGACGAGGCAGAGCTTTTCCTGGGTGAGCTTGAGGGCGTAAGTGACCCGGAAACCAAGAGAAAAACCATTGGCCGCCTCTTCATCGACGTGTTCCAGAAATACGCGGGGCAAATCGAGGGGGCCGAATTCCTGGCCCAGGGTACGCTCTACCCCGACGTGATTGAAAGCGTCAGCTTTTCCGGCGGTCCCTCTGTGACCATCAAGTCGCATCACAACGTCGGGGGCCTGCCCGAGAAAATGGGCCTCAAACTGGTCGAACCTCTGCGCGAACTTTTCAAGGACGAGGTTCGTGCCCTGGGGCGTGAATTGGGCCTGCCCCAGAGCTTTATCGGGCGTCATCCTTTCCCCGGCCCCGGTTTGGCCATCCGATGCCCCGGCGAGATCACCCGAGAAAAGCTCGACATCCTGCGCAAGGCCGATGCCGTCTATATCGACCAGATTCGCAAGCACGGGCTTTACGATGAAATCTGGCAGGCCTTTGTCGCAATCCTGCCGGTGCGCACCGTGGGTGTCATGGGCGACGGGCGCACCTATGATTTCGCCTGCGCCCTGCGCGCCGTGACGAGCGTTGATGGGATGACGGCGGATTACTACCCCTTCACCCACGACTTTCTGGGCGAAACCGCAACGCGCATCATCAACGAGGTCAAGGGCATCAACCGTGTGACTTATGACATCACCTCGAAGCCTCCGGGAACAATCGAGTGGGAGTGATCCGACTCACCGGCACGCTCACTTGCGCGCTCGAAGAGGTCGAAACCGTGCGCGCCGCCCTGCCCGAGCATATCCGCCTCAGTCGCGCCGAGCCGGGGTGCCTCGCGTTTGACGTGACCGAAACCGCCCCCGGAGAATTCAGCGTGTCCGAGCGGTTCGTAGACCGCAGCGCCTTTGATGCGCATCAGACCCGCACACGCGCCAGCAACTGGTGGCGCGTCACCGCTGATATGCCCCGCCACTTCGAGATTTCCGAGGAATGAGTCTGGCGGCACCAGCCCCCGCACCACAGGCCCTGCGCGCAGGGCTCTGGATGCTGGGCGCAGTCGCTTCTTTCTCCTCCATGGCGGTCGCGGGGCGCGCGGTCAGTTTTGAACTCGATACGTTCGAAATCATGATGTATCGCAGCATCGTGGGCTTTGTTCTCGTGCTTGGCGTCGCCCGCCTGACCGGCCAGATTGGCACCATCACCACGCGCAGCCCGCGCACGCATATCATTCGCAATCTGTGCCATTTCACCGGCCAGAACCTGTGGTTCTACGCCATCACCGTCATTCCACTGGCCCAGGTCTTTGCCCTCGA
>SWCD01011379.1_pt1 | contig 23697 bp, 21 predicted proteins | sample 4693011 | NCBI WGS metagenome assembly SWCD01 (sample SAMN10267278, study PRJNA491770) | bioreactor metagenome | isolation source: DHS bioreactor inoculated with marine | place: Japan: Omine Ridge, Nankai Trough | reverse complement strand
GAGTTGGTGGCTCGGGCTGAGGCTGAGGCTGTTGAGTTGGCTGGGGTTGAGCGGGCGCGGTTGGCGGTGTTGGGTGAGGATGCTGTTGCGAAGGCGGTTGAGTTGGTGGCTCGGGCTGAGATCGAGGCCGCTGAGATCGTGGGCACTGCATCAGTCGAAGGTGAGGATGCTGCTGCCCGAGCTGTCGATCTGATCGCAAAAGCGGAGTTGGAAGCTGAGGAACTTGCCCATTCGGCCGTTGCAGAGGCGAGGTCGGACCACGAGTCCGTGCTCGCCGCGCGAGCGGAGCTCGCTGCGGCCGAAGATGCCCTCGCCATGCAGCGAGAAGCATTTGAATCCGAGCAGGCAGCGTTCAAGGCAGAGAGAGAAGAGCTCACCCGAAAGCGCACTCGGCTAGACGAAGAGAACCACACCTTGCGGAGGAAACAAGATCTCCTGAATGAGGCTCAAGACGCCTTCGTGACCGAACGGACTTTGCTCCAGCGCCGCTGGGCTGAAGTCGAGCAATCGGGGGTTGAAGCGTTGGAGCGGGCTCACGAACAAGCGGAGCGAATCCTGTACGAGGCCCGAGAGCAGGCAGACGCGTTGGCCGCCACCATGCCGGAGGCGCCCCGGGCAAAGACGGCTGAGGAAGCCCTGGCCCGCCTCGACATGGCACTCGACGCCGCCCGCAACGTCGTGGCCAAGCGCGCCAATTCCGAGGAAGAGAAGGCCGGCGTGGATAACGACACTGAGGCGTCAGGTGTCTGGAACCAGGTCGTTGAGGAAACTGAGACGGGCCGCCCGGAGCGGCCGACGACCTTCGAAGTGCCACGGGAATCGGCCCCAACGGGCGAGACACTTTCTTAGGAAACGTTCATCAGCCGACCGAGTATCGTGTCGTCTCGTATCTTTCTTCTCTCCGAGGTGTCCCTTGAAGCGCTTACTCATTGTTGTGGTCATTGCCCTGCTGGCGGCCTCGTGCTCCGGTGGAGGCGATGTGGCAGCAACCGTCAACGGTGTCGACATCGAAGTCGCCACCATCGAGGGGCTCGTCAATCCGACCGACGAGGGTCTGGCCGATGACCAGTTCCTCAACGCGTTGATAGCGGTGGTGCAATGGTCCGCGATCACCGACGCGGCAAAGGCGGACTTTGCGATTGAGCCGACTGATGACGAGATCACCGAATATGCAGACCAGATCTTTGCAGCCCAGGGCTCAGGCCTGACCCGCGAGGACTTCCTCCAGGCGCAACAAGTATCAGAGGACGGTTTTGCTCTCTACGCTGCCCAACTCCTGATCGGTGAGCGGATACTCGAGGAACTCGAAGCGCAGGTAGACGCACCGACCGCGGAAGAAGCTCAGCAGTTGCTGATCGACGATCCCAAGTCGTGGACGCTGGTTTGTGCCGCACACATTCTTGTCGCCACAGGCGAAGAGGCCAGCACGGTTCAAGCCCGTCTCGCCGACGGCGAAGACTTTGCCGCAGTCGCAACCGAGCTATCGCTGGACACCGGCAGCGGTGCCGACGGTGGCAATCTCGGCTGTACGGCGCCCGTGCAGTACGTTGAGGAATTCGCCGACGCAACCATGAGCGGGGCTATTGGTGAGGTCGTTGGCCCCGTTGAAACCCAGTTCGGGTTTCATCTGATCAGAGTCGACAGCCGCACCGAGGCGACAACCGAGGAATTGCAGCAGGCCCTGGCCGATCTCCGCCTCTCCGATCTCGTCGAGACCTGGTACTTCGATGCGGTTATCGGAGCCGAGGTCACCGTCGACGCCCAATACGGAACCTGGGAGACGGATCCCGTGCCTACGATCGTGCCCCCGGTGTCATAGATGACCCCCGTCGGTGCCCGTGGGATTGTCGCCACGATCCTCGACGCACCGACGCGAGGTGAGCTGAGGGTCCGGGAAGAGACACTCCTCGTCTACGACGCCACGGGTGGCATCGAGCGCATCGCCGAGCCGGGCGATGCCGGCTATGCCGAACTATGCGAAACGCTGGCGAGGTCGGGTGCCCTGACCCGGCTGGCGGCAGGAACGTATCTGCTGCCGGGCCTGATCGACCTGCACAATCACGCACCGCAGTGGCCCCAACTGGGTAAAGCCCTCGACGTGCCACTCGAGATCTGGCTCAATCAGCACACCTTTCCCCTCGAGGCGCGATACGCCGACACCACGTTTGCCGAAAGCGTCTACAGCTCGCTTGTCGATGCGATGCTTGCGAATGGGACGACCACCGCGGTCTACTTCGGAACAATCCATCTGGCGGCGACACAGGTTCTGGTCGATACATGCCTCTCCAAGGGGCAACGCGCTGTGGTCGGGAAGATTGCGATGGATCATCCCGAGGGCTGCCCGGACTACTACCGCGACAAGAGTGCCGCTAACGCTGTTGCCGACACCGCAAGGTTCATCGAATACGTGCGTGGTATTCCGAGTAATTCACATGGATTGGTGCTGCCGGCGGCGACTCCTCGCTTTTTGCCCAGTTGTACCGACGAGCTGCTGCAAGGCCTGGGCGAGTTGGTTGCGGCAACATCCTGTCTGGTGCAGACACATTGCTCTGAGTCGGACTGGGCTCACCAGTACGGACTGGACAGATATGGGCATACCGATACCCGCACCTATGACGAATTCGGTCTGCTGCGTCGGGGAACGGTGCTGGCCCACTCCAACTTCATAGATGCCGCCGACATGGAAGCGATTGCGACGGCCGGTGCTGCTGTCGCCCATTGCCCGCTCTCTAACGCGTTCTTCGCCAATGCGGTTTTTCCGACCCGGCAAGCATGGGATCGCGGGGTGATCGTCGGGCTGGGCACCGACATCTCGGGAGGTCCGAGTCCTTCGATCTTCACAACGGCAGCCAGCGCCGTCGCCGTCTCCCGGATGAGGGAAGACGGAGTGGACCCAGCGATCGATGCGGCGGCCCGGGGCGTGGACGACTCGCGAATCACTTTCGCCGAGGCATTCTGGATGGCGACGACGGGCGGAGGGTTGGCTCTCGACCTGCCGCTAGGTGTGCTCGACCCCGGCTACCGGTTCGATGCCATTGCCGTCACCACGGTGGGCGACGGCTCCGATGTCATCTCTTGGCCCGGTCTCGACTCCGCCGAAGACGTTCTCCAGAAGATCGTCCACAATGCCGGGCGACAGGAGATCACTTCGGTCTGGGTAGAGGGCCGCAAGGTCAGATAGGTTTTGCTTCTCGACTCGCGGTGTCGTCCCTGATCAGTCTGCGGCCCTCAATGTGATAGAGACGATCGACGGCATCGATGATCCGAGGATGGTGCGTTGTGATCAAGATGGCCGGGTTGGTCGGGAGTCGCAGGAGATTGGTGATAACCCGATGCAGCGTACCTGTATCGAGATGACTCGTCGGTTCGTCGAGGATGATCAACTCGGGGTTGCGAATCAGGGCTCGCGCAATGGCGATCCTTTGTCGTTGGCCGCCAGATAGCGTCCTCCCGTCAAAGCCGAGAGGGTGGTCGTAGCCGAGCGGGAAGTCGACGATGAAATCGTCAACTGTTGCGAGGTGTGCCGCCTGCCACAGGTCCACTTCCGAGGTCTCGGGTGCACCGAATCTGATGTTGTCGGCGATCGTCCCGGCGACGATCGTGGGCTCTTGCGCCGCGATCCCGATCCGGCGTCGTGCGGCACCAAAATCTACGTCGTCGTACGAGATCCCGCCCATGGTCAGCGAACCGGAAAGCGGCCGGAACAGGCCAACGATGATGCTGATGATGGAGCTCTTCCCCGAACCGTTTGATCCCGCAATCATCGTGACCGTTCCCGGCTCCAGGTCGAGGGTGACGTCGGTGAGCAGGGGTTCCTCACCGTAAGCAAACGAGACATTCCGAATCGAGATGACGCCGACCGAGTCGGGCACCGTCGATCCCTGATAGGGGCGGGTCGCGTTTAGCTCCAGGAAGTCAGTGATCTCAGTCAGCGCGGAGAGCCCTTCCCGGATGATGGGGACCGCGGCAAGGGTCATCGCTGATGGGATCACCAGCAGGCCGAGGCCGACGAAGAAGGCAAACATCGAGCCAACGGTGATGTCGCCTCGAGCAGATGCGACGCCGAGGGTCGCGAATACCAGCACGCCGAAGACGCTCAAGACTGTGCGCTCCGCGGTCCGGTACTGGCCGCGATTGCGGCGGATCAGCTCATCGGCGTCCTTGGTGCGGGAGATCAGCTCGACGTTGCGAGCGATGTCCATTTCCTCTGTACCGCGGGCTCTGGTCAGCTCCATCGCACGTAGCGATAGGGTGACGCTGTCGCTCAAGGCGCCGAATCGGATGTCGTGGAGGTCCTCAGCGGCTTGGACCCTGGGATGGAAGTATCGGTAGGTGAAGTAGAGCACCGGCATCAGGAGCAGCGACTCCAGAAATGTCACCCAGTGCAGCGAGAGCAGGACACCGGCCATACCCGCGATGAGCACGACGGCAGGAACGACCGAGGTGAGCAGGGCTTGCACCATGGAGTCGACCGCCGACGTCGCCCCGATGATGTGTTCGTGGATCCGATCCGCCGGGTTGCGCCGGTGGTAGTCGATCGGGAGATCGTGCAGCTTGACGATCATGTCGCGGCGGAGCCGGCCGATGGCGATCTTGCCCTCGTGTGCCATCAGGAACCGGCGCAGGAGCCCGACGAGCTCGCCCGCAACCAACAGCCCGACCAGCACCGCACCCACAGTGATGATGCGGCCGGCGTTCTCGACGGCTATTGCGTCGTCGAGGGCATAGCGGGCCAGAAGCGGTACCGGGATGAGCAGAAGCGCGCTCAGCATCGACAGAGCGATTTCGAGCAGGATTGCTCGGCGCGAGCGCGGAAAACGCGATCGCAACTGCCGCCACTTGCTTGTGGTCGCCACGCCGATCTCCTTGGCCCGCTCCGCTTTGCGACTCAGTTGACTGGGTCGATAAACGAATGTATCACCAATCGGGTCGCAACAAGGATGCACCCCGATCGATTTTGAGGGTGGTGCCGGTCATGGCCGAGCTCAGCCGGTCATTGAGCAGGAACCAAACTGCCTTCCCAATCTCAACGGGATGAACGGTGACGTGTCCGAGCGGTGTGGCGCGATGGGAAACGGGGTTGCCGCGCCGGTTCATGCCGATCGGGCCGGGGGCGACGGCATTCACCCTGATTCCATTCGGGGCAACTCGGGCGGCGAGGTCGCGAACTTCGGCCTCGAGGAAGGCAGCGGCGGAACCGGCGGGCCCGATACGGTCGATCCCGGTGATGAACACGATTGCCCCAGCGTGGCCACGATCCTGCATCTGAGTCGTTGTCTCGCCGGCCAGCTCCAGTAGCGGTTGGATGGTGTCCGGATCCTCTGGCGATGGGTTCACGACAAGCGCGTCGACGGGCTTGCGTAGGGAAGAGAGGATTCCGATCGCGGTCTCCGCGGCCTTGATGTCGGCGATCACCGATGTCACCGGGACCGGACTGGTGTCGAGACGGCTCAGCTGCACATCGAGCGATGCCGAGTCTGCCGAAGCTGCCACCACTGCTGCCCCGGCCTCCGCAATGACTCTGACTATCCCCGGTCCCGGTCCTCTTGCCGCGTCGACGACGAGGACTGTGGATTCCTCCAGGGAACCGGCGACACCGCGGATGCGGGTGACTCGCTTGCGAAACATAGGCGGAGGATACGAGGTTCGAACGAACATCTGCCATCTGTCCGTGGTGCCATGTAGGTTGTTCGCATGAGCAAGAGATACTTCACTCCAAAACTGTTCGCCTTTCTCAAGGACCTCGCCGACAACAACGATCGGGACTGGTTCAAAGCCCATCAAGACGCATACGAGGAGTACGTGCGCGAACCTGCCCTCGAGTTCATTACCGACTTCGCCGGGCCCCTGAAGAAGATCAGCCCTCACTTCGTGTCAGACTCACGAACCGTCGGGGGCTCACTCTTCCGGATTCAGCGCGACACCCGCTTCAGTAAGGACAAGACGCCTTACAAGCTGAACACCGGGATGCAATTCCGGCACCGAGCTGGGAGAGACGCCCACGCCCCCGGCTTCTATGTGCACATCCAGCCGGGGGAGTGCTTCATCGGGGTTGGGCTGTGGCATCCCGAGACAAAGGTCGCCTATTCGATCCGAGAGGCCATTGCCGATGACCCGGCTCGATGGAAGCGGGTAACCAGAGGCAAGCGCTTCACCGAGGTATTCGCTCTTGGGGGCGACTCGCTCAAGCGGCCGCCGCGCGGCTACGACGAGGACCATCCCCTGATCGAGGACCTGAAGCGCAAGGATTTCATCGCCTCGACCCGGGTGACTCAGAAAGCCATCACGTCCGATCGGTTCATGGAGGATTTCACCGACACCTGCAACCGTTCGGCACCCTTCATGAAGTTCCTGTGCGAGGCAGTCGGCGTCCCCTTCTAACCGACTGCCCACCCTTCGAACTGACTAGTCCGTATCAGTCAAGAGCTTGCAGTTGTTGACGATACATAGACCATGCAGTGGATTGCCCTCGCCGTCGCGCTCGTCGCAACGGCCCTTCTGATACGAGAGAAGATCGGAGCGAAGCGATCCAATGACCGGTTCCGCGCATTGGTCGACGGCTCTCCGGCATCCGTTGTGGTCTTCGACGATGAAACAGTCCTCTACGCCAACAACCGCGTGATTTCGATAGTCGGATCCGGTGACGCCTCAACCGTCATTGGTCGGCCGCTCACGGAGGTTCTTGCGGCGGAGACGGCGCAGATGGCCAGGGACAGCTATCGGAGGATCATCGATACCGGAGCCCCTGTTCAGGTGAAGGACTTCGTGGTGCTCGGTCGCAATGGTGCTGCAATCAGATGTGATCTCCTGATGGAGCCGGCCCACTTCGCCGGCGTGGACGCCGTGCAGTGCGCATTCAATCCTGTCGACGAGAAGCATGCCGCCCTCGTGGCACTGCACGAGACTGAGGAACGTTTCCAGCGGTTTTTCGAGGATATGCCGGTCCCGATGTATCGCACCCGCCTCGACGGCACCATCGTGCACGCCAATCAGGCTCTGGCTTCATTGCTGGGGGTCGGTGATCCCGCGGATCTGATTGATGTCAGTGCGTCCGATTTCTACTCCGACCCAGGCCATCGCACCACGCTCGCCCAAGCCCAGGTCGACGCCGGGTTGCTGAAGGATCAGATCTCGAGGCTGCGCGCGACGGACGGGAGAACGATCTGGGTTCGCGACTCGAGCCGCACGGTTGTCGAGAACGGCATCGAGGTGTTCGAGGGTGCGCTGGTGGACGTGACCCAGGAACAGCATTACAACGACCTCCTGCAACGTCGGGCGACCCAGCAGCAGACCCTGGCATCGATCGCCCATGTCGCGCTACGGCTGACCGATGCCGGTAGCGTCCTGGGTCAGGCGGTCGAGGCTATCTGCGACGTTCTTGGCGCTGACTGCGCTCTCGTGTCCCAGAACGATGAGGAAATGGGATTGATCACGACGTCGGTTGCGTACCGGATTGATTCCGTCCGCGACCGGGAACTTCTGCTCGATTACATCCGGGGTCAGGTAGTCGCTGTTCCCGAAACCGAGGACCCGGTGCCGCTCGACCCATCCGAGCCAATCGGCGACGCCCGGATGCAGGGCGTCCAGATAGCACTGGCCGGCCCGCAAGAGGCATACGGTGTTGTGGCCGTTGCCGGCCTGGGCTTCTCTCCGACAGAAGAGGATCTGGACTTCTTGGCGGCAACAGCAGCAACACTGGGCTCGGCTGTTGCGCGATCACGGGCTCGGGCGCACCTCGACCAATTGATGCACTCCAAGGATGAGTTCGTTGCATCGGTGTCCCACGAACTGAGGACACCGTTGACGGTCGTTGCCGGTCTGGCGCTTGAACTAGAACGCAGCTGGCGTGACTTCTCCCAGGATGAGATATCCGAGTTCATCTCGCTCATCGCCGACCAGAGCAGGGAGATGGGAGACCTCATCGAGGATCTGCTCGTTGCGGCGCGTGCCGACATCGGAAAGGTTCCCATTTACGCCAAGGAGACCAGTCTCCGAGCTTGCGTTGACCAGGTCATTGCGGCCTGTTCCCTAGCCGAACGGACTCGCATTGTTGTCGACGGGAATGATGTCGGCGGCTTCGTCGACCCGGTACGCTGCCGGCAGATCATCCGCAATCTGGTCACGAACGCAATCCGCTATGGGGGTCCCAACATCCATGTCTCCGTAGATCACGTCGACGGTGATGCTCGCCTCACGGTTTTTGACGATGGTTCGGGGGTCGCTCAACCCGACAGAGACAAGATCTTTGCGCCATACGAACGGGCACATACACCCGGCGCCGGTGGGGGTGTTCCGGGATCCGTCGGCCTGGGCCTCACCGTTTCACGGAAGCTGACCGAACTCATGGGTGGTTCGATCAGCTACCGCTACGACGGTGGCAGCCACTTCGAGGTGAGGCTGCCGCTGGCTGGGGATTCGGCTACAGCTGGTTGATCTTGTCTGCGACCGTCGCCAGCAGGTCGTCAAACGAGTCTTGGAACGCTTTGACGCCGGCATCCTTCAGCTCGGATGTAATGGCGTCGAAGTCGATACCGAAGTCGGCGAGCACCGCGATGTCGTCCCTGGCGCCCTCGACATCATCGACTAGAGCTGCATTGGCAACGTCACCATGGTCGACAAATGCATCGATGGTTGCGGGGGGCATGGTGTTGACCGTATTGGGTCCGATCAGCGGTTCGACGTAGAGCACGTCGGAGTACTCGGGATTCTTGACGCCGGTGCTGGCCCAGAGCACCCGTTGCGCACGAGCCCCGCGGTCGACCTGGTCGGCGAAGTCGGCACCCTCGAAGATCTCCTGATAGCGAGCGTATGCGAGCTTTGCGTTCGCGACGGCGGCCCTGCCCCGCTGAGCCAGAGCAGCCTCGGAACCGTTCTCATTCAGCGCCGCATCAGTGTTGGAATCGACCCTGCTGACAAAGAATGACGCAACCGACGCAATCCGCTCCGGGTTGGCGGCGCGGCGGATGCCACGTACGTATGCCTGAGCGACGGCCTCGTAGTCCTGCATCGAGAACATGAGTGTCGCGTTGACGTTGATGCCCGCCGCAATGAGCTCTTCGATGGCGGGAATGCCTTCGTCGGTTGCCGGCACCTTGATCATCAAGTTCGGCCGGGCAACGAGATTCCACAGACGATGCGCCTCTTCTAGCGTGCCGGTCGTGTCGGTGGCGAGATGGGGAGATACTTCGAGGCTGACATAGCCGTCGGCGGCACGACTGGTGTCGTAGACCCCGCGCAGCGCATCGGCGGCATCCTGGATATCTGCCACGGCAAGCCCCTCATACACAGCAAGGGGAGTGTCGGCATCAGACGCCGCAATCGCGGCGTCGTAGGCGTCTGATCCACCGATAGCGTTCTTGAAGATGGCGGGGTTCGAGGTGAGCCCCCGGATGCCGTCGGCGACCATTGATTCCAGCTCGCCGTTGTTCAGCATGTCACGGCGGATGAAATCGAGCCATACGGACTGGCCGGCTTCGTGGAGATCGTGCAGTTTGCCCATGGGTGTTCCCTCTCTGTGGTGAACTAGCTCACCGGTGTGAACGATCGATAATCGATGATACAGCTCGGGCGAGGTTTTGTCTTTGCCTATTCGGACAGTAGTGCGGTCAAGCGGGCGCGCAATTCCGGGCCTAGATCGTCGCGATCGAGACCAAAGGCAATGCCCGCCTCGAGGAATCCTGCCTTGCTGCCGCAGTCGAACCTGCGCCCGCTCAGGCGCAGTCCGTTGAACGGGCTTTCCCCCACCATCTCGAGCATTGAATCGGTGAGTTGGATCTCGTTGCCGGCACCCGACTTGCCCCGGCCTAGGTAGTCCATTACCTCTGGCTGCAGTATGTATCGACCGACAATGGCGAGGTTCGATGGAGCAGCTGCGGGATCCGGCTTCTCAACAAGACCCTTGATCTCGACGAGCGGTCCATCCATTTCGCCGGGGGTGACCACTCCATAGCGCGATGTGTGCTCGTGAGGTACCTCCATGAGGGAGACGACGTTGCCGCCGAACTTCTCGTACACCTCGACCATCTCGACCAGAGTTGGCTTGTCTGCTTTGATCAGGTCATCGGCGAGGAGGACGGCAAACGGCTCGTCTCCAATGAGATTCCTCGCACACCAGACGGCGTGCCCGAGTCCCAGCGGCGACATCTGGCGAACATACGCGATCTGTCCCGGCTGCAGCTTCAATCCATTGATCAGCTCGAGCTCGTCCTGCTTTCCCCGCTCGGTGAGGGTTCGCTCGAGTTCGTAATGGTTGTCGAAGTGATCCTCGATGGCGCTCTTGCCCCGGCCGGTCACGAAGATGAACTCTTCGATGCCTGCGGCGCGAGCCTCCTCGACGGCATATTCAATGAGTGGCTTGTCGACGATGGGAAGCATCTCCTTGGGGAGTGCTTTGGTCGCCGGGAGGAACCGGGTGCCAAGTCCTCCAACCGGGAAGATGGCCTTGCGAACGGGCTTCAAGATGTACGTCCCCTCTTCGTGAGATCAGATCGTATTCGGCTGTGTCACCGTGGGCATTCTGCCATGACCGTGGTTGGCCTAGCGCAGGGTCAATCGAGCACCGTCTTGGTCACTCTGGCCACATGAGCTTTGGCACGCACGTTGTACCAGGCTTCCTCGATCACGCCTTGTGCGTCGACGACAAAGGTTGACCTGATCAGGCCCTCATACTCCTTGCCGTAGTTCTTCTTGATGCCCCAGGCGCCGTAGGCCTCGGCCATCGAGTGATCCTCATCGCTGATTAGCGCAAACGGCAACTCGTATTCGGCGCGGAACTCTGCCAGCCGCGATGGCTTGTCGGGGCTGACCCCGACAACTTCGTAGCCGGCTGCGAGGAAGCGATTGTGATTGTCGCGAAAGTCACATGACTCGCCGGTGCACCCCGGGGTGAATGCCTTCGGGTAGAAGTAGATGACGAGGCCCTTGCCACGAAAATCGTCGCTAGAGCGCTCGACCCCCTCGTGATCGGGGCGGGTGAAATCGGGTGCCTCCATGCCTGGTTCGAGTCTCACTGTCTACCTTTCGTCTTGTCCGTGGCGCTTCGCACCCGCAACTGACCACAGGCCGCGTCAATGTCCTGGCCCCGGGTCTCGCGGAATGTTGCGTTGGCGCCATGGTCGGCGAGTTCGGCCATGAATTCGTCGATGGCAAGCTGTCCGGGGCGGCGATGGGGCGTGAGTGGTGTTGGGTTGAGCGAGATCACGTTGATGTGGGCTCGCAGGTCTCTGGCGATTGCCGCCAGCTTCTCCGCCTGCTCGGGGGTGTCATTGACGCCATCCATCATCGTCCACTCGATAGAGATGCGCCGACCGGTCTTGTCGAAGAAGTAGCGTGCCGAGTCGATGAGATCTGACAGCGGATAGCGCTTGTTGAGGGGGATCAAGGTGTTGCGGAGTTCGTCGTCGGCTGCGTGCAGGCTGATGGCCAGCCCAACCTGCCAGGGCTCGTCGGCCAGTTTGCGGATGCCCGGTACCACGCCAACGGTCGACACCGTCACCGAACGGGCGGCCATGTCGATGATGTCGATCATGCGGTGTAGCGAGTCGCGTAGGTGTTTGTAGTTGGCGAGCGGCTCACCCATGCCCATAAACACGACGTTGGTCACCCGGTCCGGGGAACCCGCTATCGGGTTCCGCTGCAGGGCAGCGTTTGCGTATGCGACTTGCGCCACGATCTCGCCGGCGTCGAGGTGCCGTTCGAAACCGAACTGGCCCGTTGCGCAGAACGTGCATGCCATGGCGCATCCGGCTTGCGAAGAGATGCACAGTGTGGTCCGTCGCTTGTAGCCCATCAATACGGTTTCAATCGATGCGCCGTCGGGGGAGCGGAACAGCCACTTTCTGGTTCGGCCGTCGTCGGCCGACTGCTCGATCTCGACGGTGAACGGCCAGAGCCTGTCGCGGAGGGACTCACGCAGTTCAGCCGGGAGGTTCGTCATCTGCTCCGGGTCGAGTACCGGGTGGTCGTAGAGCCATTCCCGGAGCTGACCGGCTCGGTATGCCGGCTGGCCGGGAAGCAACGCGCCGAGATCATCGGGGTCGAGCTGATAGGCGCTCGTTGCAGACTGCATCGCGGTCAACGCAACTGGGCTTTGGCTTGGGTGATCCAATCTTCGGCTGTGTTCGTTGCAGTACCGGCGGCGGCTGCGATCGTTGCCGCATCGGTTGCAGCGAGGGCATCGAAAGATGAGATGCCCGCACCGTTGAGTCGTGCCGAGAATACAGGGCCGATGCCTTTGATGACCGTCAGGTCATCCGGATCTGATCGCGGCGGCGGTGGCGGGGTGGAGCGGTAGTGAGGAGGCGGCTCATCGGTGATCCGGGGGGCGGGGAGAAGGCGCTCCCTTGTCAGCCACACGATGGTGGCAACCACAGCGATCAACGCGGCCAGGCGAAGCAGTGTTTTCATCACTGAACAATTGTATATGCGTCAGTTCATTGTGTTGTCGTCCCCGAACGGGCACGCGGTGCTGTACGTTATGACCCACCTGGGACGGGAGAAAAGCATCGACCAATCAAGATCTGGCAATTCTGGGAGCATCGTGGTGCTCACCTACGAGAGTCTGCCATCCAACATCGCAACGGCCGCAGTTGCCACGGCTTTCCCTGAGGACGTGGTTGCCATTGTGTCGGAGTCGGGTCGCCCTTCGGTCCGCGAGCAACTGCGCCTGCTGAGGAAGTCACCTGTCTTCTTCATCTGGAAGGTTGCCGAGATCCTCTCGTACCGCCTGCTATGCAAGCTTCCGTTCCGGTCGACGTGTGTGCCCGGCCTCGCTTCGATAGCGAAGGGTGTCAATGCGGATCTCATCAAGATTGCCGGTGTCAACGACGCGAAAGTAGTTGCCAAGATCGAGGGCTATGAGCCCGACGTGATCGTTTCGATCTATTTCCCGGAGAAGATCGGCGCCGCGGTGCGGGCCGCTGCCCGGAAAGCCGCCATCAACTCGCACGGGTCATACCTTCCGCACAATCGCGGCCTCTTCCCTTATTTCTGGACGATCGCAAGAGACGACGGCCACGGCGGCGTGAGCATTCACCATCTCGACGAGTCGTTTGACACGGGGCCGCTGATCGCCCAGCGCCGGCTCGAGCCCGAGCCGGAGGAGACGGTGGCGGCTTATGCGGTACGGTCCGCGGCGCTTTCCGGCGAGCTGCTTGTCGAGTCCATTCGGGCCATACAGCAAGACGTAGCCGAGGAGCTGCCGAACGTCCGGGAGCGGGGCAACTACGTAGGTTGGCCGACGCTCGGCGATACACGGGAATTGTGGAGACGCGGACGCAAGCTTGGCTCTCCGTTCGGATTCCGTCGCCGCGCCGCGACCTAGAGAATCTCGCTCAGGGCTTGCAGGACCAATGCACCCAGGCGTCCTTGCCCTGATCAATCGAAGTCTGCACAAGCCAGGCTGCCGTAGCCACATTCGCCTCTGGATCAAACGGAGATGCTCCGGCGTAGCCGGCATTCGGTGAGGCCCATCCCCACGTCCCCGGGATGAACTGGAACAGACCGGAAGCCCCTGAAGATGAGTTGTAGGCGAGCGGATCGCCGAGGCTTTCGCATCTCATCACCGAGAGTGCGTCGTCTACCAAATCTGCAGCAAAGAACTGGCCGACCAGAGAGCGCCACTCCTCGACGTCGCGTGGTCCGCCATCAACTGGCGGAGCGGTGGTGGTCGTCGTCGGAGTCGTTGTGGTTGTGGTTGCCGGTGGCGCGGTAGTGGTAGTTGTTGTCGTCGTGGTTGGCGGTGGCGCGGTTGTTGTCGTCGTGGTGGTTGTGGTCGGCGGCGGCGTGGTGGTGGTTGTGGTTGCCGGTGGCGCGGTAGTTGTTGTCGTCGTCGTGGTTGTTGTTGTCGTCGTCGTTTCGGGAGCCGTCCGCGGTGAAGGTGAGGCGGCGATTTCGAATGTGGCGACTTCGGGTTCTGCTACCTCGAGCTGCACGGTCTCAAAACTTGTGGCAAACCCGGCGGCGGCGACACGGGCCGACAGCGACGTGGGTAGCTCGGATGAGGTCTGCGAGTTTGGTTCCGCGGCCGGGCCGCCCGCAGAGACTGCGGCGAATCCGAGCGCGGCAATAAGGATCACGATCAATGATCCTGCTGCCGAGATTTGAAAACGGGGCCGCACGAAGTAATCCGCTCCTGGGGTCGGTCCTGAGACCGGGCGCAACGCACGCCGCTGTCAGGCTAGATGCAGTCGGCATCCCCGGGCAAGCCCGCTGTGGCAATACCTGTTAATCCATGCGACGGTAGAGTTTCTTCTGTGAGGCACATCTTTGTTTTGGCGTTGAGCGCGCTTGTCCTGCTTGTCGCGCCCGCAACCGCATCGGCGAGCGAGCAGCGATGCACTGAGGAGTTTCCCGGTGCCGACTGGGAGACGTACGCGATAGACGCCCCGGTCACCTTGGCCACGGCCGGGATGAACTCGGCCACGTCGCAGCGGTTTGCGGCAGACGTCACGGCCATCTCGAATCTGGTTCAGAGCGAGATCGGTGGTCTCGAGGGTACGGCAATCTGTCTGGCCACACCGGAACTGGCTCCGGTATTCGGCGACTTCGTCGCCCGCGGACAGCGGCTCCACGTCGGCGTGTTTGCCGAGGAGAAGGTGCTGGCACTGTCGGCTGTTGAAACTCGGATGGTGGACGACGCCATCACCTTTGGAATACCTCACATCGCGCTGTGGAGCCTTGCCAATGAGTTGGGAATCGACGACGGCTATCCGGAGCCGCTGGGATCAACAATCGCCCATTGGTATCTCGCCCGGCAGACGGATCGGCTCGAGAGGTACAGGACCGAATTGGTCGTCACTCTGTTTCTGGACGATCCGAATCCGGAAGAGCGAACCGAAGCCGATGCCCTTGACTGGGTGGGCGACGTAAGGCCCGATCCCTACTTCTTCGACCCTCAGTTCATTGGATCTCAAATGGGAGTGTTCATCGACTTTGCGGTCGCCGAGGAAGGCGTGGATGTGCTGCGTGCTACCGACCAGGCGACATGGGCAGAGTTGGAGAAGCGCTGGAGGATTTCGATTCGGGACGAGTTCCCGCGTGGGTCTTACGGCGTCTGGTGGGGCGTGGCCATCGTCGTTGTGTTCGTCTTGCTGGCGATCATCCTGGCCTGGCAGAAGCGACGTTCGAATCGTAGGGCTGCTGAGCGGAAGCCAACCCCGCCTGTCGACGAGAGCTTGTTTGTTTCGCAGGTCGATAAGTCAGCAGAGTCTTAGGAGATCGCCCGGGCTGCGGTCGAGGCGACACGGGGATCTGCGGCGCCGACCTTGTCTCTTCCATCGGCAGTGATCACCGACACCGGGCCCCAGCCCGACATCCATCGCTCCGACCGATCCACCACGTGCCCGCGTGCGCCGAGACCGTCGACGACTTGCTGCGGAAGGTGAGGCTCAACGACCACCAACGGGCTGTCATCCCGCCATTCCATCGTCGTCCACCGCGGAGCCAGTTGGGCGTTCTCGGCGTCGAGACCGGCCCACAGCATCTGGGTGACCATCTGGAGCAGGGTCTGTGGTTGGAAGTCGCCGCCCCGGGTTCCCAGCAGCATGCGTAATTCGCCGTTGTCGGTCCACAGGGTTGGGGACAGCGTGTGCAGCGGGCGCTTGCCCGGTGCGAGCTCGTTGGGATGTCCCGGCTCGAGAGTGAAATCCGACCCGCGGTCGTGGAGGAAGAATCCGGCGTCACCAGCTCCGAGCCGTGATCCGATGCCATGGAAGTTGGACTGGATCAGCGAGATGCCCATCCCTTCCTTGTCCTGAACGGTGAGGTAGGCGGTACCACCCCCGGCTGGACGTTGGCGCGGCCACTCGGTGCGCCGGTCCATTGCTATCTCGGCAACCCGCAACATGAGGCGGTCCGGATCGAGTAGTTGCGTGGCCGGCATGGGGGCGAAGTCGGGGTCGGCGACAAGGTCGTCGCGTTCCCATGCAACGGAGCGGAACGCCTCGATTGCAGCGTGGGTGAACCGGGGGTCGCTGGGATCGTGCGGGGGGTCCAGTTGCTCAAAGATCCAGGCTGCGGCGAGAGTCAGGTAGCTCTGCGAATTGGGAGGAATCGTCCAGCCGGTCAGGCCCATGATGTCGATAGAGATTGGCTCGACCCAATGGCCCTGTTGCAGATCGAGATCCTCGTGGCGGAGTACTCCGCCGGTGGCGGTGACTATCGCATCGGCGACCGGTCCGGAGTAGAAGGCGGACCTGCCGTCACTTCCTATGTCGGTGAGGGTCCGCGCCAGGGCTGGTCTGGTGATGCGGTCCCCGGGCGCCGGCGGCGTTCCGTTCGGGTAGAGCCCGATTGCGGACGGTTGGGGGGCGAGTACCTCGGCAAGTCGCGCCAGCGATGCCGACAGTTCCGGGGTAGCCGGGAAGCCATCTCGGGCATGGCCGACGGCGGCGTTGAGCAGGGTGGCCAGTGGCATCGAGCCGAAACGACTGCTGATCGCAAGCCAGCCATCAACGCAACCGGGGACGGTCACAGCGAACGGGCTCTCGATCGGGATAGCTTCGTAGTCTTGGTCGCGGAGGATGCCGGCCTTAGCGCCCCGGCCGGCTCGGCCGGATGAGTTGAGTGTTGCCGGGTCCGCATCTCCCGGGGTGTGGACGAGCGCAAAGAGGTCGCCTCCGATCCCGCAGGCTTCTGGCGAAACTACTCCGAGGACGGCGTTGGCGGCGATAGCCGCATCGGCTGCATTCCCACCCTGCTCCATGATGGCGATGGCAGCCTCCGAAGCTAGGGCGTGGGGGGTAACCGCAACCGCTTGTCCCCGGGCGTGCAGCGTGGCGCCGTCAAGGCGATCGGGGCGGGTCACGAGGTGATTGCGGGCAGTCGCCGGTTGAGAGCGTCGAGCACAGCCTTGACCGCTGCTTCATCATGGTCACCTGCGGAGAGCGCTGATCCGACCACGAGTTCCTCGCCTTGCTTCCCCGCAAAGACGATGACCGCGATGAGCGCGGTCCGCATCCCCACACCGGCCGTTCCGATGGCATCGAGAGCCAGGGGAGGTGTGTCGGCAAAGATCGACTCCATGGCTTGGAGAGTGGCCTCTCCCACCAGCCGCAGCCGTGCGGAGGCGGCATCCGGACCCGATGCGGAGCCGATATGCTCGCCGTTCTGCCACGCCAGGGTCACTGTGAGCGTCGTCCTGGTGCTGTCGGTTTTCTCGCGGATGCGCATCAGGGCGGGCCGCTTCAACGTGCGCTGCTTGATGTTGTCGGCGGCCAATTGCACAACCGAGATCACGCGGCGGTCGATGTTGATGCCGTAGCGGGCCATCGCCAGCGATTGGATATCACGGGAGACTTGCTTGGGAGATTTGGAGGGGGCGGCCAGTACGTGGAGTTCCACGATCTTGCCCCCTTTGCGCACCACTCGAGCTGCTTCAACGGCCTCGAGTTGGGCGATCGTTTCCTCGAATTCCTCGTTGTCGAACACGTTGGGAATCCCTTCTGGTGCTCTTCGCTTCGCTGCTCGCACCCTAGCGAAATGGGTAGGGCTACCGACATTCCTTGCCGGATCGATCGCCTGTGGATAACCTCTAGAGCCGACAACGGTCGAGCCTTGGGCGGACGGCCCCCACTGGGTCGCTGGGGCAGGCGTGTTGAACACACCTGGAGTAGCACCGTGGGCAGAGCCGAGAGTCTGATAGCGAGCACCGTGCCCGTTCCGCCGCCAATGACGAGCGAAGCGAGGAACGGCAGTGTGTTTGGTGGTGGGGCGTGTGGTTGTCGTTCTGGTTTCTTTCGTGAGTTTCCGGGGGAAACTCCGTTAGTGACGAGCGAAGCGAGGAACGGCAATGGCTAGGGCGCGTTTGTACCGAATCGCAATGATGGTGTTCGTCGCCCTTGTCGTCATTGCCGGGCTTCTTGCATTCCTCGCCCGTCATGATCCCAAGCCGGTGATCGTCGGATCGATGCTGATGGCCGCATCGCTGATGCTGACGGTCCCTGCCATGAGCGGGAACAGGGTCTACCTCGGTATCGCGTCCGCAGCCGCAGTTCCGATCGCCGTGGCCGATGTGCTGATTGCTGGAGCGATCTATGCAGTATCTCTGGCTCTGGCGTGGATCATCTATCTGATCTTCCGCCCCATCGACCTGACCGAATTGAATTCTGAGTACCTGGCCGAGGTCATCGCCATCGCCGGGTTTGGCGGCACCTATCACGTGGTGTCGACAATTCTTCGCGTTCCCGGTTTCGACTTTTCTGAGGCATGGCCGAGCGAGGGCTACGTCGCGATCGTCTGTGTCATTGTGGGTGGGGTTGTCTATCACGCTCTGCGCGCTGTCTCTCGATCGCTGATCGGGTTGGAGCGAGCCGATCTCTCGGTTCGCTACCTCTGGCTGGCCGGACTCGAGGACTGGTCGGCGATCACGGTGCTCATACTGAGCGGGACGATGGTCGGCACGGCCTACTCCATCCTCGGTTGGACGGCGATTCTGGTAGCAGCAGTGCCGTACTCATTCACGCATCAGGCCCTGGCCCGATACAACGGCACGAAGGTCACCTACGGTCAGACGATTCAAGCGCTATCGCAGATTCCCGAGGTGGCGGGTCTCACCCCGCTGGGCCATTCGGTACGCACCGGCAGACTTGCCGCTGATATCGGCAGGGAGATGGGTCTACATCCCGACGAGGTCGAGGATCTCGAGTACGCCGGGTACATGCACGACATCGGACGGATCACGCTCAACGAGCCTGCGATCCTGAGAGCCGGTTTCACCGACCTGGACATCGCTCGTTGGGGATCACAGATCATCGCCGAGGCGCCGCATCTCGGTGAGGTCTCTCAGATCGTCGGCGATCAGTGTCTTCCGTACCGCTCGCCGGGTCAGGAGCGGGATCCGAAGGTCTCAACGACATCGAAGATCATCAAGGTGGTGAGTGCCTACGACCAGGCCGTCCACGAGATGGGTCTGCGTCCAATTGACGCCCTCGAGCAGCTCCACCGTGGTTCGGCATACGAGTTTGATCCCGAAATCACGAGTTCGCTCCGCCGCGTCCTCGAGTTCCGCGGGGAAATCGGCGGATGAAATCCGCGTGGAGTTCGATGCGATCGAACTCCCGGCTGGCTTGGTCCGGGGTCCAGTGTTCGGAGTTTGGTGTGGTCGAAGTCTCGGCTGGCTTCGTTGGTCCGGGGTCCAGTGTTCGGAAATCGGCCTTAGACCTCGCCCCGCTTGTCGGCGGCCGACCCCGGCAAACCCTGAACTCGATGGCGGAAGAGGCGTAGCGGCTGCTGTAGCTGGTCTTCGACGAACACACCGAGACCGACCGCCAGCAAGACGTCGCCCAGCGATATCACCGAGCCGGGCATCGGGATGATGTCGGCGAGGAACGGCAAGCTGGATTCGCCGTCGAGGATGACATGCTTGGCGTCGAGCACGAGTCCGTCGAGGCTGCCGCCGGCTAGTTCGAATGCTTCGGGAAGGACGGGCATGCCGTTGTTCAGCGCAATCACGGTGAAGTTCATCAGGATGCCGATGCCAGCAATCCACATGCCCGGCATCCTCTGGTTGAGGCCGACAACAGCGAGCAGCGGCACGTATGAAAGCAATACGAGCCATACGGCAAGCTCGCGCTGGTCGGTGTTGACGAAGTTGGCCGCCGTCTGCATGCCGAGACCAACAAAGAGAAGCCACCAGCCGCGGGCATAGATCTCGGAGAGGTTCGAGAGTTTCCCGCCTCGCATCAGCGATACCGCCACTGAGACGGCGATGACGACGAAGAGCCACAGCATGTGCGCGACGTTAGCCGAGTCCCTGCGGTTACCCATGGATGGGTATCCTCGGCCGCAGGAGGAGATGGCATTGTTGCGATATGAGGTCGATCGGCAGCGAGCGACGCTGACGATTGACGATCCGGAACGGCGTAACCCGCTGTCGTTGGACACCATGGCGGCCCTGGCTGCTCGCGTCGATGAAGCCACCGCTGATGAGCGGGTTCGGGTCATCGTCATCACCGGGGCCGGCGATCAGGCATTTTCGGCCGGTGGTGATTTGAGCGGCCGGTTCATTGATCAGCCTCTCGCCGATCACGACGCCAGAGGAGTCCTTGCCGATCTGTTCCGGGCGATCCGGCGCTGTGGCAAACCGGTCATCGCCAGAGTCAACGGTCAAGCTCTTGCCGGTGGCTTCGGGCTCGCTGCGGCTTGTGACATCGTGATCGCGGTGGACGATGCGACCTTCGGAACACCCGAGATCAAGGTCGGCCTATGGCCGATGATGATCACCGCCGTATTGCAGCGCCTTATCCCACGGCGGGCCGCGTTCGAGTTGATGGCGACGGGCCGGAGAATCGACGCAGAAGAAGCCGTGCGGCTTGGTGCGGTGTCGCGAATCGTTCCTCGTGACCAGTTGGATGCGGCCGTTGATGAAACGGTGCAGCGGCTGGTAGCGGTGTCGCCCTCTGTTCTGGCGCTGGGCAAAGATGCGTTTTACGCCACCGAGGACATGCCGCTCGACGTAGCGCTTGACCACCTGGAGATTGGGCTGACGACGGTGGCGATGACCGAAGACGCCGTCGAAGGCGTCGGTGCGTTTGTCGAGAAGCGTGACCCGCAGTGGCGGGGCCGCTAGAGACCGAAGAGCTCGGCGATGTCGTCGTCGAGTGAGTCAACGGTGACTACCCCAAAGTGCCGTTTGGCGATGGTGCCGTCGGCGTTGATGAAGAAAGTCGCCGGCAGCCCCAGTACCGGATAGGCGCCATCGACGGTGCCGTCATCAAAGGCAAGTGTGTAGGTGATGCCGATTTCCGCGGCGAAGGCTCGAGCATCGCCTTCGTCATCCTTGACGGCGACACCGATGAATTGCACCTCCGGGTGACGGTCCGCTGCGGTGTTGATGGCGGGCATCTCTGCTCGGCATGGTCCACACCAGGAGGCCCAGAGGTTGAGGATTATCGGTCGGCCATCCTCAGCGACGTGGGTGCTCAGATTGAAGGGTTGGCCGTCAAAAGTTGCGAGCGTAAACGTCGGCGCAACCTCGTCGTCGCTGGGGAGGTTCGGGTCGGTCGCGGCGATGTCTCCCAGATCCGGGTACTGGTTGTCATCCGACCCGCCGCGAGTTCCGATGACGACCGTCACGATGACGGCGGCGATGAAGACTCCGGCGAATATGAGCCAGGTGGTGATCGGAGCCCTGCGGGGTTCTTCCTGCGTTTCCATACCTGTCCGAGGTTAGCTTTGGTTAGCAACCATCCTTCCTCAACGAGTATTTCCGCAATAGCGTGTCACCCGGGGATGCCATCGGTGGCGTCTTATGGGTGTAATGACTGACGAAGAGATCTATCGCAAGTACGCCGACGACCTGGTGCGATTCGCCACCGGGCTGGTCGGCCCGTTCGACGCCCAGGACGTGGTGACGGACGCGTGTCTGCGATCGTTCCGGGCCAGGGACTGGGCATCGGTCCAGAACCACCGGGCCTATCTCTATCGGTCGGTCCTCAACCATGCCCGTTCGCACCATCGCAGCACACTGCGGCGTCGAGTGCGGGAGATGAAAGCTTCGTCTCCCGCGGTCAGTTGGCCCTACGAGGTCGATGTCGATGTGCTGGCTGCGGTCGATCGGTTGAGCGTGCAACAGCGCGCTGCGGTCGTTCTCACCTATTGGGAAGACCTGAGCATCGTCGAGGTGGCGCATCGTCTTCGGATCTCAGAAGGATCCGTGAAGCGCCATCTCGCTCGGGCACGCTCACGACTCAGGGAGACCCTCGATGAGTGATCAAGACCAGACGGATCGCTTCGATCCACGCGTTCGGGAACTGACTTACCGGCTGATGGGAATGGCGCCGGATGCGCCCCCATTCCCGGAGGAGGCACCCGCCATGAAAGTATCTACACCCAGGCAACGACCGCCGGCTCTCGTGTGGGCCGCCACCGCAGTAGCTGCAGTGCTGCTGGTCGGTCTGCCGCTGTTCTTGTTCCGCGGCGATAACGGCACGACGGACCCGGCGACCACGATTGCCGCTCCGGACACAACTACGACCACGCTGATCGATGAGCCGACTACGACAGTGCCGGGGACGACGATTGCGCCGGTCACCGTGGACCACTTCTTCAAGGCCTATATGTTCTCGGATGCTGTCACCGGCAACCAGGGCAATCCCGCTTTGGTGCCGCTGGAGCGGATGGCCTCTTGGCCGGAAGGCACCAGTCTTGACCTGGACGTCCGCGTCGGCGATGCAATCCGAGCTTTGGACGACGATGACCTGCTGGAGCAGGGATACGGCACCGCCGTGCTTGCAGTTGATTCCGTCGATGTCGAGGTCTCCGGCGGCGTTGCCACTCTCGATTTTCCAGCAGAGTTCGAGTCCGGCGGCGGTTCCATGGCGATGATGTCTCGGCTGGCTCAGGTGGTTTTTACCGCAACTCAGTTCCCCGAGATTGATTCGGTCATCTTCGAGATCGATGGCGAAGCAGTCGAATTCTTCTCAGGCGAGGGGATAATCCTCGACGGTGAACCGCAAACACGTGAGGACTACCACGCGATCCTGACGCCGATATTCCTCGACACGCCGGTGCTCGGCTATCCGGTGAGCAGCCCCGTGACCCTCAGCGGTGTCGCGAATGTGTTTGAAGCGACTGTGAGCTACGAGATCGTTGCTTCCGGTGCGTTGCTGGCCGAAGGCTTCACCACCGCTTCATGTGGCACTGGCTGCTGGGGCGACTTCGCTGTCGATGTCGACTTCAGCGTGCCCGCAATGACCGAAGGCGAGATCATCGTGTATGAAGAGTCAGCACGGGATGGATCACGAATCAACGAGCTTCGCTATCCCGTGACCCTCCTGCCCGGCGGGAGCACACCGGGTCCAACCACCACCATTCCGCCGACCTCAACCACACTTCCCGGCGAGGCATTCGACATCGGCCCTGCCGCCGGTGATGTCGTCGCGGTGGTCGGGGTCGCCCACGACGATGTGCTCAATGTCCGTGACCTGCCTGGTGCGAGCTTTGCCATCGTCACGGCGGTGGACCCGCACGCTGACGACCTCGTTGCCACCGGCCGTCACCGTCTCCTGACCAGCTCCATCTGGGACGAGGTCACCGCAAACGGAATCACCGGTTGGGTCAACTCGAGCTACATCGGCTACCTCGGTGGTGTCGATGACCTGACGTCTCAGGTGGTGAGCCAGATGGGTGGTATCCCAGAGGCTGAGACCATGCTCGACTTGGGCACGATGATCGCCGAGTCGTTCGATCCTGGCGAGGGCGGCTTCCGCTACGAGATGGTCACCCCACCGAGCGTCGGAGATCTCGGCGAGGTCACCTTTGATGTGGTCGGTCTTCTCGACGACTCCCAACTCGGCTGGCGTCTGCACATCTTTGGCCAGCCCACCGAAGGCGGCGAAGGCTTCAGCCTCATGAGTGTCGAGGCAACGGCACTCTGCGGCAGGGGAGTGACCGAAGACGGGTTGTGCATCTAGGACCGAACACGAAGAACCTCCGGACGCGTTGATGCGCCCGGAGGTTCTTCTTCGATGTCGGAACAGAGATCGGGATCTGTGAGAGGCCAGCTACGTAGGAGCGCAATCGACGCGGTCCATGGTCGTCCCGGATTGTCGACGGCGGTCCCGCGGCGTGCGGACGCCTCTACCAAGGAGGGTCGTGACTGCGATTCGGTCTGACAAGCCTCCGGCATCCGGGTGGGTCGTTGGGGTGCAACGTGAATCCGGTTTGGTGGATGGCGATGTGGTGGTGGAACCAGCACAA
>SWCD01012883.1_pt2 | contig 23825 bp, 23 predicted proteins | sample 4693011 | NCBI WGS metagenome assembly SWCD01 (sample SAMN10267278, study PRJNA491770) | bioreactor metagenome | isolation source: DHS bioreactor inoculated with marine | place: Japan: Omine Ridge, Nankai Trough | reverse complement strand
GTGCCTGTCCGAGAAGTGCGCCTGTCGGCCGGTGCTGGCTTTGTCGTGGTGGTCTGCGGCGAAATCATGACCATGCCGGGCCTGCCCAGCAAACCCGCCGCCGAGACGATCCGTCTTAACGACGACGGTCAGATCGAAGGCCTGTTCTAAGCTAAACCAGATAGGCCGCCCGGGGTATCGCGCTCCGGGCGGCCTTGCGCATGGCGCATAACGATTGAAAGCACGATGAAAGGGCTGGGAATGACGGCTAAAGTGATCGACGGCAAGGCCTTTGCCGCAGAGGTGCGCGCTAAGGTGGCCGCGCATGTGACGCGCCTCAAAGAGGAAAACGGCATCACGCCGGGCCTTGCGGTGGTGCTCGTGGGCGAGGACCCGGCCAGTCAGGTCTATGTTCGCTCCAAGGGCAAGCAGACCGTCGAAGTTGGCATGAATTCGTATGAGCATAAACTCGATGCCGACACATCCGAGGCTGATCTTCTGGCGTTGATCGACCGGCTTAACAAGGATGCCACGGTTCACGGCATCCTTGTGCAGTTGCCGCTGCCGAAACATCTTGATTCCGATCTGGTGATCAATGCGATTGATCCGGCCAAGGATGTGGACGGATTTCACATCTCCAACGTGGGTCTCTTGGGCACCGGCCAGAAATCCATGGTGCCCTGCACGCCGCTGGGCTGTCTGATGATGCTGCGCGATCATCACGGCTCGCTTGCGGGGATGGATGCCGTGGTGCTGGGCCGTTCCAACATCGTGGGCAAGCCGATGGCGCAATTGCTCTTGGGTGACAGCTGCACCGTCACCATCGCGCATAGCCGGACCAAGGATCTGGCCGATGTCTGCCGCCGCGCCGATATCGTCGTGGCTGCCGTGGGGCGCCCCGAAATGGTGCCGGGTGACTGGATCAAGCCGGGGGCCACGGTGATCGACGTGGGCATCAACCGGATCGAGCGGGATGGCAAGACCGTGTTGGTCGGCGATGTCGATTACGCCTCTGCCGCCGCGGTTGCGGGGGCGATCACGCCGGTTCCGGGTGGTGTCGGCCCGATGACAATCGCGTGTCTCTTGGCCAATACCCTGACCGCTTGCTGCCGCGCCAATGGGCTGGCAGAGCCAGAGGGTCTGACCGCCTGAGTCCTCAGCCCCGCCCAGGTGGCGGGGCGATCACGCCCATATTTCCGATCAGCGGACAGCCCAGCGTTTCGCGCAGGGCTGCCGCCAATTCGTCGACCGTTTCGGTCGAGACGAAGAGACCCCCCGTCGCATCCGCCAGACATTTTGCCACCGTCTGCCCGTCATAGCCCTGCGCCTCGGGGCTGTTCCACGAAAACGGGTCATGCACCACGCGGAACCCGATGACATGCACGGTTAAACTGCGCGCTTCCTTTGCCAGTGACGCTCCAAGCGCACAGGGCGTGCCGCCGCATGTTTCATTCCCATCTGTGACCAGCACCACGATCCCTGGTTGGGTGCGATAGCCCAGCACCTCCGCCGCCACCGCGACAGAGGCGGCAATCGGCGTCAGGCCGCCGGGAATCAGCGCCTCGATGCGCTCTACCACCGCCTCTGCAGCATCAGGAATGGGATCAAAATGTCGCGTGATCCCTGAACAGGGATGCGTTCCCCCCGCCCCATAGGTCAAGAGGCCGACCCGCCGAAAGGGTGCAATTTCGGGCATCACCTGTCGCAGCGCGGCGCGCGCCTCGCTGATACGGGTGGCCGCGGTCGGATCATGGCCGACCTCGGCCATCGAACCTGACCCGTCGAACACCAGCATCGCATCGACGGCACAGCCGGTCGCTGCTTGCGGTGAGGGACCGGGCAAGGCGGTCAGGGCAAGGCAGAGGGCAATCGCGCGCATCATGGGCCTCCGGTCACAGGATCGAACCTCAAGCGTATCGCGGTCACGGCATATGTCCAGAGAACAGGCAATGCGAGCGGTCCGCCTCATGTCCTGCCGCCTGCGGATCGGTCACACGACCTTGAGGCAGAAGTGAAATTCGTTCATCGGTCGCGCAGTCTCGACCATCTTTTGAAGGCGCAGGTTTATGCCAAGATCCGGGAAGGTTTCGGTCAAGTCTACGAATTCTTGATCCGTCAGAATGTTGCAATGCACATCGACATAGCTGCTGCGGGCGGTGTCCATCATCTTGCGGGCATGGGCGAGCGAGAACTGACGCGCGACGCCGTGATTGACCCCGTGCTGCCAGACTTGTCCCGCTTTGACCGGCTTGAAATGATAAAAATGGTCAAAGACGGTTTGTGGGTCCGGTTGGGTGATACTCCGCGCGTCGCGGTCGATGAACTGGCCTAGGGTGGTTCTGGGTCGATCAATGTCATAGGTATAGCGACGATCGGGAAACGCCCCGATGATGGCACCACCCGGCCCCATCTCGGCTGCAAGCTGACGCAAGAAACCAAGCAGATCGGCTATATGCTCGTAAACATGCGAACCGAAGATATAGCGCACACCCCCGCCCGAAATCGCTTGCGGCAGGGAGATACCCTTGAGCACATAATCGACCTCGACTACCCGATCTGCGTGTCTCAAAGGGCTGTTTTCGGCAAGGCGTCTCAGCTCGCTTGTAGAGCTGACATCGGCATAACGCACATTCCAGTCCGGTCTGGTCAATAGCGGGCGATCAAACGGCCCTATTTCGACTCCTAGCTCTGACGAGGTGACACAGCCCGCGACAAATTCGAGGAGCCTGTTTTTTCGCTGATCAAGCATCCGTGCGGTCGCCGACTGGCTCAGCGGTTTGTCATTCTTTGCCTGCGCTGCGCCATCAGATCGCTGCTTGCCGAACTTCCACATTCCAACCCATCCAAGTATGATCTGACACCAATCGGCAGCGGCCTATGTCCGAGACCGAAGCCGTGCCCAAGTTGGCACAATGCGGAGGCACCGGGTAGCGCAAAGTCCGGGCTGGTCCGAAAATTCCCCGTGAGCGCATCGCCTCCTGGCACCAAAGGCACCACTCTTGTCAAGGACCTCTGCACCGTCTATACGCCCCCGGTGGCCCCGTCTTGGGGTCCGACTCAACCAACACGCCGCGTTCGGCCGCTCCCGTCGCTGGGGGTCGCATCCGGCAAGGAGATAGCGACATGAAACTGCATGAACTTCACGACAATCCCGGCGCCACCAAGCGCAAAAAGCGCATTGGCCGCGGTCCGGGTTCCGGCATGGGTAAAACCGGTGGCCGGGGTATCAAAGGTCAGAAATCCCGGTCGGGTGTTTCGATCGGGGGCTACGAGGGTGGCCAGATGCCGCTCTATCAGCGTCTGCCCAAGCGCGGCTTCAACAAGCCGAACCGCAAATCCTTTGCTGTCATCAACCTGGGCCTCATCCAGAAATTCGTCGAAGCCGGCAAGATCGACGCCTCTGCGCCGATCACCGAAGATGCGCTGGTTGCATCGGGCCTCGTGCGCCGCAAGCTGGACGGTATCCGCGTTCTGGCCAAGGGCGACGTCAGCGCCAAGCTTGATATTCAGGTCACAGGTGCCTCGCGCGCTGCGATCGAAGCGGTCGAAAAGGCCGGTGGCTCTCTCTCGGTCACAACCGCGCAGTCGGCCGAATAAGAGGTTGTGAGCGGCATCCGTGCCGCTTACATATGGCCCAAGTTTTCCTTTGACGCCGCCTGAGCTGGAAAACAGCCCAAGGCGGCGTTGTCACATGAAAGAGACCCGCGAATGGTATCTGCAGCAGAGCAAATGGCGGCCAACTCCAGCTGGTCCGCGCTGGGCAAAGCCACCGAACTGCGCAAACGCATCCTTTTCACGCTCGGCCTGCTGATCGTCTACCGGCTGGGCACCTTTATCCCGGTGCCGGGCATTGATGGGGCGGCGCTGCGCGAATTCATGGAAGGCGCGCAGGCCTCGATCGGTGGTATGCTCAGCATGTTCACCGGCGGTGCGCTCGGGCGGATGGGCATCTTTGCTCTAGGCATCATGCCCTATATCTCGGCCTCGATCATTGTGCAGTTGATGACGGCTTTGGTGCCCGCGCTTGAACAGCTCAAAAAAGAAGGCGAGCAGGGACGCAAGAAAATCAACCAATATACGCGCTACGGAACAGTTGGTCTTGCGACGCTGCAATCCTACGGTCTCGCGGTCTCGTTGCAATCGGGCGATATGGCCTCTAATCCGGGCATGTTCTTTATCGTCTCGTGCATGATCACTCTCATCGGCGGCACCATGTTCCTGATGTGGCTGGGGGAACAGATCACCGCGCGCGGCGTGGGCAACGGCATTTCGCTGATCATCTTTGTCGGTATCATCGCCGAGGTGCCGGCCGCTCTGGCACAGTTTTTTGCCTCTGGCCGTTCGGGCGCGATCAGCCCGGCGGTGATCGTGGGGGTGATGCTGATGGTCGTGGCAGTGATCGCCTTTGTGGTGTTCATGGAGCGCTCGCTGCGCAAGATCCATATCCAGTATCCGCGCCGTCAGGTGGGCATGAAGATCTATGATGGCGGTTCGTCGCATCTGCCGGTCAAGGTCAACCCGGCGGGCGTGATCCCGGCGATCTTTGCCTCTTCCCTGCTGCTTTTGCCCGCGACGATCACCACATTCTCGGGCAATACGACCAATCCGGTCCTCTCGACCGTGATGGCCTATTTTGGCCCCGGCCAGCCGCTCTATCTGCTCTTCTTCACGATCATGATCGTGTTTTTCGCCTATTTCTACACGTTCAACGTGGCGTTCAAGACCGATGACGTGGCCGATAACCTCAAGAACCAGAACGGTTTCATTCCAGGCATCCGCCCGGGCAAGCGGACGGCAGAATATCTCGACTACGTGGTCGCCCGCGTGCTGGTCATCGGCTCTGCCTATCTGGCGGCGGTCTGCCTTCTGCCCGAGATCCTGCGCAACCAGTTCGCCATTCCCTTCTACTTTGGCGGTACATCGGTTCTGATCGTCGTGTCCGTGACCATGGATACCATCCAGCAGGTCCAGTCGCACCTTCTGGCCCACCAATACGAAGGATTGATCGAGAAATCCCAACTCAGCGGCAAGGGCAAGAAACGCAGCCGCAGAAAGGCTCCGGCGCGTCGATGAATATCATTCTTCTCGGACCACCGGGCGCGGGCAAAGGCACGCAGGCACATCACTTGGTCGCGAGCCGGGACATGATCCAGCTCTCAACCGGTGACATGCTGCGCGCCGCCAAGGACAGCGGCTCTGAGATGGGGCGCATTGTGGCGGATGTGATGGCGCGCGGCGATCTTGTGACCGATGAGATCGTGATCGGCCTTATCCGCGAGCAGTTGCAGGGCGCGCAAAAGGGCGGTTTCATCTTTGACGGCTTTCCGCGCACTCTGGCGCAGGCCGATGCGCTTGCCGACCTGCTGGAAGAGACGGGCGAGACCCTCGATGCCGTGATCGAATTGCGCGTCGATGACGAGGCGCTCGTTGAGCGGATCACTGCCCGCTCCACCTGCGGCGGCTGCGGCGAAGTTTATAACGACATTACCAAACCCTGGCCCGCCGATGGCAAATGCGCCAAATGCGGATCGACCGATGTCAAGCGCCGGACGGACGACAACGAAGACGCGCTGCGCAATCGCCTTATGGAATATTACAAGAAAACCTCGCCGCTGATCGGCTATTACTATGCCCATGGGCAATTGACCTCGGTCGATGGTCTTGCGGAAATTGACGCGGTGCAGGCGGCCATAGCCGAAGCGCTTGACAAATAGCCGTTCATCTGGGTCCGGGGCCTTGACGCCCCGGTCTTTTCCCCCTAACCAGCCCTATCTCGAACACGAGATTGATTCTATTTCCGGGTCGCCCCCGTATCTCGAATCGCTCATCTGAAATCAGCCGCGGCCCGGTGCGTGATCGCTTCGGGCTTACGTTGTGAAAAAAGGTTCTGGTGCTACGGAACCGCAACGAAAAAGGAAGCTACACTTGGCACGTATCGCCGGCGTCAATATCCCGACCAACAAGCGGGTTCCCATCGCCCTCACCTATATCACCGGAATCGGCCATGCTTCGGCCAAATCCATTTGCGAAGCGCTCAACATCGACGTGTCGCGCCGCGTGAACGATCTGTCGGACGCCGAGGCCCTGGCCCTGCGCGAGCATATCGACGCGAATTACACCGTCGAAGGCGACCTGCGCCGTGACACCCAGATGAATATCAAGCGCTTGATGGATCTGGGCTGCTACCGTGGCCTGCGTCACCGTCGCAATCTGCCGGTGCGTGGTCAGCGGACCCACACCAACGCCCGCACCCGCAAGGGCCCGGCAAAAGCCATTGCCGGCAAGAAGAAATAAGGGAGGGCATTCAAGATGGCACGCGATACCAAACGCACCAAGAAAAAGGTTTCCAAGAACATCGCCACTGGCGTTGCTCATGTGAACTCCTCCTTCAACAACACCAAGATCCTGATCTCGGACGTGCAGGGCAATGCAATCGCATGGTCCTCTGCCGGGACCATGGGCTTCAAAGGCTCGCGCAAATCCACGCCCTATGCTGCTCAGATGGCTGCCGAAGATGCAGGCAAAAAGGCGCAGGAACATGGTATGCGCTCGCTCGACGTCGAGGTTCAGGGGCCGGGTTCGGGCCGTGAATCGGCGCTGCGCGCTCTGGCGGCTGTCGGCTTCAACATCACCTCGATCCGTGATGTGACTCCGATGGCGCATAATGGCTGCCGCCCGCCGAAACGCCGCCGGGTCTGATCCGCTACATCTCTTGGTGGGGCCGCGCTTTGGCGCGGTCCCGCTTTCGTCATTTTACATCCTCGGGCGCTCTGAACCTTTGGACATGGGAACAGAGCAAGAATGGAGGGACGCATGATCCACAAGAATTGGGCTGAACTGATCAAGCCGACACAGCTTGAAGTGAAACCCGGCAATGACCCGCTGCGTCAAGCGGTTCTGATCGCCGAGCCGCTCGAGCGCGGCTTTGGTCTCACGCTTGGCAACGCGCTGCGCCGTGTGCTGCTGTCGTCCTTGCAAGGGGCGGCGATCACCGCCGTTCAGATCGACAACGTGCTGCATGAATTCTCCTCGGTGGCCGGTGTGCGCGAAGACGTGACCGACATCGTACTCAACCTCAAGGGCGTTGCCATTCGCATGGAAGTCGAAGGGCCCAAGCGCCTGTCGATCAATGCCAAGGGTCCGGGCGTCGTCACCGCCGGCGACATTTCCGACAGCGCGGGTATCGAGATCCTCAACAAGGATCACGTGATCTGCCACCTCGACGAGGGCGCCGACCTGTTCATGGAACTGACCGTGAACCAGGGCAAGGGCTATGTCTCGGCCGACAAGAACAAACCCGAGGATGCGCCCATCGGCCTCATTCCGATCGACGCCATCTATTCGCCGATCTCGCGCGTCAGCTACGAGGTTCAGCCGACTCGCGAAGGTCAGGTTCTCGATTACGATAAACTGACGATGAAGATCGAAACAGACGGTTCGATCACCCCGGATGATGCCGTGGCCTATGCCGCGCGTATTCTTCAGGATCAACTGTCGATCTTCGTGAACTTCGATGAGCCCGAATCGGCCAGCCGTCAAGACGATGACGACGGTCTCGAGTTCAACCCGCTCCTGCTCAAGAAAGTGGACGAGTTGGAATTGTCGGTCCGCTCGGCGAACTGCCTCAAGAACGACAACATCGTTTACATCGGCGATCTGATCCAGAAGACCGAGGCAGAGATGCTGCGCACCCCGAACTTTGGTCGCAAGTCGCTCAACGAGATCAAGGAAGTGCTCTCGGGCATGGGTCTGCACCTTGGCATGGATGTCGAGGATTGGCCGCCAGACAATATCGAAGACCTCGCCAAGAAGTTCGAAGACGCTTTTTGACAAGGCTACACTGAAACGTCGGGCAATCCCGCCCCAAGGAGAGGGGGCTGACACGCATCAGCCCCCCGGACAAAGCATAAACGCTAAGGAGTTAGAAAATGCGTCACGCCAGAGGATACCGCCGCCTGAACCGTACCCATGAGCACCGCAAGGCGCTGTGGGCGAACATGGCCGGCTCGCTCATCGAACATGAGCAGATCAAGACAACCCTGCCCAAGGCCAAAGAACTGCGCCCGATCATCGAAAAGCTGATCACGCTCGGCAAGCGCGGCGACCTGCACGCACGCCGTCAGGCGGCAAGCCAGCTCAAGCAAGATGCCTATGTGGCCAAGCTGTTCGATATTCTCGGACCGCGTTACAAAGAGCGTCAGGGCGGTTACGTCCGCGTGCTCAAGGCCGGGTTCCGCTATGGTGACATGGCACCGATGGCGATCATCGAATTCGTGGATCGCGATGTCGATGCCAAGGGTGCCGCCGACTTTTTTTTTTTCGCGACATTCGAAGTGTCTGACGACGAATAAGAGCACCACCATTTGAAATGGTTGCAATCGCGCCCCCGCCCTCACCGGCGGGGGTTTTGCATGTCGGGCCTCAGGACTATGGCATCACAAGACGCTGCAAAGCCTTGCATTGGCGCGCCAGTCCCAGCATATCTCAAAGGCCAAGATCACCCTTGGGGAGCCGTCATGTTCCGCTTTCTATGTCTTGTTCTATTGGCCCTTCCCGGTCTGCCGCGCGCTGAAACCCGCGTGCCGGTCAGCCAGGCCGAAATCCAGTTGGGCTTTGCCCCGGTGGTGCAAGAGGCCGCGCCTGCGGTTGTCAATATCTACGCCAGTCGCGTCGTCGAGGCGCGCCGCAGCCCCTTTCGCGGTGATCCGTTCTTCGAGCGGTTCTTCAACGACTTCGGGGCCAGCCGTCCGCGCGTGCAGAACTCCCTCGGATCCGGCGTGATACTCTCGACGGATGGTATTGTGGTGTCGAATTATCATGTGGTGGGCGAGGCCACGGATATTCGCGTGGTGCTGAACGACCGCCGTGAATACGCCGCCCGCGTTCTCTTGGGCGATGAAGAGGCGGATCTCGCGGTCTTGCAGGTCGAAAATGCCCCGGACCTTCCTGCCCTTGATCTGCGCGACAGCGACACCGTGCAGGTGGGCGAACTGGTGCTGGCCATCGGCAATCCCTTTGGCGTGGGGCAGACGGTCTCGAGCGGAATCGTCTCGGGGCTTGCGCGTTCAGGAACCGCTACCGGCAATGCGCGCGGCTATTTCATCCAGACCGACGCACCGATCAATCCGGGCAATTCAGGCGGGGCACTGGTCGATGTCAACGGCGACCTCATCGGCATCAACACCGCGATCTTATCGCGCTCTGGCGGCTCGAACGGCATCGGCTTTGCCATTCCCTCGGGCCTTGTGACGCAGTTCGTGGCACAGGCACGTGCCGGTAAAACGGTGTTCGAACGGCCTTGGGCGGGTCTGGGCGGTCAGCCCGTGACGCCCGATATGGCCGAGGGTCTGGGCATCGCGCGTCCTGATGGCGTGGTCATCTCCGAAGTTCACCCCCTGAGCAGCTTTGCCAGCCATATCCGCCCCGGCGACGTGATCACCAGGGTGGACGGTCAGCCGGTCAACAGCCCCGCCGAGGTGATCTATCGCATGTCTCTGGCGGGGATCGGGGCCGAAACAAACGTCACCCGCCTGCGCGATGGAGCTGAGGACGTGGTTCAGATCGCCCTGATCGCCGCGCCGGACCTGCCGCCGCGCAATCCGCTTGAGACCGGACCACGCGCCGCCATTCCACAGATGACCCTCTCGACCATCAATCCCGCCGTGATCGAGCAATACCGCCTGCCGCTGATGTCAGAGGGCGTTATGGTCGAGGACCCCGGCCCTTATGGCGTGCGGGCCGGATTGCGGCCCGGCGACATTCTGAGGCAGGTCAATGGGCGCCCGGTCGAGAGCAGCCGCGACGCGCGCAGAGCACTGGAGGGGGCGGTGAACACGCTCACGCTCGATCTTTTACGGGATGGGCAGCGCCTGACGCTGCGCTTCAGGATCTGACCGGTGGCGGATCTCTTTGATACGGGCGACACGCCCCGCGCCGAAACAGCCCCGCGCCCGCTGGCGGACCGGCTGCGGCCGCGTCGTCTGGCGGATGTGATCGGGCAGGAACAGGTGTTGGGGCCTGAGGCCCCGCTTGGGGTAATGCTGGATTCGGGCAGTCTTGGTTCGCTCATCCTCTGGGGACCGCCCGGCGTGGGCAAGACGACGATTGCCCGCCTCCTGGCCGATGAAACCGATCTGCATTTCGTCCAAGTCAGCGCCATTTTCACCGGCGTGCCCGAATTGCGCAAGGTGTTCGAAGAGGCCAAGCATCGTCGCGCGCAGGGGCGTGGAACGCTGCTTTTCGTCGATGAAATCCACCGTTTCAACAAGGCGCAGCAGGATGGATTCTTGCCGCACATGGAGGATGGCACGATCCTTCTGGTTGGTGCGACAACGGAAAACCCGAGCTTCGAGTTGAACGCGGCGCTGCTCAGTCGCGCGCAGGTCATGGTTCTGACACGGCTTGCACTGGCGGATCTGGAGCGTCTGGCGCAGCGCGCCGAGCAAGAGCTGGGCCGCGCCCTTCCGCTCGATGGTCCAGCCCGCGAGGCCCTGCTTGAGATGGCCGATGGGGATGGGCGCGCCCTGCTCAATCTGGTCGAACAGGTTGCCGCGTGGAAAGTCGAGGGCAAGCTGGACAGCGCTGCGCTCGCCTCTCGCCTGATGAAGCGCGCCGCCAAATATGACAAATCGGGCGATGAGCATTACAACCTGATCTCGGCGCTGCACAAGTCGGTGCGCGGCTCTGATCCCGATGCTGCGCTCTACTGGCTGGCGCGGATGCTGACGGGCGGCGAGGACCCGCGTTATCTTGCCCGCCGCATCCTGCGCATGGCGATTGAGGATATTGGCTTGGCCGATCCGCAGGCGCAATCCATCTGTTTGCACGCCTGGGAAACCTATGAGCGGATCGGCAGCCCCGAAGGCGAACTGGCCCTGGGTCAGGCCGTGGCCTATCTTGCCCTCGCGCCAAAATCGAACGCCGGATATGTGGCCTACAAGGCCGCGCTGCGCGAGGCCAAGAAGACCGGGAGCGAGCCACCGCCCAAGCATATCCTCAACGCGCCAACTCGCCTCATGAAAGAGCAGGGATACGGCGACGGCTATGCCTATGACCACGACGCCGAGGATGGATTCTCGGGTCAGAATTACTTTCCAGATGGCATGAAGCGCCCGGTTCTCTACCAGCCGGTCGAGCGCGGATACGAGCGCGAGCTCAAAAAACGACTCGAGTATTTCGCCAAGCTGCGCCTACGCCGGACCTGAGAAAACCCTCAAAACCTCAGAATCTATGACCTTTTAATCTGTCCAGATGGCACGATTAGGGTCTGGAAACATGTCGCATTTCGTGTTTTGCTACAGACATGTCGCATTTGTGCATCCTCTTTGACCGTCCGAAACCCAAGCTTTCGGAATGGCCTGATGCCGCGTCGTCGCCAATCACAAATTCAAAACAAGACAGGGAAACCAGATGAAAAAGAAAACCGATCAGGTCCTTTTGGACCGGCTCGCGCAGGCTGCGCGTACCGGGGATATCTCACGCCGGTCGTTCATGCATTATGCCGCCGCTGCGGGTGTGACTGCCTCTGCCGCGACCGGCCTCTGGGGCACTTCTGCTGCCGCGAACCCTTCACGGGGCGGCACATTCCGCTGGGGCGTGCATGACGGCAACACCTCGGACACCCATGATCCCGGCACCTATGTGACACGTCAGATGATCTTTCTGGCCCATACACATCGCAGCTACCTAACCTTGATCGAGCCGGACAATTCGCTTGGGCCGGACCTTGCGACCAGTTGGGAAGCGACACCCGACGCCAAGCAATGGACGTTTGAACTCAATCCCGATGCCTCTTTTCACAGTGGCAAGCCGGTGACGGCGCAGGATGTGATCGACAGTCTCAACCATCACCGCGGTGACGCCTCGACCTCGGCGGCCAAGGCGCTCTTGACCGATGTGACCGATATCACCGCCGATGGCGATCATACGGTCACGATCAGTCTGGCGCGCGGCAATGCCGATCTGCCATGGCTGATGACCGACTATCACTTTGCGATCTGCCCCTCGAATGGCGATGGCACGATTGATTGGCAATCTGGCGATGGGACTGGCCCCTACAAGATCGAGTCGGGCGAATTCGGCATTCGTTGGGAACTGGCGCGGCACGATGGCTGGCACGGGAAAGGGGCCTATTTCGACAAGGTCACGATGATCGTCCTCAACGATCCCAACGCGCGGCAAACGGCGCTGGTGACGGGGGATGTGGATTGCGTCTCGCTGATCGAACTCAAGACCTTGGCGCTCTTGCAGCGCAATCCGGACATCTCGGTTGACAATATCCCCTCGGGGGGTGCGATCACCATGCCGATGTTCTGCGATACGGCACCGTTCAGCGATGTGCGCGTGCGCACCGCGCTGAAACTTGCGATGGATCGGGACGAGATCATCGAGAAAATTGCCTTTGGCGCGGCCACCAAGGGCAATGATTTCCACCTCTCGCCGGTTCAGCCCTATTGGCCGTCGGATATTCCGCAGCGCGAATACGATCCCGACCAAGCCAAATCGCTGCTCAAGGACGCCGGGCAAGAGGGGCTCACCGTAAACCTGTCCGTAGCCGAGAGTGTCTATACTGGCGCGGTCGATATGTGTGTGCTCTATGCCGAACAGGCCAAGGCCGCTGGCATCAATATCAAGGTCGTGCGCGAGCCGAGCGACGGGTATTATTCCGATGTCTGGCTCAAGAAGCCGTTTAGTGCCGTTTCCTGGGGTGCGCGTCCGACGCCGGATGTCATGTTCACCCTCGCCTACAAGGATGACGCGGCCTGGAACGAAAGCCGGTGGCAGAACGAGCGGTTCAATGAACTGCTGCTTCAGGCCAAGTCCGAGCTGGATCAGACCCTGCGCGCCGAGATGTATCGCGAGATGTGTCTCTTGATGCGCGATGACGGTGGCACCCTTCTGCCGTTCTTCAACAATTGGGTCTATGCGCGCGGCAAAGGCGTCAAGCGCCCGGAACAGGTTGCGGCAAGCTGGGGCTGTGACGGCGCGCGCGCCGCAAGCCGCTGGTGGTTTGAGGCCTGAGGTTACCCCAAGACCCGGCACCGCAGGGTACCGGGTTCTTAATCGCCGAAGCCGGGGCCACCATCCCGCTTCGGCACTCTGCGTCATTGTGATGGGTCAAACGCGGAATTTGTTTACGCCCGGACCCAAATCACTGTTAGCCTGAGCCACAAAGGCCGCGCCAAACGACAAGGCGAGAGCTAAAACAACAGGAGGGAAAGATGGGGGACATCCTTGGGCTCGTTGTAAAACGGCTCGGATTGGGATTGATCATTCTACTGGTCATATCCGTGATCATATTTTTCATGGTCGAGCTTTTGCCCGGTGACATCGCGCAAGCGGTGCTCGGACAAGGGGCGACACCCGAGAATCTGGCGGCATTGCGCAAGGAGATGGGTCTGGATCAGCCCGCGCTCGTGCGCTACCTGCACTGGCTTGCCGGGGCCGTGACGCTGGATTTCGGCAATTCCATCGTGACCGGGGCCAGCGTGGCCGAGACGATTGGCGAACGCTTTGCCAATACGCTGTTTCTCGCCGCCTATGCCGCCGCGATTGCCGTGCCGATTTCGATCGTGCTGGGTGTCCTCGTGGCTCTTTTGCGCAACTCGATCTTTGACAGGGTGGCAAACGTTGCCACGCTCACCTCGATCTCCAGCCCCGAGTTCTTTTTGGGCTATATCCTGATTCTCTATCTTGCGGTCAAAACGGGCATGTTTCCCGCCATCGCCAGCCTCAGCAACGACATGAGTTTTGGCGATCTCTTGTATCGCACCTTTCTGCCCGCGCTGACCCTCGTTCTGGTCGTGACCGCGCATATGATGCGCATGACGCGGGCGGCGATCATCAACCTTCTGGCTTCGCCCTATATCGAAATGGCCCGACTCAAGGGCGCACCGCCCTGGAAGGTTATCGTAAAACACGCCCTGCCCAATGCCTGGGCCCCGATCATCAACGTGGTGGCGCTCAACCTTGCTTATCTCATCACCGGGGTCGTCCTGGTTGAGGTGGTCTTTGTCTATCCGGGAATCGGTCAGGCGCTGGTCGATGCAGTCAGCAAACGGGATTTCCCCGTGGTTCAGGCCTGCTGTCTGATCTTTGCCGCCACCTTCATCCTGCTCAATCTGGCGGCGGATGTGGGGTCAATTCTGACCAATCCGCGCCTGCGGCATCCGAAGTAAGGGGCTAGAGACATGAGTCTATTCGTCATCGCCTACTACACCCTGCTGCTCGGTGCTTCTTGCCTTGCGGCGTATTTCAACAAGCGGTCAGCCTTTCTGCTGCTCTTTTCCCTGACATTGGTGTCCTTTGTGCTGGGCATCATCGGTGGCGTTTCTGCGCTACGAATTGTGGCCACCCTGGCGGGGCTCTTGGCGCTGTCGGCCATGGTGTCCTATGCCTTCCGCGAGTTTCTGATTGCAATGGCGTCCAAGAACCTTGCCAAGGAATTACGCACCGCGCCGCTGACGGCAGCCTTTGGCATGTTCGTGATTTTTACCGTGGCCGTAGCGGGAATCTTTGCCCCGCTCATAGCCCCCCATGGCGAAGCAGAGGTGATCACCTCTGCCTTTGCCCCGGCGGATGCAAACATGCTGCTTGGGGCGGATCAACTGGGCCGCGACATCTTTAGCCGGTTGGTTTACGGCGCGCGAAATACAGTGGCTCTGGCCTTGGCGGGCACGGTCATGGCCTTTCTGCTGGGGGCGCTTGCCGGTCTCATGGCGGCCACTTCGGGCGGCTGGTTCGATCAGTTTCTCGCGCGGACATCGGATGTGATCATGTCGATCCCGTCGCTGATCTTTGCCCTGCTGATGCTGTCGATCTTTGGCGGCGATCTTGCGAATGATACCACCAGCTTTTGGTTGCTTTCGGCGTTTACCGGGATCACGGGCCTTTTGCTCGTCTCGGCGATTGCAGAGCGAAGCCTCATGGCTTGGGTGATCGGCCTTGCGGTCCTTGTGGGGGTTGCGGCAATGTTTGGCGGCTTTATGCTGACGATCTTCAACCCGTCCGAGATCATCCTCATTCTGGTGGTCGCGGTGATCTACAGCCCACGGGTTTTCCGCCTGACGCGGGCCGTGGCGGGCAATGTGGTGGTGATGGATTACATCGAGGCCGCGAAACTGCGGGGCGAGCGCAAATGGTATCTCATACGTCGTGAAATCCTGCCCAATTCCACAGCCCCTTTGATCGCCGAATTCGGTCTTGAATTCTGCTTTGTGTTCCTGCTCATCGCGGGGCTGTCGTTCCTTGGGCTTGGCATTCAGCCGCCCACCGCCGACTGGGGCTCGATGGTGCGTGAAAACGCAACGCTGATCTCATTCGGCGATATCACCCCGCTCATCCCCGCAGCGGCCATCGCGCTTTTGACCGTTGCGGTCAATTTCGTGGTGGACTGGATGCTATACCGCTCCTCCGGCCTGAAGGTGTGACCCCATGATCAAGAGCAAAGACGTACTGCTGAAAATCCGTGACCTGAAGATTCAGGGCTATTCCGATGAAACCTGGGTCGACATCATCAAGGGTGTGGACCTGACCCTGCATCGCGGCGAGGTGATGGGTCTGATCGGCGAATCCGGTGCGGGCAAATCGACAATCGGCGCGGCCTGCATGGGCTATGCGCGCGATGGCACGCGCATCTCGAATGGTTCGATCGAGTTTGACGGGATGGAACTGACCACCGCGTCGGAAAGTGAGCGGCGCATGTTGCGCGGCTCGCGGATCGCCTATGTGGCGCAATCTGCGGCGGCCTCGTTCAACCCGGCGCACAAGATCATCGACCAGCACACCGAAGCGCCCCTGCAATACCGGCTAAAAAAGCGGGTAGAGGCGCAAGAGGACGCCATGCAGCTTTACGAAAAGCTGCGCCTGCCAAATCCCACCGAAATCGGCTTTCGCTATCCGCATCAGGTGTCGGGCGGGCAGTTGCAGCGGGCGATGACCGCGATGGCCATGTCTTGCCGTCCCGATCTCATCATCTTTGACGAACCGACAACCGCGCTCGACGTGACCACGCAGATCGAGGTGCTAGCCGCGATTCGCGATATTGTGGATGAGTACAACACCGCCGCCATCTACATCACGCACGATCTGGCGGTCGTGGCGCAAATGGCCGACACGATCAAGGTGCTGCTCAGGGGGCGCGAGGTCGAAGAAGCGCCCACCAAGCAGATGCTCGACAATCCGCAAGAGGAATACACCAAATCCCTCTGGGCGGTGCGCAGCTTTCAGAGCCCGCAACGCCATCGCCCCAAGGATGGCGTGCCACTGATTTCAGTGCGTAACGTCGATGCCTCCTATACCGGCGGGGCCAAGGTGCTGGATGATGTCAGTTTCGACATTTACGAAGGCATGACCGTGGCGGTGGTGGGCGAGTCCGGCTCGGGCAAATCCACCACGGCGCGGGTGATCACAGGTCTCTTGCCGCCGTCCAAGGGTGAGGTGCTGTTCAAGGGCGAGCCCTTTCCGCCCAGCTACAAGGACCGCACCAAGGACCAGCTGCGCCAGTGCCAGATGATTTATCAGATGGCCGATACCGCGCTCAATCCCAAGGTTCGGATTTCCGAGATCATCGGGCGCCCTGCCGCCTTCTACTCAGGCCTCAAGGGTGTGGCGCTCAAGAACCGGGTGGATGAATTGCTCGACCTGATCGAGCTTGAACCCTCGCAATACTACAACCGCTATCCGCCTGAACTGTCCGGTGGCCAAAAGCAGCGTATCGGCATTGCCCGCGCGCTGGCGGCGGAGCCGACATTCATCGTCTGCGACGAGGTGACATCGGCGCTCGACCAGTTGGTCGCTGAAGGCATCCTGCGCCTGCTCGACCGGCTGCAAAACGAATTGGGGCTGGCCTATATGTTCATCACCCATGATCTTGCCACAGTCCGCTCCATCGCTGACGAGGTGGTCGTGATGCAGCATGGCAAGGTGGTGGAGCAGGGGCCGAAGGACGAGATGTTCACGCCGCCGCACCATCCCTATACCGACCTGCTGCTTAGCTCGGTGCCCGAGATGGACCCCAATTGGCTGACCACGCTGTTGGAAGAACGCGGGATCGACAATGTTGGCGATGCGGCCGCGGCGCGAATCGATCCGAACGATCCCAAACTTTCGGGTGCCAACGCTTGAAAATGATCATGTCGCGGAGGGGTCTCCCTCCGCGTGATCATATGCGCAGAGTCTTCGGATCGTGTGGCGTTACAGGATCGCCATAGCGGACAGCACGAATGTGCCAATGATCGCGCCATAGACGATCACCACAGCCTGCCAAGAGGCACTATGCGCGCGCAGTTCGCGGTTCAATTCATCGCGGGTCATCGGCTTGCCTCCATTATAGCGTTGCGTCCCCGGATCGCTCTCACGATCACAGGGCGCACATAATTGATTTATGGATTTTCACAATGGGCAATCTGTCGAAAATCCATGCATTTGCAGCATGCCACCTGCCCGATTTTCACATATCAAGAGATTGCGAAGGATCAGTGCCAAAAGCGACGTTTGCAGAGGCTGCGCGCACGGTCCCGTGGTTCGCCGCGCGCTACTCTGGGAATCGCGCCTCGCATTGCTGAACCTGAATCTGCGCCTGCTTTCTCAGTTGCGGGAGCATCTTCTGGTAATCCGCCAGCTTGCGGCGTTCCTCAGAGACATCAATCGCAACCGGCGTGGTTTGGGTGCGATACTGCGTGGACGGGCACGGATAGGGCAGCAAGATGTTGCGGTAGGGGTCGTTGCGATAACAGGTCGACGTGACCGTGTAGGGCACCGTTTGCGTGTGCAGCGCATAACCGCGTGCGATATTGCCCTGGGCTGTGGCCATGGCAGTCTCAACGCTGCGATAATCCTGCGTGGCCCCGGCGATACATTGCTCGCGTGGCGTTGCACAGGCAGCGAGCAAGCCGAGAGAGCCGATAATCGTCAAAGAAGCCAAGCGGATGCTCATTGCGGGATACCTTTCTGTAATCCCTGACCCTACCCACAACTCGGCCTCAAGCTCAACTGCCACTAGCGTTTGTCACCAACGCCCCGATGATCGCCTTGGCGCTCTCGGAATCCCAATGGGCATCCCCTTGAAGGCGGGCGATTTCGTGACCCTCGGGATCGAGGATCACGGTGATGGGCAGGCCAAAGACACCCATCGTGCGGGCGAGGGCGCTCTTGGGGTCGGTGTGCAGCGGCAGGTTGTCGACGCCGATCTCGTCAAAGAACTTGGCCATCGCCGTCGGTGCGTTGCGGCCTGTGGCGATGGTGACGACCTCGAATTTCTCGCTTTGCATCTCGCGTTGCAGGTTCGAGAGCGTCGGCATCTCTGCCCGGCAGGGGGCGCACCATGTCGCCCAGAAGTTCAGCAGGACATACCGCCCTTGAAAATCGGCCAGCGTGCCGGTGCTGCCATCGGCGCGGGTGTATTCGGTCAGGGGCACGGCGGCGGGCGCGCTGTGGAAATTCAGTTTCTTCATGTCGCCGTCGCGCAGCGCCTCGAGCGCGGCTGTATCGGCCATGGCAGTATTTGCACCAAGGGCCACGGCCATATAAAGGACGATCTGACGAATGATTTTCATAATTCCCTCCGAAGGGCCAAAGACATGACTGACAAGACCTCGAACCAGATGTGGGGTGGCCGCTTTGCCGCCGGGCCGGATGCGATCATGGAGGCAATTAATGCCTCGATCTCATTCGACAAGCGGATGGCGGCACAGGATATCGCCGGCTCGAGGGCCCATGCCGCGATGTTGGCGGCGACAGGTATTGTCAGTGATAGTGATGCAGCGGCGATGAGGGAAGGCCTGCTCACGGTCTTGTCAGAGATCGAGGCGGGCAAGTTTCAGTTTTCGACGGCGCTTGAGGATATTCACATGAATGTCGAGGCGCGGCTCAAGGATTTGATCGGCGCACCGGCGGGGCGTCTTCATACCGGGCGTAGCCGCAATGATCAGGTGGCAACCGATTTCCGGCTCTGGGTACGCGACCAACTGGATGCGGTCGATCAGGCGTTGCAGGCATTGATGCGCGCCCTTCTGGCGCAGGCAGAGGCGGGGGCGGATTGGGTCATGCCCGGCTTCACCCATCTGCAAACTGCGCAGCCGGTGACATGGGGGCATCACATGATGGCCTATGTCGAGATGTTTGGCCGCGACCTTAGTCGTGTGCGCGATGCGCGCGCGCGCATGAACGAATGCCCTCTTGGCGCGGCGGCGTTGGCGGGCACGTCCTTTCCGATTGACCGTGAAATGACAGCCAAGGCATTGGGCTTTGACCGTCCCTGCGCCAATTCGCTCGACGCGGTCAGCGACAGGGATTTCGCGCTGGAGTTTCTGGGCGCGGCCAGCATCTGCGCGATGCATCTCAGCCGCTTTGCCGAAGAACTGGTGATCTGGTCCTCGGCGCAGTTCCGGTTCGTCGCGCTGTCGGATCGATTCTCGACCGGGTCGAGCATCATGCCGCAGAAGAAGAACCCCGATGCGGCAGAACTGATCCGCGCCAAGGTGGGGCGGATTTTCGGGGCCAATGTGGCGCTGATGATGGTCATGAAAGGCCTGCCACTGGCGTATTCCAAGGACATGCAGGAAGACAAGGAACAGGTCTTTGATGCGGCCGACAACCTGATGCTGGCCTTGGCCGCGATGGAAGGCATGGTGCGCGACATGGCGGCGCGCACGGATAATCTCGAGGCGGCGGCCGGCTCTGGCTTCTCGACGGCCACGGATTTGGCGGATTGGCTGGTGCGGGTGCTCGATATGCCTTTCCGCGAGGCGCATCATGTGACGGGCGCGCTGGTGGCCAAGGCCGAGGCCAAGGGCTGTGACCTGCCGGACCTCAGCCTGAGCGAGATGCAAGAGGTACATGGCGAAATCACCGCAGCGGTCTATGGTGTTCTGGGCGTGCATAATTCGGTGGCCTCACGGGTCAGCTATGGCGGCACGGCACCTGCGCAGGTGCGCGCGCAGGTGGCGCGGTGGAAGGAGCGGTTGGGATGATTCTACGCATGGCTTTTGCTCTTCTGAGCCTCACGGTGCTGACGGGCTGCGGTGTCGATGGAGAGCCGTTGCGCCCGACGGCGGGTGTGAACGTGGGCGTAGGCACACATGGCGTCAATGTCGGCATGGGTGGCGGTGTGCGCGTGGGCGGTGTCAATGTCGGCGTGGGGGTCGGCCTGTGAGATGGGTCTTTGCTGCTCTGGCCATCTGGGGCGCCATCCATCCGATGTATTGGTTCCTGCAATGGTTCGGGCAAAACGGTTATGACCTGATGGGCATGGTCAATGCCTGGCATGCCAATGCCGCGAGTTCGGGCCTTGTATGGGATCTGACCATTGCCGCCGTGGCGCTGACGGTCTGGGTGATCGTCGAGGCGGTGCAGAACCGGCACTGGCTGGGCCTGATTGCCATTCCGGCGACCTTTTGCATCGGGGTCAGTTGCGGTTTGCCGCTCTATCTGTTCTTGCGGGCGTCGCGCGGTGACGCGCGCGGGATTTGAGTATTTTTGGAACGATGAAACGGGGCGAAACGGCGCGTGGATCATTTTCTCTATCATAACGGCGTGCTGCACGCCGAAGACGTGCCTCTCTCGGAGATCGCCGAAGCGGTCGGCACGCCCTTCTATTGCTATTCCACCGCAACGCTGACCCGGCATTTCCGCCTGTTTGACGAGGCGCTGGCGGGGATGGATCATCTGGTCTGTTACGCCATGAAAGCCGCGAGCAATCAGGCGATTCTCAAGACGCTGGCGGCTTTGGGCGCCGGCATGGATGTGGTTTCGGGCGGTGAATATGCGCGGGCCAAGGCGGCGGGCGTGCCGGGTGAGCGGATCGTGTTCTCGGGCGTCGGCAAGACGCGGGACGAGATGCGGCAGGCGCTCATCGGAGGTATCCGGCAATTCAACGTCGAGAGCGAGCCGGAAATGGTGGCGCTCAACGCCGTGGCGCTGGAATTGGGCGTTCGCGCGCCGATCACCATTCGCGTCAATCCCGATGTGGATGCCAAGACCCATGCCAAGATCGCCACAGGCAAGAGCGAGAACAAGTTTGGCATACCGATTGCGCGCGCGCGCGAAGTCTATGCGCAGGCAGCCGCGCTGCCGGGGCTGGAGGTGATCGGGATTGACGTGCACATCGGCAGTCAGCTGACCGAATTGGCGCCTTTCCGCCTTGCCTATGAAAAGGTCGCGGAACTGACGCAGGTGTTGCGCGCCGATGGCCATGACATCCGCCGCCTTGATCTGGGGGGCGGTCTGGGCATTCCCTATACCCGCTCGAACGAGGCGCCGCCTTTGCCCACGGAATACGGCGCGCTGATCCGCGAGGTGCTGGGGCATCTGGGCTGTGAGATCGAGATCGAGCCGGGGCGATTGATTGCTGGCAATGCCGGGATTTTGGTCAGCCGCGTGATCTATGTGAAATCCGGCGAGGGGCGGGATTTCCTGATCCTCGATTCCGCGATGAATGACCTCATCCGCCCCGCCATGTATGACGCGCATCACGACATCGTGCCGCTGGTCGAGGCAGCGCCCGGCGTCGAGCAACAGCCCTATGATGTGGTGGGGCCAGTGTGCGAATCGGGCGATACATTCGCCAAGGGGCGGATGCTGCCGCCGCTGGCCGAGGGCGATCTGGTGGCGTTTCGCAGTGCCGGCGCTTATGGCGCGGTGATGTCGAGTGAGTATAACACGCGGCCTCTGGTGCCCGAAGTTCTGGTGCATGGGCGTGACTTTGCCGTGATCCGGAGCAGACCGACCTTTGACGAAATGATAAATCGCGATACCATCCCTGAATGGCTTTGACGCGATGGGCGCGCGGGGCCGGGATGAGGTGCCGCGCATGGCTGCGAGCGAAAACCCCCTGAAGATGCTGAGCGCGCACTTGCGGCGTCCGCTCCTGCTGACATGGGCGGGGTTGATTGCCGAACGTCTGGTGCGCGCGTTCTGGCCGGTCTGGAGTGTGATTGCGGCGGGCGCGGCGGCGCTCATGCTGGGGCTTCAGGATATGGCCGCGGTCGAGGTGGTGTGGGGCGCAGGCATGCTGGGCGTGCTCGCGGTCCTTGTCTTTGGGGTGCTGGGCTTGGCCCGGTTCCGTTTTCCACGTCGGGCCGAGGCACTGGCGCGGCTCGACGATGCCATGCCGGGCAGGCCGCTGGCAGCACTTGGCGATGTGCAGGTGATTGGCGCAGGCGATGCGGGATCTGCGGCGCTCTGGCGGGCGCATCAGGCGCGGATGGCGGCGCGGGCGGCTCAGGCGCGCGCGGTCGAGCCGGATTTGCGCCTGTCGCGGCAGGATCCCTTCGGGTTGCGTTATATTGCGCTTCTCGGGCTCGTCGTGGCGCTTCTCTTCGGCTCGGTCTGGCGTGCGGGATCGGTGGCGCAAATGGTGCCGGGCGGCGGTGCGGCGGCGCTGGCCGCTGGTCCGACATGGGAAGGCTGGATAGAGCCGCCCGCCTACACAGGCCTCCCGAGCCTATATCTGGCCGATCAAGATACAGTGATTGAGGTGCCGGAAAGAAGCAGGATCACTCTGCGGTTCTACGGCGAAGTGGGCGCCCTCAGCCTCACAGAAACCCTATCGGCTGAGGGTTCAGAGCCCCCAAGCACCGATCCAGAGCAGCAATTCGAGGTCGCGCGAACCGGTGAGATGCGGATTGAAGGGCCCGGTGGCCGTGCATGGGCGGTTCAAGCTCTCGCCGATGTTGCCCCCTCGGTCGAGGTGGTGGAGCGCGAGGCGCGCACCGCCTTTGATGGGCAGATGAGCCAACCCTTTGCAGCGCGCGATGATTACGGCGTGGTGAGCGGTGGGGCCGTCTTTGAGCTTGATCTCGCGCGGGTGGATCGGCGGCACGGTCTGGCCATCGAGCCAGAGCCGCGCGCGGCGATCCGTCTTGATCTGCCGATGCCCTTGGCCGGGGATCGGACCGAATTCACCGAAACGCTGGTCGAGAACCTCTCGGAGCATCCTTGGGCACATTTGCCCGTTACGCTGCGGTTGCAGGTTGAGGATGCGGCGGGGCAACAGGGGCTGTCCGAGCCGTTCGAGATGGCCCTGCCCGCGCGGCGGTTCTTTGACCCGATGGCGGCGGCGGTGATAGAGCAGCGGCGCGATCTTTTGTGGTCGCGGCAGAACGCGCCGCGCGTCGCTCAGGTGTTGCGGGCTGTGTCCTACAGGCCCGAAGATCGGCTATTCCGCTCTGAGAAGGCCTATTTGCGGCTGCGGGTCATCATCCGGCAGCTCGAGGCGATGACGCAGAGCGACGGGTTGGACGAGGCCGAGCGTGACGAGATTGCGCAGGCTCTCTGGGATCTGGGTGTCTTGCTTGAGGATGGCGATCTGGGCGATGCGCTAGAGCGGATGCGCGCCGCGCAAGAGCGGCTGAGCGAGGCGATGAAGAATGGTGCCAGCGAGGAAGAAATCGCGCGGTTGATGCAGGATTTGCGCGACGCCACGCAGGATTATCTGCGCCAGAAAATGCAACAAGCCGAGCGTGAGAATCCCGAAGGAAGCGACCAGCGCAGCGCTGAAAACATGATGCAGATGAACCAACAGGATCTGCAGGACATGATGGACCGCATTCAGGAGTTGATGGAACAGGGCCGCTATGCCGAGGCGCAGCAGGCGCTCGAAGAGTTCCAGCAGATGATGGAGAACATGCAGGTCACCCAAGGCCAGGGCCAGCAGGGTCAATCGCCGGGCGAGCAGGCGATGGAGGGATTGGCCGAGACATTGCGGGAGCAACAGGGTCTGTCGGATCAGGCGTTCCGCGACTTGCAGGAACAGTTCAACCCCGGTGCGCAGTCGGGCCAGTCGCAGAATAATGAGGGTCGCAGCGGTGGCGAAGGGCGCGGCGAGAGCCATGATGGTCAGCAGGGTC
>SWCD01012595.1_pt1 | contig 23886 bp, 16 predicted proteins | sample 4693011 | NCBI WGS metagenome assembly SWCD01 (sample SAMN10267278, study PRJNA491770) | bioreactor metagenome | isolation source: DHS bioreactor inoculated with marine | place: Japan: Omine Ridge, Nankai Trough | reverse complement strand
CGGACGTGGTGCTCAACTTCGCAGACGTGCTCCCGGCAGATCTGGCATACTCGGCTGATCTCGACTGGCCCACCGTGATGGTATCCAAGGATGAAGATGCCGACTTCGCGACGATCCAAGAGGCCATCTCTCAGAGCCGTGCCTGTACGAAGATCCTCATTCGGCCTGGAGCGTATCAAGGGGCGGTCGTGGTGGATCGACCGGTCTTGCTTGCCGGAGAGGGACAGCCGGACCAGACCAGCATCATCGCGGACGACGCACCATGTGTGACAGTCTCCTCCCCGTTCGTATCAATCGAGAATCTGTCTCTTGTGGGGCGCTCCAAGCGGCCAACGAAGGAGGAACCGGCGCACCCGTCCCTGCTCGCGAGTTCCGGCCCATTGGTCATTCAACGCTGCCTGGTCACGTCCACCGAGGGTCGTTGTGTCACGCTCAAGGGCGAAGGGTGCAGCGTCTGGATTCGGTTGAGCGAGATATCAAAAGGCGGCAGCGTAGGGCTCTCCGTGGAGGCGAAGGCTGTCTGCCAATTGGAGGACTCGACTGTCGAGGATCACACCGGCCACTGCGTCCAGGTCTACGACGCCGGCGTCCTGACCATCAGGCGCTCCAAGCTCAAGGCAGCGGGAATCTGCGGCCTGTTGGCTGCGAGTGGAGGCAACGCCTCCATCGATGACAGCGAGATCACCGCCTCCCGCAAGGCGGGCGTCTTGGTGAGTGGTAAGGGGTCGTCCGTCCGACTACTTGGTAGCAGTGTCAGCAATGGCCAGGACGCTGGCGCAGGGGCAAGTGAAGGCGGACTGCTGGACATCCGTAATTCGGAGATCAGAGGGAACCAATTCAATGGGGTCCTGATCCACCCTGGAGGCCGGCTCTCCGCTGAGGACTCCGTCATGCAAGAGAATGGAAAGGCCGGCTTATACATCGAGGACCCCGCTGAGACACTTCACATCCGGCGCTGCCGATTCCTCGGAAACACGCACGGACTAGTGGTGACGGGGAAGGCCTCCGTACACATCAGAAAGAGCGACATCTACGGGAACAAGGGGAGTGGGGCGCTCGTCAAGAGTGGAGCTCGGGCTCTCTTGGATCACTGTCGAATGACATCGAACCGGGGCAGTGGGTTGAGCCTATCAGAAGGCGCCTTCTGTGCCCTCAACACGTGCACGGTATCCGAGAATGGCGCCTCTGGGGTGTCAGCAGGAACTAGGGCGCAGGCTTATCTGATTCACTGCCGCGTGAAGAACAACTCCATGGGGGGGGTAGTAGCGATGGACGGGGGGCACTTGATCGGAGAGTACTGCCGCATCACTACGGGTCGTTTTGCGGGAGTGAGCGTCTCGGAAAACTGCACAGTCCGGTTCTCGATCTCGAATATAGAAAGTGGCGGCACAGCGATTGACCTTCATCCCGGCGCTCAGGCCGAGTTCTTCGACTGCATCGTCAGGGCAAAGAGATACGGGCTGTTTGCGCGCGAGAGTTCAGTATGCACTCTTGAAGACTGTGATTTCTCTGGCTGCAATGAGGGCGCTTTTTTCCTCTGGAAGGACGCCAAACTCATCAAGAAACGGGTGAAGGAGTAGCCCCATCTGGAATCTCACGATCTGGCGCATGAACACCCGCCGATGACCACCCCCGAACCCTCATCATTCAAGGCGTCAACTTCCACGTTCTTCGCCGGCGCAGTTCCTCACGCTCCCTTAGGTGCTGCGGATCGGTCCGGACTGTCCCGCCGCCCGCCGCGGTTTTCGACCGCCGTTCACAGGTGAAGATGTCACCAAGACATGCCACGCCCAAGCCGCCGCAGCGCATCGCGGCGCTCTTCATAGTCGTTCATCACGCTCCCGAGCAGAGCCCAGAATTCCCGCGTATGGCCAGCGTGCCGTAGGTGTACCAGCTCATGGGCGACGACGTAGTCCACGAGGCGCATCGGGGCCTGGATGATGCGCCAGTTGAACCGAATTTTGCCCGTCGAGTCTGCGGAGCCCCACCGTTTCCGCTGATCGCGTACCAGCACAGACGTGGGTTCCAGGCCCAAGCGAGGCCCCCACACGGCAACGCGCTCGGGAAGGTGTCGCTCTGCGTGGGCTCGATACCACGCCACGAGACTGGTCCGACGCTCTGCAACTGTGAGAGAGCGAGGAACGTGAAGCTGCCCACCAATCAGGCGGACTCTCGCGTCCGTGCTTGTACCGAAGCGGTCCAGCTTCAGGCGACACTGGCGACCCAGGTAGCGGAAGGTCTCACCGCTCACGAACTCCCTCGGACTTGGCGGTGGCGGGAGGTCCTCAATTCGTCTCCTACGGTCGAGGATCCACTTCCCCTTGCGGCAGATGATCTGGTCCAGCTTGCGGATCTCAGTGCCATTGGGAGCCCGGACCAGGACGCCTTCGACCGGGTCCACAGCGACGGCGACCGTCTTCTCCCGCTTGCCTCTGCGGATCGTGTACTGGATCGTTGTCCGCCCGAACTGGACCTGGGACTGCTCCACTATCTTCCCTTTCGCACACGCAGCAGATCGATCAGCGCCGCGGCGAGCCGCTCCTGCTCGTCTTTCTCGTACACCTCGTTGGGCAGCCGCCTCTTGATCTGACGGCGCATTTCGCGTTGCACGTCGGTCTTCTTGCTCCAGTCCACGATCCCGATGAAGGGTTCAACCGCTTGCTCAATCCCTGCGGCAACCTCGCGCGCACGCTCCTCGCCGTACTCCGGTGCATCCTCAGCCACACGGCCCGCCTGGACCCCCTTCAGTAGCCCGTAGATCGCGAAGGCGGTCTCGGACATGCCCGCTCCCTCGGCAGCCTGGTCGTGACCTCTCACGTCATCCACCAACTCCTTGAACAAGAGGAGCTGCTCCGCCGCACCGATCCGCTCCGCCTCAAGATCGTCGATGATCTGCTGCAGCCGCTCCCGCAAGCTCTGGTAATAGGCCGGGTCCTCCTCGAGCCTGACGTGGATCTCGTGGCGGATGGCGTGCTCCATCTCGCTGGCCTTGGCCTCGTCGCTCTTCAGGGCTTCGAGCTTCTCCTCCAACTCGCCACCGAAGAGGTTGACCTGCTTGACCAAGATCTGCACCCCGTCGGCCAGGATGGCCTCCTCGATCAGCTTGCGAACCTTGTCGCCGCAGTCACTGATATCGAGAGTCTCGTCGCGGTAACGCGCCTTCGCAGCCTGACGGATCTTGCCGAGCCAGCCGAGGTCGCTCTGGTAATCGAGCGCCGCAGGGTCGGGCAGCAACATGTCCATCGACTGGGAGAAGCGCCGGAAGGCAGTCTGGAACGCCATACGCACGTCCACAGGCTCTAGGACGGCCACGCACTGCTCGAGGTCGCTCTTGTCCCCCACCTTGGCGAAGAAGCGCATGGAGGCAGCGTGGCGGCTCTGGAGGCGGGGAAGCTCGTCCGTCTTCGGCTCCAACGCACCCTTGATATCGCTCGGTGAGAAGATCGCCAGCGCCTCCTGCAGTGCCTCGCTTACGCCCCAGTAGTCCACGATCAGGCCGTAGTCCTTGTGGTCGGCGGTGCGGTTCACCCGGGCGATGGCCTGCAGGAGCGTGTGCTCCTTGAGCGGACTGTCGAGGTACATCACCTGCTCAATCGGCGCATCGAAGCCGGTCAGCAGCATGTCGCAGACGATCAGGATCTTGAGCGGGTCATCCTTCTGGAGGAAGCGAGCGACCAGCCTCTTGCGTTCATCGCCAGACGTGTGGTGCGCGACCAGCGTCGCGTCGTCCTTGTTGCTGCCCGACATCACCACCGCCGACTGCGGGCCGTTCAGTTTGTCGAGCATGTCCTTGTAGGCGACGGCCGCCCGTCTGCTTGGCGTCACGATCTGGGCCTTGAACCCGCCGGGCTGGATGAACTTCGTGTAGTGGTCGATCAAGTCCAGGCAGATGGCCTCAATGCGCCTCGGTGCCTCGGAGATCGCCTGCTCGGTGGCGTACCGCTGCTTGATCGCCGCCCGCTCCTCGTCACTGCGGTCCGCAAACACGCGGTCGAACACCTGGTCGAGGGTCTGGCCGATGATGTGAAGCTCGGCCATCCGGCTCTCGTAGAAGATCGGAACGGTCGCCTTGTCAGCCACTGCCTGCTCGATCGTGTATTGATCGATGTAGGCCCCGAAGGTCGAGATGGTGCTGCGGTCCTTCTTGTCGATCGGTGTCCCGGTAAAGCCGAAGAAGACGGCATTCGGCAGGGCGGCGCGCAGGTTCGCGCCGAGCGAGCCGTACTGGGTACGGTGGGCCTCGTCGGTCATCACGAAGATGTTCGATGCCTCGGAGAGGACCAGATGCGGCACCTGCTTCATCCGCTTGCCGCTGATGCTGATGCCCCCCGCCTCCTGGAACTTCTGGACCGTCGTCATGACTGTCTTGCCGCTTGGGCCGGACAACAGGCGACGCAGATCCTTCACGCTCTCGGCCCGCACGGGATTCGGGAACCCGCAGTTCTGGAAGACTCCCGTGATCTGGCGGTCGAGTTCCTGCCGGTCGGTCACGAGCACCAGCGTCGGGTTTTCGTGCGCGGTGTCGCGGCGAAGCTTGATCGCCAGCCACAGCATGGTGAGGCTCTTGCCGCTGCCCTGCGTGTGCCAGACTACGCCCCCACGCTCCTCAGCCGTCTTCCCCTTCGTCGTGCCGGGCGCGGCACGATCGAGAGCCTTGTTCACCGCCCCGAATTGCTGGTAGCGCGGCACCTTCTTGATCACCCGGCCGGTGCTCACGTCGCGCTCGAAGACCACGAAGTTGCGGAGGATGTCGAGGAGGTTCTCGGGAGAGAGTAGACCGGCGATCGTTACGTCCTGGGGGCTCGGCTCGTCTTTCCCGACCAGCTGTCCGACCTCGGAGGGCGTCATCGGGTACGGCTGCTTCCAGCGCAGGTAGAAGCGCGCAGGCGTACCGACCGTGGCGTAGACCGCGTCCTGGCCGCAGGTCGCAATGGTGAGCTGAACGCCCTGGAACAGACGGGGCGCGCCCAGCTCCTTGTACTTCTCGCTCCCCTCCTGATAGCGGTCGAGCTGGTCGATCGCCTCGGCCTTCCAGCCATCGCCGAGGCCCGAACTCTTGCACTCGATCACCACGAGCGGGATGCCGTTCACGAAGCACACCACGTCGGGGATGATGTGCTTCTTAGCGCCCTTCACCTTGTACTGCCGGGTGACGAGGAAGTCGTTTCGCGTCGGTGCTTCGAAGTCGAAGAAGCGCACCTGCTGGCTCTTGCGCCCGTCGCCCAAATCCTGCTCCAGCGCGATGCCGTAAGTGAGCGCCGTGTAGAGCGCCTCGTTGGCCTCGATCAGACTCGCCGCCTGAACGCTGGTGACGGCGCGGACGGCCTTGTGGAGGTTGACATCGCTGATCCAGGGATTGAGCTTCTTGAGCGCAGATTCGAATCGGTCAATGAGGGCCACGTCGCGGAGGCTCTCCCGTTCAGATTCGAGAGTCTCAGGCGGCGCATAGGTGTAACCGAGCTGTTCGAGCAACTCGACGGAAGGAACTTCGGATTGCCCAGCCTCGTTCCATGCGCCACCCGGCGGGTTCATGCGGTTTCCCGGTCGGGGTGGACGCGAACTTCGCCGGTGAGTAGTACGGACATCAGGACCGCCTTAGCTGACTCAAGACTCTCCTTGGCTTTCAGCTCCGCCACCAGGCGCGATTCAATCAAGTTGAGGCGAGCAGCAATGCCTTCTTGCTCCGCTTGGCCTGGCAGCGCAACCTGGTAATCGACGATGAAGCGCTTCTGCATGTGGACGAGGGCCGACGCGCCGTGGGCATCACGTTCCACTTCACCCGTAATGCGGCGAAGGGCGAAATACAGGTAGTCGCGGCTCACCGCGTCGGACTGACAAGCGACCTTCCAGGTGTGGTAGTTCAGGACGCCCATTGAGCCCATCCATATGTGCGGGCCGAAGGAGGTTCCCCGGCTCCCCGACCAAGCGAACAAGAGATCCCCAGCATGCACCTCGATCTTCGGGTTGTACTCACCCCCGTAGTGGTTGTATTCCTCCCCCCCGTTGAGGTTTTGAATTCGGATGATGGGGAGGCCCTCAGTGGACCACTCGTGCGGCTTGAAGCCACGTCCGTTGATAAAGTCCGCCAACTCACCGAGAGCAACAACCTCCCAATCCTCCGGAATCTCGCCGATCTCGGTTTGCTTGAAGCGGATGTGGTGGCCGGGGAGGCCTCGGGTCAGCAGCTCCCGCATCATCGCCTTCTTGAGGACCTGGAGCTGACCGATCACGGCCTCGGTCTTCTCGATGACCTCGTCCACCGAGGAGAGAATTGCCGCGATCTTGCGCTGCTCGGGGAGAGGGGGGAGCGCAACCGGAACAGCCTTCACTCCCTTGTTCGATATCTCCAGAAACGTGCTGCCCGCAGCCCTTCGTGTCAGCTCGGAGCGGAGGCTCTGCACGAGATAGAGCAGGAACGCCGTGGTGAGCGTGTCGCCTGGAACTAGATTCTGAAAGCCCTGATTTGTAGCCATTGCTGTCTCGGCGACTGCGCAGGCACCGATCGTGGCACGCGATGTCATCAGGATCGTGCCAGCCGGAAGCAGCTTTGCCGATGATTCAGCGAGGCCCTTCGCAGTAATCGACGACTTGGTCTCGAAGATGGATCGACCGCCTAGAGCAGTGATGTCGGATGGCGTGGCCCACGAAATGTCGCCGTCCCAGTAGTCCGGGACCTGTCGCTTCGGAGTCCCGCCTCCAATCACATTGGTGGCCTCGCCAAGCGTCGCCTCCCTCCACCCTTCAGGCGTCATAGCCCAGCTCCGACAAGAATCCGTCCATCGCTGCCTTCGTTTCGTCGCGGGCCTTCTCAGCCTCGCGCAGCTGCGCGACCGCCGTCGCCACGTCCACCTTCTCCTCGGGCTCGGCGGTGTTCACGTATCGGCTGATGTTGAGGTTGAAGTCGTTCGTCTCGATCTCCTCGGCGGGCACGACCCGGGCGTACCGCTCCACGTCCCTGAAGGCATGGACCGTCGCTGCGATCTTCGAGACATCCTCCTTGCGCAGGAAGTTCTGGTTGCTCGCATCCCGGAACTCACGCGACGCCTCGACGAACAGCACCTTCCCCTTGCCCTTCTTCGGTTTGCTGCGGTTCACGATGAGGATTGCAGCCGGGATGCCCGTACCGTAGAAGAGGTTGGTTGGCAGCCCCACGACCGCCTCGATCAGATCCTCCTCGAGCAGACCCTTGCGGATCTTGCCCTCGGCACTGCCCCTGAACAGAACGCCGTGGGGCATCACGATGCCCATTTTCCCCTTCATGTTGAGCGTGGCGACCATGTGCTGGAAGAACGCGAGGTCGCCCTTAGTCTTGGGCGGAATGCCGAAACGGAAGCGGCCGTGCGAGTCGCTCTCGGCCACTTCCCTGCCCCAGGCATCGAGCGAGAACGGCGGGTTCGCGATTACCCGGTCGAACAGCATCAGTTCGCCGTCCTGGAGGAGCTTCGGGTCGCGGATGGTGTCGCCCTTCTCGATGCGGGCGTCGGGGAAACCGTGGAGCAGCATGTTCATCTTGCAGATCGCCCAGGTGCCGAGGTTCTTCTCCTGGCCGAAGAGGCTGAAGTTCTTGGCCTGGCCGCCGTGCTCGGTGATGTATTTGGCCGACTGGATCAACATGCCGCCCGAGCCGACGGTGGGGTCGCAGATCCGCATCCCCTCCTTGGGCTGAAGCAGTTCGACGATGAGCTTCACCACCATGTTTGGCGTGTAGAACTCGCCCCCCTTCTTGCCTGCGTCGTCCGCGAACTTCTCTATGAGGTACTCGTAGGCGCGCCCGAGCATGTCTGGCTCAGAGAGGTGGTCGTTGCGCAGGTCGAGCCCCCCGAAGTGCTGCACGAGTTGGTGCAGGATGTTGTCACGCTGCCTAGCGTCGCCGAGCTTTCGCTCGTCGTTGTAGTCGATGCCCGCGAGTACGCCTTCGAGGGTGGTGTTCGCCTCTTCGAGCGCAGCCGATGCCTTGTTGAGCACCTCGCCGAGCCCAGTGGCTGACTTCTGGATTTCGGGCCAACGGGCGCGCTTAGGCACGAAGAACTGGTGCTCATCCGGGTCCTCGGGATCGGCCCCCTCCAGACGAAGCTCCTCGCACTCCTCCTCGAAGCGGTCCGATAGGCGCTTCAGGAAGAGCAGCCCGAAGATGAAGTTCTTGTAGTCGGAGCTGTCGATTGAGCCGCGCAGGATGTCGGCGGCGGTCCAGAGGTAGCCCTCAAGTTGCTCACGAGATAGCCTGGCACTTGGGCCCCGCTCCAGGCCCGCACCGACCACCCCAGTGTGCTGCTTCTCCGCCATGAGTTCTCCCGCGTGGCCAATCTCCCCAAACCAAGACGGTTAATCTACCACGCCCCCAAGATCGGTGGCACCTCCGACGAGCCCTTCGATTTCGATCCGGCCGCCAACGTCCGCATAGTGTCCGCATAGTGTCCGGCTGTAGGCGTATCATTGGCGTACAGTCGCGTCACCTGGACACTCTCGAACGCCTCTGCCAAAACTGTCGATTTTCCGAACAGGGACCACATGAAATCCATCAAGAAGAAGCTGGCGACAATGCCCCAGATTGCCCAGAACTGGATCGGCCTGGCCCTCGGGCGAAACGCCCATCGGATTCCGCATCGCCGAGGAGGGTTTCTGGATCAGCTTAGCTTCCATGCCTCTCACGACTGGGGGAGCGGTTCTCACTTCGATGTCTCCAAGCCCAGCGATGTGGATCTGGAACTTCTTTGCATGGTCTATGTGCGGCTCTTCGCCCGAGAGGAGTTCGAGCACCTCAGAAGGGCGTTGCCGCCAGTGATAAGGCGCTGGGCCATGGGGCCATTAGGGCTCCCTCCCACGGGCGATGGTTTCGCATCATGGCTTGACGACATCCTGACGGTTCCGGTGGGAATCTCACGAACCGGCACCGAGGCCTTGGATCTCTCGGATGACCTGAAGCACGTACGACGAATGGACATTCAGCTCCAGCGGCTGGCGCCTTCGAACGTCATCATCTCGATTCGCGCGTACCCCTCGGATTCAATGCAGGAGAGGTTCCAGGGCCTCATTACGAGCCGGCTTTCCTCAAGAGAGACAACAACTCACATTTCGCTCATCCGGCGACGAATCCGGTCATCATCCATTAGCGAGGAAAGGAGCAGGCGGAAGCAGGTCTGGAAGCTGCTGGATGACATGCGCGGTGACATTGATGCCGTCTCACGCCCATTTGTCCTACGCGAACCTGGTCGGGGCCATGAATGGTCCGAGTCCCAGGTGTATGTCCTGCGGGCAGGTGACCCAACGAAGGATCGGGATGAGCACCGTGGCTTCTGGGGGGCGCTTGGCGTTGACCATTCCTACCCACCATCCTATGTGAAGGGGAGGGTGCGGATCTTCCGACCACGACAGAGGGATGAGATCAAGGAGGTCTTCCGCGCTGTGATCGATGAGAGGCTAAGAACACAGCCCCTGGCGGGGGACGACATCGATCGCGACCTCGCGCTTAGGTTGCAGCTAGACGACGAAGTCGGCTGGGAGACCCTTGAGGCCATCGTCGCGGTTGGGGCTGAGGCCGACCATCTCCTGAGGGCAGTCTCAATCCTCAGAGGCAAGATAAGCCCTGTGCTTGTGCGGCCCGCCTGGCGCGGTAGGCCCAGCAGCAAGTGGCGCGATCTGGAGAATCTGAACCAACTTGCGTTCAAACTGAAGCGCCTTGAGACAGAGTGTACCCGCGCAAAGTTGATGAAGTACTGGGGCGCTGACATCCTGGGCTACCGGCGAGAGGCTCACTCAGACAGGGACACGGGCGAACTTGCCGATGATCTGTGGTGGTTCATCGAACGCCAGTTGCGGCTGGCGCGAGAGCAGCTCGACATACTAGAGCGCAGCTACAGCGACCACCACCAACTGCTCGTCCAGCGCAGTATGGGCCGCTTGACTTGGGTTGGGATATTGGTCGCCGCCGTAGGGCTAGTCTCACTTCTGCCAGAGGAGTGCAGGTCTTGGTTCCTCGAGTGGCTTGCAGCAATCTTCGGCAGGTGACAAAGCCCCCAGAATCAAATTCAAGCCCTACGTCTTGGCAAGAATAGCTCGAAGCCTTGAGATCAGGCGATTCGCCTCATCACGGAGTTCCACGGCATCGACGGGGTCTATGTACCAGGCGTCACCATCTTTCTCGAACGCCTTGGCTGCGCGGCTCAACCACTTGTCGAGTTCTTCTGCGAGGTTCGTCTCGTTGACGGGAAGAAGCAACTGCGCTTCGCTCATTTCCGTGCGCACGTCGAAGTACGTGATCTGGCCTGCTTGCGGCATGCCCATCCTCAGCGCAATGCGGGCGAACTTCGTGAAAGCTGCAAGCCGAGCATCACGAAGCCACCTCAGCCGCTCGCCCCTGCTTGCCAACCACTGGTCTAGGACCGTCTTGAGAATCGCACCAATTCCAGTCCCACCAATTAGACCAAGCACCAATTCCGTGGTCGCCATCAACACCCTCCAGAGCCGGGCTACCCCAGTTCCTGCAGCGCACCCTTGCCGAGATCAGCGAGTTAGGGGGTAGGCAGAACGTGCCCCTAGTGATCACGCACAATCACTCCCGCATCGACTGTTCCGGGATCAAGGCCGATCCGGAACGCCTCACCTCCATCAACGCGGAAGACCTCTAGGGTCAGTTGGCTCTTCTTCGTCTTCGAAGCGTCAATGGACCTCTTCAGCATGTCGAGGACAAAATCCCCACCCTCGAAGCTGACCCTCGCTGCAACTGTGACTTCGATTCTCGACATCCCGTCCTCCTTTCTGCATGTAGTCTACCAATGGGAGACAGTTGGAGCCATGGCTGGCGCATCACGCCTTGGCAGGTCCCCGAGGCACTTGAAGCTCCGTACTGCGCATCAAACACGAACCGGGGGCGTGTCGTATTCAGGCCCAGATGAAGCACAGAGGCCATGAGGCAGCCGCTGCTGGCCTCTATGCTCTGGCGAGGATATGCGGCTGGTCGTGAGGGCGCTCCCTGGCCCGGAGCATTAAGAACTCCTGGGCGTGGCCGAGGCGGAAGGGTTGAGGCGGAAGCCCACTGAACCGCCTCGGAGGGCTGCGTTGCCGGGACAGGCCCGGAAGAGAGTGGAAACGCTGTCAAGAATCGCCGCGTAGGTAGCGTAGAAGGTAGCGCGGGCAGATTGTTTGAGATTTCTTCGGGTGGGGCGTGCGGGTGTAAGCGACTAGAAGAGAGAAGGTTAAGTTGGTCGGGGCGAGAGGATTCGAACCTCCGACCTTCTGAACCCCATTCAGACGCGCTAGCCAAACTGCGCCACGCCCCGACCGATATTGCGGCCTGAGTCTAAGCCCGCCCGGCCCGGGGTCAAGGATTTCGAGGTGCCCAAATTGTCCGGCAGGGTGCTCCGCCGGGTCGTCGCCCGTAGAATGGGCTGCGTTCCTCATCCCTTGGAGGGTGGCTTCATGCGGCTCAGGGCTCGGTTTCGTTCTCACTCCCACGTTCTCCTTCTCCTCACCACCATAGCGGTCACCATCCTCGCCTCGGCCACGCCCGGCATGGCCATGGAGGATCTGTCGGCCTCCCTCCCCATGGACACCATGGCCTACCTGCGGCTTGCCGGGGTGGATGGGCTCCTGCGGGATCTCTCCGCCTGCCCGCTGCTCTCGGACCCGGAGCGGCTGCCGGCCGCCTACCTGGATCTCCTCCGGGAAGCGCTCCCCTTCGTGGCCGGGGAGACCGGGGTTTCCGCCGAGACGCTCGAGCGGGCGGTGTTCTCCGTCGGGGGCGTGCACGTCGCCATGCTGGACACCAAAATGGGGGAGGAGCCGGGGGTGCTGCTCGCGCTCGAGAGCTCCGATCCGAAGCTCCTGAAGAGCGTGGTCGCGGAGGCTGCCGGCGAGAAGAGGTACAGCGCCGGGGAAGTGGGGGGGGGTGCCGGTTTCCGGGGTGGATGTCGACGACGACCTCACCGTCTTCTTCGCCTTCCACCAGAACATGGCCTTCGCCTCCAACCAGGCCGGGTTTCTGACCAAGGTGCTCACCGGGCGGACCGGGGAGCTCAAGGGGAACCTGCGGCGCCGGCTGCCTTATCAGTTCGCGCCCGTGCCGGCCGACGTGTCCGGGGGCTCCTCACTGTGGCTGGACGTCGACTCCCTCCTCGAGGGGTTTCAGGACTACACCGCCATGCTGCCCTCGGGGCAGCAGGAGTTCGTCAACTTCGTCCAGCGGTACGGGTTCTCCGACATCTACGCCGTCGGGGTGGGATCCGTCTCGGGGCGGAGCCGGATCCGGTTCGTGTGCGCCCCGAACAGCCCCTGGTTCGAGGCGCTGCGCGGGAACACCGAGCCCATCCCGCCGGACTTCGTCGCCCCCACCGGGGCCCTGAAACTGGCCTCCTTCGCTCCCCCCGACTCGCTCTTCCTGGCGGTGAACCGGGGGTGCATCGCCGCGAAGTGGGCGGCGCTCAAGGCGTTGCTCATCAACCCCCGGCGCTTCGACTTCGCGGGCGAGGCCAAGGAGAGCTTCGCTGAAATCGAGGAGCAGTTCGGCGTGACCCTCGACGCCCTCGCCGCGACCCTCGGCGACGAGTGCGCCGCGTTTCTGCCCGTGCCGCCGGAGATCGGGCGGGCGGACGAGGACTCCCTCACCCTCGCCTTCACCATCAAGGACCGCGAAGCCTTCGACGCGCTGCTCGACCAGGCCCTCGCGGCACCCTTCCTCTCGGGGCTGGCGACACGTCGCGAACTGCAGGGCGAGTCCATCGAGGGCGCCACCGTCCTCTCCATCACCCGCGACGGCAAAACCGACGGGCCCGCGCTGGCGCTGATCGACGACGTCCTGCTCCTCTCCGGGGACCGCCGGGCCATGATCGCCTCGCTCAAGGCCCACGCCGCCGGCCGCGACCTCCTCACCGCCGCCGGCGTCCACCCCGGGGATGTCGCCGTGAACAACCTGAAGATCTTCGCGCTCCGCCTCGCGCCACTCCTGATGGAGGACCGCGCCTCGACCCCACTGCTCGACCTCCTCCGTCCGAACGCCACCCTCACCGCCATCGTCGAGGAGTCGCAGGGCGGCATCACCATCACCCTGAACCATTCGCTGCCGTCGCTGGTGGCCCTGATTGCCGGTGGGGAGGTGCTCTCGCGGCGCTTCAGCGGGGAGCGGGCGGCGTGCCTCTCGAACCTCCGGGAGATCGGCGCGGCGATCGCGAAGTACCGGAGCGAAAACGGCGAGGACCCGGCATCGCTCGAGGCGCTGGTGCCGGACTACCTGCCCGCCGCGCGGCTGGTCTGTCCGCTGGATCGGGAGCAGGACGTCACCTGCTCCTACGAGCACCTGCTCAAGACGAAGCGCGACCACGACCACGCCATCCTGGCGTTCTGCCCGCATCGGCTGCACCGGCGGGTGGTGCTGTACCAGGGCGGGTACGCCTCGACGGCGAGGGAGGATTCGTTTCAGCGGCAGTTGCGGGAGGACACCGGGAGTCATTTTTCCCGGTGAAGTCACGGCCGCGGCCTGGAATGCTGCCGGCCGGTTCGAATCGGCCTCGAAAAATGACTCCCGGTGTCGTTTGGGGGCGGCGTCTCTACTTGTACTCCTCAGCCTCCGCCCGATGCGCCCGACCCATCAACGCCGCCAGCCCCTTCTCCGGGCTCTTCCGGTTGAACAGGATCCGGTAGATCTGCTCCGTGATCGGCATCTCCAGGCCGTGCTTTTTCGACAGCTTATAGGCGGCCTTCGTCGTCGGGACGCCCTCCGCCACCTGGCTCATGGAGCCGAGGACGTCGTTCACCTTCTCGCCGCGGCCGATGCGCTCGCCGACGGCGCGGTTGCGGCCGTGGGGGGAGACGCAGGTGGTGATGATGTCGCCGATGCCGGCCAGGCCGTAGAAGGTCTGGCGGTTGGCGCCGAGGGCGACGCCCAGCCGGGCGATCTCCACCACGCCCCGGGTCAGGAGGGCCGACTTGGCGTTGTCGCCGAGGCCCAGGCCGTCGCTGATGCCGGCGGCCAGGGCGAGGACGTTCTTCAGGGCGCTGGCGAACTCCACGCCGAGGACGTCGGTGTTGGTGTAGGCGCGGAAGCGGTCGGTGGAGACGATGCCCTGCACCTCGCGGGCGAAGTCCTCGTCGGTGGAGGCCACCACGACCGCGGCGGGGAGCCCGCGCACCACCTCCTCGGCGTGGGAGGGGCCCACCAGCACCGCGAGCTTCCGGCGGCCCGCCGCCTGGCGGAGGATCTGGGTCGGCCGGGTCAGCGTGGTCACCTCGATGCCCTTCGAGAGCGACAGGATCGGGGCGCCCACGGAGCGGTCCCGGGGCAGCAGCTTCTCCCAGGTCTTCCTGAGGTGCTGCGTCGGCACGGCGGAGATGATGAGGCCCGCGCCCTCCGTGGCTTTCTCGAAGTCGGGCGTCACCAGGAGGTTTTCCGGCAGCTTCACCCCGGGCAGGTACTTCGGGTTCTCGCGGCTTCTCGCCGTCTCCCGGACGTAGTCGCTCTCGATGCCCCACAACCGGACCGGCAGGCCCTTGCCGACGAGGATCAGCGCCACGGCCGTGCCCCAGCCCCCGTTCCCGGCCACCGCGATCGGCTCAGGCATCCTCTTTCTCCTTCAAGCGCACCGCCCTCGGTTCCTCACCCCGACAAAGGCGGCGGATATTCGAACGATGCTTCAGCACGATGATCAGGGCCATGGCCGTGAGCGCGAGCAGCGTCGGGCCGAAGGCGTCCTTCCCCGAGAGCGCCCCGTGGGCGATGGGAAGCGCGACGGCCGCGCTGATCGAGGCCAGCGAGACGATCCGCCAGATCACGAACACGCCGATGAAGACCACCGCCGCGATGCCGGTGGCGAGAGGCGCGATCCCGGTGACCGTCCCCGCCGCGGTGGCCACGCCCTTGCCGCCGCGGAACTTCAGGTAGACCGGCCAGATGTGTCCGGACATGGCGGCGAAGCCGTACAGAAGGCCGATCAGCTCCGGCGCCCCGAGGTGCTCACGGGCCAGTCGTCCGAAGACGAACGCCGGCACGAAGCCCTTCAGAAAGTCGAAGAGGAACACCACCGCGAACCACTTCGCCCCGAGCAGGCGGCCGGCGTTGGTGGCGCCGAGGTTGCCGGAGCCCACCTCGCGCAGGTCCACCCCGCGCAGCAGCTTCACCAGCACGTAGCCGAAGGGGATGGCGCCGATGAGGTAACTCAGGAGAGTGACGAGTCCGTACACGATCACGGGGCGCGATTCTGAGCGGCGGCGCTTGAAGCGTCAACTACCATGTCGCCCGAAGGAGATTTCACCTTGCGAGTTGGCATCGACACCGGCGGCACGTTCACCGACATCGTCCGCGTATCACATTCGGGAACGACCGTCCACAAGGTGCCCTCCACTCCCGACGATCCCGGCCGGGCCGTGGCCGACGCGCTGGCCTCGCTTCCCGGCGCGAAGGCCACCGACCGCCTGATCCACGGCACCACCGTGGCCACCAACGCCCTCCTGACTCGCAGCGCCGGCCCCGTGGCGCTCGTCACCACCCTCGGCTTCCGGGACATCCTGGCCATCGGCCGGCAGGCCCGCCCCGACCTCTACGACCTCGAGCCCACCGGTGACGCGCCCCTCGTCCCCCGCGAGCGACGCTACGAGGTGGCGGAGCGCGTCCGCTTCGACGGCAGTGTGGAGACGCCCCTCGACGAGGCCGCGGTGGCGCGGGTGGGGGCCGCGATCGTGAAGGCCGGCATCCCTTCCGTCGCCGTCTGTTTCCTGCATTCCTACGCCAACCCGCGCCACGAGAAGCGCGCCGCCGCAATCCTCCAAAAGCTCGGGCTCACCGTCACCGCGTCGCACGAGATCCTGCCCGAGTATCGCGAGTTCGAGCGGTTCTCGACCACCGTGGTCAACGCGTTCGTCAAGCCCGTGGTCGGCGACTACCTGGCGCGCCTCTCCCGCCGCGTGGGCCGCGACCGGCTCTCGGTGATGCAGAGCAACGGCGGCATCGTCTCCTGGCGGGCGTCGGTGAAAGCCCCCGTGCGCACCGTGCTCTCCGGCCCCGCCGGCGGGGTGGTGGCGGCGCTCTCGATCGGCAAAACGATCGGCATCGAGAACCTCATCACCTTCGACATGGGCGGCACCTCCACCGACGTGGCGCTCGTCTCGGGCGAGCCGCGCTGGACCACGGAGTTCACGATCTCCGGCCTGCCCGTGGCGCTGCCGGTGCTCGACATCCTCACGGTGGGCGCCGGGGGCGGGTCGATCGCGCGGGTGGATGCCGGCCTGGCGCTCACGGTGGGGCCGGAGTCGGCGGGGGCGGTGCCGGGGCCGGCCTGCTACGGTCGCGGCGGGGAGCTCGTCACCGTGACGGACGCCCACGTCTTCCTCGGCCGCATTCCCGAAGCGCGCTTCCTCGGCGGCCGGATGAGGCTTCACCCGAAGCTCGTCGCCGAACCCGTGAAGCGGCTGGCGAAGGCGGCGGGACTCTCGGCGCGAAAGACCGCTCTCGGCGTCCTCCGCGTGGCCGAGGCGAACATGGAGCGCGCCATCCGCCGCATCTCTCTCGAGCGCGGCCACGACCCGGCCGACTTCGCGCTGGTCTCCTTCGGCGGGGCGGGATCCCTGCACGCCGCCCGCCTGGCGACGGCGCTCGGCATCAACACGGTCATCGTGCCCCCCGACCCCGGCGCCTTCTCCGCCGCCGGGATGGCCCGCGCCGACGTGGTGCAGGACGCCTCCGCCGCGGTGCTCCGGCCGCTCAAGGGCGCGGCGGCCCCGCTGGCGAAATCCGCCGCCGGGCTCTCCGGCCGACTCGAAAAGAGCATGGCCGGGGACGGTGTCGGCCGCCCCCGCTTCGATCGGTCCCTCGATCTCCGCTATCGCGGACAGTCGTTCGAGATCACCGTGCCGTGGCCGTCGAAGAGCGGACCCGAGAGCCTCGCCCCGGCCTTTCACGAGGCGCATGAGAAGCTCTACGGCGCGATCCACAGAGACCGGGTGATCGAGGTCGTGGCCGTCCGGGTCCGCGCGGTGGGAAAGACGAAGGCCCTGCCGCCGGTGCGCTGTCGATCGGCGGGGACGGATCCGAAGCGGGCGCTCGACGAGGTCTGCCCGGCGGTGTTTCGGGAGGGGAGCCTTCGGACCTCCTTCTACTCGCGCGCGCGACTGAGGACCGGGAACCGCATCGCGGGCCCGGCGGTGGTCACCGAGGAGACGGCCACGACGGTGATCCCCCCGGGGTTTGCGGCGCGCGTCGATCCGTGGCGGAACCTGATCCTCACGAGGGAGGCGGACTGATGGCCGAAAAGAGACTCGACCCGGTCCGCCTGTCGGTGTTCAAGCACCTCTTTGCCGCGGTGGCGGAGGAGATGGGGGTGGTGCTCGGGCGCTCCTCGTTCTCTCCGAACATCAAGGAGCGTCGCGACTACTCCTGCGGCGTCTTCGACGGCGACGGCCGGCTCGCGGCCCAGGCCGCGCACATCCCGGTGCACCTGGGCTCGATGCCTCTCTCGGTGGCCGCGGTGCTCGAAGACCTCGACCTCGGCCCGGGGGACGTGGCCGTCCTGAACGACCCCTTCCGCGGCGGCACCCACCTGCCGGACATCACCATGGTGCGCGCGGTGTTTTTCGAGGGCCGCCGGCTCTTTCACGTCGCCAACCGCGCGCACCACGCCGACGTGGGCGGCGCGCGCCCGGGCTCCATGTCGCTGACGCGCTCCATCTACGAGGAAGGGCTCCGCATCCCTCCGTTGAAGCTCGTCACCGCCGGGAAGATGGAGGAGGGGGTGCTGGCGATGATCCTCGCCAACGTGCGGACTCCCGAGGAGCGCGTGGGCGACCTGATGGCGCAGCGATCTTCGCTCCAGGCCGGTGAGAATCGGATTGTCGCGCTGCTTCGAAAGTACGGCGTCGACCTCCTGACCCGCGCGGCGGGGGAACTCATGGGCTACACCGAGCGGATGCTCGAGTCCGTGCTCCGCTCGATGCCGGACGGCGAGTTCACCGCCGAGGATCAGATGGACGACGACGGCTTTGGCGATCAGCCGGTGCCGATCCGGGTTCGCGTCGTGATTCGCGGGGGCGGAGTGACGGTCGATTTTTCCGAGTCAGCCGAACAGGTTGCGGGGGCGGTCAACGCCAACCGTGCGGTCACGCTTTCAGCGGTTCTCTACGTCTTCCGCTCGCTCCTCCCGGCCGACATCCCCGCCAACGACGGGCTGCTCCGGCCGGTGACGTTGGTGACCCGGCCCGGCACCGTGGTGGACGCGATGTCGCCGGCGGCGGTGGCCGGCGGCAATGTGGAAACGTCTCAGCGGATCGTGGACGTGCTCCTCAGCGCCCTCTCGAAGGCCGTTCCCGACCGCATCCCCGCCTCGAGCGCGGGCACGATGTCGAACCTCTCGATCGGCGGCATCGCCCCCGACGGCACCCCCTTCTCGTACTACGAGACCATCGCCGGCGGCGCGGGGGCGGGGCCGCTTCGAGACGGCCGCAGTGGCGTGCAGACGCACATGACGAACACCCTGAACACGCCGGTGGAGGCCCTCGAGCACGCCTACCCGCTCACCGTCACCGCCTACCGCCTGCGCGACAATTCCGGCGGGAAGGGGGCCCACCGCGGCGGCGACGGGATCATCCGCGAGATCCGCGTTCTGGTCCCGGCGAGCGTCTCGCTGCTCTCCGACCGCGCCCGCTTCGGCCCCCCGGGCCTGGCCGGCGGCGCGGACGGTCGGCCGGCCCGGCCGAAGGTGGTGCAGGGGGGGCGTCGAAAGTCGATTCCCACCAAGACCAGCCTCGATCTCCCGGCCGGGGATTCGATCCGGGTGGAGACCCCGGGAGGCGGGGGATTCGGGGGCGTCGGGGCAGCGCCGTAGCCCCGGCCGAATCGGGGTCATCGCGCGCATTCCGTGCTACGCTTCGATCGGGGGGAAGCTCCGGGAGCCGCCCCGGAATGTCTGGAGGCTTTCATGAAGTGGGTCTTGGCCAGTTTCGGACTGTTGACGGTGATCGTGGTCTTCTCGCTCGCCGCTCTGGATCAGAAGAACGTGGTGTGGGTGGGCGACACGCCCTGCTGTCCGCACTGCCGGGCAGAAGTGCGACCCTTCTCTCAGATCTGCGCCACCTGCGACCACGCCTTCGACTGGCTGAGCCACGAGCGGGCCTGCAGCACCTGCCTGACGAGTCTCGACGCGGAATACCTGAGGGGGAAGTACTCCGGCAACGAGGAGGCGTACGCGCAAGCGCTCCGGGATGCCGGCGTCACCGAGGAGCAGCAGCCGTTCTTCATCGAGTATGTCGATGGTCTGAAGAGCGGGGTGTGCGGCTTCTGCGGCGGGTCCGGCAACTGGGAGGCGGCCGGGTTCGCCAACGGCGGAGACCCTGAAGGCGAAAACGGGCCGCTCACCGAACTGCTCGTGGAGTTCATGGGCGGGAAGTGCCCGGTGTGCCTCGGCACCGGACGCTGCGCCGTCTGCGACGGAGACCACCTGGTGGAGCACGCGCGGGAGGCCTCCTCCCGGGATCTCTACGCGGTCAATGAGCGCCTGGACGGGATTTTCCCGCTTCGCGACAAGGTGAGCGCGGAGACCCGCTTCATGCTCATCACCTCCATCGTCCGGCGGCATCGCGGTCGTGCGGAGGTCTCGGAACTCCCGTCCTTCGACCAGGGGCAGAACGGTTACACCTGGCGCGCCCAGGAACGTCTTCGGTTCGTGACGGAGATCCTCACCTCCCTGCCATGAAGAAGCTGCTGCCGCTCCTGATCGCAGTGCCCATCCTCGCTCTTTTCGCCTGGGTGACGCTCAAGGAGCCCCCCGGGGAACTGCCGGAGAGCGGAAATCGCGGCGCCCGGGAGGGAGGCCGTCAGCAGCCCCGGTTGCTGCCCGCGATCCCGGATCGTCCCGGTCCGGAGCGCCCCGCCGCCACCCGCGATCCGAAGGACAATCCGGCCGTCGAAGCGGCGAAACCGGGCGTGATCGTGGGGCAGGTGAAGGGGGCGGGTGGGGACGTGCTCGCGGGGGTCCGGGTCTACGTGACCGCACCCGGCGCCATGGCCTTCGCCGGCGGTGCGCGAACCGCCACCGATCAGGACGGGGCCTTTGCTCTCGAGGTGGAGCCCGGGACCTTCGACGTGATCGTCTACCGATCCGGCCTGGTGCCGCAGGTTACGTCGGGTCTGGAACTGGGTTCTCGCGAGCGGCGCGATCTGGGCGTCATCACGTTGACCGAGGGGCTGTCGATCTCCGGTCGCATCGTGGATGAGGATGGGAGGGGGTTGTCCGGAGCCTCCGTGAAGGGGCTGGCGAACGGGCTGATCCTGCCGGAGGGTGTGCTCCCCGGCGCCCGGGCGGCGGGGCGGGGCGCTACGGCCGAGGCCGCGGACGACGGATCCTTCACCCTGACGGGTCTGGTTGCGGGGACCCTCATCCTGGATGCGACCCTGCTCGGGTACACGATGAAGGCCGAAGCGCCGACGGTGCCCGCCGGGGAGGCCGGCGTGGTCATCGGGATGCGGCGGCTGCTGCTGGTCACCGGGAGGATCATCTCGGATCTCGAGTCGGAGCCCATCCTCGGCGCCAGCGTGAAGCTCGCGGTGAAGACCCGGACCTACAGTGCCGAGCACTTCTGCACGACGGTCGAGGAGGGCCGGTTTTCGGTGGACCTGACCGACGAGAACCTCGGCGCCGGCGAGCCTGAACTCATGCTTTTCGTCAGCGCCACCGGCTATGAGAGTCAGTCGGCCGTGGGGCTCGGCGTTGCGGATCTGAGTCCGGAGAAAGAGTACCTGCTGAAGCTGGTGGAGACCGTGCCGGAGGAGCCGGGGACGCTCTTCGGCCGGGTGCTCTACGACACCGGCAAGCCGTTTCGGGGTTTCCTCACCCTCTCCTTCTCCGGGGCCAACGGGTCCAACCACGTCCGCCGCGCGACCGTGGACGAGAACGGCCGCTTCCTCATGAAGGACGTTCCCCCGGGCGAGTATCCCCTGCACTCCGCGCCGGGCGCCTCCGAGGAGTTGATCGCCACCGGGCAGACGGTGATCATCACGTCGGGCGGCAGGGAAGAGACGGAGTTCACGATCATCCGCGGCGGGGACGTGCAGTTCGACATCACCGACGAGTCCGGCGAGCAGGTGCCCGGCGCCGCGGCCGCCTGGCTCGGCGCGGACGGCAAGATCCGGCGCGAAAAGCCCGCCCGCGAGGGCCTGGTCTCGTTCGTCGACCTGCCGCCCGGCTCGGCGAGCTTCAGGATCACCGGCTCGGCCCACGTGGCGACCACGGTGCATGTCGAGATCGAGAAGGACCGGAGGAGGTCGCATCGCGTCCGCCTGTCCGAACGCCGGTAGTCATTCCGACCTACCGTGCCGGGCCTTTTTGGTCGGAATTGCCGGCCTTCTTCGCTTCGCTCGTCGGGGCGGCGGTCGGCTTTGCCGTCCGCCGTGGTCGGTGCCCCCGGTGCATCATTATCAGGGGCGTGTACGCCCCTACGGTCGACCGGCGCCTTCGCGCCGCTCTCCCTACCCCAACACGCTGACGCCTGGGGGGTGGGTGCCGGCGCGAAGAAACAACACCGGGAGTCCTTTTTCGGGGACGGCGCTCGTCAGGTTCTGCCGCCAGCGGCGGAAAAGGACTCCCGGTGTTGTTATTTTCGGGCCAGGCTTCTGAGGACCTGGGCCAGGTGGGGGTTCTTGAAGACCGCCAGGATGCCGAGGTACACGCCCAGGCCGGAGGCGGAGACGACCCCGAGGACGAGGATCCGGAGGAGCAGCGGCGTCGGGGCGGGGGGAATCAGGTCGCGGGCGAGGAAGAGGAGGCCGCCTGAGGCGGCTCCGGCCACGGTCATGTGGAGGAGGGTCGGGAGGATGGCCTCGCCCTTGGGCCGGCCGAGGACGACGAGGAGGGCGAGGGCTGTCAGGATCGCGGTCAGGCCGACGCCGATGCTCGCCAGGAGCGCCAGGCCCTCGTAGCCGGCCGTCTTCGTCGCCGTCGGGCCGAGGGCGGCGTAGATCGCGAGTCCGGCCACGGCGGTCAGCACGGGCACCGTCACCTTCCTCAGTGCCAGGAAGGCGTGGTTCAGGACGCGGCCGGCCGCGGCGAGGAGCGTCAGCGGCAGGAGCAGGCGGAGGGCGGCCGCGGCGTTTGCCGTGTCCTCGGCGGTGAAGAGCCCGCGCTGGAACGCGATGCCGATGACGTCTTCGGCGAAGATCCCCATCACGATGCCCCCGGGCAGGATCACCAGCGCCAGGATGATCGCCGCTTTCCAGGCGCGGCTCCGCAACTCCTCCCGGTCCCCGCGCGCCGCGGACTCTGCGAAGGCGGTGTAGGAGGTGATGGTCAACGAGGTGCCGAAGAGCATGACCAGGAGGTTCAGCGGGCGGCGGCCGTAGTCGAGCCACGACACCGGACCCACCGCCGGGTCGGTGATGGTGCTGGCGAAGCGCTTCTCCAGGAGCAGGTAGGCGGAGATCACTCCCGCGGCGAGGGCCAGGGGAGGAAGCAGCTTGAGGATCCGCCGGACCCCCTCGTCACGAAGCCTGAAGTCGGGCCGATATCCGCCCCGGACGTAGACCGAGAACACGAGGATCAGGAGTTGGACCCAACTTCCGGCGACGAGGCCGAAGGCCATCGAGGCGATGCCGACCTGCTGCCGGAGCAGCACCAGGCCGAGGAGGATGCCGATGGGCTGGGCCAGGAGCGCCGTCGCCGGTCGCCCGAACCGCCGAAGACCCTGCAGCGCCGCGGCGAGGACCATCGAGGCGCCGACCGCGGGGACCGACCAGATGGAGATCTCGAGGAGCGATCGGGTCAGGGCCAGGCGGGCGGGATCGAAATCGGGGACCAGCATGCGGGTGATAAAGTCCGAGGAGAGCGTGACCGCCGCGGCGACCACCCCGAGCCCGACGAAGGTCAGATTGACCACCCCGGACAGTGTCTTGAACCACTCCCCGCCCCGCTCCTCGCGGACCGCGACAAAGACCGGCACGCAGGCCTTCGAGAGCGACGCGAAGAGGGCGATGGCGACGAAGTTCGGCACTGCGACCGCCGCAAACCACGCATCCGCGTGTACCCCCGCCCCGAACACCCCGGCGAACACGATGTGGACCGAGAGCGAAACGACGTATCCGAGGAAGTTGAGTGCGGAGACGAGGGCCGTGGAGCGGGCGAGACTCATCGAAGGAGAATACGGGCGCAGGGGAGCCCGGAGCAAGGCCCCAGTCCCCCTTTCAGTCGAAAACCAAACCGGGAATCGTTTCCCTACAGGCTCAAGACGATTCCCGGTTTCGTTTTTGGGGCGGAGCTTTCCTCTAAAGGACCTTGATCCTCTCCGCCGACAAGGAAACGTCGGGGCCCGGCATGCCCCGGGGAGGTCGGTATGATGCGCAAAGTGATGTTCACCGTACTCGTTCTGTCTCTCGCCACCGGAGCGGCCCTGGCTGGTGTCCGGCGGCCCGCGGACGTGGCGTTGGGCGCCTTGAAGACCGGGGACTACGCCCTGGCGCTCACGGAAGCGGACAAGGTGCTCGAGAGGAACCCGAGTATCTCCGTGGCCTGGTTCGTGAAGGCGTATGCCCTGACCGAGCTCGGTCGGATGGAGGAAGCTCTCGTCGCCTACGACGAAGTGACGAAGCGGGATCGCACGAACCCACGCGCCTGGAACAACTACGGCGTCGTGCTCGACCGTCTCGGGCGGTACAAGGAGGCCGAAGCGGCCTACCGCCGGGCGATCACCCTGGATCGGAACTACTCTTCGCCGTGGAACAACCTCGGTGTGACGCTCGACAAGCTCGGTCGCGGGAACGAGGCGATCTCGGCCTTCGAGAACGCGATCGACCGCGACAGCAGCTATGCCGCTCCCCACAACAACCTCGGCGCGATGCTCTACGAGCGCGGGGAGAAGGAAGCGGCCGGCGAGCACTTCCACGCCGCCAGCAAGATCGACCCCGGCTACCACCTGCCGGCCATC
>SWCD01003877.1_pt1 | contig 23887 bp, 15 predicted proteins | sample 4693011 | NCBI WGS metagenome assembly SWCD01 (sample SAMN10267278, study PRJNA491770) | bioreactor metagenome | isolation source: DHS bioreactor inoculated with marine | place: Japan: Omine Ridge, Nankai Trough | reverse complement strand
CCACCTGGGTGATGCCCGGGTCCTGCAACAGCCGGTCCCGGACCTGCTCCGCAACCTCCCTGAGCACCCATTCTCCGACCTGGCCGTAGATCTGCAGGTCGAGCACTTCCCGCCGGCGGATGTCGAGAGTCACTCTCGGCTCCTCCGCGTCGTCCGGCATGGTCCGGATGCGCTCCACCTCCTGCTGGATGTCCTGGTGGACGCGCTGCTGGTCGGCGCCGATCTCGAGTTCCACCACCACCCGGCCGGATCCCTCCGAGGCGGCCCCGCGGACCTCCTCCACGCCGTCGATGGCGCGAATCGCCTCCTCCACGGCCAGGATGATCCCCCGCTCCACCTCCTCCGGGCTGGCTCCGGGGTAGGGCACGGAGACGGTGACGGTGTCCGAATCGAACTCCGGGAAGACCTCCTTCTTGATGCGGGTGGCGAAGAAGAACCCACCGACCAGGAAGACGATCATCAGGAGATTCGGTGTGACGCGGTTCCCGACCATGAAGGCGATCAGGCCGTGCTTTCCGTGCTGCTCACGCTCCAGGCTCAACGCGGACTCTCCCCGTCATCCGGCTCAGCCAGACGCAGCCCCATCCCGGCGACGGGTGCCGCCAGGTCGGTGGTGACGATCCTCTCACCCTCCTCAAGGCCGCCGGAGACATAGACCCGGTCCCGCTGCCGATAGGCCACGGTCAGGTCCACGATCTTCAGGGTGCCGTCCGCGTCGTAGACCCAGGCCCGGTCGCCCTCCCGGACCCAGGTGGGATCGAGTTCGAGCACCGACCCCAGCGCGGCGCCCTCCATCTCGACGCGGACCCAGGAGCCGAGATGCAGCTCCGGCTCGCTTTGCGTGGCCGGATCCAGGCCGCCGATGGGGTTGTCCACGGCGATCAGCATCCGGGCCATGCGCCCCTGCGGCTCCAGCGACCCGACCATGCCGATCACCCGTCCAAAACGGCTGACGCCCGCGCCCCAGGCCGCGTCATCGAAGACCCGGACCTTCGCGCCGCCCTCGCCCGCGGCGTTGGCGCGGGTGAGATATCGCAACTGGTCGACCGGCAGAGAGACCTCGACCCAGTACTCGTCGGTGCCGATCAGCTCGGCCAGGGTCGTGGCGATGCCGACCTGCGCTCCCACATCCACCAGGCGCTCGCGAACGATGCAGTTGAACGGCGCGCGGATCGTGGTTCGCTTCACGTCGTTTTTGGCCTCGGTCAGGGCCACTTCGGCGGCGCGGACGGCGGCCCCGGCGATGGCGAGCTGCGGCTCCCGGAGGATGAGCGCCCGGTCCGCCTCGTCGATCCCCTCCCCCAGAATTTCGAACTCGCGCTTCGCGATCAACTGGTTGCCCATCTCGATTTCGGGATCCGCGCGGGCCCGGTCAATCTCGATCTCCCGGCGTTTTACCATCAGCTCGTAGTCTGTGGGATCGAGGGTGAGAAGAACGTCCCCCTCCGTGAACCGGGCGCCCGGGATCAGGTGCGGGGACTGCGTCAGCACCTCCCCCGACACCCGCGGGCGAAGCGCGACTTCCCGGGCCGCCTTGACCGTCCCGAGCGCATCGATCACGGCCCGGGCCGGCGCGGACTTCACCGTAACGACGGAGACCAGCACGGCCCGCCGCGGCGCTCGCTTCCGCTCGGCGGTCGGACCGGTGGCCATCATGGCTCTGAAGCCGATGAACCCACCGAGGATCACCGCCGGCGGGAGGATGACGTTGCAGAAGATGAGCAGGGCCTTTCGCAGCGAAGAGGACGGCGCCCTGCTCGTCTCAGTCTCGGTCGGGGGGACAGCTTGCTCAGTCAACGGACGCCTCTTCTTCGGGGAATGCAAAGTCCTCGGGCCGTTCCATTTCCCAGCCTCCGGCGAGCGCGCGGCAGAGCCTGACGCGGATCAGCAGGAGCTGCAGGCGGGCGGTCAGCAGAGAGCGCTCCAGACTCTGGCGACTGGTCAAGGCCTGCAGCACGTCCAGGTACTCCACGGCGCCCTTGGCGTGACGATCGGCGAGCCGCTCGACGACGGTCTGGGAGAGCTCGAGCTGGATGCCGAGACTCTCGATGTACTCGCCCTGCTTCGATTCCTCGATCAGGGCATCCTCCACCTCCCTGAGCGACTCGAGCACCACGCTGCCGTACTCGTGAAGGCGCTCCGAGACCACGGCCCGGGTCCGCGCGGTCTCGGCCTCGCGCTCGCCGCCGTCGAGGAGCGGCGCCATGACGTCCGCGGCGACGGAGGCGAACCAGACAGCGAAGAGGTCGTCGAGACTGGTGGTCAGAAACGAGGTCGAGGCGGAAAGGGCGATCCGGGGATAGCGGTCGGCGAGAGCCTCGTGGACCCTCTGGTCCGCGGCAAGTACGCGCTGGTAGGCGCTTCTGAGGTCCGGCCGCCGGGACACGAGTTCGGTGGGCACGCCCGTATCCGGCAGGTCCGGGAGCGGGACGAAATCGCGGGCCCCGGGGAGCGTGACCGTGCCGGGCGCCCGGCCCAGGAGGACCGCGAGCTGGTTCTCGAGCACCCGCAGGGCGGCCTCGGCCTTCAGTTCGTTCGCCCTGGTTGCCTCCACGAGTTGACGTTGCCTAAGGACATCCTCGGAGGCCATCTTGCCCTGCCTGAATCGGAGGGTCATCAGCTCGAGAACCTGATCGTTCGTCTGAACCTGTTCCCGAACGAGGTCGATCTGGGCCCGCTGCTCGATCAGCTCATACCAGGTGTTCGCCACCAGCGCAGAGAGCGTGATCGCCGCGGTCCGAAGCCCCTCCTCCTCGGCGGCGAGGTCGAGCCAGGCGGCCCGCTCCCGGGCCTCGAGCCGGCCCCACAGGTCCAACTCGTAGCGCGCTGCCAGCCCCACGCGCAGTTCTCCCGAGGTGATCGAACGGTTGGTGACGTTCGAGAGCCCCTCGTCCGCGGAGAGCGTCCCGTCCAGTTGGACCGCCCGGGCGGCGCCGGTGCGACGGGCGATGGCCTCGTACTGGGAGAGCCGATCCCAGGTTGTCCGAAGTTCGAGGTTCCCGGCGAGGGCGTCCTCCACGAGCGCGGTGAGGTCGGCGTCATCGAAGTCGGTCCACCACCGGGCGGCCACCGGCCGTTCCCCGGTCGCGGAAAACCGCTCCGGCACCGCCACCGGCGGTTCGGGCTCCCGGGCGTCCGGAGATCCGACGCAGGCAGGGAGCAGCAGGAGAGTCAGGAGAACGGGGTGAGCAAGCCTCATGGATGCGCCGACGAAAGGAGGAGAGTGAACCGGGCCATTATGTCTCAACCCCGAAATCGATTCCCGGTTTCGTTCAGCCCCCCCGGGTTTCAGAGGAGCGTTCACCCAACCTTGCCGCGCCCCCCTTTGGGATTACCCGTCCGCCCGCCAAAAAGACCTACTCCTCAAACTCCTCCAGCAGAACCCCAAGAGAATCCGGGGAAACCACCACTCCCCGCTCGACACCATCCCTGGACAGCACGAGCTTCACCGACCCGAGGCCCCGGGCCTTTGCCGCCTCCATGGCCATCGCGAGGGAGGCGGTCGAGTCGAGCGGAGCGCCGTCGAAGGTCAGCAGCACGTCTCCGGGCAGCACGCCCTTCAGGTCGGCCTGGCCGCCGGGGATCACCCTGGCGACGCGGATGCGGAAGCGAAACTCCTCCGCGGAGGGCTCGAGCACGATCACGATCTCCTCCAGACCGGGCTTGAGTTCCACGTTCCGGGCCACCGCCTTGAATCCGCTGATCCGGGCGGTGATCGGGACAGCGCCGACGGCGAATCCCCGGATCCAGACGTAGCCCTTTGGGCCGGTCCGGCCGAAGGGGAGGCCGGAGTTCGGCAGGAACGTGGCCACGATCCGCTGCAGGTCGCGGCCATCCTTTTGCGTCGTCACCTTCACACCGGCCACGGGCTGACCGTCAGGGTCGTGAAAGACCAGTCGCGTCGGCACCTCCGGTTCGAGGCGGAAGGTGAGAGGCGTCGGCTCTCCCGGCAGGAAGACGACGTTTTTCAGGATCTGGACCTCGTAGCCCAGGCCGGTGGCGATGAACTCGTGCGAGCCTGCCCGCAGACCGCCGATCTCCCCCACGTATCCGGACCGGATTCCCTGAGTCATGAAAAAAGGCGTCTGAACGGGATTGCCCGCGGTGTCGGTGATCGTGAGATTCACCGCGGAACCCCGACTCAGCGGGAACTCGAGAGACACCTCGTTCCCACTGCTGCCGAGCGTGGCCGTTTTCACCAGGGGGGCGTACTCGACGCCGTTGCTGAACAACACATAGTCCCCGGCAGGCAGGTTGGCGAACTCGAACCGCCCTTCCGCGTCGGGTCGGAGTCGGGCGGAGACCTGGCCGAAGCCGCCCTTTTGCCGGAGTTCGGTGCGGACCCGCTCCTCCCGGGACAGTTGGAGGACCACCTGCACGTCCTCGAGAGGCTCGCCGGTGTCGTGATCGGTGACCCGCCCGAAGATCCGCCCCGCGCCGAGACGGATGTCGTGGATCACGTGCTCGTTCTCGGCGACCTCGACCCGGGAGACGTGAAACTTGTTGCCGACGCGGACCAGGTAGGCGCCCTCGGGGACTCCCGAGAGTCGATAGGTCCCGTCCTCGCCCACCAGGCAGGAGAGCAGGGACCGCGGCTCCGAGCCGAGATCCGGGATCAACTCCACCTCGAGGTCCGACTGGCCGAACACACGGCGTTCACTCTTCCGGTCCTCCGCCAGGGAGCCGGCGGTGGTGAAAATGCGACCGGAAATCGTCCCGCTGCCGGCAAAGGTGATCGTCACCTCCGCCGCCGGGGCCTCGTCCGAGATCTCGAAGAGAGCCTGCCGCCTCGTGCCGTCCCGATCGGCCAGGGCGGCGTACCGAGCCGGATCCCGGAGGTGTCCGCGAAAGACGCCCTCGGAGCTGTCGGGCAGTTTTCCGAGGTCCCAGCCGATCCCGGCAAAGAGGATGTGGACCTTCCCGTCAACCGGTTTGCCTTCGGCATCCACCAGGCGGACCGTGACGGAGTACTCCGTCTCGTCCTCGAAGGAGAACGGCTCCGCCTTGGCCTCGCCCGCGGCCTCGTCGGCCCCGGTCTCTTTGCCTTCCGCCGCCGCGTCGTCCTCATCCGTCTCGGAACTCTCCCCGGTCGCCATCCCGCCGCCGGGCTCGTCGCGGAGTCCGCCCACCGCGCTCTCTTCGTCAACGGGCCGATCCGGCGGGGTTGCGGGGCCGACGGGAGCCCCCGCCTCCATCAGGATCAGGATCATTCCGAGGCCGCAGATCAGCAACAGGGCCGAGATCAGGATGATGCGTCGACGATCGTTCATGGGTTCACCCCCTCGAGGGTCACGGTGCGGCCGGTGACGCGCGGCGCGGGCCGGAAACCGTAGCGGAGCACGGAGAGCGGGGGCAACCAACGCATGGCTTCCCAGACCGCCATGGTCACGGCCACGAGGAGCAGCGCGACCACGAGTTCACCCGATCTTCTGCCGGACAAGGTTCCTCACCCCCCTGTCGTCTGGCGCGCGCTCATTCCGGTCGTTCAGTCTACCGCAACTCCGAATCTCCGGTCCCTTGATCCAGCCGGCGGGTTTTGAGAACCGTGTCCCTTACAATGGTTCGGGGTCTTAGGGTGAGACCCGACACCAGGCCAAAGGAGAACGGCGTGCCGCAGGCAATCGTAGATCCCGAGGACCTGCACCGATTCGCGGTGGACCTGAAACGGTTCAGCAGCGAGGTGCAGTTGCAGATTTCCGGCATTCACCGGCAGTTTTCGAGGCTCGGCGACACCTGGCAGGACCAGGAGCACGCGAAGTTCGCCGCGGAGTTCCAGCACATGACCAGCGTGATGGCGAAGTTCGTCACCGCCGCCGACGAACAGGTCCCGACGCTTCTCCGCAAGGCGGAGGCCATCCGCCGCTACCTGGAGCAGAGGTAGCCTTGAAGCACGGATCGGCCGACCTCCGCTCCCCCGACGCGATCGTCAGGTTCAGGCATCGCTACCTCGAGTTCGACAAGGCGGCACACGGCGCCCTCGACCTCACCAACGGGGACCTGCACTCCCTCGGGGAGTGGCTCCACCGCGAGCAGCTGCCCTACTGGAAGCTGCAGCTTCGCCGTCGCCACGACAAGTACAAGGAAGCGTGGCGCGAGTACATCAACGCCCGCCACGGCGACCCCCGCATAGGCAAGACGAGCTGTGTGGACGAGCGCAAGATCTACGAGCGCGCCAAGCGGGCCAAGGAGGAGGCGGAGGACAAGATCCGCCGGATCGAGAAGTGGGTCCTCATCCTCGACTCCGAAATCGAGAAGATCATCGCCCCGGTCCGCCGGTTTCGGGCGACGCTCGACGCCGCCCGGCCGAAGGCCATCGCCCGGCTGGACCACGCCCTCGATCGACTGGAAGAGTACCTGATGCCCTCCGGCGGAACCGCCGCCGGACGCCCCGCCCCGGCCCCGGAAAAGGAGAAGGACAATGCCTCGGATCAGCCACGCGGAACAGATGCTGATGGGGGCGCTGAATGATCTCGAGCGCGACTGGCAGTTCGCCCGGATCGAGTGGCGGGACCAGGCCAGGGAGAACTTCGAGAAGGACTTCCTGAACGAACTTCAACCGGCGGGCCGCATCGCGGCCAACACCATGGGTGAGTTGACGCAACTGATGAAGCGGGTGGTACGAGAATGCCAGTAGACGGCGAGAACACCGAGCGGCTGCCGAAGCCGGATGTGAAGGAGACGTCGCTCCGCATCCGAACGCTGACGCGCGAAATGGCCGAAGCGGGGAAACTCCTCGAGGATCTCACGGATCGCCAACGGGGTGAGGTGAAGGCCGTTCAGTCCGCCTTCGAGCGCGAGGACGGAGACCGCCGGGAGCGCTTCAAGCTCGCCCACGACCGGATCGGTACGCGGTACTTCGTGGATCGGCGGAGTCTCAAGGGGAAGCGTGAGGACCGGCGCGGTCGCATCACCAGGGCCGTGGGCCGCGTTCGGCGCGAGCTGAACGGAGTCCTTCAGGCCGACCAGCGCCGGACCGACGCGGAATTCGCCGCACTGAGAGAGGTCAAGGGCGCTGAGATCGTCGAGAAGCGCAAGCCCCTGGAGGCCGGTCTCAAGCGGTGGGCGGAACTCCTCCCCGCCCTTCGCGAGGACTTCCAGGCCACCGCCGACGCGCTCACGAAGTTCGCCGCCCACCACGGCATCGACCCGGTCGAGACCACCGAGTGGTCCGGTTTCGTTCCGGAGAACGCGGATGTCGAACCGATGGCGGCCGAGGCGCACGAGACGTTCGACGCGGTTCGCCGGGAAGCCGTGAAGTCGGGGGACACCTTCGGCTCCAGCTTCGCCCGCACCGGCCGCATCGTCCTGGGCCACGCCCTCATCCTCATCCTGGGCATCGGCGGAGTGATGCTCGCCATCCGCCTGGGCGTGGAACCCGACCGCGTGGCGCCGGCCCTCGGCGCGGTCCCGGTCCTCTCGGGCCTGCTCATCCTCCTGACGTTCATCGTGCGTCGCCGCCACCGAAGGACGCTTCGGGACCTGACGGAACGCACGACACACCAGGCCAGCCGGTTCGAAAAGCACGCCGCCGCGGCGCACAAGAGTCTGGAGAGCCTCCACACCCGCAGCGCCGAGGCCCACGCCATGATGCTGGACGACGCGCAGCAGCGGCTTCGCTCCGCGAGCCTCTCCCGCACCTCCGATACGCGCCGGCGGCTGGCGGATCTCGAGCGCCGGGCGGAGCGCGCGACGGCCCGGGCCGTGGATCTGCACGCGGCGAGCGTCCTCGCCATCGACCAGGCGGAGGATCGCGATCTCAAGGAGCACCGAGCCGCGCACGAGGCCGAGGTGGAAGAGGCCCGGAAGGAGAACGAACGACACCGTGAGGAGATCGACAGCCGCCGGCGAAAACTCGAACGTGAGCTCGAGCAGCGCCGGGAACAGGCGGTGAAGGACTTCGAGCGGTTCGCGGCCGGCGCCACCCGGGCGGTTGCGAAGATCCACCAGCCCTGGGACCGGATCGATCCCTCCCGGATCGTTCTGCCGGAGGGCTTCCCCGAGTTCGTGCCGTTCGGGCGCCTGCGGGTTTCCCTGGACGGCCTGCTGACCGAGGCCCATCAGAAAGAGACGGAGTTTCTGCTGCCGGTGGCAGCCACCTTCCCGGAGCACGGTTCGCTCCTGGTCCGGCATCCCCCCGCCAAGCGCGATCAGGCCCTGGAAATCCTCTCCAACTCAGTGCTGCGCGCGCTGGCCTCGTTCCCCGCCGGCAAGGTCCGGCTGACGATCTTCGACCCGGTGGGACTGGGGCAGAGCTTCTCCGCCCTGATGCACCTGGCCGACCACGACGAGGACCTGGTCAACCACCGCATCTGGACCGAAACCGTCCACCTGGAACGGCGCCTGGCCGACCTCACCGAGCACATCGAGAAGGTCATCCAGAAGTACCTCCGGAACAAGTTCCTCACCATCGGGGAGTACAACGAGGAGGCGGGCGAGTTGCAGGAGCCCTACCACTTCCTCGTCATCGCCGACTTCCCCACCGCGTTCAACGAACTGGCGGCGGAGCGGCTGGCCAGCATCGTGGCCAGCGGGCCGCGGTGCGGGGTCTACACCTTCATCGCCCACGACGTGCGCCAGCACCTGATGCCGCCGGTCGATCTGGGTCTGCTGCGGAGAAACGGTCCCGCGCTGATCTTCGAGGGTGACGTCTGCCGCCTCGACGGCGAGGCCGCGGAGCACGGGGAATTCCTGCCCGAAACCCCGCCGGACGCCGACAGCACGCGCAAGATCCTCGACAGCATCGGCCGCCAGAGCGTCGACGCCGCGCACATCGAGCTGCCCTTCTCCGCCATCACCCCCCGGACGGAGGAAGAGGTGTGGTCCGGCAGCACCCGAAACGGGGTGCGGGTGGCGATCGGGCGCACCGGCGCCGAACGTCTGCAGTATCTCGACCTCGGACGCGGCACGGCGCAGCACGCACTGGTGGCCGGACGCACCGGGTCCGGCAAGTCCACCCTCTTCCACGTGATGATCACGAACCTGTCGCTCTGGTTCAGCCCGAACGAGATCGAGTTCTACCTGATCGACTTCAAGAAGGGCGTCGAGTTCAAGCCCTTCGCCTCCTTCGGCCTGCCGCACGCCCGCGTGGTGGCCATCGAGAGCGACCGGGAGTTCGGATTGAGCGTGCTCCGGGCGGTGGACGCCGAACTGGCCCGCCGCGGCGACCTCTTCCGGGCGCAGGGCGTCCAGGATCTGGCCTCCTACCGCGGAACCGCGGGGGCGGAGATCATGCCCCGCACCATCCTCCTGATCGACGAGTTCCAGGAGTTCTTCACCGACGACGACTCGGTGGCCCACGACGCCGCTCTCCTGCTCGACCGCTTCGTCAGGCAGGGGCGGGCGTTTGGCATCCACGTGGTCCTCGGCTCGCAGACGCTCTCCGGAATCTACACCCTGGCGCGCGGCACCCTCGGGCAGATGGGCGTCCGGGTCGCCCTGCAATGCAACGAGTCCGACTCCTACCTCATCCTCTCGGAGGACAACGGTGTGGCGCGCCTGCTGTCCCGCCCGGGGGAGGCCATCTACAACGACAAGTCCGGCCTGATCGAGGGCAACAACCCCTTCCAGGTCGTGTGGCTGACCGAGGAAGAGAAGCACCGGCACCTGCCGGCTCTGGCGGCCCGGGCGGCAGCTTCGCCCGATCTCCCGACCCGGCCGACCGTGGTCTTCGAGGGCAACCAGCCGGCCGACATCGAGGAGAACCACGAGCTGATGGCGCTCCTCGAAGACGGCCCGGGCAGGGACCACGGGGACGACCGCGTCTGGATCGGAGAGCCGAACGCCATCAAGGGCCCCACCGAGCTCCGGTTCATGGCGGCGAGCGGCAGCAACATGATGATCGTGGGACAACGCCGCGAGAGCGCGTTCGCCATGATGTCCGCGGCCATCCTCGCCCTGACCGCGCAGCACGACAGTGGGGACTTGAGGATCGTGATCCTCGACGGCGGAGGCCACGAACCGGAGTTCGCGGCCCGCTTCGACGGCCTGCTCACGGCCTTCGAGGGCCGAGCCGAGCGGTACGACATGCGCACTGCACCGGATGCCGTCACGGACATCGCGGAGCGGATCAAGGCGCGGGAGGAGGGAACCGAGGCGTGTACTCCGATCTACATCTTCGCGTTCGGTCTGCAGCGACTGCGCGTGCTTCGCCGCGAGGACGAATTCGCCATGCCCTTCGGAGACGAGGAGACCGTTTCCACCGGTGAGCAGTTCGCCACGATCCTCACCGAGGGACCGGCCCAGCACGTCCACACCATCGTCTGGTGCGACACCGTCCCCAACCTGCAGCGCACCCTGAGTCGGAAGGCGATGCGGGAGTTCGACATGCGCGTGCTGTTCCAGATGAGCGCCGCGGACTCTTCAGAGATGATCGAGTCCTCCGCCGCCAACCGGCTGGGCCTGACGAATGCCCTCCTGGCGGTGGAGAGCCAGGGGACGTTTGAGAAGTTTCGGCCTTATGCGATTCCTACGGCGGAGATGCTTTTGCGGGGGGGTTAGAGGCGGGGCGGAGGCTGCCTCCGGATGGGGTTCGGGAAACAGGCGGATTCCAGGAGCGAACAGGTGGGGTTTCCTGGGTTGGAGCAGGGGATTATGAGTCCCCTGCTCCGTCGCGAACGACCCGACGTAACAGCTTACGGACCTATAATTTACGGCACTTGGAAGCCTGACACATTGTGCGTTGGCGTCCATTCTGGCGTCCAGTCAGGAATCGGCACTCCGGGACGGACAGACAGCCGGGCAAGGACACCGCTCGGTGCCGCAACCAGCTCGTCGAGCGAGGCTGGCACACGTGGCGGACCATCGAGCTGAGCAACACGTGTCAAGGAACACGGATTCTTGCGCAGTCAGTGAAGGCGTACTTCTGCGCACCTCCAGATCCCGCAGCCGGTAGCTCCGGCCCTTGATCGGGATCAGGTGGCGGTGGTCTAGCAGGCGGTCCAGCACAGCGGGGGCCCTCATCCAGCGACGATCGGACCGGGCCGTCCGACAGGTGGAGACAAGGCCACGCGAGCCGCCCGGAACGCAGAACAACGGTAACAGCCATCACGTAGCCTGGCTGTGGCGAACGCCTCGCTGCGCTTCACGCCCCTGACTCTCTCTTTGGCTCCCTCTGGATCCTCCGGACGGCAGCGAGGAACGCGTTGATCGCTTCGCGATTGTCGGGAAGCTCCCCAGACCCAACCGAGGCCCCACTCCACTGGGAGAAGACCCTTCTGAGCTCATAGGTTGCCTCGGGAAGGAGGTTGTGAGCGTCCAACAGCGCAATTGCCTCCTCCTTCTCGTCGAGTGGATCCCGTCTCCTCTCATCCTCCAGCCAGACATCGAGGCGGTGGGCGAGGCTCAACAGGTGGGAGCGCTTCTCTTCCCCGGCGAGGTTCGCAACGGCACGGGCGGCGGTCGCCGTCGACTCCATCACCTCCCGGAGAACCTCAATCTCATCATCCCAGAGGGGTTCATCTTCGACCGTGCCACGGCCCATGGACTGTCGCTCCGAAGGTCACATTGTCTCTGCAGAGATGCTACTCGACGGACAGACGTGCGTCACATGGGAGTCGGGATGAATGCTCAAGTGGTCCGGACGCCTTGCCCCACCGAGTGCCCGCCGTCGGCGCATGGTCTTCGTGGTCCACCAGCCCGGGCAGGGCGCGCACGGAGGCACACAGGGCGCGTGGTGGGCGACGGTGCGTGAACCCCGTCGGACGCGGCGATGGTGGCGGCTGCGGTGAAATCTGGACAAGCCGCACCGGGACGCCGTCAAGCACCGCACGGTGATTGACGAGCCCGCCCCGAAGTCCCCGCGAGCCGGTCGCAGATCGATCCCCGAGGATTGTCCGCAGAGCCTCCTCAGGCCCCGAGAAGCAGGCCTTCCGCTGCGTCTGGGAATAGGACTCATTGCCATTAGCTCGTCCGCAGAAATCTCCGACTTTTCTGGCCTGTGCCGTGGCTCCATTCGCCCTATGCTGCGATTGCTCCAGTGGTGGAGCCGCCGAGCGAGAGAATCTCGGCAGGGATGATTTCGATGAAGAGGGAACCCAAGGGGAACTCAACTCCGCACGCGGGGCCGCCGTGGCTTTTCCCGGCCCACCCGCGCCTTTTCTGACCTCGACTCCATGCCCGTTTCTCTCGCCGGCTTCTGATCGGTGATCGCCGCCCTGGTTTTGCGGCGCGAGGAGGAAGGGAGAGGGTTGATGCGAAGGTCCTGGTGGTGGCTGGTGGCTCTTTCGGCGTTCGTCGGAGGGGCCTTTCTTTTCGGCTCTCCCCCGCCCGCGGCGGCGGATCTCTCGGAGTGCTCAATCTCGGAGTTGGGAAAGTACATCCAGAGCGATGCCGCTCTTAACTTGCGTCTCGTCGCCCTGGCCGATTTGCGACGCCGAGAGGGCTCCACGGTGGACGGCGAACTGACCGCGCTGACCGCCAGCAAGGACCTGAAGGTCGCGGTCTACAGCTGTACGGCGCTGGGTCAGCGAAAGACCGCCACCTCCAAGGCCAAGCTGCTCGGGGTGCTCAAGAATACGAGCCGATCCAAGGAAGTCCGCCTGGCGGCCATGACCGCCATCGCCACCCACTTCAAGACCAGCCTGGACCTTCCGGAGTTGTGGAAGGTGGCGAAGGACGATGCCGCCCTGACGGCCCGCTACAACCTTCTCAAGTCCCGCGTCTACGGGCTGTAGGGGGAAATGACCATGACCCGCAATCACGGTGTGGCGCTTTCCCGCCTGCTCTTCTTCGCCCTGCTCTTTGGAGTGGCGCTGACGCTTTCCCTTCCCCTGCTGACCCGGCCGGTGTATGCCGACGACCCGGACGGCGATTCGTTGGACACGTCATTCGAAACCGCCTTCGGGAGTGACCCTAACGATGCCGACGTCGACCAGGACAACCTCACCGACTGGCAAGAAATATATGTGTACGGAACAGATCCCAACATGGCCGATACGGACGGCGACGGAACAGATGACGATACGGACCTCGATCCTTTAGACAACGGCAATGACGCCGGCGGCCGGACCACGGTGGACTACTCCTTCGCGGTGAACTCACCGGCTCCATCGCCTGCCGCGCATCGGGTGGGCTTCGGAGTGGATCCCATCACCGGAGGGATGCGGCTGCCGGTGCACACCGTGGACTTCGGCCCCGGGTACCATGGCCGAAATCAGCTCAACCTGGTCTACGACTCCCGGATCACCGCCAACCTCCCCTTCGGCATGAACATCCTGACCAACTGGGATCACTTCCTGGTGGTCAACGGGAGCAGCGCCTCGGCCTTCTTCTGGGGCTTCGAGATCCCCTTCACCCTGGTGGGCGCGGCTTGGGAGCAGGAGGGCCAGACCATCTTCTGCTGCGACCTGGAACTGGACACTCCCAACCAGCTCTATGTGCTGACCTTCAATGTGGGCGGGGGAGAGATATGCTTCGACAGCACCACCGGCCTGCTGATGGAGTATCGAAACCGCTTCGGGGACGCCACCACCCTGACCCGCAACGGATCCGGCGAGGTCACCGCGGTGACTTTCCCGGAGGGCAATACGGTGACCGTGGACCGCCACGCCACCGGCCGCATCTCGGACCTCACCGATTGGAACAGCCCCACCGCCCGGACCTGGAGCTTCTCCTACAACTGCTGCGACCAGCTGGCCCAGATCGGGGACGCCCTGGGGCACACCCGGCAGTTTCGCTATTGGAACGGCAGCACCGATGGCGATCTCAACAACAACCTGAGCCAGTTCTTCCTGGCTGATGGCCGAAAGCTGCTGGAGGTGGACTACGACAGCTCGGACCGGGTCATTGCCCAGATCCCGGGAGAGGAATCGAATCACGAATCGGAGCTCTCCTACTCCGCCACCACCACCGATGTCACCGACTTCGGCGGCAACGACATCCGCTACACCTTCTCCTCCGGGGAACTGGTGCCGGCCACCGTGGTGCGGTATTCGAACCGCGACGTCAGGGCCGGAGACCCCGCCACCTGGACCACCACCTATGCCTACGACTCCGATGACCGGGTGCTGAAGACGGTCCTCCCGGAGGGCAACCGCATCGATCTCGAATGGGATTCCTACGGCTGCCTGACCGAGATCCGGAAGAAGGCCACCGACACCGACACGGATAACAACACCACCGACTTCGTCACCACCATGAGCTACGGGGCGGTCTACCATCAGCTTGAGGACAGCACCGATCCCCGGGGCAACACCACCGAGCGGACGCTGAACGGGGATGAGCTGGTGACGCAGATCGACTACCCGGATCTGACCCATCCCGATCCGGACCAGTCGATTTCCGAGACCTTCACCTGGAACTCGCACGGCCAGCTTCTGACCCACACCGACGGGGAGAGCGCGGTCACCCGGTACGACTACTACTCCACCGGGGTGGAGACCGGGCTCTTGTGGAAGAAGACCGTGGACTACGGCGTCAGTACGCTCAATCTGGTCACCGAACTGGATTACGACGACTACCGCTACCTCTCCTCGGTGACCGATCCCGACAGCAACGAGAGCACCAGGGAATGCAATGCCCTGGGGCAGCTGATCGCCACCGCCTCCGCCGGGACCATGGACTACGAGGTGGAGTACGATTACTGCGTGAACGGCTATCTCTCCGAGAAGACGGTGGAGAACGTGGATGAGGACAACGTCCGTGACGTCTCCCATCCCTGGATCACCACCACCTACGAGCAGGATCTGCTGGGCCGGGTGACTTCGGTACAGGAGGAGATCGCCACCGCCACCACTCGCACCACCGCTTTCACCTACAGCGGGCTGGGCGAAATCCTCCAGATCGACCTCCCGGAGGGCAACACCGTGGTGCAGGTCTTCGACGAGCGGGGCGCGCTGGCCTCGAGGACCCGGGGCTACGGCACCGGGGACGCCTCCACCGAGACATGGGAGTACGACGGCAACCTGAATCTGGTCTCCTACGTCAACGGTCGCAGCAAGGAGTATGAGCAGACGTTTAACGACTACGACCAGCTGACCGGGGCGGAGACTCCGCTGGGGCACTACGTGACCTTCGTGGTGGACAAGAACAGCAACCGCACCGAGATCAAGCGCTACAACTCCGGCGACACCCTGCTGGCCCATCGCAAGCAGTACTTCGACGAGCTGAACCAGGTCTACAAGGTGGAGGATTGGCTGGACAACACCGCGCCCGCCGCGGACGAGTGGATGGCCACCGAGATCGAGCGGGAGGACCGCGGCCTGGTGATCCTGGTCACCGATCCGGAGGCCCACGAGACCGAGAACACCTGGGACGACGCCCGGCGCCTGATCTGCCAGGAAGACCATTTGGGGAACAAGGTGGAATTCGACTTCACCGACGACTACCTGGTGCCTTGCGACATCGACTACGTGGAGGTGGTGCCGGGCGGCGGGACCCAGACTTTCGTGGTGGAGCAGGTCACCGATGCGCTGCACCGGGTGATCGAGCGCAGCGTGGTGGATCGGAACAACTCCTCCAACAAGCACACCACCAGCTTCGACCTGGACTACGCCGGGATCTCCATGGAGACCGAGGATGCGGAGGGCAACCTGACCTGGGTGGAGCACGACTTCGTGGGCCAGATCCTGAAGAAAGAAGTGGATCTGGGGAGCTCGGAGGCCATCACCACGGAGTGGGACTTCGATCTGAACGGCAACCTGGAGAAGCTCACCGACGACGGCGGAAACGAGACCATCTACCGCTACAACGCCCGGGACGTGCTCCACGAGCAGGAGTACGACGATGGGGAGAAGCGGACCTTCACCATCCTGGCCGACGATCTGATCAGCGGCTGGACCGATGAGAACGGCACGGTGGTGGCCAACACCATCGACGACGACGGCCGGATCACTGCCCGCAGCATCACCCGGGCCGCCGGTGTCCTGGGCCCCACCTCGGAGAGCTACACCTTCGACGGGATCAATCGCCTGACCGAGGCCAAGAACAACAACTCCACGGTGCAGCGGGAGTACGACACCCTTTCGCGGCTGATCAGTGAGACCCAGGGCCCGAATCCGATCGGCACCAGCGGGAAGACGATTTCCTACACCTACAACGACGACGGCTCCCGGGCCACCTGCGAGTACTTCTCGGGCTACGACCTGGTCTACACCAGCGACGCCATCGGCCGCTGGACCAAGATCGAGGACAGCAGCTCCAGCGACCTGGTGACCCAGAGCTTCTACGGTCCCGGTTTCCGCAGCTACCAGGTGGACTATCTGAACGGCACCCAGACCACCATCGGCTATGACGGTTTCAGGATGCCCACCGACATCGACCACGCCGACTCCGGCTCCACGGTCTTCTCCGGCTTCGATTACGCCTTCGACAAGATGGGCAACCCCACCTACGTGGAATTCACCCACGACAGTGGCAAGGGGAACCTCTACGCTTATGATCAGGCGTACCGGCTGACCTCGGCCCAGATGGGATCGAACGACCCCTCGGCGGAGGCCGCGGACAGCGACTGGACGGACTACGCCTACGTCCAGAAGATCGACTTCAACATGGACGACGACTCGAACAGAAGCAGCGTGGTGACCACCCCCTACGGCCAGGGCTCGTCCACGGAGAGCTACACCTCGGACAACCTGAACCAGTACACGGTGATCGCCTCGGTCTCCCAGACCCATGACGAGAACGGGAACCTGACCGACGACGGGACCTACGATCTTTCGTATGACTACAGAAACAACCTGATCAAGGTGGTCTCCAGTTCGGTGGTTCTCTCGGAGTGCGAGTTCGATCCTTTCGACCGCCGGAAGGAGCAGATCACCGGGGACGGGTCCTACACCACGCTCTACTTCTACGACGGCGAGCATGTGGTGGAGGAGTTCGACGGGTCGGACAACCTGCTCCGGAAGTTCGTCTACGGGCAGCGGATCGATGAGATCCGGGTGATGATCGCCCCGGACTACGCGGATGTGGATGATGACTCGAACACGACGGAGGTGCTGCATTTCTACTACCACACCGACATGCTCGGAAGCGTAACCCACGTCACTGACGAGAATGAGAATGTGGTCGAAGCCTATGAGTACACGCCCTATGGGCAGACCACGATCAAGGACGGGTCTGGATCGACCATCTCCAATTCGGCCATCTGGAACCCGTACATGTTCACTGCCCGGCGACTGGATGAGGACACCGGGTTTTATCACTATCGGCGGCGGGCGTATGATCCGGAGCGGGGGCGGTTTTTGCAGCGGGATCCGCTGGGGTATGTGGGCTCAGGTAGCCTGTACTTGTACTGTCTAGGCTGTCCGGTCTCGATGACGGATCCCTCTGGAGAGGCCCCTCCTGGCATGAAGGGCGGCGATGTGGCCCCGGGTCAGGGGTATGACGGTCATCTGGGAGGCGACGATTTGGCGGGAGGTCCAGTGACAGAATCTGTGCCCAGTAGTGACATCGAGGAACAAGAGGATCAAGAAGAGGAAGAGGATCAGGAGAACACCCAGCCTGATGATGCGGCTGATTGCCTAGAGCGAGCAATCCGGCAGCAGACACAGACGATGATTGACGCCGACGAGATGAATAGACTAATCGACGCTGTTGCACCCCCTGAGAAGCTGCCAGCAAACTGGAGGAAAAGCCTCTACCTCGTCCGCTTCACTGATGCCCCTGACAGACCCTTCGCCTTGGATCGTCGCGACGAAATCACCCCCGAGGACATTATTCTCGAACACGCCGCCCTGCCGAGAGCTGAACTTCTTAATGGACCGATGGAATAGGAGGGTCTGCAGTCATGCGGACGCACATTCGGCTCAGAAGACCCGAGTGGACCCTGTGCACGATCCTTGTGACCGTTCTGCTGAGCGGATGTGGTGCCGAGGAGCCTTTGTGTGCAGACAGCAGTCGTGATAATGGGAAACGCCAGTCTGCAGCACTGACGGACTCCCGGGTTGCCCTTCTTGCTGATCAACTGACTTCGGGTGCAGCGCCTGAGCGCTGCAGGGCAGCACTTGAGCTATCGAGGATGGGAACTTCGGCTGAACCAGCTATCCCCGCGCTTGAGAGAGCGATGGGGGATTCTGAGCCTGAAGTGTCAATGGTGGCCGGGTTCGCCGTCGGCCGTCTTGCCAGGGCCCGAGTACCGCTTGCGCTATCTGCGCTTGTTCGGGGGCTCGAAGTGGACAAAAGCAGATTGGCATCAATCGGAGGCATCTCGGCTGCCGGAGACGTGGCCAGGGTTGCTGATTCGGCCCTGATTAGATTTCTCGACGATTCGTTCAAGTGCGACGACAACGTCCGCATCCTTGTTGTGCGGGCTTTGGCCGCTATCGGAGGAGACAAGGCGATTGCGGCCTTGTGTGACCTTTTCAGCTCGGGGAAGGTGGAGCTGCGAAGAGAAGCGATCTGGGGGCTGTCAGGGGCTCGTGTTTGTGCTGGGATACCCTCGGAAGCGCTTGAAGTTGCATTGAATGATGCCGATGTGGATGTGCGGGCTGGCGCAGCGTATCTGAACTGGGGCGTGACCGGTGTTCCTAGGCCAGCTGTTGATCTCTTGATTGAGGCCCTACGGGAAGGAGGAATGCAGCATCGCGTGCTTGCCGCCCTGACCGAGATGGGACCGTACGCGGCCAAAGCCAGCGTTGACACTGTTGTACTGCTCAGAGCCCCTGACTGGGGGGTGCGGGCGGCGGCGGCGACTGCGCTCGGGCGGTATGGATGCTCCGATGCCGGTGTTGTTGGTGCCTTGACCAAAGCGCTCCACGACTCAGCCGATGGTGTGGGGGTCCAGTTTGCGGCAATTCAAGCCTTGGGCGAGTTGGGTCCGAGTGCCGCGTCTGCCGTACCAGAACTGCTGCGTATCGAGGAACGCAGATTCCGCCCTCTGATCGCAGAATCGTTGAGGAGAATGGGCAAATCTGCCGTGCCACACCTTCAAACTCGTCTGCGTGAGGAGGGGCTCTCGAATGATGAGATTTCATGGCTTGAGAGGCAGATCGGTCTGTTGAGATGAGGTACCGAGATGAAATGAGAAGGCCAGTCTCGCCTTCGGTTTGGATATCGACGATCGGTTCACCCACTTCTGCAGGTGCCGGTCTTGGATAGTGGACCGGTGGTCAAGGGTCGCATCCCCACTACCTCGATGGCGTCAGGCAGGGCCTGCCCGCGGACTCTCATTGATGGGTGGTTCTCGAGGTGGCCTGCCAATCACCTTGATTCATCAGTCTGGTGAAGAAGACCGATCACCAAGTGTTCGTGGCCAACCCGCGGGAGTTTGCCCGCACCACACCCCGGCTGTTCGTCAACCACCGGACGGTGCTTGACACCCTTCCCCACCCTCCGCCCCCGAACCGGCATCGGACCACCACGACAACTCACCCAGCACCGATACCTCTCAGCCGGATCGGCTTCCACCTCGCACTCCGGACGATGCTCCCGGCCGGGGAGATTCCACAGCGCACCCGGCGACCTGGCTCCAGGAGCCCCCCTTCACTCCACCCGCTTGAACTTCACCCCCTCCGCACTCCCCTTCCCCTCCCTGTGCAGCACCAGCGCATCCCCTCCCTCCGGAGTGATCCGCACCACGACCGCGCCGGCCTTCAGGTCCTCGAGGAGGAGGCGGCTCTTCACCAGGGTGTAGTCGCCGGAGTAGTCCTTGTTCCCGTCGGGTCCGGTGAAGGTCCAGTGGAACTTCCCGTCCGCGAGGACGAGCTCGACCTTTCCGCCGTTGCGCTCGGCCTTCCAGGTGCCCGTGACCTTGAACCCCTCGGGCAGGTCGGATGCCGCCGGCTCCTCCTTCGCCGTGGCGTCGCCTTCGGTCGCCTCCGGGGCGCTGACCATGGCCAGGAGTTCGTTCGCCACGCGGTCTTTCGGAGTCAAGGCCACGAGGGCGGTCAGTTCCTCCGCCGCCTTCGCGGTGTGATCGGCGGTCAGGTAGTGGTAGGCCAGCACGAAGTGCGCGGCGGCGTCCTCAGGGTGCTTCCTGCGGTGCTCCTCGAGCTTCCGAAGCTGATGCTCGTAGGTCTCCCGCTTGGCATAGAACCCGATCATCGTCGTCCAATCCCATCCCGGATTCTTCGCCAGGACCTCGTGCAGGTCGGACGCCGCGTTCTTGTACCGGAATTGCGCGAACTGCAGCAGCGCCCGGAACTCCCGAAGCTCCAGGGTGTCCGGCATCAGGCGGATCGCACCGTTGATCTCGGAGTAGGTGTTCCCCCAGGCGCGGGACTTGAAGTACTTCTGCGCTAAGGCGAACTTCTCCCCCGCCGCCGCCTGGGCCTCGGGAGATCCCGGCTCGATCTTGTCGGGCTTCGGCTCCGGGCCCTCGGAGTAGGGGTTCGAGTCGTCGTAGTAGCCGGAGTCCGGCAGCCAGGCATCGGTGTAGGCGCGATTCCAGGCACGTCGCGTGTACCAGCGCCAGCGGCCGTGGTACCAGCCGCCGCCGGGGTAGATGGGCTGAACCGGGCGGCCCGGACGGGCCGGGAGATGGCCGGCGCTCGGCGGTCGGCCGGGCTTTCCGCCCATGGGCGGCCGGGAGGGCCGGTTGACCGGACGGCCTCCGCCGACGCGGCCACCACCACCGCCTCGACCACCACCGCCACCACCGAAGCCGAAGGGCTCGGCGTATCCGGCGAAGGCCAGGAGGACCAGGGTCCCGATCATGAGGATTTTCGTTTTCATGGTCTCACCTCACCGCGGCTCCGGCGGACGCCGGACGATCACATGGGTTCTGTCTTCCATCGGCTCGTCGCCGACGATCCAGTCCGTCAACTCCCAGCGAATGATGTTCTCGCCCTTGCGGGTCACCCGATGCGTCCCGGTTCCGAGCACGCCGGTGGAGGAGACGCCGCGGGCCGAGATGCGCCAGCCTTCTCCGACCGGCGTCCACACCATCTCGCCGTAGCCCCCCAGAGAGTCCCAGGTCCAGGAGCGGACCTTCGAAAGGAGCGGATCCCAGGCAATCCGCTGACTGGAGCGCCGGGTCTCACCGGCGGCATCGCGGACCTCAAAACTCTGCAGCAGGTACGGTCCCTCGTCGCTCCAGCGGCAACTCGAACGGACGTAGGCGTCCTCGCCCTCCTCGATCCAGTCGCCTACGAGCCAGGAGAGCGACTCCAGGTGCTCACGCGGCGTCAGAGGATCGGGCGTGAGGAGCGGATCCTCGCGGAGGCTGGCGATCCGCCATTCGCTGCCATCCTTCACGCAGATCACGGTCACGCGGGCCCGGGAGAGCACGACCCCCTCCGCGGACTCCAGCGTCACCGTGCCGTCCACCACCACGGAGCCTTCCCCGAGCACCTTCCAGCGCTCTTCTCCCATGGTCGTCTTCGCCCCGGAATGCGCCTCGAAGAACGCCCGGGCCAGATCGCGGATGCCGTCCCGGCCGGTGGTCACTTCGCCGTCCGGATTCACGTGCTCCGCCGTCACTGTGAAACACGCCGCGAAGGCATCCGGATCTCCGGACTCGAAAGCTTGGCGCTACGCCGTCCGCAGAGCGTTCAACTCCGCGGGGATCGCCCGTTCCTCCTCGTCGGCCGCCCCGGGGAGCACCCCCGGCACGAACACCGCCCCCACGACGAGAAGGGCACAAATCGACAACGCCGTCCATCTCATGGTTGGACCTCCTCCTTCAAACCGGGGTCGATTGTCGCAGATTTCGGGCGTGTGGTTCGGGAAGGCGTCTCAGCGAGCTGCGTCGAGGAAGCGACGGGCCGCTCGGGCGCCGTCGATCGCGGCGCTCATGATGCCGCCGGCATAGCCCGCTCCCTCGCCGACCGGGTAGAGGTTCGTAAAGCCGTCGGCGACAGAGGTCTCGCGGTCTCGCGGCAGGCGGATCGGACTCGAGCTTCTGGACTCGACCCCCACCAGGAGCCCCTCCGGGCCGGCGAAGCCGGGGAGCAGGCGGTCGAAACGGTGAAGGGCCGCGGCGATGGCGTCACGGGCGCGGTCCGGCAGGAGTTGGTCGATGCGGCCGGGGCGGGTTCCGAAGGAGTAGCTCGTCTTCTGCGGCCGCTCGGTCTCGCGACCTTCAAGGAAGTCGTCCGCGCGCTGCGCCGGGGCGGTGTAGTCGCCTCCGCCGGCCTCGAAGAAGGTCTCCTCCAGCCGTTCCTGGAATTCGACGCCGGCGAACGGCCCGGGTCCGTACTCGGCGGGGCCGAATGTCGTCACCAGGGCCGCGTTGGCGTAGGGGAACGAGTGCATGGAGTTGCTCATCCCGTTCGTGCAGAGTCGACCCGGGGAGTTGACGCTCGCGACGATCTTGCCGCCCGGACACATGCAGAAGGAGAACGCCGAGGGCGCGGAGGCGCTCGCCTTCAAGACCAGGTTGTAGTAGGCGGGCCCCAGCGCAGCCGCGCCCGGCGCGCCCCCGTAGCGGCCGCGATCGATGAGCTCCTGGGGATGCTCGATGCGAACACCGAGTTGGAACGGCTTCGCCTCCACGGTCACGCCCGCCTTGAAGAGCCCGCGCATGGTGTCCCGGGCGCTGTGGCCGAGGGCGACGAAGAGGACGTCGCAGGGGATCTCGCCGCCCGACGTCAGGACCGCCCGGACGCGGCGGGGCGGCTCGGGGTCGATCACGAGCGACTGAAGGCGGGTCCGGAAGTGGAAACTCACTCCCGCGTCGGCCATCCGCTCACGAAACACCGGGATGATCTTGTGCAAGCGGTCGGTGCCGATGTGCGCCCTCGAGTCGTAGAGGATGTCCGGCTTCGCGCCGCAGGCCACGAGTTCATCGAGACATGGCACCTCGAGGGGATCGTCCACCCGGGTGTACAGCTTCCCGTCGGAGTAGGTGCCGGCCCCACCCTCGCCGAAGAGCAGGTTGGACTCCGGATCGGGCACCCGCGTCCGTCGAAAACCGGCGAGATCCCTGGCGCGATCGAGGAGCCCCGCGCCCCGATCGATCAGGGTGACCGCGAGACCGTTTCTGGCGAGCACCAGCGCCGCATACAACCCGGCCGGCCCGGCGCCGACGACCACCGCGCGCGCCTTCCTCTTCTCCGCGGACACGCCGTCTGCGAGGAAGCTCCCGACCCGCGGCGCCTCGACCACCCGGCCGCTCTTCACCGCCGCGCGAAACCGCTTGCCCCGATGATCGGCATCGAGCACCAGTTCCGCGTGGACCACGAACCGGATCCGCCGCTCCCCTCCCCGCTTGCGAGCGTCCACGGACTTCCGGGCGATCCGAAACCCGCGCAGCTCCTCGACCCCGACCCCCGCCACGGCCGCCGCCCGCGCCTTCAGCGCGCTCTCCGGCTCATCGAGCCCGAGGGAGAGATTGAGCACCCGCCAGGTCCTCACTCCCTCACTCATCGCCCGCCCCGAAAAACAACACCGGGAGTCCTTTTCGCTGTCGCCGCCCCAGAAACGACACCCGGAGTCTTTTTCGCTATCGCCGCCTCAGAAACAACACCGGGAGTCTTTTTCGCTATCGCGAAAAAGACTCCCGGTGTTTTCGGTGCTCTCCCCACGCGAAGGCTGGTCATGGCAGCTTGCAGATCACGGCGACGGGGAGGCCTCCGTTTCTGAAGAGGATCTTCCGGTCGTACGTCAGGGACAGCGCCTTCTCCAATTCCAGTCCGGGCACGATGACGGCGTGGCCGCCGCGGTAGTGGTGCCGGACCGTTTCCCCGATGCGCCGGAAAAGACTCCCGGTGTCTTTTTTTCTCAGGCGTTTGCCGTAGGGGGGGTTCAGGACCAGGAGGGGGCGGGGATCGGGGGGGGATCGTGGGGGACTCGGGGTCGAAGAAGTCGGACTTGCGGATCTCCACGTTTTCGGTGTCGAGGCCGGAGCGGGCCAGGTTGCCGCGCGCGGCGGCCACGGCCTCGGCGTCGTTGTCGAAAGCGATGATTCGGACGGGGCGCTTTGCCGCCCGGGCCGCCTCCGTCAGCTTCGTCAGTAGGTGAGCGAACGCGGCGGGACGGAAGGCGGGCCAGAACTTGAACGGGAACACCCGCT
>SWCD01004807.1_pt1 | contig 23945 bp, 17 predicted proteins | sample 4693011 | NCBI WGS metagenome assembly SWCD01 (sample SAMN10267278, study PRJNA491770) | bioreactor metagenome | isolation source: DHS bioreactor inoculated with marine | place: Japan: Omine Ridge, Nankai Trough | reverse complement strand
CATCGCATCCGTGCTGAAACGTTCGTCCACCAGCTCCCGGCCCCGCCTCGAAAACTCCTCCGCCAGGGCTCGATCGCCAAGCACGCGAACCACCGCCGCGGCCAGATCTTCCGGCGATTTCGCCGGCACGAGCAGCCCCGCCTCGCCGAATCCCACGGCCTCCGGGATGCCACCGACCCGGCTCGCCACCACCGGTGTGCCGAGCACGTGCGCGTCGAGGATGCTCGTGCAGAGACCTTCCAGGGTCGAGCACATCACGAAGACGTCGAACCAGCGGATGAGTTCGCGGGCGTCGTTCCGATGGCCGGTGAAGATCAGGCGGTCGTCCGCGCCGAGGTCCCGGGCGATATCCGCAACCCGCGCCCGGCACTCTCCGTCGCCCACGAGAAGGACGCGCGCTTCCGGCAGTTCCTTCCAGATCAGGGGGCAGGCCCTGACCAGCACCTCCTGAGCCTTGTGCCAGCCGAAGTGGGCGACGTCTCCCACCACCGGCGCCCCGGCGGGGATGCCGAATTCCTCCCGGAAGTCCCGCTCCGGGGTTTCTTCGAGCGCCGCCACGTCCACACCCGAGGGGACGATGTCGATCCGCGCTTTCGGGATCCCGTCCTTCACCAGCACCGAGCGAACGCCCTCGGAGATGGCGATGTAGCGGTCCACTCCGAAACGGTACTTCAGGATGTTGGCCTTGAGCGGCGTCCGGTGAATGGAGAAGTCCACCCGACGGGAGACGATGGTGCGCCCGATCCGGGAGATGCGGCTCGCCAGGACGCCCAGGGTGTGGGCGTGCGAGGTGTGCATGTGCACGATGTCCGGCCGATAGCGGTGAAAGAGCCGTGCCAGGTTCGCCACGGCCAGGGGATCCCCTTCTCCGCGCATGCGGACCGGTTCCACGGGGAGTCCCGCCGCCGCGGACCGCGTGACGAACGGGCAGCCGGGCTGGCCGACCATCAGCACGTCCACCCCTCGCCGGGCCAGTCCCTGCCCGAGGAAGAACGCCTGCTGCTCGCCGCCGCGCCAGGTGCGCTCGGTGTCGATGTGGATCGTCTTCAGCTCGTCACTCCCAGCGCGAGCAGTGGGACCCGCCAGACCGCCTCGAGAAAGATCGAGCCGGACATCTTGGACAGACCCACGCGCCGATCGATGAAAACGATGGGAACCTCCCGGATCCGGGCTCCGGTGTTGAACGCCCGCCAGGTCATCTCGACCTGAAAGCAGTAACCGTTCGACCGGACCTTGTCGAGGCCGAGTCGGGCCAGGGTCTCCCCTCGCCAGGCCTTGAAACCACCGGTGACGTCACTCACCGGCAGCGCCAGAAGGAGCCTTGCATACAGACTTCCGCCCCGACTGACGACTTTTCTCATGAGCCCCCAGTTCACGGTTCCGCCCCCCTCGACGTAGCGCGAGCCGATGACCAGATCGGCGCGATCCAGGCCCGCGACCATCACCGGGACCCTCTCGGGATCGTGGGAGAAGTCCGCGTCCATCTGCACGATGGCGTCGTAGCCCTGCTCGAGACCCCACCGAAATCCCGCCAGGTAGGCGGTGCCCAGGCCGGCCTTTCCCGGTCGCTCGAGGAGGTGCACGCGCCCGGAAGTCTCCCGGGAGAGATCCCGCGCGATGTCGCCGGTGCCGTCCGGGGAGGAGTCGTCCACCACCAGGATCTCCATCCCTCCGGGGAGCGCGAGCACGGCCGTGGCCAACGGCCGGATATTCTCCGACTCGTTGTAGGTGGGGATCACCACCAGGGTGCGCCGGTCGCTCATGCGCATGACTCCCGATAGACTTCGACCGTCTGCCGGGCCACCTCGGGCCAGCGGTACCGGGCGGCGTGTTCAAGGCCTTCGGTCGACAGTTTCTCCCGCAGGGCCGAATCGGAGGTGATCGCGAGGATACCGGCCGCGATCGACTCGAAGCTGTCCGGATCCACGAAGACGCCGATGCCTCCGGGTGGTTTCGCGAAGGGGGCCGCGGTCGCTGACCACCACCGGGGTGCCGCACGCCATCGCCTCCACCACCGGCAGGCCGAACCCCTCGAGGAAGCTGGGGAAGAGCAGACACTCGGCCCCGGTGAGAAGGGCCGGCAGATCGTCGTCGGTCAGGTAGCCGGTGAGGATCACCCGATCTCCGAGCCCTCGACGCAAGACCTCCTCGGCAATGTCCTCGTGACCGTGGGAAGGAGGACCGGCGAGCACGAGCTTCGGGCCGGCGGGATCGAGCGAAGTCAGCGCCTCGAGCATGCCCCGGATGTTCTTCCGGAGGCTCAACTGCCCGACGAAGGCGACATAGGGTCCGTCGATCTTCCGGCGCTCCCGGAGGGCGGCCACCTCCTCCGGGGACGCGGCGCGAAAGTGCTCCTCGACGCCCTCCCCGACGACGCGCACGCGATCCTCGGTCCCGGGGAAGTGGGTCAGCCACTCGTCGCGGGTGAACGTGCTGACGCAGATGATCCGATCGGCGTGACGGGCGATCTCCTCGTAGCGCATGCGCTTCCTGGCCCGAAACCCGGCCCCCGCGAAGTCGTCGGACACCAGGGAGAAGATGTCGTGGACCGTGGCCACGGCCCCCGCGCCGCGCCAGGGGAAGACGCGCCCGTCGGGGCCGTGCACCACGTCGATCCCCCTCGGGCGAAGCGGCCCCTGGACCCATCGGGCCCGAAATCGAGGTCCCGGCAGCGGCAACCGGTGCTCGCGCCGCGAGAAGCGCGAAAGCCGGTAGCAGAGGATGAAGTCGTCGTCCGGGGCCACCGTCGCGCAGGCCCGCACCAGGCACGAGATGTACCGCCCGATCCCCGTCCGCCGGGCCTTCATCAATGGAGTGGCGTCGATCGCGATCTTCACCGGTGGAGTTTCGCATGGGCCAGGTCTGACATTGCGCCAAATCCAGACATTCCAGGCGCCCGGACAGGCCCCCTCGGATCGCCTCCGTTGGTGGATTTGGTTGCCCTGTCCCGTTCGGCGACCTATGATCCGGCCGATGACCGAAGGAAGGCCTACTCCGCCCATTCCCCTCTTCGACGTGAAGAAGTGGACCTACCGAATGCTGATCGCGTCCGGCTTCGCGGTGGCGTTGCTCGTATTCGCTGATCCGGGGAAACACGAGAAGCTCCTGATCCCGGGGATCGTCTCGATCGCCTTCGGGCAGTTCATCCGGCTTTGGGGAACCGGCCACCTGCACAAGAACAAGGTGCTGGCCACCGGTGGTCCCTACTCCTTTGTTCGACATCCGCTGTACGTCGGGACCTTCTTCATCATGCTGGGCCTGGCCCTGATATCGGGCAGCCGGATCGTGCTCTACGGCCTCCTCCCGGTGGGCCTGCTGGTCTTCTTCATCTACTACGCCCCCAAAAAGGAGCGGGTGGAATCCGATCGGCTCCAACGGAAATTCGGCGAAACCTTCGACCGGTACAAGGCGGCCGTGCACGGCTACTTCCCGCCGCGTCTGACCCCCTACCCGGATCGACAGGGCCGGTTCGCATTCGCCGGAATCGTCGAAAACCGGGAGTACCTCATCGCCCTGGCGGTGGCCTTCGGCGTCGCGGTGATCCTGGTGAAGTACTTCTTCCCGGATCTCATCCCCACGCCGTTCTAATGGCCCGCCGCTCCGCCCCGATCCTGCGTGCCGAGTACGAATCGAGGGCGGGCCCCAACATCGCCAAGGACCGGTGGCACAAGCCGGAACTCCGCCCGCTCGACATCGAGGGCCGCCCCGTCCTGGTCAAGGACTACCGGCGACGGCCGCTCCTCTACCGGGAGACCTGGGGGCGGCTCATGGTGGCCCGGGAAACGGTGATCTACCGGACCCTCGACGGCATCCCGGGCATTCCCCGCTACTACGGACGGATGGACGCCCTGGCCTTCATGATCGAGCGGATCGACGGCCCCGAGGGTGGGCAGGTGGAACCGGGCTCGCTCTCACCGGCCTTCTTCGACCTGCTTCGCGAAACGGTGCTGGCCATGCACGCACGGGGCGTATTCCACGGAGACTTGAGGCAACGGCGGAACATCCTGGTGGGGCCCGAGGAGCGACCGTACATCATCGACTTCGCCTCCGGACTCCGCCTGCCCCGGAATTCCGCCCTCCTTCGCTTCCTGGCCCGGACGGATCTCTCCGGCGTGGCCAAGATCCGCCGGAAGCTGGCGCCGGACACCATGACCGACGAAGACCTTGACCTGCTGCGCATGGAGCGCTTCCGCCCGTTCCGCCGATATCGCGTCCGCCGGCGCGAAGAGCGAAAGCGTCTGTGATCGGAATGAAGCGCGGCAAGAACCTGATCCTGGTCGCCGAGCCCCGGGTTTCCCGGCGGGAGACCTTCGAAGAGGTCGCGAGGCTCGTCACCGAGATCGCGGACGATGTCCACCCCATTGTTCTGGTCCCCGACGAGGTGGGTGTCCTGACGCGGTTTTGCATCCCCCGGCGCCCCACGCTGATCTTCTCCGCAACCCGCGTCCCGCGACCGGTCCGCAAACTCAAGGGAGTGGTGGACCAGGGCGGAGTCCTCGGCAAGCGTGAGGAACTGGAGCGTCTCGACCGGGCCGGTCTGCCGGTGCCGCGGTGGGCCGCGCTCACGAGGGAGGTCATGCCGGACCTCTCCGACTTCGGCCCCTATGTCGTGGTGAAGCCGAACTACGGCCGCAAGGGCGCCCAGGTGAAGATCAAGCGCAAGGGTCGAGTCCGCTGGAAGCTCCCGGAGACCGAGCACCCGTCCCGCCACGAGAACTTCTGGATTGTGCAGGAGTTCATCTTCACCGGCCACTGGCCCATCAGCTACCGCGTGACGAGCCTCTACGGCCGGGCGCTGTGGTCCTACCGGGCGGAGGCGGACCACCGGCGCAGGCCTCTCCCCTCCCGCTACGATTTCCGGCCTCCCGGAGTGCAGGGCGGCGGCGTCTCCATCGTCGCCAGCGCCATCGGGAGCACCGTCACGCTGAACAACGACCCCGAGATCATCGCCCTCGGGGAGCGCGCCCACGAGGCCTTCCCGGATCGCCCGCTGCTCGGCGTCGACATCATCCGGGAGGAGCCCGGCGGCAAGCTCCAGATCCTCGAGGTCAACGCCTCGGGCTACACGCTCCACTTCTCCTCCCCCATGGGCTCGGCCATGCAGGAGTACGCGGGCATCGACTTTGCGTCGCAGTTCGACGGGCTCCGGAGGATGGCAAAGGTGCTTGTTCGAGTTACGCGGGAGAGGGCGCGGTAAGGGACCCCCAAAGACCGAAGGGCGCCGAGACGGGCCGAGGCCGGCACAGCGGCCGGCCCTCCGGGAAACGGTCAAATGCAGGATGGAGGGCGCCGCGCCGTCGGCGCCTGGTTGGATTCAGGGGAAAGGAAAAAAGATTCAGGGGGGCGCACCAGCGCGCAATCCCAAGGAGGGCGCGGAAGGATGATGTGGGCGGGGCCCGGAAGGCCCGGGCTCACTCCGCTTCCAGGATCTCCCTCCAGGCCGCCGCATCCCTCCCGCCGTCCTTCCCTGGGCATCGCCGCTTGAGCTCGCCTCGGATCTTCTGGGCGAAGTCGGCGCTCGGAGGCTTCTCGATCAGGGACACCAGGTCGAGGTCGCTGAGCGATTCCCCGTCGACTTTCAGGAGGATGTCGAGGGCCTGTCCGCGGTCGAGGGCATGCTCGGCGGGGTCGTCGAGAATCCGCCGAAGACCGACTCTCGCGGGGAGGGATTCGCGGGCCATGTCCTTCAGGAGCTTCAAGGCCCGACTCTTCTCCGCCCCGGCGGGGAGGGACTTCCGGATCGCGTAGACGACGGCGGAGAGATCCTCTCCCGAAGCCGCCCCGTATCGTCTCTGGAGTTGGGCGAGGGCGGCCACCTTGACCGCCTCGGAGTCGCTGCCGCGAACGATGGCGACGAGGGTCAGACCGGCGTGCATCGGATCCGCGTCGAGCAGCGCCGCGGCCATGGCGGCGGCCGCGGTCCCGTCCTTCTCCGCGCGGAGGGCGCTCTCGAGATCCGAGGCCCAGTCCTTCTGTCCGGTCCGCCCGATGGCGGTCGCCGCCGCCGCGCGCAGGCCCGACGCCTCGTTCTCGAGAGCCGCTTTCAGGGTCTCACGGGAAACGCCTTCCGGATCCGTGAGCCGCGCCAGACAGGCGTCCCGAATCGAGGCTCGGCCGGGATGGGTCTGCCACGCGGCCAGGGCGAGGCGATAGGCCGCGTCCCCGTCCTCCCCGGTCCACCGGAGGACGACCCAGTCGCCCCAGGCGTTCACGTTGTCACCGAACTTCTGCCCGGTCCGCTGCTCGAGGGCAACGATGAAAAGCGCCCGCGTGTCGGGCTCGAGATCCGGAAGCTCGAAGACCGCCTTGAGCACCTGCTCCGAGGTCATGAGTTTGCCGAGGGCGTCCGCGGCGGCCCGCCGCACACTCCCGTCCTCGTCAGTGCGGACGAGTTGGCGGAGCTTCCCGACGACCTCCTCCGAGGGGTTGCCGAGCTCCCCGATCCGATCGACGATGCGCTTGCGGAGCGGCGCACTCACATCCCCGGTGAGGTGCACCGCCAGGCGCGGCGCGTAGACCGGATCGCCGCCCTTGAGGTCCACGGCCACGCGGTCGTACTTCCGCCCGGTCTCGATCTCGCCGATGACCGAGAAGACGAGCATCGCGAGGCCGATGAGCACCAGGAACCCCAGCACGAGAGCGGTGTGCTTGCCCGCGGGGGCCTGCTTCACCCAGGCGCGAACAAGGGCCCACCGCTTGCGGCTTACGTAGAACAGAAGCCCCAAGCCCACCACCTGCGCCACGCTCATCAGACTGAGCCCGGTCACGACGTGAGGAAGGGTCTTCATCGCGGTTCCGACCGCGATGAGCACGACACCAGCCCAGAACACCTTTCGGTCCATGGGGAACATCTTACCTCTCGCCCGTGAGATTCGCCGTTGCCTCCTCTGGAGTGCCTGGACTTCCCCTCCGGAAACCGCACGGAAGGAGGCGGTCTGAGCCCTGAGAGAGCTGATCGGAGAGAGCTTCGGGGATTGATCGCCCCCCTCAGTCCCCGAGCGACTTCAACAGCGCGCCGAAATCGATCTTCACATACGGCCGCTCCGCCGCCGGGTGGTCGTGGTCGGCGTGGGCGACGTAGAGGAGGAGGGCCTTGGGGAGGAAGAGCGCGTTGTGGAGGTTCGAGCGCATCGATACCGGGCGGTCCATCAGGTGGAGAGCGGACTCGGCGGTGAAGGTGCCGTGGCCGGCGAGAATCCTCCGGCGCAGCTCCTCGAGCCGACCGCCGGCGGAGAGCACCACCGTGTCCGGGATGCCCTCGCCCAGGATGGGGTGGTCCTCGCCCGAACCCATCACCTCGAGGGCGTCGGGCGTCGCCTTCACGCCCACCGCGACCGGACCCTTGGCATCGGCCACCACGTAGTAGTACTCGCAGGTCCTGGGGCTTTCCCTCCAGAGAGTCAACACCTCCTCAGCAGTATCGCACTCCTCGAGCGCGCGACGCATCAGCATGGCCATGGGAACGCCGTCCCAGTCCCCCTCGCCGCGTCCGCCCATCTCGCCCAGGCTGAGTTCTTTCTCGTTCATTCCGGTGACGCTGCCGATGAAGCCCGCGTAGCCCACGTTGACGAAGGCCCGCTTGCCCTTGACCCGGGTGACGAAGACCGTGGCCACGTCCTGCAGACCGATCATCGTCATGTAGTCGAGCACGCGGCCGTGGTAGAGACTGCCGTCGGCGGTGGCGGCGCCGAAGAGGGCGAAGCCGGAGCAGTGGAAGAGTTCCGGGAAGACGTTCGAAAGCCGCATCGTCTCCCGGTCGATCCCGGCCGCGTCGGCCACGGCGTCGATCTCCGCGATGTGGTCTTTCGGAATGTGGGGCAAGAGGCGCCGGTGCGCCTCGCGCAGCACGTCGGGGAACCACTCACCCTTGTCGATGGTGTAGCCGAGCCCCGCCAGGTGGAAGGTGGAGTCCACGGAACGGCGGACCTCCACCTTCAGCAACCGGCCGTGGGCCCGGCCCACCTCCTCGGGAGTGCCGGTGAGCAGCGCGAGCCGGAGCGGTCCCGCCGAGGTGAGCTTGCCGCCGGGCACGGCAGCCTCGCGCAGTCTCGGGCGCTCCAGTTCGCGTCCGGGCAGCACCACTTCACCGGCCCGGCAGACGGCCCGGAAGATCGCTCGCTCCAACTCCACGCGATCGATTTCGATCTCCCGCACCGGGAGGTTCGATGTGGCGGCGCGCTCCGGCGGCATCGAAAGCACCACTTCGGTCTCCCCCACCACGATCCTGAGTTCGGGCGGCGTCATGGAGCCCTTGAGCAGCACCTCTTCGTCATCGGTCGAGAGGAGCTTCTGGACCAGACCCAGCACCGCGCCCGGCTCGACCTGATCGAGTGCCCGGAGAAGAACCAGGGAGCCGAACCAGGGTCGAAGGCGCGAGGCCGGGGAGAGGATCCGGAAGGAGATGCCTTTCGGTCGAAGCGACTCGGCAAGAGGAACCTCTCCCCGGCCGACGAAGACAACGCCCTTCTCCGGTAGCGAGAGACGGGTCTCGGCGACCGTCCGCGCAAGCACCACCACGCGCCCCTCGGCCCGGACCTCCAGGGTGAAACCCTCCTCCCCGCTGCGGACGAGATGGGTCAGGGCCACCTCGCTGTCCCCCTCCCGCACCTCGACCGTCAGCGCGAATTCGTCCCGCTCCCCGGTGAGAATGTCGAGGAAGTGGGCGGTCGCCCCCGCCGTGTCCTCCTCCGCCCTGACGGGAGAGGTGACCGCGAGCAGCAGGAGCGCGAGTACAAAGAGCGATCGGGTCATGAGACGTGGTCTCCTTGCTCTCCGTGATGTCCAGCGCGGTGAACACCATCCCCACCGGGTCTCCACGGAGCCGACGCCGGTGCTGTCCACCTCGGCATGCTTCACGCGGCCGACCCGCTCGAACTCCGCCTGCGACCGATAGAGAATCCTCGCTCTCCCGGAGCGCCCGTTCCACGACCTCGAGGTCGGCGAGGCGCCTGGCCAGATCGTAAGGTGAAGCGGAGTTCTTGTCCCGGTTCCCCATACCTGTCCCTCCGGGATGCCATGCCGAAATGCACCTCCGCAGAGGAGGATACCAACCCGGGCGACGAGAGAGCAGTCCCTTCGGATCAGGAGAAAGCGCTCAGCGGGGAGTCTTCCCGCGGCCCGCCAGGCGCCCCAGCTCCCTCCGAATCCGCGCCGGGATCCGGCGCCAGGCCACGAGCTCGTTTTGAATGATCCTCACCAGGTCGTCCCGTCCCGCCTTCCGGGCCTCGATCAGGAGTTCGTCGTAGTACACCCTGCATCTGCGCTCGAAGATCTTGAACCGATAGAGCTTCTCATAGGGAATGGGCCCGACGTACTGCTTCGCCTGAGGAAGGACTCCGGCCAGCTCCAGCGAGATCATCTGCAGGACGCAGGTCTGGCAGGTCCCGCAGTTGTAGCGGCCGCGGTTCCCCCAGCAGGTCCGCAAGTGCGCCAGGGCCAGGGGCGACTTCGCCACCTGCCGGGTGAGCTTCTGGTAGCGGGAGCTCTCCAGCCCCTCGTGGACCGTCTCCGTGGCCTCGGTGGACCAGAGCGTGTCGAGGTCCGGGTGCGAGCCCCAGGGGTTGACGATCTCGGCGTGATAGCCGGAGGAGATCATGATCCGCCGAAACGCGCCGCCGAAGCACAGCCCGACGCTCGCGAGCAGGCTGCCGTGCAGCGCCCGGCCCCACAGGTGACCCGGCGGCCGACGGCCCCAGGAGGTCTGCGCGTTGGTGTGCTCGCGCATGTTCGTCCAGACCGGCAGCACGGTCTTCCCGGTGGCCTCTCCCACCTCCGTCGCGGCCCGCATCAATTCCGTCCAACGGGTCTCGTCCTCCTCCGTCAGTTGAAGATCGAAGCCGCGGATCGTGATCAGGTGACTGATCGAATCCTCGTCCGCGGGATGGAGTTCGAGGTTCTTCAGAAGTGTGTAGAAGGAGTCGAGCCCGGCGGAGAAGAAGGCCCCCACGTTCTTGCCTTCGGGCACCACCTCGCGCGTCTCTTCCGCGGTGACCGAGACGGGGGAGAAATCGTCGTACCAGGAACTGAGGAGGGCCATGACGCGGTCCGTGGCCCGGAGCAGTTTCCGGGAGACCGGAGCCAAAACGACCACGTCCTCCCCCTGGTGCAGGAGGGGAACCAGCAAAGCCGCGAGGAAGGGGTCCCCGGAAGCCTCGATGGACTCAAAGCCGGGCGGGAAGCGGTACCAGAGCGTGAATACGCCGTCCCGGGCGGTCTCCGAGAGGACGTCCGCGGCGAGTTCCAGGGAGCCTTCGCGATCCAAAATCCGGACATTGCTGATGATCATGCGGCGGTCTCGCCTACTTCCGCAGGCGCTCGTAGATTGCCTCGACCGTCTCGGCCTGCTTCGACAGATCGAAGCGGGTGGAGGCCGCACGGCGCGCCGCCTGGGCCATCTCGTCGCGCTCGGCCAAACCGAGCGCCAGGCGACGGACGGCGTGGGCCAGCGCCTCCGGGTCGTGCGGAATGAGGATCCCGTTCACTCCGTCGCCAACGATCTCCTCGAGCATCCCGACTCGCGCGGCGATCACCGGGACGCCCATGGCCATGGCCTCGCGGACCGCCCGGCACGAGCCGTCCGAACCCGGCCACAGGAACGCCTTCGCCGAGAGGGCGGCCAGGGTGGCCACGTACTCGTCCCCGGAGCGGTAGCCGGTGAAGACGATCCGCTCTCCGAGCAGGGATCGCTCGGCCCGGGCCACGGCGACATCCTGCATATGCGTGCCCCGCCCGACCATCAGCACGCGCAGGTTCGGCACGTCGATCACCGCCCGATCGAGCGCGTCGAAGAAGACATCGAAACGTCGCCGGGGCTGCATACGCGCCACGATGCCGAGAACGAAGTCGCCCTTCTCGATCCCGTACTCGGTCCTGAGATTGGGCAGCGCCCGCTCCGGATCGAAACGAGAGAGATCCACGGCGCCCTCCAGCGTCAGGGTCCGCTCGGCATCGATCCCGAAACGCCCGGCGGTTTCAGCCCGGACGCGCTCCGAGGCGCAGAACAGGAACGCGGTGGCCTTTCTGAAGAGAGCCCGGGAACGCATGCCGGTGGGGACCTCCCCGTCGTAGAGAGAGCGCACCACGGGCACCGCGAGTCCCGACCGCCGAATCGCGCGGGCCCCCACGAGGTGATCGTTTCTGGTGTGGCAGTGCAGGATGTCCGGACGGATCTCGGCGAGCAGCGCGGAGAGCGCGGCCACGTCCCGGCGGTTGGCCATCAGGCTCCAGTGCTTGTCGAGCGCCAACCCCTCCCGGACGGTCACGCCCCGCGCCCGGGCCTCCTCGGCGATGGCGTTCGGAAGCGGACTCACGGGGCGGCCCGGAAACAGGGTGACTTCGTGCCCGCGACGGATCAGCTCCGCGGCCAGATTCACCGCGGGCTCCGCGGGTCCGGTCCACTTCCAGTTGGCGTAGAGGTGAACGACCTTCACTCGATCGGCTCCATCCGCACCACGATCTTCTTCCGGCAAGCCCTTTCGACGCCCCGGTTGTACACGTTGAGCGAGCAGGCCGCCTCCTCATCCGGAGCCCAGGATCTGAAGAACCGGAGCCGATCGGTCCGGGTGATGAGCACCGCCACCGAAGCCGCGATCTGCGCCAGGTTCTTGATCCGACGCCGTCGCGACACGACCCGGCCGAAACGCACCTGGTCGTAGTCGACGAGCAGGAACCGGGGCTCTCCCGCCGGGTCCACGCGGACGAAGATGTTCACGGCCTTCAGGTCGCCGTGATAGACGCCCCGGCGGTGAAGATCGCCCACGAACAACGCGAAAGCGCGGACCAGCGCGCGCTTCTCCGCCCGCCCCGCCGCGTCCAGGGAACCGGCGAATCTCCGGAGCACGTAGAGGTCGAGTCGCTCGCCGTCTCCGAGGTCCTCCATCAGCAGAAAACTCTCCCGGATGAACGGTCTCCGGCCCCGCATCATCAGCGCGAGCGGACGCGCGGCGCCGATCTTCCGCAGCACGAGCGCGTTGCCATTCTTCCAGGAGGCCAGGCCGCGAGGCGCCCGGATGGCGTTCTTGAGTCTCGCGGTCAGATCGGTGCAGCGGGTCTCCTTCACCACCACGCGCCCCCACGGCTCGGGGGCCAGCATGACCTGCCGGGAGATCGCCGAACGCCGCGAGTCCTTCAGCACCTCCCGCCCCCCCTGCTGCATCGTGAGCAGATGGTCCCCGACCGCCAGCGGCGGTCCGATGAAGGGGATCTCGCGCCGGTACCACAGTCCGTAGGGGCCGACACGCGTGAGATCGAAGGAGGACGAACGGCGCATGCAGCGCTTGGCCCGACTCAGAAGGCGTCGACGCTCGAGGGCGAGGACTCGTCGGAAGATGCGGCGCGAGGCGGCCCGGAACTCGCCGAGCACCGGATCCCGACCTTCGTAGGAGCGAAGCACACGGAGCCGTTCGGAGCGGGTGGTGCCGGAGGTCAGCGAGTGCAGGAGCTTGGCCAGATTGGCGGACCGGGCTCCGCGGCCCGTCCGGCCGACGATCTTCACGGTGTGCAGGTCGATCAGGTGGATCTCGGCGTCTTCGGGCTCGCCGGTCACCAGCAGGTTGCCACTGTGGAGGTCGTTGTGCTTGAAACCCGCGTCGTGAAAGCGCCTGACAAGAACGGCCAACCGATCGAGCAACGCGGCGCGGGCGGCCTTCTGCGCCGGGTCGCCGAGGCGATCGATCAGGTACGGCACGAAGTCCTTCGCGCCGGGGATCTCCACCGTGGCCAGGCATCCGTCCTCAAGAAACCCGGCGGTGCGCTTCTCCCCCATGAGGACGGCGAAGATCGTCGGCAGACCGGCGGCTTTCATGGCTCGCGCGGCGCGCCACTCCGCCACCGCGCGGGAAGGCACGAAGAGGTACTTCACACGGTCGGACAGACCGCGGACGTGGTAGCGCTTCAGGTAGATCGCGGTATCGTCGACCGGCACGCGGAAAACGGTGCGGACGTTGTTGCGCTTGACCAGGGTGACGCCCGGGCGGCGCTCCACATCGTCGAGGGCGGGCAGAATCTCCGCGCCGAGAAACTCCGCCATCACGGGTTCCATCAGGAACCGGAAGCCCTCCCGAGTGACACGCTCAAGCCGCTCAGTCACGGCCCCTCCGCATGAGTTCCCAGTGCTTCAGATACTTCAGGAAGACGTAGTAGGAGCCGAGCACCGCCACCGCGAAGCCGGCCGCGCCGTCCAGGCAGCCGGCCTTCAACACGTACATGCGGAGGAACTTCCCGATGGGGTGGAGGACCAGGCGGTGAAGCCGGAACTTGCGCCCGCGCGCCTGCCATTCCCTCGCCGCCACCGTGGTGAAGAGGTCGATCTGGCGGAGGTGGTCGGAGACCGAGCGATAGGAGTAGTGGAGGATGTCGCCCTCGAGATGGCCGACCTCCCCGGAGGAGACCATGACGTGATCGTGGGGGTTGACCCCGCCCCACTCGGCCCGGTCGCGGCGAAAGAGGCGGATCTTCCGGTCCGGGTACCAGCCGCCGTGATCGATGAAACGGCCGAGGTAGAAAGTCCGGCGGTTCATGGAGAAGGCGACCTTGTCGCCCGGATCGGCGAGGGCGGCCTGTACTCCGGCCGCCAGTTCGGGCGAGAGCCGCTCGTCGGCATCGAGGCAGAGCACCCAGTCGGTTTCGGCGAACGAGACGGCCCGGCTCTTCTGTTCGACGTGGCCGTCGAAGGGGTGAATCTCCACCCGGGCCCCGTGCTCGGCCGCGATCTCGCGCGTCCGGTCCATGGAATCGGAGTCGACGAGCACGACGTGATCGACGAACGCGGCGGAGGTCAGGCAGTCCCCCAGTCGGTCCTCCTCGTTCAGGGTGATCACACAGAGTGTGACTTTCTCGCTCATCGGATTCCCAGCCTCCAGGCGAGGCGGTGGAACCCATGACTCCTCTCGCCCCTGGCGAGGAGCCTTCCCGATTCCTCCGCTCCATCCAGGTAGCCATCAAAGAACCGCAGGCGCACCTCCCGTGGGACCACCACGCCCGAGAGTGAGAGCTTGACGACCGAACGGTCGAATCGGAAGAGGTTCAGTTGACGATCCGCGGCGGAAACGGTCTCCGGGACCCGCGCGCGGTCGAAATCGATCAGGACCACCCGCTCCCCGGCGACGAGCACGTTCCCCACGTGGAGGTCGGCGTGCCACACCCCCGCCTCGTGCAGCCGACGGGTTTCCGAACCGGTCAGAAAGAGCCGGTGAGCCGCGACCTCGGGGTCGCCGAGGAGGTCCTTCAGGTTCTCGGCCCCGGTGACTTCCCGGGTCAGGAGCCAGCCGCGATGGAGGCCGGGGAAGACCGGTCGGTGAAAGGCCGCGAGCACCTCGGGCACGGACACTTCGGCCCGGCGGGCCTTCTCCGTGGCGACGAGTTCGGTGAGGGGACGGGATGCTCCGGCAAAAAGACTCCCGGTGACCTTGCCGGCGAGTCCGCCGTGGAGGTAGCGGCGCAGCACCGCCCGCGATTCGTCCGGGAGAGTGATGACCGCGGGGCGCCCGCGACCGGCGCGGCGGCTTTCTCCGGCGGCGGCCAGGCCCTGGGGATTCTCGAGGCCGGCCGACACGAGAACCTCGCGGAGGTTCTCCCGGATCGCCACGGACCACGGCCCGGCACGGTGCCAGCCGAAGCCGTCCGGCAGCCCTGAGGATTCCACAACTGCTCCGGAAATCACCTTATCCCTTTACCAGCAAAAGAGATAGCGCAACGACATGCGGCGAAGATTAGCAGAAGGCATGGAAACGGTCAACACATTCCGGCGCACCGGATGGATCTCGGACCCGAAGCTCCCATTTGAAACTTGACTCTCCTTGTCCGGTTTCCGAAACTGGACACCGGGGACCAAATTCAGAGCTATGCCGGACCACGACCGCATCCTTCTCATCCGCCTTTCCGCCATCGGCGACGTCATCCATGCTCTGCACGGACTGGCCGCCTTGCGCGCCGCGCGCCCCGACGCGGAGATCGGTTTCCTGGTGGAGGACCGCGCGGCCGCGCTGATCGACGGCCATCCGGACCTCGATCACATCCACATCTACGAACGCCGGCACTGGCAGGACGGACTTCTCAAGAAGCCCACCGAGGTGGTGGGCGAGGCAGCGGCCTTCCTGAGTGAACTTCGCGGGACGAGGTACGACGTCGCCGTCGATCTCCAGGGCAACCTGAAGGGCGGCATCCTGTCGCGCCTCTCGGGGGCCCCCCGCCGGATCGGCCTCGCCGCGGGATTCGGCAAGGAGGGAAACCACCGCTTCCAGACGGAACACGTCGAACTCCCGGAAGGTCCGTTTCACCGCGTGGACCGCGTCCTCCGCCTCCTTCAGCCGCTCGGAGTGACCGGCCCCGCGGGCACACCCCGCGTTGCCGTTTCCGCCGAGGATCGCGAAGACATGGACCGCTTTCTCCTCGAGACCGGTCTCGAACCCGATCGATTTGCGGTGCTGCACCCGGGAACCTCCGCCTTCGGACAGCACAAGCGCTGGGCGGCGGCGCGGTACGGGGTGTTGGCGAAACTGCTCCTCGACCGCCACGGCCTGCGCTCCGTCGTCACCTGGGGCCCGGGGGAAGAGGAACTGGCCGAAGAGGTCGTGGCGGCATCTACCGGGGCCGCGGTGAAGGGTCCACGCACCCGGCGGCTGACGGCCCTGGCCCGACTCGCCGAGTCGGCCGCGCTCTTCGTGGGCGCGGACACCGGGGCGACCCACCTGTCGGCGCTGCTCGGCACCAGGACGGTGGGACTCTTCGGCCCCAAGGACCCTAGAATCTACGGGCCACGCGGCGCGCGCGCCACGGTGGTCTTCAAGGGCCTCGACTGCTCCCCGTGTCCCGAGCGGAGCTGTCCGGACCCCGTTTGCATGCAATCCATCACGACAGATGACGTGCTCGCCGCCGTCGCGGAGATCCTGCCGCGCGAAGCCGACGCGATGAGAGGTGCCTGATGGCGAAAGCTCAGTTGAAAAAGATCAAGCCGGCCCGAGGCGGTCCGATGCAGTTCACGGCCTCGAGCAGCTACGCGATCCACGGCCTGGCCTACCTGGTGATGAAGGAACCGGAGGAAGTGACCTTCCTCTCCGAGATCTCGGAGTACTTCGGCATCCCCTCCTCCTACATGGCCAAGGTCTTCCAGGCCCTGGCGCGGGAAGGTCTCGTCCAGTCCTTCCGCGGCGCGAAGGGCGGCTACGCGCTGGCCCGGCCGCCGGTGGAAATCACCCTCCGCCACGTCATCGAGATCTTCGAGGGGCCGGTCACGCAGGACTGCACGCTGAGCCGCGGACCGTGCAACTTCGAGCCCCTGTGCCACGTCTACGGTCGATTGGCCGAGGCGCAGCAGGCCTACCTGAAGGCCCTGGACGAGCACACCATCCTGAGCATCGGCGAGGAGTTCCGGCGGTTCGAGGAAATGGGCCTCGACTCGCGGACGCGGCTCCCCGGCGCGAAGGAACCGCTCCCGAAGGAGTAGCCGGCCCGTGCCTCCCCCCGCGCCAGATCGCGTCGCCGAAGCGCTCTCCCGCCTGAGCGGTCTCCCCGGAGGCGAGCACGCGGTTTCGCTGGCCCTGACCTCCGCGGACCCGGGAATGGCGCTCCTCAACCTGGTCGGCTTCGCCCACGCCGCCGGCAGTCTCCCCTCCCCCCTCGAACCCGCGGTCCATCTCTTCGCCGGATCCCAGTCGATGAGTGTGGCGACGATCCGGGACCCCGCGCTCCTGACGGCGGCCCTCGCGGATCCCGACCTCCCGGATGGCCGCGAACTGGCCGGCCGCGTGACGAGTGAATTGCGGGACGCCGCCAACAATCCGGAGCGGGCGCTCCGGCGCTTCGTCCGCCGGGAAACGCTCCGGGTGCTTCTTCTGGACCTCTCGGGAGCCCTCGACCTCGAAACCGTGGCCGCTCAGATCTCGCGCATCGCCGACGCCGCGGTCAAGGCCGCCCTCACCACCGCCCTCTCGGAACTCACCGCCCGCCACGGCGCCCCGCGGACATCCGCCGGCGACCCGGCTTCGATCACGGTCATCGGCCTCGGCAAACTCGGCGGTGGCGAACTCAACTACTCCTCCGACATCGACGTGGTCTTCCTCTATTCCGAAGACGGCGAAACCGCCGCGCCGACCCCGGAGGAGCGGATCGAGAACCGCGCCTTCTTCACCCGGGTCGTAGAGCGGACGCGCCACCTGCTGGCCGACTCCAGCGGCGACGGCCATTGCTACCGCGTGGATCTCAGGCTCCGCCCGGAGGGCTCCACCGGCGCGCTCACGCGGACCGTGGCCAGCGCCCTCGACTACTACCGCCGCGTGGGACGGACCTGGGAGCGGCAGGCGCTCATCAAGGCGCGGGTCATCGCCGGCGACCGTAAACTCGGGCGGGAGGGCTTCCTCACCCCCATCACGGACTTCGTCTACGGCAAGTCGCTCTCCCCGGAAGAGATCGTCTCGATCAAGAAGTTGAAGCTCGAGATCGAGCGGCGAAGCGGCGGCGCCAGGCAGGTGAAGGCCGGCCCCGGCGGCATCCGGGACGTCGAGTTCACGGTGCAGTTCCTGCAACTTTTGAACGGAAACCGGTTTCCAAAGGTGCGACACCCGGGAACGCTCCCCGCCCTGGCCCGCCTCGAGGCCGCGGGCGCCCTGACCGGGGAAGAGTGCGCCGCGCTCCGGGAGAGCTACATCTTCCTACGCATCGTGGAGCACCGGCTGCAGACCCTGAACGAACTCGCCACGCACCTCCTTCCCGCGGACGCCGAAGGCCTGACCCGCCTGGCGCTGCGGATGGGTCTCAGCGGCGAGGGCATCGATCCCCTGAAGGAGTTCCGCCGCAGGCACGCCACCCACACCGGCGCGGCGCGGACAATCCTGCAGCGGCTCTTCCACAATCTCTTCCTCACGACGTCCGCGGAAGCGGTCCTCATCACCGACTTCATCCTGACGCCCGCGGCCGAGCGCGCGGAGGTCGGCGCGTGGCTCGGCAACCACGGCTTCGGCGATCCCGACGCGGCCCTCGATACGCTGCGGCGTCTCGCCGACGATGGAAGCCCCCGCGCCCGCAAGTTCCTCGCGAGTCTTTCCCCGCGCCTGATGCTGCACGCCGCGGAGACACCCGATCCCGACCGCTGCCTGCGCAACTTCGAGCGCCTGGTCCGTGCCATCGGCGCCCCGGCGACCTTTTATCAACTGCTCGGCGAGTACGAGGACATCCTCTCCGTGGTGACCGACCTCGCCGGCTGGTCCCAGCATCTCTCGGATCTGCTCATCCGCAGCCCGGCGATTTTCGATTCCTTTGCCGACGCCCTGGTGGTGGCCCCGGGCGAAACCCGACTGCCCCGGGACGACATCCCCCTTGAGGAAATCGGGCAGGCCGAAGCGTCGGGGGAGATGCTCCTCGACATCAAGGATCTGGCGCTCCTGCGCATCGGCGTCCGCGACATCCAGGGGAAGGCGAACACCGAGAACACCGCCGAAGACCTCTGCCGCCTGGCGGAGACGATCCTCGACCTGGCGCTCCGCCGGGAGCAGGCCGACTCCCGAAAGCGGCATGGCCCGCTCCTGCCGGGCGGCCGGGAACGACTCGCGGTCTTCGCCCTCGGGAAGCTCGGCGCGGGAGAGATGGGCTACGCCTCGGACCTGGACCTGCTCTTCGTGGGCGACGCCGCGGGTGCCACCGCGAAGGGAACCAGTGCGGGCGAGCTGCTGACCCGCCTGGCCCAGGGCCTCGTCCGCCGCCTGTCGAAGAGCAGACCGAAAGGGCGGATCTACGATGTGGATGCCCGCGTCCGCCCCTACGGCAAGTCGGGCCCGGTGGTCACCCCCTTCGAGAGTCTCGAGCCCTACTACCGGGAGCGGGCGCAGGTGGCCGAACTGCAGATGCTGACCAAGGCGCGGTTTGTGTGCGGTGATGAGGAGTTGGGGCGCGAGACCGCGGAAGTGATCGAGTCCGTGCTCTACGGCGCGCCCCCGCGGGAGGGGATCCAGGAGGAGATCCTCAACATGCGGCGGCGCCTGGAGGAGACCGCTCGGGGCCGCGACGTGAAGCGCGGCTCGGGCGGGATCGTGGATATCGAGTTCCTGGTGGAGGGGCTGAAGCTCCTCCATGGCCACCGCCTGCCGTCCCTGCGTTCCCCGGGCACCCTCCCGGCCCTGGCCTCCGCCGCCCGGGAAGGGCTCCTCACCCAGAAGCAGTACGAGGGCCTCCTGACCTCCCTGCAGTTCCTGCGCTCGGTGGAATCGCGGATGCGCATCGTCTATGACATGGCGCAAGCCCGGATCCCGGATTCCGAGGAAGAGCAGAGCCGTCTGGCCCGGCGGCTGGGGTACGAGGACAGTGAGGCCTACCCCGCCGGGGCGGCGCTCATCGAGGAGTACGGGTATCACACGGAGACGACCCGCAGGATCTTCCTCGCGGTGATGGGCGCGGGCTGAGGCCGCTTGGGCGGCCGGGGTTTCAGGGACGACGATCGGACGCGGATTGGAGGGCGCCGCACCGGCGGCGTCTGGTCCGCGATTCTCACCAGGGCGCGCGGTTTTCGCCGAACCACCGCGCAGTCACCAGGTCACCCCGGCCGAAGTCACCTGACATCCGGAGAGAGCAGCCTGTTCCGACACACGAATTAGGAATAGAATTGGCGGACTCAACTCCGAGCACCATGGGGAGAAGCCATGAATCGACGTGCCCGTTTCACCCTTGTTCTTCTCCTTCCCCTCCTGCTGACCCCGCCGGGCTTCGCCTCGGAGGGTGACCAGGACCCGATCGCCCGAATGGACTTCCGGAAGGTCGTCCGGGCCGCCACCGACAAGGTCTTTCCCGCGGTGGTCTTCCTGAAGTGCATTCGAGAGAGTCGCGAGCGGGGTGAGACGAAGAACCAGGTCGTCTACGGCAGCGGTGTCCTGCTCACGCCGGACGGGGAACTTCTGACGAACTGGCACGTGGTGGAGAAGGCGGCGGAGGTCCGCTGCCTGCTGCAGGACGGTCGCCACTTCGATGCGGAGGTGCGAGGCACGGACAAGGACACCGATCTCGCCCTGGTCCGTCTGAAGATGCCACCCGATGAACCGCCGGTGCCGCATGCCGTCCTGGGCGACTCCAGCCGGTTGCGCGAGGGGGACTTCGTCATGGCGATGGGCGCCCCCTGGGGCATGGCCCGCTCGGTCTCGATCGGCATTGTCGCCTGCACCCGACGGTTCCTGCCGGGGAGCAGCGAGTACAGCCTCTGGCTCCAGACCGATGCATCGATCAGCCCCGGCAACTCCGGCGGACCGCTGGTGAACACCGAAGGCCATGTCGTCGGCATCAACACCCGGGCGACGACCTACGGCGGCGACCTCGGTTTCTCCATCCCCTCGGCCACGGTGCGGGACGTGGTGGCCCAGATCCGCGAGCACGGCCGGATGCTCTGGAGTTGGACCGGCCTGCAATTGCAGCCACTGCGCGACTTCGACCGCAATATCTTCTTCGCCGCGGACGCCGGGGTGATGGTCGGCGGCACCGATCCGGACAGCCCGGCGGCCGCCGCGGGCATCGAACCCCGGGACCGCATCACGCACCTGAACGGCGGCATCCTCACCGCGACCACCGAGGAGGACCTGCCTCACATCCGCCGGGTCCTCGGCACGTTGCCGCTCGGCCAGCCCGCCACGCTCACCGTCGTGAGGGAAGAGGAAACCCTGACCATCGAGCTGACCCCGCGCGAGAAGGGCGCGGTGGAGGGAGAGGAACTGACCCTCCCCCGCTTCGACTTCACCGCGAAGACCATCAACCAGTTCGACAATCCCGGACTCTACTTCCACCGCCACGAGGGAGTGTTCGTGTACGGCGTGCGGCAACCCGGCAACGCCGCATCCTCGCGTCTCGGTCCGGGAGACATCCTGCTCAAGATCGACGGCCGGGAGGTGAAGACCCTCGCCGACCTGAAGAAGATCCACGAGGAAGCGATTGCGAACGTGCAGACGAAACACCGCGTACTCGTCGCGGTGCTGCGTGGCGGCCTGCTGCGGCAGGTCGTCCTCGACTTTGACCGCGACTATGAGAAGGAGTGAGTGATGAAGAGGCTTCTCATCGCCCTGCTGACCATCGCCGTCCTGGGTCCGGCACTCCGGGCCGCGGACGAGGAAGTCACCCCGCAGACGCTGTCGGCCATCGCCGACAAGCTCGCGCCGGCCCTGGTCGACGTGGAGTACCGGTTGAAGTACGACAAGGGGGACGCCCCTGTCTCGCTGAACCCGGTGCGCTACCAGGACCGCCCTGACGCGTGCGTGCGGGATGAGCGCCCCTACCGCACCACCGGCTACCTGGTCGGCGCGAAGACGGTGCTCCTCGACGACCCGATGATCCACCCCCGCTTCATCGAGCGGATCGAGGTGGTGTGGGGCGAAGCCCGCACTACGGCGAAGGCCGGAGGGTGGTTCACCCGAGGCGGAGTCATGCTCCTGGAACTGGACGCACCCCTCAGCGGCGCAAAGCCCCTCGAGTTCGGCGACCACGACGGCGAGCCCTGGTTCGAGGTCAGCTGCGTCTATCGCGGTGGACGGCGGTGGACCGGCGTCCGCCCCATCTCGGCCGGCCCGCTGTGGTCGAAAGACGGTGAACCGGGATTCCGCAACGCCGGCGGACTGATCTGCGACCGTCGGGGCCGCCCTGTGGGGCTGCCGCTGATGCCGGAGCTGTACCTCGACGACTCCTGGATGGGGTCGCCGCTGACGAGAAAGGTCGTGTCGGCGGCGGACATGACGAAGACCCTCGAGGAGCTTTCGACGCAGGCCGGATTCGGCATCGTCCGGGTCCAGCTCGACTTCAGGAGCCCCCGCAAGTCCGACGGAGGCGATTCCTTCGGGTTCATGGGATCCGGTCGGGACACCGACGCCACCCGCCTCGACGTTCCGGGGGTCCATCTCGAAGGAAACCGCCTCCTCGTGCTGGCCTCCCTGGAGTCGAAAACGACAGCGCGGCTGGAGAAGATCTCCGTCCACCTGCCCTCCGGAGAGCCGGTGGTCGCGGAGTTCGACTTCACGCTGAAACGATTCGGCGCCTTCCTGGCCAGACTCCCGGCGGAGACCCCGGGCGGCATGAAGCTCGATCGGAAGGGAACCTTCGCGGCGGTCAACCGCCTCATCGGTCTGCTCACCGTCGAGATCCGCGGCGAATTACGCATCGCCCGCTCCCTGCCCGCCGCCTTCACACAGAACAGGGAGGGCTGGCGCGGACTGATCCACCCGGCGATCTCGGGCCCGGGCTGTTTCCTCGTGGGACTCGACGGCGCACTCCTGGCCGTGCCCCTGTCTCGCCGACAGGACGAGGATCGATCGTTCGGCTATCGCCCCAGCAGCGACCTCTTCGCCGCGGCTCACCTGGCGGAGATCCTCGACGCGCGCGCCGAACAGGAGGATCCGAGCAACATCCCGGTGACGGAGCAGGAGGAGAACCGCATCGCCTGGCTCGGCGTGATCCTTCAGCCCCTCGACCGGGAGCTCGCCCGCGCGAACGACGTTTCCGAGCTGACGCGGGACGGCACCTGCGGCGGCATGGTCTCCTACGTCTATGAGGGTTCTCCAGCCGAGGAGGCGGGGATCGAGGCCGGCGCCATCCTCATCCGGGTGCACAGCCCTGACCACCCGCAGCCGCTCGAGGTCATGGGCTCCGGCCTGCCGAGCTGGATGGATGACATAGGAGACATGCCCGCCGCCCTGCGCGACAGGTTCCTTTCGTCCATGGGCGGCACTCCGTGGCCGACGGCGCAGAGTGCGCTGGCGAAGACTCTGACCACCCTGGGTTTCGGTTCGACCTTCGAGCTGGAGTACGTCCAGGACGGGGAGCCCAGGCGCCGAAGCTTCACGGTGGTGGAAGCCCCCACGCACTACGAGTCCGCCCCCCGCCACAAGAACGAGGCGCTCGGACTGACCGTCCGGGATCTGACCTTCGAGGTGCGGCGGTTCTTCCAACTCGCTGCCGACGCCCCCGGCGTCATCGTCTCGGATATCGAGGAGGGGGAACGCGCCGCCGTGGCCGGCATCATGCGCTTCGAAATCGTGACCCGAATCGACGACGAGCCGGTCCCGAACGTCGAGGAGTTCGAACGCCTGACGAAGAAACCCGGCGAGCACCGCCTGTCGCTCCTCTTCAAGACGAAGACCCGGACGGTGAAGATCATGGTGCCGGAGTAGGCTCGGGGGGGGGACGCGCAATCACGAGGGGGGTGGGGAAGGGTTGTTGGGCGGGAGTGGAACGGCTCGGGGGGAGGGGAGAAATCCCGGCGACCCACAACGTGGGCCGCCGGGGGTTGGTTATCAAAGCAAACCGGTCAAGCGATCGATGGACGTAATCCTGAGCCGGTAGTTGTGGAACCACGCCAGCCTGGATAGCGCCGGCGGGTAGCCGTCGCGGGCTCCGATGTAGCCCACCGAGAGCACGGAGTAGATCCGGGAGAGGAACGGCTTGTCCGGATCGGCGGCTTCCGCCGCCAGTGCCTTGGCGGTGCTCTGGTCCCTGAGGTAGCCGAGGGCGATGGTCGCCGCGGCCTTGACCCAGGGATCGTTCGACTGCTCCATGCGCTTGACGAGTCGGAGCCCCGAGTCGGAGCGGCCGACGAGTCCGAGCGCGATGGCGGCGGTGCGGTGCAGGGAGGGGTTGCCCTTCGTCTGAAGGATCTCTTCCAGCACGTGGTGCGACCGGGGGTGCCACATCATGGCCAGGGCGAGGACGGTGTAGCCGCGGAGGTCGGGATCCTCTCCCTTGTCCAGGGCGGTCTTCTCGAAGACCTCGGCCGAAGCCCGGTCCTTCAAGAGGCCGAGCGCGACGGCCATGGCGGCGCGGACGCTCGGGTCCTCACCCTTTCTGCTGAATGCGCGGCGCAGGTACGGCGCGAAGGTCTCGTCGCCGGAGACGCCGGCGGACAGGCCGGCCCAGGCCTTCAGGCGGTGGCTCTTCTTGTCGAGGATCCTCCGGAGGATCGAAAGCCCCTCCGGGGAGCCGATTTCGCCCAGGCT